>ERZ1292633.4033-Hain-H41-02um-R1-4033-length-13858-cov-8_pt1 | contig 11756 bp, 13 predicted proteins | sample MGYA00564406_ERZ1292633 | MGnify/ENA primary metagenome ERZ1292633 (study PRJEB36523, sample SAMEA6512639) | groundwater metagenome | collected 2019-01-08 | study: AquaDiva: Metagenomics assemblies of 32 groundwater samples
GTCCTTCGCCAGGTACCGCTTCTGAAGGACACGCAACGCATTCGGAGAAATCTGGAGGGACACTTCGGACGCATTGGAATGCCCGGAATCCTTCATCGTATTCCTCCCCACCAATTGGACGTCACAACAAAACGGGGGAGCGTGTTTTCACACACCCGCCCGCACACACTAGCTCAAAGCCGACGCGGTCTCTGCAGCCCGACGTCGCCGACGGACAAATGGCGGCTGGTAGCGGGCAATCCACTGCCGCGCTTGCTCTCGTGCGCGGCGCGGCCCGTCGGTCTGGTACCATTCGAAATACCGGACCCCCGGCACATCGTTGATCTGCAGGTGGCCGATCAACCTGTCACGCAAGCGCCGGGAACCCACGCTGCCGATAAACAGGATGTTCTGGTTTTGATCGCGCAGGACGTAGACGCCAATGACCGGAGGAACGCCATGCAGATTACCGGAATTCCACCCCTTGGGACTCTTGTGTTGTTCCGCTCTCACAATCATAGAAAAAACTTTTTCCGGCTACCGAATATTGAGGGTGGTGCAATCCAAGACCGCAACCTATAGCGTCCAGAGATAGGCGGCTTTTATCACATGGCTTGATTTCTGTCAAGAAAAAAGCACCATATCTTGAGTCTAAGCTATCGTACCTGACTACATCTTGTGGAAAACCATGGACTACGCGTTGGATAAAATGTGCGCTGGGTGAGAATACCCTGTGGATAACACGAAAATCAGCCCGGTTGATTCATTTGTAAGCAGCGGGAAAATTACACGGAAGGAAGGAGTCTGCGCAGGTAGAAGGGATTCGCGCTATTTTGTCTTTCTCACATAGGTCTTGTAGTGAATTGCGCCGCCGGTGGGCTCCTCTTCCAACCCAACAAATTCGTGCCCTGTGGTGTCACACCAGGCGGGCATATCCTTCTTGATCCCCTCGTCGTCAGAGACCACTTCGAGCACCTGGCCCACCACCAGTTCTTTGATTTTCTTCGAGGTCTTGATGATCGGCATCGGGCAAAACAGCCCCAGCGTATCCAGCTTCACATCATACGAGATAGCCATAATCGCTCCGTACAGAGGGAATTAAATAAACAGGTTGACCTGCGCCCCGCGGGCTTCGGCGAGGTACGTCGACACGCCGGCAAACTGATCGACCTCGCCAATCAGCGTGTCCTTGGTGATCCCCATGAGACCGAGCGTCGTCGTGCAGGCGATAAAGCGCACACCCAGATCCAATGCCATTTCCCGCAGTTCGGCGATGCCGGGCATCCGGTTCTGCTTCATCACCAGCTTCATCATGCGGGTGCCCAGCCCCCAGAAATGAAACCGGGACAAGGGCAGGCTGTCGGCGCCGCCTGTGTTGAGATAGCCGAACATCCGCCGGAGCCAGTCCTTCGCGCCCCCCCTCGCCCCGTCGCGCCTGATGGCATTGAGCCCCCAGAACGTAAAAAACATCGTCACCTGCATTCCCATCGCCGCCGCGCCGGTGGCAATGATAAAGGCCGCCATCACGCGATCCATATCGCCGCTTAAAACGACCAGCGTGACGCGTTCGGGTTTGCTCGCCTGCAGCTCTGCCAGGGCGACTTGCGGGTCAAGTTTGGTGGTAGCCATACCGGAAAACCTTTCAGAAAATGATCGGGGAGGCTGGGAGTCCGGTGACTCCCGATCCTCCCCGATTCCCCTCGAGCATCGCGTAGAGATACTGTACTATGCGCTTCTCGGGCTTGTCAAGGCGTGACGATGTCGACAAACGGCACATTAAACATTCAACATATTGATATAATTAACTTTTATTAGTCGTCAACGTAGAGGTCGTCCACCTCGCGGGCCACGATTTCCCTCAACTCAGGCTGCCCTTTTCTGAGCAGGGCATAGCCTTCTTTGCGGATGCGCTCGGCCTTCTCCGCGATCACGCGTGACGGCATCCGGTAATGCTGCAAGACACGACTGAAGATCTCGATCGAGGTCTCAAACTCTTCCGGCACCACCTGATCGGCGCCCGTCTCGCGCAGGTCGTCGATTTCACGCAGGTAGCGGGTCCGGGCAATGATGTGGAGGGTCGGGTTCAACTGGCGGGCCACCTTGACCGCCCGCCGGGTGGCGATCGGATCGGAAATCGCCAGCACCAGCGCGCGCGCCTCGTGGATCCCCAAACGGCGAAGCACTTGCGGATGCGTGACATCCCCGAAGTAGATCGACATGCCTTTTTGCTGTTCCTGCCTGACGGTCTCCCCGTCCATCTCGGCCACCACAAACGCGATCTCGGTTTCCCGCAGCACCTGGGCCAGGTTCCGGCCGTTCACCCCGTAGCCGGCGATGATCGTATGGTCCTGCAGATGGAGAGGCGGCGGTATCGTGTAGGAATCTGCGGGCCGCTCCGGCAGCCAATGCCGCAACCGCTGGATCGCTTCCGCGCGCCGGGCCAGAGCGGGAGAGGCCTGGATCAAAAACGGCGTCAGGATCAGCGTCAGGACCGAGACGGTCAAAAAGACCTGGAACGACTCGCCGGTCAGCAGACCGACGTCCTTGCCGACCTTCGAGAGAATGAAAGAGAACTCCCCGACCTGGGCCAGCGCCGCTCCCGTCAGCACAGCAGGCCGCCAGGAATAGCCGACGGCCACGGCAGCGAGCGCGGACGTGGCGAATTTACCCGCGACGATGACGAACACGAGACCCGCCACCAGCAAGGGATGCGCCAGCAGGACCCGCAAATCCAGCAGCATGCCGATCGAAATGAAAAAGAGGCTGTTGAAGCTGTCCCGGAAAGGGAGGATCTCCGCCATCGCCTGGTGGCTGTATTCCGATTCCGAGATGATGAGCCCGGCGATGAACGCGCCGAGGGCCAGCGAGAGGCCCGCCAGCGAGCTGAGCCAGGCGATGCCCAGGCACACCAGGATGATGGTGATCACGAACAGCTCCCGGCTGCGGCTCCGGACAACCTCGATCAGCAGGCGCGGGACGAGAAACCGCGCCGCGACCAGAATCAGCGTCACCAGGAGGAGCGCCTTCGCCAGCGACCAGAGCACCGCTGCCGCGCCGCCATCCCCCTGGCCACCCAGCACCGGCGTCAGCACCATCATCGGCACCACCGCCAGGTCCTGGACGATGAGGATCCCGATCGTCAAGCGGCCCTGGGGCGAATTGGTCTCGCCCCGCTCCGTCACCATCTTGAGCACGATCGCCGTGCTGCTCATCGCGATCAGAAAGCCCCAGAACACCCCCTGGTTGACCGGCAGGCCGAAGGCCATGCCCACCAGCACCGAGAGCCCGACGGCCGATCCGATCTGGATGAACCCGCTGCCCACGACGGCCCGCAGCGACGCGATGTGCGCCAGGGAAAACTCCACGCCGATGGTGAACAGCAGCATGACCACGCCGACTTCGGCGAAGACTTCGATGCGGGCGACGTCGTCCACGACATCAAGGCCGTACGGGCCCAGCAACGCGCCCGCGACCAGAAAGCCGACGACGGCCGGCACGCGCAGCTTGTTGAAGCAATAGACGACCACGATTGAGGCGCCGAAGAGGATGACGAGATCGCGGAGGAACGCCAGTTCAGTCATAGAAAGAACTCTCGCGGGAGAGAGGCCGCGCGCGCCCGGCTATTGCGCGGTCCACCCGCCGTCGATGGTGAAGAGGCTCCCCGTGACCCAGGAGGCGTCCTCGGAGGCGAGATAGAGCAGCATGCGCGCCACGTCATCCGGAGTCCCGAACCGTCCGATCGGGTGCTTCGCCAGCATCATGGCGTTCATGTCGGGATCGGCGATCGCGTCGGCCGCCATGGGCGTGTCGACCAGCGCCGGGCAAACGCAATTGCACCGGATCTTCTGCGCCGCGTAATCGATCGCCAGGCACCGCGTCAGGGCCACCAGCGCGCCCTTCGTGCCGCTGTACGCCGCGAGCCCGGGAATGCCCACCAGCCCCGCGACCGACGAGACGTTCACGATCGAGCCCCCCCGCTCCAGCATGTGCGGGATCACCGCCCGCGTGACCCGGAACACGCCCGTGAGATTGGTGTCCAGGATGTCCTGCCACGCCTGGTCCGTCATCTCGTGCAACGGCGTCCCGAACACGCCGATGGCCGCATTGTTGATCAGGATGTCGATTTTACCGAAGGTCCGCACCGCCTGATCCACCGCCGACTGGACATGGGCCTCATCCGTGACCGATCCCGCGACCACAAGGACTTTGCCCCCGTTCGAGACGATCGATTTGGCCACGCCTTCCAGGACGTCCTTGCGGCGGCCGGTGATCGCCACCTGGGCGCCTTCGGCGGCGAAGATTTTGGCCGTGGCCTCCCCGATGCCCGTCCCGCCGCCGGTGATCAGGGCGACCTTCCCGTTGAGTCTCACAGGTCCTCCTCGCGCCGCTCGGACCCGGCGGCATCCTCGTCAGCTTCCACAGGCACCGAGAGCGCCAGGCCCGGTTGGACCTTGCGGGCCACGGTCAGAAAGCCGCTGTGGGCGATCATCCGCAGGTCGGGCCGCACACTCCGCCCTTCGATGTTCCAGGTGCGCAGCAGGGTCTCGAACGTCTGGATCATCGAGAAGACCTGCGCGCAATGCAGGGCCTCCACCGTCTGCATCACCTGGGGAATGGTCGGCACATAGCTCAGATACACGCCGCCGGAACGGAGCGCCTTGGCGGCATGGGGGACTACCTGCCAGGGCTCGGGCAGATCAAGGACCACCCGGTCCAGGTCGGTCTCCTCGATGCCCTCATAGGCATTGTTCTGCCGGAGCGTGAAGTTGTGCGCCGGTCCAAGATAGCGTTCGATGTTCTTCATCGCCGTCCGGGCAAAGTCCTCCCGCGCCTCGTAGCTGACGACATGCCCGCGATCCCCCACGGCCCGGAGCAGCGCCATGGTCAGGGCGCCCGATCCGGTGCCGGCTTCGAAAACCCGCGCGCCCGGATAGATGTCGGCCCACTGGATAATCACGCCGAGGTCCTTGGGGTAGAGCACCTGCGCGCCGCGGGGCATCTTCAGCACGTACTCGGAGAGCGTCGGGCGGAGCGCCAGCATGGGGCGGCCGCGGGACAGCGTGACAAGGATTCCGTCGGGCTGCCCGATCAGGGCGTCGTGCGCGATGGTCTCCCCGCTGAACTGGAAGGTGTCGCCGGCCTTCAGCGTCAAGGCGTACTGGCGCCCCTTCCGGTCCACCAAATGAACACGATCTCCGTCGGAAAAAACAGTCATCGGGCCTCTCTCACTTTACGAGTAATGGGGCCGGCGTTAGCTCGGCCTGATGGGGCCGGCGGCGTTGGCGCCGGCTTCGACCAGCGTGCGACGAACGAGCGCCTTGCAATGGGGGCAGTGAAAGCGAATGGTGTCGTCGTCCACCCACGCAATGGACTCGTCCTTGACCCACATCAGCTTGCCGCAATAGGGACAGTCTCTCGGCGGAAGCGTCATCGGGCTCTTTCACACATCGCGGATGGCGGCTGTGGCCTTCTCGACCAGATCGGGGGGCAACTGGGGCATCTGATGGGCGATCATCGCGTGCATCTTGAGCTTGGCGAGAATGTCCTCCACGGTATTCCCCTGCATTTCGAACGTGCAACCCTCTTTCAAGCAAGCCAACGCTTTGGGCACGGGGACACCTCCTCGGCACACTCAACTGCTTCTTTTGTACCGCATCCGACGGGTGCAGCGCAAGACGTAGGGGCGACCCGGTGGGTCGCCCGAATTGATGGGATCGAATCAGAACGGGCGAGGCGACGCCTCGCCCCTACGCAGCAGGACCGGTTTTCGCGCGGGCCATGAGCTTGCAGTAGGAGCAGGTCTCGGCGGTGGTGGGCTGGCCGCACGTGATGCAGGGATGCAGGACGGCCTGATCGTTTTCAGTCATGGACGGCCGCGTCTTCGCCTCGGCCTCCTGCTTGGCCAGAAAGCCCCAGTAGAAGGCCTGCTTCGTGCCAGGTGATTCGCTCTCCAGGCGGTTGAGGATATCCTTGTAGAGCAGCATCTTGGCGCCCTTCGAGTTGGGGCACTCCTCGACGATGTAGTCGATCTTGTTGACGATCGCATAGGCGGCGATCTCACGCTCCGCCAGCCGGAACAGCGGCTTCACCTTCTTGGCGAACCCGTCCATGGACGCGGGCAACGTCGGCCCCTGCTTGTCCAGATATTCCGTCTGCCAGTGCAACACGTTGCCGAGCAGCCGCGACGCCTCATCGTCCAGATTGTGGCCGGTGGCCAGCACCTGATAGCCCAGCTCCACCGCCGTCCGGTTGAAGTGGTAGCGCTTGAGCGTCCCGCACACGGAGCAGGTCGGCCGGTGCACGAGATCGGCCAGCTCGTTGATGCCGGCGCCCTCGTCTTCCTTCAGCTCGTGCACGTGGAGCGGGATGCCCCGCGCACTGGTGAACTGTTCCACCCTGGCCTTGGATTGCCGCGAGTACTCGCCGATCCCGAGGTCCACGTAGAACGCGTCGGCCTGGTACCCGAGCCGGCGCAGAATGTCCAGGAGGCTCAGGCTGTCCTTGCCCCCCGAGACCGCCACCAGCACGCGGTCGGTCTTCGTGAACATCTTCTCTTCCGTGACGGCCCGCTCCGCCTGCGCGCAGATGAAGTCCGAGAGGCAGGGCTTGCAGAAGGCCGTATGGTGGCGGGGAATTTCCAGCACCGCCCGGTCTTTGCACTTGCGGCAGCGCATCGGGTCAGCCTCCCGACATGACGGGCCGGATTTCGATGCGGTCGTCGTCCCGAAGCATGTCGTCCTCGGTCACCAGGTCGTCCCCTCGCACCACGAGCACGGTCTCCGGCAACAGGTTCAACTCTTTGAGCAGGTCTTTGACGCGGCGGGGCCCCTTGACGTCCACTTCACGGACCGGATGGTTCAGCAGGACCTTCATCTCACGCGCCCTTTTTCCCGTGGTTATATTTCCGCATCACGCAGGAACGCGGCGGCGTCCTCGGGCGGGACCGGATTGATGTAGAAGCCCGTCCCCCACTCAAAGCCGGCCACCTGCGCCAGCTTCGGCATGACCTCGATATGCCAGTGATAGAACTCGCCGGTCTTCTCATGCAGCGGCGAGGTGTGGAGGATGAAATTGTACGGGGGAGAGCCGAGCGCCCGGTCCAGCCGGCGCATGGTATCCGAAAAGATGCGCGCCAGCGCCTCGAACTGGAACTTCTGGCTCTCCTCAAAATAGGACGTGTGCTTCTTCGGCAGGACCCAGACCTCGAACGGGAACCGTGAGGCATAGGGGGCGATCGCCAGAAATTCGGCGTTCTCCCCCACCACCCGGCTCCGGTCCGCGATCTCATGGTGGATGATGTCGCAGTAGATGCAGCGTTCCTTGTCCTGGTAATGCGCGCGGCAGCCGTCGATCTCGTCCAGCACGCTGGTCGGGACGATGGGCAGCGCAATGAGCTGGGAGTGCGTGTGCTCCAGCGTCGCTCCGGCCGCCGCGCCCTGGTTTTTGAAAATCAGGATGTAGCGCAGCCGGCTGTCTTTCCGAAGATCCAGGATGCGGTCGCGGTAGGCCCAGAAGACGTCCTCGAGATGCTTCTCGGACAGGCCCGCCAGCGACGCCTTGTGATCGGGGGACTCGATGATCACCTCGTGGGCGCCCACGCCGTTCATCCGGTCATAGATGCCGATCCCCTCGCGCGCGACCACGCCTTCGATCTGCAGAGCGGGGAACTTGTTCGGGACCACGCGGACGTTCCAGCCCGGGGTGTTGGGCGCGCCTCCGTTCGACCGATACGCAAGGATCTCCGGCGGCGTCTGCGCTTCGTTGCCGGGACAGAGCGGACAGAGCGGCTGGGACGGCATCGGCGGCAGCACCTGGCGGAAGTCGGTCGGCCGATGGGCCCGCTCGGTCGAAATGATCACCCACCGGCCGACGATGGGATCGCGTCTCAGCTCAGGCATGGCGGGCTCCTTTAGAGTTCGGCAATCTCAAGACACACCTCAATCCGCTCGGTGGCTCCCGGGTTCAGCGTCAGCGGCCAGGAAGCCAGCAGCGCGGAGCCCTGATAGATGCGCTCCGCTCCCTCTTCCGACTGCGACACCGTCTCGATGGGCATGTACCAGATATCCCCGGACCGGTCAAGGCGCAGGGTCACGCGAAACCGGTTCCAGTCATCCACCATCGCGAACCGGTCGGCCCCCGCGCAGCAGCCCCGCTCGCGCAGCCGGACGCGGCCGGCCCCCGGCACTTCATAATAGCGCTGCGGATCGTCGCCCGCCAGCAGGGTGAGATTCAGCTCCACCCCGAACCGGATGGCCAGCGGCCCGGACGCGCGGCTCTCCAGGGCATAGGCCACGGACACCGCCGTCTCCCGTTCGGTCACGCGATAGACCTTGCGCACGGTGATCGGGTACACCTGATTCGCGAGGGACACCATGCCGTGAAAGACCAGCGGGACGGCGAGGGCCCCGTCTTTCGCCTGCGGGCCTGCCCCTTCAATCTGATACACGCCCTGCACGCAGTCTCCGCGTTCCTCTTCATCGATCCGGCCAAAGGCTTCGAACGAGAGATCCTGCGGCACGAAACGGTCCAGGAAGCTCAGCCGCCGATGCCGGTCGTAGGTGAGCGCCTGGTGCAGGTCCTGCTCCTTGACCTTCATCTGATCGTGAATGGAGGCGGGCGCCCCGCCGGCCGACTCCTGATGCAAGGACGCCTCGGCCAGCTTCCGGTGGTACGCCTCCTCGCGGCGGGCGAGCACATCCGAAAGATTGAACCGGGCGGGGCGATAGTCCAGCTCGAGCAGGCCTCCTCCGCAAGCCGGCGCCAGGCACAGGCCGAGCGTGCGGGTGGAGACGATCAGCTCCTCGTGGCCGTCCTTGTCGAGGTCCGTCGCCCGGCTCTCGATCCACTCCCCGCCCCTGTGCGCGGCCGCATCCACATGCTGTTCGGCTTCGATCAGGTTCCGGTACGTCTCGTGCCGCAGGCAGTTCAGATAGAGCCCCCCGAAGAGCCCGTGCCAGTAGGCGTCGTTCCCCTGCGCGCGCCAGACCAGCCTGGTGGCATCGTGGACCCCGGCTCCCGGCGGGAACGCCCGCGCGACGCGCTCGCTCACGTCCAGCATTCGCTTGTGCATGTGGTTGGATTCCGGATACTTGAACAGGAAGCCGTCCCAGAAGCCCCCGCGCATAAACGGACGGAAGGCGGCCAGCCTGCCCGCGCGCTCCAGCTCGGCCCGCCGGTCCTCCAGCGCCTTCGCCGCGTCGGTCGGCAGGGCCCATTCCATCAGCTCATCATAGGAGGCCGACGGCAGATACACCCGGCCTGTCGGCGGATGCGCGTCCAGATATTCGCTGAACGTCCGCAGCCGGAGCCACTCGGCATTCTGCTCGAGCAGGACGAAGAGCCGTTCCAGGTAACGCTCTTCGAACACCCATTGATAGGTGTTCGGCCAGAGCCCGAACTTCTCCCCATCGTCGGCATAGGTCACCGCTGCGCCAGGGCCACGCTCACCCAGCCGCGCAAGGAAGGCGATCAATTCCTCCGGCACGCGAAACGGAATCAGGTAGCGCAGATCCTTGCTGATCGGGAAGATCGCCAGGGGATGGCCTTCCTTCTCGGTCAGGTAATAGCCCGTCAGCGCGTCGGCGTCGAGCCCGGCGTGCATGAAGTGCGAGTCATCGAGAATCGTGTAGCGGAGCCCCGTCGGCGCGAGCTTCTTGGGCAGCCCCCCATCCCACGCCCGCTCGGCCAGCCAGAGGCCGCGGGGGACCGCCCCGAACCGGTTGTGCAGCCATTGCGAGAGGAGCGTGACCTGTCCCACCGCGTCGCGGTCCGGAATCACCGACAGGATCGGCTCGTAGAATCCGCCGCCCAGCAGCTCGACCTGATTGGACACCACGAGCTTGGCGAGCCGGTCCAGGAAACCCGGCTCTTCCTTCTCGAACCACTCCAGCAGCGGGCCCGTGTAGTGCAGGGTCAGCCGGATGCGCGGGTGCTGCTCCAGCAGATCGAGAAAGGGGCGGTAGCAGCGATCATAGGCCATGCGGAACACGTGGCCGAAGTTCCCCACCGGCTGGTGGTTGTGAATGCCGAGCAGGAGCGTCACCGGATGCATGTCACACCTTCCACATGGCGCCTTCGAACGTGTGGTCGGGAACGGTAAAGGCCAGCGGCCGGTGAGCGGGGATGCGATCGAGCTCGAGGTCCCCCTGCATGACCGTGACCACGAACTGGACCCGCATGCCGGCCTGCAGCCCCAGTTCCTTGAACGGCACCGCCAGCTCGATGACTTTCTTGCGCCGGATCGTGTCGAAGGACCGCGCCGGCTCAAACGCGGTCCCGTCCGCGCTCAGCCAGAGCGTGAAGTGCGGGGGATCGGGCAGGTCGAGGCGGAACACCAGCCTGGCCGGTTTCGGCTCGATGAAGTACACGTGCACGTCGGCGGACCCGCCGTCGCCCGCTTCCTCGGGCGGAAGCGGATCCAGCCGCACATAAAACTGCTCCAGGCTGAACCCGAAGTAGAGGCGGCTGAAGTGCTCCCGCCGGCTGTGCATCGAGCTGAGCGGCTGGCGCCCGGTCACATAGCCTGCGCCCTGCCATTCATAGAAATCCGTCACGATGCCGTCGAGGGCCGGCGCGATCAGGGCGCTCGGCTCGCGAATGTCCATTTTCGAAGTCTGCCGCAACACCGGAACCTTCAGGAACTCCGGCACCTCCGCTCCGACCAGCCGGTACACGTTCGCCAGGTGCAGCCGGAAGATCTGGTCGAACAACGCCTTGTGGTCGGTGTCGAACTCGTCGCCGTACCACCAGAACCAGTCGCTGCCCTCGGCCGCATAGAGCTCATCCCAGGCGGCGCGCAGCGCCGCCGCCGGGATATCCCCCTTTTCCTCCTGCGTGCGCAGGAACCGCCGGGTCTTCCCCACCCGCTCCCACGCATCGTTGTCTTCGACGTGGCCCAGCCAGATTTTCAGGTCGGCGTTGATCCAGGAGCCGGTGTGCAGCCGTTCCAGCCGCGCGGTGGGCGGATGCTCCTCGATCTCGCGCCCCGGAAGCACGGTCTGGAATCGCACGCCGTGCCACTCCCCGGAAGACAGCGTGGCGTACAGGCCGCGCAGAAAGCCCTCGCCCCCGTCGGGGTAATGTTCCCAGGGATTTTCCCCGTCCAGAATGACCGGGACCAACGGGCGCGCCTCGGCCGACCGGCCGGCGATGGCCTGCAGCCGGGCACAGAAATCCGCAACCGACGCGTCCGGCGGGTTCCTGGAATAGGTGAAGCCCACCGCATCCGACAGATCGCGATCCCGAAACAGCAGCGCGACATCCCCGCCGTCCACCTGCGCGCGATAGGGCCGATAGAGCATCGCATCGCGCTGCCAGTGGTCGACGGAGCGCGCCAGCACGTCTTCGTCCGTGGCCGCCCAGCGGATGCCCAGCTTCGTCAGGATCGGGATCAGCTCGGGACAGACGGATCCCTCGGAAGGCCAGAGCCCGACGGGGCGCCGCCCAAACAGTGTTTCGTGAAAATCGAGCGCCTTGCGGATCTGGGCCTCGGCATCCTCCGGATGGGCGAACCGCTGCGGCAGGGCCGAATCGGGCCGGGAGCGGCGGGCCGAGTCGGTGTCGATCAGGAGCGGCAGGATCGGGTGGAAGAACGGCGTCGTGGAGAGCTCGATCTGTCCCCGTTCCTGAAGGCGCCGGTACAACGGAATGACCCCATTGAGAATTTCACGCTGGGCCGCCAGCACGGCCTGCTTGTCGGACTCCGAAAATTGGCGCCCTTGGGCGACCAGCTCGCGCAACTGCGGAAAGCGCGCCAGCGCGCGGTGCCCGCACCAGGC
>ERZ1292633.5245-Hain-H41-02um-R1-5245-length-11753-cov-4_pt1 | contig 11753 bp, 7 predicted proteins | sample MGYA00564406_ERZ1292633 | MGnify/ENA primary metagenome ERZ1292633 (study PRJEB36523, sample SAMEA6512639) | groundwater metagenome | collected 2019-01-08 | study: AquaDiva: Metagenomics assemblies of 32 groundwater samples
TCCAGAATGAATTGGGTTGTGGACCAAATTCTTATGCATTTGATATGAATGTTGCTTGCTCTTCGGCCACTTTTGGCATTCAAATGGCCGCTGATATGGTGAAATCAGGCTCGGCAAAATCGGTTTTAGTTATCAATCCTGAAATTTGTTCGGGACATTTGAATTTTCGCGATAGGGACAGCCACTTCATTTTTGGCGATGTTGCCACCGCAATTCTTGTTGAGGGCGAAAGCGTGCAAAGCAATGGCGCGAAATGGAAAATCCTTGGCACCAAATTAAAAACCCAATTTTCCAATAATATTCGCAATAATTTTGGCTTCCTAAATCGCACTGCGCCAGACGGAATTGGCGCGCGCGATAAATTATTCGTGCAAGAAGGGCGCAAAGTTTTCAAAGAAGTCGTGCCAATGGTCGCAGCAATGATCACCGAGCATTTGCAGGAATTGGGCTTAGAAGCCAAAAATTTGCGCCGGCTTTGGCTGCACCAAGCCAATGCTGGCATGAACCGCATGATTAGTGGCAAAGTCTTGGGCCATGAAGCCAGCGATGATGAAAGCCCAACTGTGCTTGATACTTACGCCAATACGTCATCGGCAGGTTCAATTATCGCATTCAATAAAAATTCAGCCGATTTCAAAATCGGCGAATTGGGTTTGATTTGCTCGTTTGGGGCCGGATATTCTGCGGGAACAGTTTTTGTCGAAAGGGCGGCCTGAGGAATAAATGATTTTTGACCTCATCATAAAAAATGGAACCTTGGTCAATCATGCAGGAATTGGCGGCGGCGATATTGGTATCATAGGCGGCAAGATTGCTGCAATTGGAGACCTTTTAGCCCAAAGCGCCGCACAAATTATTGATGCCAAAGGTCTGCACATTCTCCCCGGTATAATCGACAGCCAAGTCCATTTTCGTGAACCTGGGCTTGAATGGAAAGAAGATTTAGAAACCGGTGCGAATGCTGCGGTTTTAGGCGGCGTTACTTCGGTTTTTGAAATGCCAAACACCAACCCAACCACTTCGACAATTGATGATTTGCAAGAAAAAGTCCGCCGCGCCACAGGCCGCATGTCTTGCGATTTTGCATTTTATGCAGGTGCGACAGGAGAAAATACTGGGCAATTGGCGGAGCTTGAACGCGAAATCGGCTGTGCGGGCATAAAAGTTTTTATGGGCGCATCGACTGGCAAATTATTGGTCAAAGACGATGTATCGGTCGGGCAGATTTTGCAAAACATAAACCGCCGCGCCGCTTTTCATTGCGAGGACGAATATATTCTCGAACAGAGGCGTGAATTGGCGCGCTTTGATGACCCAACTTCGCACCATGAAGTCCGCAATGAAGAAGCGGCTCTTAATTGCACCAAGCGCCTAATCCGCCTCGCGCGCGAGCATAAGAAGCGTGTCCATGTTTTGCATATTTCGACAGCTTCGGAAATGCACTTTCTCAAAGACCATAAGGATTTGGCGACAATCGAAGTTTTGCCCAATCATTTATCTTTTACTGCCCCCGATATTTACGAAAAAATCGGCACTTTGGGCCAGCAAAACCCACCAATCCGCGAACAGCACCACCAAGACGCACTTTGGGCTGCAATAGCAAACGGCTTGGTTGATGTAATCGGCTCGGATCACGCGCCGCACACATTGGCAGAAAAAGCTAAGCCATACCCCACTTCACCCTCTGGCACTCCCGGAGTGCAGACGATGTTGCCCGTGATGTTAACTCATGTCGCCAATGGGCGGTTAAGTTTGTTGCGCCTCGTGGATTTATTGTGCCACGGCCCACAACGCATTTTTGGGCTGGTCAATAAAGGCCGCATGGCACTGGGTTTTGATGCCGATTTCACTATTGTCGATATAAAACAAAAGCGCATAATCCAAAATGATTGGATTGCGTCAAAAAGCCAATGGACACCGTTTCACGGATTTGAAGCTACAGGTTGGCCGACGCATACAATTGTGCGAGGAAATATTGTCATGGCAAATGGCGAAATAATTGGGCGCGGTTTAGGGAAACCATTAGAATTTTTAGAAAATCTCAAATAGAAAATCCAGCGAAAAGCCCAATAATTCCCATCAAAAAGAACAAAGTTGTCGATGGAAATTTTAACGGATTTATACCGCCTTTTAAGGCAACTATGGCACTCAAAACTGAAAGACACAGTGCGAATATTGATAGCTCAATCAATTCGCTGGAAATTGGAAACAGTGCCAATTTGAAAAACCTAAAACTGACAAACAAAATGGTAAGCGTTGCTATGTGCCAGCAATAATAATTCAACCATTTTGATGCTTTCGGCAAATTATTATCCGCCAACAATGGCCTTGCAACAATTTTACCGCCGATAAAAGTGTGAATATAAAATGTTATTATTCCGACAAATGCCGCCGATAATGCGGGGTAGCTTTGAATGATTATTTGCATTCTTGCCCTTTCCGAGCATTCAAATTATCACCAATTGATAATGCGTGAAGGACCATTTGTCACCAGTCTTTGGTATTTTTATTGAAAAATTACGCCTCGATGATGCCGTTACGTGAACTTGACAATCCATGACCAACTGCCACAAATATAAATGCCGCAGATTTAGGAAAACAAATATGGTCAATAATAAAAAAACTGGCTCACAAGCCTTGGTCGCAACATTGGCTAATTGTGGTGTCACCCATTGTTTTGCCAACCCCGGCACTTCGGAAATGCATTTAATTCAGGCATTGGATAAGGAGCCGCGCATTCATAGCGTGCTTTGTTTGTTTGAAGGGGTCGCTAGTGCTGCTGCCGATGGGTTTGCCCGCATAAGTGGCGTGCCTGCCATCACTTTGCTGCATTTGGGCCCGGGATACGGCAATGCTTTGGCCAATATTCATAATGCAAGGCGCGCTTACTCGCCGATGATTAATATTGTTGGCGATCACGCAACTTACCATCGCAATTTAGACGCGCCATTGACCAGCGATATTGAAACAATCGTCAAAGCCAATTCAAGCTGGATTGGGGTTGCCGAAACCGCACTTGAAGCTGGCGAAGTTGCCGCAAAATCCTTTGAAGCTGCGACTAACGCACCAAATTCCCCTGTCACCTTGATTTTACCTGCTGACACCGCTTGGACGGATGGCGGGGTTGATGGCCCAAATGTAATCGCCAAATCGCCAAGCCTTGTAACTTCGCAAACGCTTGATGAAGTGGTTGGCGCGATTAAAGCCGCGCAAAAGCCAATTATTTTGGTGGGCGGTGCAGCGCTTTATGATGACGATGCGCTTGGTAACATGGCGCGGCTCGCCAAAGCAGGGGTTCGGGTGATGATTGACACCTTCCCCGCCCGCCAAGCCCGTGGCGCGGGCCGTTTTGCGCCCGAAAAAATGCAATATTTTGCCGAAATGGCATTAAGTTCAATGGCGGGTGTTGATTTAATGATATTGGCAGGAACCAGCATTCCATGCGCGTTTTTTGCCTATCCCAACACTCCTTCGATTTTGGTGCCTGATGGGTGCACCACTATGGCTTTGAGCGAGCGCTGTGAAGACACTATCGAAGCATTGCAAAAACTGGTGGACGCATTGGATGCAAATGAGACGGCGGCTGTTGTATCGGCTGCGCAATTGCCCGCGCCGAATGGGCCATTAAATCCTGCCAAAATCGCGCAAAGTCTGTGCCGACATATGCCAGAAAACACGATTATTTGCGATGATAGTGTTTCAAACGGTTTTGCCATGTATTTTGGCACAATGGGCGCGAAAAAGCACGATTGGTTGGCTTTAACTGGTGGTGCGATTGGTATTGGCCTGTCAATGGCAATTGGCGCGCAAATGGCCGCGCCGCAGCGCAAAACCATTGCTTTATCGGGTGATGGCTCGGCAATGTATGCAATCCAAGCATTATGGACAATGGCGCGCGAAAAATTGCCAATTGTGACAATTATTTTTGCCAATCATGATTACAAAGTTTTGAATATTGAAATGATGCGCACCGGCGCTGGCGATGTTGGTGCAACTGCAAAATCAATGTTGTCGCTCGCAGATCCAAAGCTCGATTTTGTTGCCCTCGCCAAAGGCCACGGCGTGCAAGCCGCAAGTGTTACAACTTCCGAAGAATTTGACGCGATTTTGGAAATCGCATTGGCTTCAAATGAGCCGTGGTTGATTGAGGCTATGATTTAGTTGTCAATTCTCACGGGTTTTTGCGGTGCAAATAGCCAAATAGCAAAACTTGAAATCGCAAATGTTGATGTTGCCGCCACTAATGCGCGCAATGCCCTTGCAGCGTCGGCATTTACGCCAGTTTCACTCCATATGGCATGTGAATAAGGAACGGACTGATAAGTAAAATAAGCATACCAAATAATTGCAACAAGCGAGCCAAACATTGTTGCAATCCAGCCAAAACCAAGCGCCCTCTTAACTACCGCAGATGCCAAATTAAATTCGTCGTGGTTAAATAATAATAATGCCAAAATCACCAAATTGAGCGCCAATGCGGGCCAAATGACGCCGCCAGCGGATGTCACCAAAAATGCGAAAACCAAAGTGGCCAAAACCGAATAAAATGCCGACTTGCCCTCACGCCATAATCCACATGCCGAGACCATCAATGCCATGCCAATCGCTGCGCTTGCACCATGCAAAACATCAAAAATCGGCCACGCATATTTGCCGCTTGCCCAATAATAATTATGAAACACATTAGGTAATGTTGCGGCGGCAATCAAAGCAAAGCCATAAGCAAAAACCAAAAGCGCAATGATTTGCGGCGCAAAATCTTCGGCGCGATTGCTTATATGCCGAACCGCCTTATCGGCCGGTTTTGCGATAAAATGGGCGTGATCCAGGCCCAAAATAATTGTCGCGCCAAATAATGGCACTACATTATATATTAGCCGATAAAATACCAACGCCACCGCCGCACCTGGTATATTTTGGCTATTGGGTGCCATTGCCAATATTGTTGCTTCAAAAACCCCAAGCCCACCCGGTGCGCCCGACAATGCCCCCAATAATCCTGCTAAAGTAAACACCGCCAAAAACGCTGGCAGTGACCAACCACCATGATCTGGCAATAAAATATAAAGCGCAAGCCCCGCACCGATTTTATCAAACATCGCCACCGCAAGATGCGCTAATGCCCGTGCGCCTGTTGGCCGAAAAACTGCCGCCTGCCCCCATTTGAAATCCACTGGCCCTTTTAGCGCAAATAAATACCACGCCAGCGCTGGAATGCTTGAAATCGCCGCCATTAGCCACCAAATCGACGCTGCAAACTTGCCGTGGCGCGCAATTTCTGGCGCACCCAATAATAGCCCCAATGCCGCAACGCTTATTGCGCCAAGTAAAACCATAGTTCCAGTTGTCATGGAAAGCGCACCAATTTCGCCCGTGGTCAGGCCCCATTTTCGATAGAGCTTTGAGCGCGCAGTGGCAGCAATTGCCCAAGAAAACCCAAGAGTTTTTGCCAGTGCATTGGTCGCAAGACTTGCCCTTATAGTGCGACCTAACAAAAGCCGTTTGCCAATCATGGACATGCAAAATCTGTCATTAAAACTTAGCGCAATATATGACGCCGTGGCCGCAGCAATCGCCAGCATTGTTGTTGAAATACGCACATTATCAAATGCCTGCGCCAATTCCGCCGGTGAATAATTTTTCAATTCGCGGGCAATAATGTTTAGCGACCAAATGAATATCAACAAACTCGCGAATGTGATAACGCGAGGGTGGCTAGTAATGCCTTGCAATTTTTCCCGAAACCACTGCGCGGCTCGCCAAATCCACGCAAAAATCTGACGCCAATTATTTTCTTCAATCGTGCGGTTTTCGTTCACCTAAAGCCAGCCTCAAAGAGTCAGTGACATCTGACTTTCGTGCGATAAATATCACGAAGCAAGCCTTTGCCAAAAACACTTAGCGCAAAATCGGCACCAATACGGCGTTTGGCGGCAATGCGGGCATAGCCATTTATCGCTTGCAGGATTGGAACTGCATCTTGGGCTTGGTGGGCAATAACAATTGCGTCGGATTTAGTCGAAATTTCCGCGATTTCGCTTATTTCGACATCGCCTGTGACCCATAAAACCCGCGTAGCCTTATCGCAATTGGTTGGATTGCCAAATTCAAACGCCAAATTCGGGTAAAGCCTTGCCAATAGCGCGATATGAGCACCACCGTCTGGGCCCCAAACTTCTAAAATATCCACACATGACAAATCGATAACTTGGTTAACCTCATTTAGCATCCGCCAACAATGTTTTTGCGCGCTTTCTTGGCCGATTTTCGCCAATGAAACTACGTCCGCAAAATCGAATTCCGCCTTAATATTACCAATATTTTCAATTTGCACTAAAGGATTCCCTAAACTAATATTTGCAAACTGATTTGTTTCGGTGAACAAAAGGTTATTATTTTTCAATTACTTATTTTAATTATTTGGTAAGAATTGAGTCTAAAACCAGGTTTTTCCACGGCTGTTTTCGTCTTTAGCGCCGCTCCCCATTATTTGCTCGCGCAGTTTGGCGTTTGCATTGGGTGTGATGGCGGCAATTTGACTTTGCGCCGACGTTGGCGTGGTAGTTTTTGGTGTTTTTGAAGCCAAGGCATTTTGCGCCAATCCACTAAACGGCAATGCACTGTCGCCATTTAGTTGCGGCCTATTCGCCAATAATGCCCCCGGTTTCAACAGTTTTGATTGCGTTAAATTGCTGGCCTGTGGTGTTTGCAGCGCGTTTTGATTTATTGTAATTTGATTTGCTATTTCAGAAACACCGCGCATGGCAAAAATAAGCGCTCCAAGATCAATGTTATCAGCCGTTTCGAGCAAGTTGTCAGGCTCGTCGCTTTCGACCATGCGGTTTTTGCCAATATCATTATCGGCAAATCGCAATCGCATTGGCACAGGCACACCCTCGCCAAAGGCAATGCATTCGCGATTATCAAGCGCCGACAAAAAGGCGATAATTCCAGACGAAGAATCGCCCAATGCCACCCGCACTATTTCTTGGTCATTTTCGTTGCTTAGGCGCATCGCAAAAACGGTAGAGCATTGCGACAGAATCGTTGGATCTAGCTCCCCTGGCCTTTGGGTAACTACTGCTACGGCGCAACCATATTTTCGCCCTTCTTTGGCAATCCGCGCAATTGCTAATCTAGTTGGCAAAAATCCTAAGTTTGGGTCAGATGGGACATAGCGGTGGGCTTCTTCACAAACTAAAAGCACCTTAATCGCGCCTTCTGATGCGCGCGCGACTTCAAATGCCATTCGCGCCAAAACCGAAGCTACACAATTGACGACTTCATTGGGCAACCCTGCCAGATTGACCGTTGTTAATGGCCTACCGTCAGCAGGCAAACGGAAAATTTTCGAGACAATCGAAGCAAAATTATCTTCGCGGCCCGCACGCCCAAACATAAATGCATAGCGCGGATTATTTTCGATAAGTTCGATTTTTACTTTGAGATTTCGCAACTCGTGGCGGTGGAATTTTGGCTCAAGCTGACCCGTCATTTCGTCGATTTGCCTAACAACTTCACTCAATCGGTAGGGCACAGGAGTATCGACATTAACAGAACTTGCGTCCAATTTTCTTTGTGCGCCGCCAACTGCTGCAATGCGGTCCATTTTGGCAATTAATACAAATTCGCGCAATATATCGCTTTCTTCGGCATTGGCACGTCCACGAAAAATCACGTCTTCAAGTTCATCAAAATTCAAAAGCCAATATGGCAAGTCAAGATTGGTTGAATCTAAAATATTGGCTTTATCGCCAAAAGCCGCCGAAAATTCATTGTGCGGGTCAAGAAACAACACCCGCAAGTTTGGCTCAACGTCTAACGCCCGCAATACGACCAAACTAACCGCGCACGATTTGCCAACGCCAGTCGTGCCGACAAAAGCCACGTGTCGGCTTAAAATGTCTTCAACCGCAACCAAAGCGTCAATATTTTCATTTTGGCTGATTTTTCCAACACTTACGCTCTTTCGGGCACCAATATCAAAAATACATTGAAGGTCGCCGACTCGCATTCTATGGGCAATTGAACCCATTGGTGGATATTGGCGAACTCCGCGCTTGAACGATAATTTATGGTCGGCGCTTTCTTGAACTTCGCCAACTATATCGCCTTTAACAACGACGGCATTAATTTCCTTGTCGTGCCATGTCGAATGTTCGGTTTCGATTTCGCGAATCATCACAACCACGCGCGCAAATGACGTTTTCACCGAAATCATTTGTCCGACTGTCCAGATGTCCTCATTTAACAAGACCGGATTAGTGGTTTCAGTAACAATGACAATTTTTGAACCATTGCATGAAGTTACAAAGCCAATTTCGCGCGAAGCGGTTTGTTGTTCTGACCTTTTTTCAGACGGATAATAGCTTGGCCTAACTGGCGCTTTCGGGGCCAAATTTTGCCTTTTCATTTCCTTTTCATGCCATGGGTCGATTTCGCTTTGCTTTGCTGAAGCATCTGTCACGGAATTGCCAAATAATCCTACCGGCAAAATATCAGAAATTTTTGGCTCTTTTTGTATTAACCAGCTTTTTTCAATTGGCGCTGAATTAACGTCCATTTGATTGGTTGGGGGCGGCGCTGAAAAAGCGGGTTCATCTCCCCATGTCTTGAACATTGGCTTTTCAATTGGCGCAGCGCCGAGGCCCAAACCTTGTGGATGGGGCAATGGACCATCATTTTGATTTGCAGGTTCGTTCATTGCAAATTCCCGACATTCTTAATCATCACATTGTCTTGTATCAATATGGTTAACGCTTGGTTCTTACGTGCAAAAATTTGCGATTTGTTTGCAATAATTGCATTGGCAATAGCGACAAATTGTCGATTTGGATTTAAGACAAAATAATGAAAAACCAAGCTAAAACTCTCCTGTCTGAATACAAGCCCTTTCCCTATTCAATAGCTTCCACGAGTATAGTTTTCGAGCTTAGCCCGACGCGAACCATCGTAAGTGCTAAATTACGAATCCAGCCGAACCTGTCGTCGAATGCAATAAGCGCTCCCTTGGTTTTGGACGGCGAAGGGCTTGAGATAATTGAAATTAAAGTCGATGGACGAATTCTAACCAGCGCAGAATATGAGTATCAAAACGACAAACTTACAATTCCCCATTTCGCGAGCGAGCGTTTTGTGCTTGAAACCAAAGTCGCGATTAACCCAAGCGCAAATCACGCGCTTTCTGGCCTTTATATGTCCGGCGGGCGCTTTTGCACGCAATGCGAAGCAGAAGGTTTTCGCCGCATCACCTTTTTTCCCGACCGACCCGATGTTTTGAGCCATTTTTTCGTGAGGCTTGAAGCGACTAAAGACGAATATCCAATTTTGCTCGCCAATGGCAATCGGGTAAGTTTTGGCGATTTTGGCGATGGTCGGCATTTTGTTGAATGGGACGATCCTTTCCTCAAACCAACTTATCTTTTCGCAATTGTCGCAGGTGGCAATCTTGATGTCATAAGTGACAAGTTTTTGAGCCTCGACAACAAACAGGTCGAACTTAATATTTATGTAGATAAAGGAGATGCTGGCAAAGCCCAGTATGCAATGGACTCGCTGAAACGCGCGATGAAGTGGGACGAAGATGAATATCGGAGAATATATGATCTTGATATTTTCAACATTGTCGCGGTGCGCGATTTTAATTTTGGCGCAATGGAAAATAAAGGGCTTAATATCTTTAATTCCTCGTTGCTTTTGGCAGATAGCGAAACTGCAACTGATGTTGATTTTTCGCGCATTGAAAGCGTTGTGGCGCATGAATATTTCCACAATTGGTCGGGCAATCGGGTAACTTGCCGCGATTGGTTCCAACTTTCCCTCAAAGAAGGATTCACGGTATTTAGAGACCAAGAATTTTCCGCCGATATGCGCTCACGCGCAGTTTGCCGAATTGGCGACGTAATAATGCTCCGCAATACACAATTTCTTGAGGACGCTGGCCCCAATGCCCACCCCGTGCGCCCAGAATCCTATGTTGCGATTGATAATTTTTATACCAGCACAATTTACAACAAAGGCGCAGAAGTAATTCGGATTGCTAAAAATATTTTGGGGACTAGAAAATTTTTGCAAGGCGCAATCAATTATTTTGAAACAAATGACGGCAAAGCGGCAACTATTGAAGATTGGCTGGCCGCCCTTCGTGGTAATGATGGTGATGCCCTAAATGGGATTGAAAAATGGTATAGCCAGGCGGGGACACCCGAAGTTTCAATAAGTTCGGATTTTGACGAATCCGCCAAATGTTTGCGCTTGAAATTCAACCAAAAAACCCCAGACACACCCAACCAAATCAAAAAATTGCCAGTGCCAATTCCAATCAAAATGGCATTTTTTGATAGGGACGGCAAAAAGCTAGCGATTTTGCCCGACGGCAATACATCGACTATTGGCGATTTGAATTTCACCTTTGACAGCGAAACTGCGACCCTTGAATTTGATGGAATTGAAACCAAACCAATTGTCTCAGTTTTGCGTGATTTTAGCGCACCTGTGAAAATCAATTTTGACATTGATGACGATGATTTGGCAGTTCTGGCGGCATTTGATGACGACCCTTTTGTGAGATGGGAATCAGTGCAAATTATTGCTCGCCGCGAAATTATTGCCGGCTATAAAAAGCTGGTTTCAGGCAAAAAATTTGTGCCGTCGGCAAAATTAATTGATATATTTGGTCACGCGTTTAATGAACCAAAAAAGGATTTTGCGGCATTACTTTTATTATTGCCGTCAATTTCCGAGATGATGTCATTGATAAAAGACTGTGCGCCCGAAATTATTTTGGAGGCCAAAAATGCAATTTCCACCGCAATTTACGCTCGCTTCGCAGAAACCATAATTGGTGCTGTGCAAGCGCATGATTTTGCCGCCCATTTCACACCCGATTCGCAATCGGCGGGTGGGCGTGCATTTTTATCATCGTGTCTTTATTATGCGAGTTTTGCACCAACTGACACTGCAAAGCAAATATTGAAAAAGGCCTATAGCGCTTCGCAAAATATGACTGACGTAATGTCGGTTTTGAGCGCAATGTCCCGAATTGGCGGTGAAATATTCAATAATGCGATGGCTCATTTTGCCGATAAATGGCAGCATAATACATTGGTGATGGATAAATGGTTTTCGCTGCAAGCAGCGTCTCCCGCTGGGAATCCAATCGCAAAATTCGATGAATTATTGGCCCATAAGGATTTTGAAATTACCAATCCCAATCGGGTCAGAGCGGTCGTTTCAAGTTTTTCAATATCAAATCCAATCGCATTTCACGCCGAAGATGGTCTTGGCTACAAAAAACTGGCTGATTTTCTATTAAAGTTAGACAAGGTAAATCAAATCGGCGCAGCCCGCCTCGCGCCGGCTTTTGCGCGCGTTACCATGGTTGCACCAAAGCGCAGGGCAATTGCAAAGCAAGTATTGCAACAAACATTGGATAAAAAAATCAGTTATCTATTGCAGGAAATTGTTGCGCCAATTGTCAAATCGCTTTGATGTAAAATCCGACTATTTGTAAATCTTGCTATTTTTTTGAATTTTGCAAGTTAAATGCTGTTGGGGCGGTATAAATGAGCGAACAAGGCAGGCGCAAAGGACGCGACGCTGGGCAGTGGCCAGTTGCTGTCTCGCTTGTGATATGCGCTTTATTTGTCGCCGCAATTACTTTGAAAACTCGAAGTGAATCCGAAAAATTCAAAGCCCATTTATTTGATAGTTTGACCAAAGACACGCAAATTGCAGCGGCACAAATTGATTCA
>ERZ1292633.5248-Hain-H41-02um-R1-5248-length-11747-cov-23_pt1 | contig 11747 bp, 14 predicted proteins | sample MGYA00564406_ERZ1292633 | MGnify/ENA primary metagenome ERZ1292633 (study PRJEB36523, sample SAMEA6512639) | groundwater metagenome | collected 2019-01-08 | study: AquaDiva: Metagenomics assemblies of 32 groundwater samples
ATAATCCCAGGCGGCGGCACTCAACGTTGGGGTATCTCAGTCCAATGGAGTTCGAGCGACAGGCGGAATTAGTGTAGGCTGGTGTCAACTAAACCGGCAGCAGCCCATAGCGAGCTTAGGAAGCTTCGCAAGGATGTTCGTAAACTGAAGGGCGATTCCGTTAGCCTCACACCTGGATCGGAGGGCTATCAGGCTATTCGTCATCAGCTTGGCTCTGCAACGCTTAGCCTGAAGGAGGTAAAAGCGCATGACAAGGGTAGCTCCATAACTCTGGAGATTGGAAATCTCACTTCTGTCGTCATAACTGGAGCCACGATGGAAATCGGATACCAAGATCCTTCAGATGGTTCTGTTGAGCGCTCTTCGAAGTATGACGTTCAGCAAACGTTGGAGGCAGGCAAGGCAACAAAGGTTACTCTGATTATGGAGGGAGTGAATCCCTCGGCGGTCACTTATATCCGCGTTTCAGACTTTCAACCAACAGGCATTCGCCTGATTCAGGCAAACTAGTTGCCGTATGATCCGCAGGCGGTGCCGCCGTGGGAGTGGCGGTGGTCGAGAGGACAGGAGTTTGCGGTGGAGATGAATCAGATCAATCCGTACACGATGAGAAAACTTCAGCGCTATGTGAAGCGACTTGTCAGTGAACCCTGTCTATGAGCAGTGACCAGCCAGACCATTCTGACAACTCTCTTGAGGCTATAGAACGAGATGCACGGCGAGTGATGGGTGATCAACTCGCACAGCATCTGCGCCTGAATGCCCTCACGGTCAATACGATATCGTTTGGGTTAGGATCTACTCCTCCTACTCCTCTCCTGCGACTCAAACAATCTTCCAAGGTCGTAATGATGCTATTGAATCGAATGTCTAACGAGATTCGTACCGCTGGCCTCTTGTCATGGCATGGCTACACCTTGCAGTCGGCCGCTTTAATTGCCGATTGTCATGAAATTGCATTTAGTGTTTTGTGTGTCGGTTCTGACGATACTGAGGCTCAGAAATGGATAGACCATAATGATCCAACTCGCATGCCATTTGGCGATGTTAAGTCCCTCACCCGGAGAGGATTGGAGAACCTAAACGTGTGCGATGCCGAGGGACAGACAGAGAGGGAATATATAACCTATCGGCAACTCTGTTGGGCAAAACATGGCAATCCAATTTTGCAGAAGTTGCACGGTCTCCGATCCGAGGGCAATCAAATTGGTGTATTCAACGGTCCTGACACCTCGGAGGAATCGGTCAAAGTGGGATGTTATACCTTAGAACATGCAGCACATCTTGCCTATCTTGCCTTAGCCAGCTTTGCTGATAATCACTTAACTCAGATTTCAAGCGAGAGAATGACTGAGGTTAGGCAGCGTATCAAGATACTAGGTGCTGAAAAATCGGAGATATCAAAGGCCGCAGTTGTACGCTGGGGAGACGCAGACCCATTTCCCGGTCAATGGAGGGTGTAACCCGCAGCCTCACATCCAATAATGTTTTGGTGTAGGGGCGGAGGTTGATCAAAAAGACGACGGAAGCCAGGTTGCGCCACAGAAAAGAGTGGCGTTCAATAGCGTGGCCTACATCGCTCTCAGCGGGACGCGAATCGTGGGGCAAAATAAATCAGGTAGCGGGTGCGGTGATCGAGAGTGGCCAGGGGCTTGCGCCCCCGGCACCCCCAAATGATCACATATCTCCAATCACCGAAGCCTCAATACGCATCCCCATGATTCTGTCCACCGCGCACACACCAGGCCCGGCGGATGTTATTCTGCTTACCGGCGGTGCCCACGCTGGTAGTGCCGATGGTCACCTCCCACGCAAAGTCCGGAGCAGCGGCGTACGACGTGGCCGACCAAAATTGGCTTACCCCCAAGTTAGGAATAGTAAATGGATGGCCCAGTGGGAGGCCCAGGGGCTGAGACACCGATGGATCCAGCAGGCTCGCCAGCTCGTGCACCGAGGGCAGCCGCCAGGCCTTTCGACCGCCGGTGGTCTGTTGCGTGCATACCAACTGCGCATCACCCCAATGGTAGTGGTCGTCGCGCGCTGTCTGTTCCCACACCAGCCCCGTTTCCTTGTCTAATACCGCCTCGTTGTTGAACTCCGGCAACACCTTAAAGCGCTGGTTGGCATTCGGGATTTTGCCGTCCCAGCTCTCAAGCGGGATGGCGCCAGCCGGGTTAACAAACCACAAAACACATAGACCGGCGACCGTGACGCCCCACATTCGAGGACTTCTGCTCTGGCTTCTCATTGGAACCCTCCTTGGTGCTGGTGATTGCACTTACTGACAGGGGCGTAACCCCGCGCTCCTCATACATCTTCCGTGACTTCACAACAATCCCCTCAAATGGGATTCCCCTCCTATGAGTGAGCCAGGGAAGCCCTACGACGGCTGGATCGCGAGGAGTGTGCCGGCCAAAACCAGGCAGAATCGGCAGGGTATTCCAGGGGAGGGAATGGTCTGTGAAGGTGAGCCGGTGCCGCCGTGGGAGTGGCGAAAGCGGAGATCGCGTGAGTGAGCAGGCTTATTCCTTGGCGTTGGCGCGCTTGGGTTCAGCCTGCATAGCTCTCAGCGGGACTCGGATTGTCGGCCGTAAATAAGTCGAGGAGGGTGAGCATGATCATTGCCTGTTCGCTCCCCTCATAGCCCAGGGTCTCTCCCTATACCCTACAAACGGTGGATTGGTCTACCTGTCACTGGCATTCACGATAAGCCTGTTGTTCTGGGCAACCATCGCGAGTACTCCGGCCACAGCTGAGCAGATCAAGCTTAACTTCAGCGGAGTGGTGATGGGTGGTAATCAAGAGCTATTCCAGGCACTCGGCAGTCCTCCAACGCTGTCGGGATCCTATACCTACGATTCTTCGAGTGCACCAACGAGTAACCCCCCTCCGGACTTTATACACTTCCGAAACTTCAACAGCGGCAGCGATTTTGTGATCCCGAACGCGACGATCAACGTCGGTGTATATGAGGCGACGCTAGTATCGAATATCGGAAATGTTAGCAACGGGGTAACTTATTTAATTGACCCAAGCAAAGACCAGTATCAAGGGATATTCTTTCTTAATGGATCATCGGGGAATACGAATCCGCTCCCCGCTTCCTACGCTTTTTATGCTTTTACCTTTGTGGTAGACGGCGTGACTGGCACCTATAACGGAACTACATTGGTGACACCGAGTATCGACACCCTGTTTCCCCCGCCTCCTTTTCATCTGCAGTTTTTAAGAGACAATAGTGTAATTGAGCTCAGTGGTCGCTTGACCAACCTGGCGCTGGCGCCAGTACCAGTACCCGAGCCTCCGGCGGTGATATTGCTCGGCGCGGGGCTTGTGGCCCTGATCGGTCTTGGAGCTAGGAGTTGGAGGCAGAAGAGACCTAGCCTCACTTAAGCGTTACGACAGCGTGATCAGACAAGACGGCCATGCCCTTGGTGCTGGCCGTCTTGCTGAATCATAAGCTGGTCTAAGACATCTGGTGCTGGTGGTATCGAAAATATCCGTCAGGGGATACGGTACTTGAAGGATTGGAAAAGGACGCGCGAGGGACAAAGAAAGGCTTGTGGGACCAGCCGCAGCAATCCCGCATAATCCACAGGACAATTTATCTCAGGCGATCCGCGCAAGCCCTTGAATTGTCACGCCCAGCGCGTCGGTTAACGACGGTAGCAACGCCTGCCCTCCACCAAACCTCGCTTGCGCGTGCCGGCGGCTTACCAGTCGAAGCCTCTCCCTATTGTTGCTGCCGGATAAACTCCTCAAGTAATCTTTTCAGAAGTTACGCAGGACAGGAAACGATTCCAGGCACCGCTATATCGCCCATGCCCTTCTTGATTCGCCCCTCCCGTCGCTTTTCCTTGCACTGAACCGTTAATTACAACGCTGGTCCCCCCCAAGGGCTACGCCTCCCCCTTATGAGGGCCCCCTTATGAGGGATAGACGGTTTCTCTTATGCATGTGAATCTCTCATGACCATCGGAGACCATCATAATATTTCCATCGGAGGTCATTATGCACATGCAAAGAAAGCGGGTTGGCGTTCTGTTCAGTCTCCTCTTTACCCTGGTGCTGGCTGCCTGTAGTGGCGGAGGTGGAAACAGTGATGCCCCGGTGGTCCCTGCTGGCACCGCCGAAGGCCAGTGGACCGGCACGATGGACGGGCGCGACTTCGCGGGGGTAGTGCTCGACAACGATACCTACTGGTTTTGGTATCATGAGGCTGTCAATCCCTTAAACGCAGCGGGTGCACTTCAAGGGCAATGGGACAGCAGCACGCAAAACGGCACCTTCGCCTCGTTGAACGGGAAAGCTTTCAGAAACGATACCGGGGATATAGATCTTGTCCCCGTAACGGGCCTCTATGTAATGCAGCAGAAACTGGATGGGGAGGTGACGTTTAATCCGAATCCTACGGGAACATCGACATTCACCAGTGCGTTCGATTCTGAGTATAATGAGCCCCCTGATATCGCCAGCGTCGCAGGCACCTATACAGGATCGGTATCTGCAAGCTCCCAAATATCACCGGGAGGTTTATACGCGTACACTATAGAGGTTTTCTCTCCCTCAGGTGACATCACCGTGGTGGCGACGCAAGTACCACCTGCAGGTAACACGAGTAAAATCGAACTGGGGTGCAACTATACCGGCACCTTGATCCCTCGGACGCACGGGAATGTGTACAATATCACCTTGTTACCTTCGAGCACTGCCTTAACGTGTACCGTAGAGCAGTTAACGGGGGTTGTATTTTTTGATACCAATCCCGCCCCCACCAAGATCTACCTTCTGGTGCTGAATGGTAGCAGCAGCCGTGCATTCCCCTTCACGGGCACCAAGCAATGAGCCATGAGCTAGGGAACGCAAGTTGGTTCCGCTCCATTCAAGAAGCATGGTTGTTCGGTGAAATTTGGTACTGCCGTGGGAGTGGCGGATGAGGGAAATCGCGGTAGTGAGCAGTGTTATTTCTCGGCGTTGGCGCACTTGAAATCAGCCTGCGAAGCTCTCAGCGGCACCCGAATCGTGAGGCAAAATATAGGCTGCGCCTCAGTGGGTATTGCGGAAGGTACGAGTCTCCACCCGCTGAGGCGCTACGTGGATTTTCTCTGCTCATCTCCTTTGCGCCTTCTTTGCTTCTCGCCTATACGGTCACGCTCCTGATCATACCCCACGGAGGCATAGTACAGCACGAGATCGAAGAAGCGGCCGAGCAGGAGCTGGAGCTCCAGCTCCCCGTGTAGTTCCATGGCGCTCTCGGACTGACCTTCCCGCTGGACGAAGGTGCGGACATGTTCCTTGGTGGAGATGATGGCCCAGGCAAAGTGGCTATAGGCCACGCCCTGTTGGGCGCGCGCCGCGCCCAACTCGGTGTACCGCCGCTCCAGCTGGGTCTCGGCCTTGTCCAGCAACCAGTCGCTTAGGTTGCGGTAGATCTCGCGGGTCCTGCCTTGGAGCTCGCTCACCGGCACTTTGCTCAAATCGCTGCACCGGGGAGAGTTCCAAACCTGCTCGCTGAGCTCGCGGGAAAGCTGTTCGATGTGATTCTCAATCAGTTTTACCAATCGGACGGCCAGCATGCTCACCTCAAGTTTTGGCTAAGAAAATGGGAGCGCACTCCAACAATAGAGCGGCCCCCGCTTGACCCTGAACCTCACCTTATTGACCGACTCTACAGATGTCAATATATTTTGTTGAGGAGAAGGGTCGAACGATTTTAAAGAGACGAAGAAAGACTTGTGGGCCAGTGCCGCCGTGGAAGTGAGGAAGTGGGCAGGCGTATTCTTGGCGTCGGCGCGCTTGGAATCAGTCTGTGTGGCTCTCAGCGGCTTCTTCATCTTCGATACACCACGGTGACTCGGTCAAGAAAGTCGATGAGTTCGGCGATATGTCGTCGGATCGCGTCCCGGTCTTCTCGCGCCGCAGCCTGTTCCAAAGCGGCGCCCATCGTACTGATTGCGTCGAACCCGTATCCTCCTCCGTCCCCCCTCATGCGATGACCGATGAGTTGAATCTGTGCCAGATTACTTTCTTGCAACGCGGTTTCGAGGATCTGCACGTCACGCCGGCGATTCTCTAGAAATCCTGGAACGATCTCTTCAAGGCCTTGGTCGATATGTAGTGTGATGCCGTTCTCGGCGTTTCTATTCGGTCCTGTGGTCATGAGATATACCGTCCTTTACAAGCCCGAAGTACTTCCAGAAGGGTGTGCTTCTTGATGGGTTTGGTCATATGGGCATCGCAGCCAGCTTCGTGAATCTTGATCCCGTCCCCTTTCAGGGCCAGAGCGGTCAAAGCAATCACCTGTGTGGGGGGAAGGTCATGCTCCCGCTCCCAAGCCCGGATTGCTTTTGTGGCCTCATAGCCATTCATCACCGGCATCTGCATGTCCATCAGAATGAGGTCGTAATAGCCATTCTTGAATCGCTCCAACGCGATGGCCCCATGATCCGCGATATCGAGGTGATAGGGAGTCTGCTTCAAATAGGACCGGATCAGCAGCTGATTGTCCGTAGAGTCCTCTACCAATAAAATGCGTAGCGCCCTGACATCGGTGGGAGCGGTGGAACCCACCGCTGTTAAACCAGCCATCGGTTGGATCCCCTTGGAACGGTCGAGGGCGATGCTGACGGTTTGGAGCAGATCCGACTTCCTGATGGGTTTGATCAAATAGCCGCCCAGCCCTAGATCGTAGGTGCGGGCGATGTCGTCGGCCCAATGGTCGGAGGCCAGCATCACAATCGTCAGATTCTTGGGAGGGCTGTCTCGTCTGATCTCTTCGACCACTTGAAACCCATCCATTTCCGGCATGCGACAGTCAAGGAGCACGAGATTGTAGGGTCGTCCAGAAGCAGCGGCTCGCCGCCATTCAGCGATGGCCTCACAACCGGATGCAGCATCTGTCACTTCTGCTCCTAAGGCAGCCAAGGTTTCGCGAAGGATCAGGCGATTTGTACCATGGTCATCAACCACAAGGGTTTTGACCCCTTGAAGATTGAGTGGGACCATGTCGTGTGCAGGTGTGGGATTCAGTTGCACCTCCAACTGGACACAGCAATGAAACGTGCTGCCCTCTCCGAGGGTACTCTCCACCCAGATTCGTCCGTTCATGAGCTCGGCTAACTGCTTTGAAATGGTCAGGCCTAAACCGGTTCCCCCGTACTTGCGTGTCGTAGAAGAATACGCTTGGGTGAAACTTTCAAAAATAGAATCGAGCTTGTCGGACGGAATGCCGATTCCCGTATCGCTGACAGAAAGTCTGATAGCTCCGGGCGCGGGGAGTTCCGGATCCTGCATGACCTGCACCGTGACGGACCCGCTGTCGGTGAATTTGATCGCGTTGCCGATGAGGTTGATGAGGATTTGGTGTAGCCGGTTAGGGTCTCCGATCATAGCGCAGGAAACGTCAGGCGAAAGGTGGCAGGCGAGCTCGAGGCCTTTTTCATTGGCCCGCATGGCGAGAATCTCGATGGCTTTCTCGAGCAAGTCACTCAAATCAAAGTCAGTTGATTCCAGCTCCAGATGGCCGACTTCGACTTTCGACAGGTCGAGAATGTCATTGATCAGGCTCAATAGATTTCCGCCGGCGCGGCGGAAAATGCGCAAGTACTTTCGTTGATCGGGGGTCAGCTCCGTTTCCCAAAGCAGATCCGCCATTCCGATAATCGCGTTCATGGGCGTCCGAATCTCGTGGCTCACACCGGCGAGGAACTCGCTCTTGGCGAGGCTGGCCACCTCCGCGGCCTCTTTTGCAACCAGGAGAGTTTGTTCCGCTACCTGCCGCTCGAGGGCTTCGCGTTTCCGGCTAGCCCGTTCTTGTTTGAGTGCAGCTTGAACCCGTGCCAACGATGTTTGCGGCCGGCGAGATTTTGGTAGAGACTTGTATTTGGAAGAGTTCGTGGTCCGGGGCATGGTCAGCGTACTTTTAGCATCAAGGCCGTGGAGGCCTGCCTCTCAAGCACCGATCGATCGTCAGTCCTCGTGAGAATGTGGAACGAGAGAGAGTGTGCCTGCTTGTTTAGCCCGATTGCGGCCTTCTTGCTTGGCTTGATAGAGCGCTTGATCAGCCGCCTTGATCAAATCGGTGGGAGAACTGTTCCGGCTGGGAATCATACTGGCGAAGCCCGCGCTGATGGTGGTGCAGCCACCGTCGGAGTGCGTAATGCCGAGGGCCTCAATTCGCTCCCGAAGCGTTTCCGCCACCTGTGCCGCTCCGTCCGTACGAGTGCCAGGAAGCACAATCACGAATTCGTCGCCGCCATACCGAGCAACGAGGTCTCCCGGTCTGTTGACGGCGCCGGAGATAGCGGCAGCAACCTGCCGGAGGCATTCGTCGCCAGACGTATGGCCGAGGGTATCGTTATAGGATTTGAACCGATCGATGTCGAGCATGATCAGAGAGAGCGGCGTCAATTCACGGACGGCACGGCGCCATTCCTGGTCCAAGAAGTCGTCGAATTGACGTCGGTTGGTAATGCCGGTGAGGCCGTCAAGACTGGACAGGCGCAGCAGCATCTGATTCGCCTCCTGGAGTTGACGCATGACTTCAAGGAGTTCCTGCTCCCTGGCCCGCCGCCGGTCGATTTCGTGGACCAGCCGCAACACTGATCGGACACGAGTCAAGATTTCGCTCTTGTTGATGGGTTTCCCAATATAGTCGAGCGCACCAGCGGCAAAAGCAAGCTGGAGATCAACGGGATCGGTCTTCACCGTGACCATCATGATGGGCGTGTCGCGGAACCGTTCAACCGCCTTGATCTGGCGGCAGGCTTCGATGCCGCTCATCTCCGGCATGACGATGTCCATGAGAATCAGATCGACTCGAGATCCGGCGGCATGCTTCCCGTCATCGAGCCCCAGAAGACGAAACGCAGCGGCGGCCGAGTCGGCGACCAGAAGATCGTCATAGCCGGCAGCCGAGAGGATCGACTGAAGCAAGATGCGGTCGTCCGCCGAATCATCAACGATTAAGATACCCATGTGTTGTCTATCCAGTGATTAGGAGTTGCGCGCTTGAAAAATCGTAGCAGTTAGTCCGGGTAAACTCCAGGATAAAGCTTTTTGACGCAATGTTGACAGATGCCGTGGCTGAATTCGGCCTCGGAATGTTCGCCGATATACTCCTCCAACTGTTGCCAAAATCCGCCGTCATTGCGAATCTTTTTACAGGATGCGCAGATCGGGATGAGGCCTCTGAGGACTTTGACATCCCGCAGCGCTTTCTGCAGCTCATCATTGCTTCGACGGAGCTCCCCTTCACGTGTTTTGCGGCAGTCCATTTCCTTTTTCAATGCCAGCGCGGAAGCGACACGTGCCAAGAGTTCCACGCTGTTTACCGGTTTGGTAATGTAATCAATCGCTCCCGCCGCAAAAGCGGCTTGGAGATTAGAGTGGTCGTTTTTGGCCGTGACCATGATGATAGGAATATCGCAAAGATGCGGTTGGCTCTTGATCTGGCGACAGGCTTCGACTCCATCCATCTCCGGCATCAAAACATCCATCAGAATTAAATCGATCCGGGTGGGCGGCTCCTGGCCGTCCATGTCGAGCATGGAAAACGCAGCCTTTGCCGAGTCGGCACTCAGAAGATCCGTATGGCCTGATTTTCCAAGAAATGCGCGGAGGAGCACCTGCTGGTCTGGAGAATCGTCAACGATAAGAATGCCCATGCGACTCCTGTCATGCGCGCGCACAGAATGTGCGTGCAATCACCTTTCAGTATAGCAGGCGCTGATTGGGCTATTGGAGCTTGGCGCGGACGAGGTCGCTGATCTGCTTGCCATCTACAGATTGGCCTGCCACACGAACCATCACGGCTTTCATCACCGCACCCATCTCTTTCAGAGATCGAGCGCCGGTTTCCTGAATGACCCTGTCCACAACAGTGGAGAGTTGATCGAGAGAGAGGGCTGGAGGAAGATACGATTCGAGAATGGTGATTTCCTGTCGTTCTTTTGCTGCGAGCTCTGCTCGGTTACCTTTTTCAAACAGTTCAACCGATTCCCGTCGCTGCTTGATCATGGTTGTCATCACACGACTCATTTCGGCATCGTCGAGATCCTTCTTGACCTCCAGTTCCCTATTCATCACGGCAGCCTTGATCATGCGAATGACGTCCATCCGCAATTGGTCGCGGGCCTTCATGGCAAGCTTAAGATCTTCTGTCAGACGGTCGTGCAACGACATCGAAATCTCGTGGGTGAGAGCGCTCGACTGGGGTGGAGAATACCCCTTCACTTGACGCCAGTCAATGTATGGTCATCACTCGTATGGTGATCTTCCAAGCATGGTTTTAGTGCCAAGCGTGGAGTATGATACAGCCAAAGCCAGGTTGCGGATCGAAACAAGCCTGGGGGAATGTTGGGAGGCTGGCCATGGCAAAGCGAGGCTCAGTAGTCCAACTGATGGCAATCCTCACGATGGCGATTCTCGTGGCGAATTGTGCAAACGCCACCAAGCAAATGCCTCTAACATTCAGTTTTCACCCCACACCTCTGATGTTACCGATTCCTGCCGACGTCCAGCGTGTGGCGGTGCTGTATCCGCGTGAATCGCACCCCGATTGGTCCAGCGCCTATGGTCGTTTGGAAGGGGCGGCATTCCAACTCAAGACATTTCGCCCAAACCTGAGGATCATCGATCGTTCCCATATGCCGGCCATCGTCTCGGAGCAGCGACTTCAGGTCGGGGGGCTTGTTTCCGAAGATAGTGCCGTCCGAATCGGACAGATGTTGGGCGTAGACAGCGTGTTGATCTATCGAATCGAAGGACCAACGGTACGCGACCGATTCTTCGCGCGAGCGCATCGCGATCTTCCGTCTGTGACCATCACAAGCAAAATCATTCGAGTAGAAAGCGGGGAAGTTGTTTATCACAATGTGGTGACAGCGCGTGCAGATGAAGCCGAGGGATTCGGTTGGTCACTTTCAGACAACATCGACTACCACCGATGGAGCAGCGAGGCATTAGACCGTGGCATTATGCAGACGGTCTATGATTTACACCGGGCCTTTGATTAACCCTATGGAGATCAGAAGATGCGAATGAGTCATCGACGAAGCCACATGCAGCAACGTGGGATCGCTATGGTCGCAGGTCTGTTCGTCTTCTCGCTGATCACAGCTTGCGCCAGCGATCAATCCAAGCCCCTTCCGCAGCCGACTCCGGACCAAGTGCGCAGCCATGCAGACCGGGCCTTCGAGAAGCTCAAACAAGAGGAACAGGAACGAGCCGCCCAACCACCGGTGCCACGATAGTGAATCCGGCATTCTATCGATTCGATTTGGGTAAGGCCCAGCCCACAAACTGGGCAACCGGTTTCACGAGCGGCAACTCCCAGAGAAGTTGTTGGCGCGGGACGCTCGCCACTTGGCGCGCTTCATGGAAGGTTCCAAGAAGGCTGGACGAGACCAATAGCCGCAACAGGCCTGAGAGAAAAAAGACAAACGGCAAATTGGAGATAGGGTGGAGAACAACCCCTCCCCACTCGATTCGGGTGGGAAGATGCTCAACCAACCAGCTACCAAGCAAGGCTCCCACCGACCATCCTACGGCGTTGACTGTACTATACAGCGCAATGGCTTTCGCTCGTTCCTCCGGTCTGACCGAATCGAACACATAGTTTTGCAGCCCCAAGGCCAAGCCGGCCCAAATGACGCCGCCTAGAAAATTAACTGCCAACAGAAAGCCTAGATTCGTGCTCACAAGGTAGAGCATCGGCAAAAATGGCACCGTGAAGCCGGTAATGGACA
>ERZ1292633.5249-Hain-H41-02um-R1-5249-length-11746-cov-5_pt1 | contig 11746 bp, 7 predicted proteins | sample MGYA00564406_ERZ1292633 | MGnify/ENA primary metagenome ERZ1292633 (study PRJEB36523, sample SAMEA6512639) | groundwater metagenome | collected 2019-01-08 | study: AquaDiva: Metagenomics assemblies of 32 groundwater samples
GCGCGGCAGGATGCGGTGATCGGCGCGCTCTGGGCGGGCGGCATGGCGGTCGGGATGCTGCTCGTCTCCGGCGCCGCCGGCGACACCCAGGTGGAGGAGCTGCTGTTCGGCGATCTCGGAGCTGTTCAGCGAAGCGACCTGGCGATTCTCGGCGGGCTGGTCGTTCTGGTCGCGGCGGCGATCGCGCTTTTTCGCCGCGAGCTGGCGGCGACGGCGTTCGATGACGAGCACGCGCGGCTGCGCGGGCTGCCGGTGGGCTGGCTGTCGTTTGCCCTTCTCCTGCTCGTGGCGCTCTCGGTGGTCGGGTTGCTTTCGCTCGTGGGCATCGTTCTCGCGATCGCGCTCCTCGCGATCCCGCCGCTCATCGCTCTCCGGCTCTTCCGATCGCTGCCGGCGATCGTCCTCGGCGGTATGGCGATCGCTTTCCTGCTCTCGGTCGCTGGGTTGGCGGTCGGCCAGCGCTTCCATCTGCCCGCGGGACCCGCGATCATCCTGCTCGGCGGGGTGTTGCTCTCCCTGGCGCAGCTGGCGCCGCGGAGAGTCTTGCGTTAGCGATCGGACAACGGGCCTGCGAGCCCATTCGTGGTCACTTGGAGGATTCATGGTTCGAGCCGTCGCCGTTTCCGCTTCGATCGCCGTCTTCGCGTTGTCGGCTGCGCCGGCCGTGGCGCTCGACCCGGACAAGCTCCACGGACTCGCGCCGCGATCGATCGGACCGGCGGGCATGAGCGGGCGGGTGGCGGCGATCGACGCCGTCGAGTCCGACCCCGACGTCGTCTACGTCGGCGCGGCGACCGGCGGCGTCTGGAGGTCGGTGAACGGCGGCGTCACCTGGAAGCCGCTCTTCGACGACCAGCCGGTCGCCGCGATCGGCGCCATCGCGATCGATTCGCGGAATCCCTCGATCGTCTGGGTCGGCACCGGCGAGGGCAACGTTCGCAACAGCGCCTCGGTCGGGAACGGCATCTACCGCTCGCTCGACGGCGGCGAGAGCTGGGTTCATCTCGGCCTGGAAGGGACGGAGCGGATTCACCGCATCGTCGTCCACCCGGACGATTCGAACACCGTGTGGGTCGCGGCTCTGGGCCGCGAGTGGGGCGAGAACCCCGAGCGCGGCATCTTCAAGACGACGGACGGCGGCAAGAGCTGGCGCAAGGTGCTTTACGTCGACGAGCGGACCGGCGGCGCCGATGTCGCGATCGTCCCCGGGAGCCCGAACCGCCTGTTCGCCTCGATGTGGGAGTACCGCCGCCGACCCTACGAGTTCAAGTCGGGTGGTCCGGGATCCGGGCTTCACGTCTCCGATGATGGCGGCGAGAGCTGGAAGCGGCTGGACAAAGAGGACGGCCTGCCGGAGGGCGAGCTCGGTCGGATCGGAATCGGCATCTCGCGCTCGCACCCGAGGGTGGTCTACGCGATGGTGGAGGCGAAAAAGAGCGCCCTGGTGCGCTCGGAAGACGGCGGACGAAGCTTCAAGACGGTGAACTCCGAGCCCAACGTCAACCCGCGGCCGTTCTATTTCTGCGAGCTGCGCGTCGATCCGCGCAATCCGGATCGCGTGTACAGCGTCGACTACACGATCCGGGTCTCGAATGACGGTGGCAAGAGCCTGCGCACGCTGGTCCGTTGGGACGAGATCCACGGTGACCATCACGCCCTCTGGATCGATCCCGCCGATTCCGAGCGTCTCTACCTCGGCAACGACGGCGGCGTCGCGGTGAGTCGGGACGGCGGCAAGTCGAACTTGTTCGTCGCCAACCTGCCGCTCGCGCAGTTCTACCATGTCGCCTACGACCTGGACGAGCCGTACAACGTCTACGGAGGGCTGCAGGACAACGGCAGCTGGCGCGGGCCATCGTCGCTGGAGCAGCAGGGCGGCATCCGCAACCACATGTGGAAGAACGTCGGCGGCGGCGACGGTTTCGAGACCCTGCCGGATCCCTCCGACTCGCTGCGCGGTTACGCGATGTGGCAGGGCGGCAATCTTTTCCGCTTCGACCTTCGCACGGGCGAGTACAAGGACGTCAAGCCGGCGCCGAGAGAGGGCGAGCTCCTGCGCTTCAACTGGAATGCCGGCCTGGCACTCGATCCGTTCGCGAGTGAAACGATCTACCTCGGCAGCCAGTTCCTGCACCGCTCGACGGACCGCGGCGAGAGTTGGACCGTGGTCTCTCCGGATCTGACGTCGGGCAGGCCAGAGTGGTGGAAGTCGCAGGAGAGCGGTGGCCTGACGCGCGATGTCTCCGGCGCCGAGAACTACACGACGATCGTCACCGTTGAACCGTCGCCGATATCCCAAGGTGTCATCTGGGCGGGAACCGACGACGGCCGGCTGCACATCACGCGCGACGGCGGCGCCAGCTGGACGAGCGTCGAGGCGAACGTCAAGGGTGTGCCCGCCAACAGCTGGGTCCCGGCGATTCACGCCTCCCGCCAGTCCGCCGGGACCGCCTTCGTGGTCTTCGACGATCACCGGCGGTCGAACTGGACACCTTACGTCTATCGCACCGACGACTTCGGCGGCAGCTGGCGGAGCCTCGCGACCCCGACTCTCTCGGGCTACGCCCTCGCGATCGTGCAGGATCCGGTCGATCCCGAGCTGCTCTTTCTGGGCACCGAATTCGGTCTCTGGTTTTCGCTCGACGGCGGTCGCGAGTGGACGAAGTGGTCGAACGGTTTTCCGACCGTGTCGGTGATGGATCTCGCCATCCACCAGCGCACGCACGACCTGATCATCGGCACCCACGGTCGCGCGCTCTGGATCATCGACGACATCACGGCGCTGCGCGCGCTGGATGCCGCGGCGCTCGAGAGCCCGCTGCTTCTCCTGTCATCGCGCCCGGCGCGGCTCGGTTTTCGCGGGCCGGAAGACGGCGGCTTCGGCTTTGGCGCCGGGGAGTTCCGCGGCGCCAATCGTCCGTATGGCGCCGCCATCGATTTCGTCGCCAACGGCGACGAGCTCGCGATCGCCGATCCGGAACGCGAACGGGAAAGGGGGATCGCGCTGCGCCGGACGAAGGCGAAGCAGGACAGCGCGGCCGCGAGCGAGGAGAAGACACCCGAGAAAGAGAAGGCCAGAATCGAGGTCCGCGATTCTTCCGGAACGCTTGTCCGGACGCTCGAGATTGAGCCCAAACGCGGCCTGAATCGCGTTTGGTGGAATCTGGGGCGCGACGCCTTCCGCCGGCCGCCGTCGGCGGATCCGGAGGACGACCTCCCGAACCCGTCCGGTCCCGACGTGCCGCCGGGCCGCTATTCGATTCTGCTCAAGCTCGACGGAAACGAGGCGTCGTCCACGGTCGACGTGCTGGCGCCCGTGGCCTCGAAGAATACGGACGCCGACTGGCAGGCGCGTTGGCGCGCCATCGTCGAGGTGGGAACGCTGCGCGATGCGACCGTGACGGCGATCGAGCGGGTGCGGTCGGTGCGCGGCGACCTCGATGCCATCGCGGCGCGCATCCGTGAGTCTCATCTTCCGGATCTCGAGCGTCTCCGGATCGAGGCCGACGAGTTGCCGCTCACCAAAGAAGCGAAGCCGCTTCGCGATCGGTTGGACAAGCTCGAGCAGGCGCTCTGGTGGCCGCCGGAGACGGTCGGCATCACCCCCGACACCGACGTCTGGACGAAGCTCGCCTACGCCGGCGGCTACCTGACCTCAACCTGGGATCCGCCGAGCGCCAATCACCTCGAGGTCGTCCGCCAGACGCGGCATGCGCTCGCGGCGGCGCTCGAGGACTGGAGCGATTTCGAAGCGACGGAGCTCGCACAGTTCCGGCGCCAGGTCGCGACGGAGCAACTCGAGCTCTTGCCCGAGCGGGCGCCGCTCAAGCTTCCGTAGCGAGCGGCGGAGTCGACAGTCGCTCGACGACGACGAGCGTCAGGTCGTCGGCGAGCGGTTCGTCCCCGGCGTGGAGCTCGAATTTCGACAGGAGTCGCTGATGCAGCGTCGCGGCCGAGCCCCCGGCACGAACTGCTTCGCTCAGGCGATCGAAACCGAAGGCCTGGCCCGAGCGATCGATCCCTTCGAAAAGCCCGTCGGTGAAGAGCAGCAGAGTGTCGCCCGGACCCAGGCGGAGCTCGCCGCTGGCGGGTTCGAGCCGGGCGCGCAAGCCGAGCGGGAACGAGCCCCGGGAGGGTTCCTCGATCGCGCCATGCGAGCGCCGCACGAGCGGCGAGGGGTGTCCCGCACAGACGTAACGGAGGACGCCGGTCGCCGGGTCGAGGAGGCCGTAGAAAAGGGTCAGAAACGACCGGCGATCGTGGGCCCGGAGGATGGCGGCGTGCAGGCGCTCCGCGACCGCGCGCGGCTCGGGATCGACTTCGAGCGCGACGTGAAGCGTGGCGTTGGCGATCGCCATGAGGAGTCCCGCGGCCATGCCGTGTCCGCTGGCGTCGGCGACCACGATGGCGAGCTGGCCGTCGGCCAGCGGCTCGAACTGGTAGTAGTCGCCGCCGATGTCGTTGGCGGTGCGGGACGAGTGAGCGAAGGCCCAACCCGGGACGAGAGGATCCGACTTCGGCAGGAGGTCGCGCTGCAGCTGTCGCGCAATCTGCAGTTCGTCGCGCACCAGCACCCGGTCCACCAGCTCGAGGACAAGCAGAAAGAGCAATGCCGCGACGGAGACCAGGAAAAAAAAGGTCGAGCCGTCGAGCGAAAAGCGAGCGCCGTTCTCCGTCCAGGTGAAGTTGGGCCCCAGGATTCCGAGAAGTGCGCCGCCCACGCCGAGCGCGAAGAGCAGGCGCCGCGCTGGCGTGAGCTTCGCCGAAACGCTCAGGAAGAGGAGCTTCAAGGTGCGCAAGAAGCGCCGGGGACCGTCGACCTTCTCCCTCGTCGCGGGTTGGTCGCGCATCAGCACCGAGTAGGCGCGCGCCGCGTCGCGCTCCACCAGCCGCTTGAGCTCGTCGGCCGAGAGACCGCGCGTGTAGTCGGCGAGGAAGCGGCGGGTACGGCCGAAGCTCTGCTTCACACTCTCATCTTACGCGGCGCTCCCGCTGGAGTTGCCGGACAGCTCCGATAAGCTCATTCACTCAAGGGAGGCGGAATGGCTCGAGCGGGCCGAGCGGGTTACGTGGCGATCATCCTGGCCGGGCTGGCGTCGAGCCTTGCGGCGGCGCAGCCGACCTCGTTCGAGTTTCTGGGCATGGCGGAAGTCGCGGGCAACCCGATGGTCGACGGCGCGCCGGTCGGCGGGCTCTCGGGGATCGCCTGGACCGGAGCGGGCGACGAGTATCTCGCGCTTTCGGATGATCGGGGCGAGCGCGGACCGGTTCGCCTGTACCGGATCGAGGTCGAGCTCGACGCCGGCAGGCTCGAAAAAGGCGGCGTGAGAATCCGGGAGATGGTCGCGCTGCGCGACCGTCAGGGAGACGCCTTTCCCGCGGGATCGCTCGACCCGGAGGGCATCGCGCTGTCGAGCTCCGGAATTTTCGTCTCATCGGAGGGCGTGGCGAAGCGCTCGATAGCGCCGTTCGTCGCGCTCTTCGATCGTACCGGAAGGAAGGTCAGTGATCTCGCGATTCCAGCCCGCTACCTGCCGGATGGCGGGAAGAGCGGGGTGCGCGACAACCTCGGTTTCGAGGCGCTCACGATCTCGCCCGACGAGCGGTTCGTATTCGCCGGGACCGAGGACTCGCTGGCGCAGGAGGGACCTCCGGCGGCGCCGGGCCGGGCGAGCCTGGCTCGGATTCTGCGCTGGGATCTCCTTGCCGGGGGACTCGCGGAGGAGTTCCTCTATCGCGTCGAAGGGATCAACGTCACACCGCCAACGCCCACCGATTTCATGGTGAACGGGCTGGTGTCGATGCTGGCAATCGATGCCACGAATCTCCTCACGCTCGAGCGTCAGTGGGTGCCGGGAGTCGGCCTCTCCGTGCGCCTCTACGCGACCTCGCTCGCGAACGCCGCGCCGGTCGCGCGTCTCGACCCGCCCGAAAGCCTCGCGGCGGAGAGCGCCACGAAGCGGTTGCTTCTCGACTTCTCCGCGCTCGGCATCCGGATCGACAATTTCGAAGGGATGGCCTTCGGCCCGCCGCTGGCCGATGGCCGGCGAATCCTTCTCGTCGTCAGCGACGACAACTTCAATCCCGACGTGCAGCGGACGCTCTTCCTCGGATTCGCCGTCGGATTCGAAGGACTCGAGATCGCCGACCTGCAAGGCGCGGGGCATCGCTCGCCGCTCGAGGGCCGCTGGGTCGCCGGCGTCGAGGGAGTGGTCACCGCGGCCGAGAGCGGCTCCCGCAGCCACGGATTCTGGATGGAGAGCCGGATTCCGGACGGCGACGCCGCGACGTCGGAAGGGATTTACGTCGACTGGGAGGGGGCGTCGACGCTCGTGCCCGGCGAGCTCGTGCGGGTCGGCGGCAAGGTTGAGGAGCGCGGATCGGAGAGGAACCTTCCGATGTCGACGCTCCGCCTCATCTCACTGGAGTCGCTGGGGCAGGGCGTGAATCTATCGGCGCCGCCGCGCTTGGGCCGTGACCGGCGCGTGCCGGAGTCGGTCGACGACGATGGCATGGCTCGCTTCGATGTCGTGGGCGACGCGCTCGACTTCTGGGAAAGCCTCGAGGCGATGCGCGTCGAGGTGCCTGCCGGCGTCGTGGTCGGCCCGACGCGCTCGTTCGGTGAGATCGCGCTGTTGCCGGACGGAGTCGAGGCTGCGTCCCACAGCGCGAGAGGCGGCGTGATGCTCGCGGAAGCGGGCGCGGATCTCTCCCGGATCATCGTCGGTCGCCGGCTCGCGGGCTCGATGCCCGACCTCGCGGTGGGCGATCGCGTCACCAGGGATTTCGCCGGCATCGTCGACTACGGCTTCTCCAACTACAAGGTGCAGCCGCTCGCGCCGCTTACGGTCGAGTCGAGAGGGAACTGTGGAGCGACGACCGAGCTCGCCGCGATTCCAGGTCGGTTGACGCTGGCGACGCTGAACCTCGAGAACCTGTCGATCGCGACCGGCGCCGAACGGATGCCGGCCTTCGGGCGAGCGATCGCCCGCGAGCTCGGCGGACCGGCGATCGTCGCGCTCGAGGAGGTGCAGGACGACAGCGGCAAGGCGGACGACGGGGTGGTGACTTCGCGCGCCACGCTGGATGCTCTGATCGCGGCGGTGGTCGCCGCGGGCGGACCGCGGTACGCGGCCGTCTGGATCGATCCCGAGAACAATCGCGATGGCGGGCAGCCGTCAGGCAATATTCGCGTCGCCCTGCTTTACGACCCGCTTCGCGCCCAGCTGGTCCGACGCGGCGAAGCCGGCCCTCGCGACGCCGTGGAGGTCGAAGGCCGCGGCAGGGGGACGCGTCTCTCGTTCTCACCCGGCAGGATCGCGCCGACCTCGCCGGCCTTCGAACTGACGAGCGGCGAGGGCGTGCGCAAAGCGCTCGCCGCGCAGTTCCGCGTCGGCCGCGAGACGATCTTCGTGGTCGCCAACCACCTCTCGTCGAAGTGGGACGATGACCGCCCCTTCGGCTCGCGACAGCCGCCGCTGCGTCCGACCGGCGCCAAGCGCCTGGCGCAGGCGAAGGAGCTGCGCGCCTTCGCGGTGAGTCTGCTCGCCGCAGATCCGAAGGCAAAGCTCGTCATCCTGGGAGACCTGAACGAGCCGGAGTGGGCGGAAGGGGTGGTCCTCCTTTCGCAACCGCCGCTGCTCAATCTGACCCTGGAGCTTTCGCCGGAAGACCGCTACACCTTCAACTTCGAGGGCAGCTCGCAGGCGATCGATCACATCATCGTGAGCCCGGCGCTCGCGGCGAGCGCCGAGATCGACGTCGTGCACCGGAACTCCGACTGTCCTGACAGCCTCCGCGTCAGCGACCACGATCCGGTGGTGGCGCGGCTGCGGATGCGCTGATCGCTCTTCATTTCGATGTCATCGCCCGCGCGATAAGCTGAGCGGGTGCGGACCCACCGTGAGGCGTTCGACGGCAGCCCGGCGAATCGTTGGCTCGTTTCCGTCTCCTGGTGGTGGGTTTGGCCCGCGCTGGCGATCGTCGCCTGGCTGCCTGGAATCGCAAGCACGGCGCTCTTCGACCCCGACGAAGGGCGAAACGCCTCGATCGCTCGCGGCATGGCCGAGAACGGCGACTGGCTGTTACCGCGTCTGAACGGCCTGCCGTTTCTCGACAAGCCTTTTCTCTACTTCGCCTTGCAGGCCGCGGCGCTCAAGCTCCTGGGTGCTTCGGAACTAGCTGCCAGGTTGCCGTCCGTGGTCGCGGCGATTCTGCTGGTCGGCCTCGTCGCCTGGTTCGCTCGCCGCGTCCGGGGTCGCGACGAGGCGGTTCTGGCGGCTGTCACCTGCGCGGCCTCGCTGCTCGCCATCGCGTTCGCTCGGGCCGCCACTTTCGATGCGCTGCTGGCGCTGTGCACGACCGCCGCGCTCGTGGCTTTCTACTTTGCCATCGAAGATTCGTCGGCAACGCGAGGGTCGAGTTTCGTGCCTTCCCATCGCCGGCGCTGGTTGGCGGTCGCCTGGTTCGCGATGGCCGTGGGCACGCTCATCAAGGGGCCGGTCGCGATCCTGCTACCGCTCTCGGTCGCCGTCGCCTATGCCCTGGCGCGAAGGCGCTGGCGAACCGTCTGGAGCGTCGAGGGTCCCGCGCTTTGCTTTGGTCTTCTGATCGTCTGGCTCGCGGTCATGGAAGCCAAGGTACCCGGTTTTCTGCGGTACGCGCTCGTCGAAGAGAGCTGGAACCGGGTCACCACGACTCAGTTCCAGCGGACCGGCCCGGTCTGGTACTTCCTGCCCGTTCTCCTGGCGGGCTGCTTTCCGTGGAGCGTGCCCGTGTTGGTCGGCGCGCGGGAGTTTTTTCGTGGATCCAGGCCGAGCGGGACGCTCTTTGCGACTCTCTGGCTCCTGTTGCCGCTGATTCTGCTCTCGCTCTCGCAGTCGAAGCGTCCGCAGTACATGCTGCCGCTGCTCCCCGCCGTGGCGTTGCTCGCGGCCCGCGCGCTCGTCGAGGAGCGGTCGCGGCGGTGGTCGCTGAAGATCGCCGCGACGATCTGGCTCCTTGTCGGGCTCGTCGCCGCGGCCGCTCCGGCCTTGGCAGGCGATGCGCTCGGGCGGGCCCAGGGACTGTCGACGGGCGAGGTTCGAGAGTTTGCCTGGCGGTTCGCGGCCCTGGCGCTCTTGGCCGGCAGCGGCGGTCTGCTCCTGGCGCGCCGGCGATTCCTCGGCATCGCCGCGGTGGCGCTGCCGATCGTGGCTCTTCCCGCGTTGGCGAGCCCACTGGTGAGCGCCGTAAGCGAGGATCGCTCGACCAGGACCCTGGCCGCGGCGCTGGCTCCTCTGACCGCGAAGGAGGTCTCCGTGGTCGGCATCGACACCTTCGTTCCTTCCCTGCCTTTCTACCTGGGAACGAGCATGATCTTGAGCGCCGAGGATCTCGGCGAGATGACCAGCAACTCGATGCTGCATTTCTCGCGCGAGATCGCGTCGAAGCAGCCCGAGAGCTGGCGGCCCGCGGACTGGTGGCGAGTAGTTCTCGCCGAAGAGCCGGAGAAGCACGCCTTCGTGATCAAGAGCAGCCGGCGTTCCGAAATTCGAGAGCTCGAAGACGCTGGCCTCGCGAGAATTTTCGCGAGTCGGAAGCTCGTGGCTTTCGCGCTTCCGCTGGAGCTCTCGGTCGTTCCTTCGGGCGTCGTCGTGGACGAAGCGGGGCGGCCGAAATGAAAGCCGGCGGCTCGTGAACAGCGAGAAGCCGAAGGTCGTGGGGGTAGAGGAGCTCGAGCCCGGGATCTCGGTCGTGATTCCCTTTTTCAACGAAGCCGAGGCGGTCGGGTCTCTTCTCGATGAGCTGCGCGACCGACTCGAGGCGGCCGGTCGAAAGGTGCACGAGATCGTCGCGGTCGACGATGGGAGCAGCGACGATACGGCGGGCATTCTGCGCGGCCGGGCGGGGCTCGATCGGCGGCTGCGGGTGGTGAGCTTCCGCTCGAATCGCGGTCAGGCGGCGGCACTCTATGAAGGTCTGCGGCTCGCGCGAGCGCCGATCCTGGTCACGATGGATGGCGACGGCCAGAACGATCCGGCCGACATCCCGCGCCTCCTAGAGCTCCTCGCCGGCGCCGACATGGTCGTCGGCTATCGCCACCCCCGAAACGACGCCTGGCTGCGGCGGGCCATGTCGCGCTTGGCGAACCGGGTGCGGAGCCGAATCCTGGGTGACGGTGTCCGGGATTCCGGCTGCGCGCTCAAAGTTCTGCGCCGCGAAGTCGTGGAGGCCTTCATTCCCATCCGCACGCTCTACTCATTTCTGCCAGCGCTGGCGTCGGGCGCGGGGTTTCGCGTGCTCGAAGCGCCCGTGCGCCACCGGCCGCGGACCACCGGCACCTCGAGCTACGGGCTCCGCCAGTTCTGGTGGAAGCCGCTGCTCGACCTGCTGGGCGTCTGGTGGTTTCTGCGGCGCCGCTTTCCTCCGATCCCGCTTACCGTACCGCCACGGGACGCCGCGCCGACGATGCCCGCCAGGGAGTGAGTCGGGCTGAGAGGCGAGGGCGCACGTTCAGTCGTGCAGGAAATTGCTTTTCGCCGCAAGTCCCGAGCCCCGTGGTCGGCGGCAGGTGCGGCCCGCTTCGCGGGTCCCAGGGAGCTGCCAGCGAACCGCTGGGGTCGCTTTTCGGAGTCGGTCGCGGCCCGCGGAGGCTGTGTGTCGCCATGCACTAGGTCCTTTCACCCTCGACCGCGACCTCGACCTGGCGCTGCGTTTCACCTTCGGGTCCTGAACCTGGGGCCGAGCACCGCAGGCGGCGTGAGCGGGCGATCTCGAGGCGCCGCCGAACGTCGCGGTCCCGTTCGCACGGTGGGCGCCGCCCCTTGAGGCGGGTCGCCTGGCGGGTGCGGATGATATATAGCTCGGGTTTGTCCTGGAGTCGCCCCTCATGCAGCTGCGCAGGCGTTTCGGAATACTGACCCTCGTCTTCGTGCTGCTGGGGCCTCCAGCGGCCGCCTACGAGGAGCTCGCTGCGCTCGACCTGTCGGCCTATGCCGGCCAGGTGGTCTATCTCGATTTCTGGGCTTCTTGGTGTCAACCGTGCCGCGCGAGCTTTCCCTACATGGACCGGCTCCAGGCAGACCACGGGAAGCAGGGCTTGGTGGTGATCGCGGTCAACGTCGACACGGACCGCCGCCTCGCGGCCAGGTTCCTCGCCGAAACTCCGGCGGGATTCCGGATCGCTTTCGACCCATCCGGGACGCTCGCCGAGCAGTGGCGGCTCGAAGGGATGCCGACCACCGTGCTGATCGGGCGAGACGGCAAGACCCGGTTTCGGCAGAACGGCTTTCGCAAGGCCGACGAAGCGAAACTCGAAACCAGGATCGCGGAACTGCTCGACGAGGAGACCCCATGAGCCGCGGGAGCCGCTGGATCCGCAGGATTCGACCCCTTCTGGCGCTGCTCGCGTTGATGCTGGCGGGCGCGCTCGCGGGTTGCGCATCGTCCACATCCACGGCACCGGCCACGGCCACGTCCCCGGCCGCTCCCCGTCTGGGGGCGAAGCCCTGGGACCGCGGTGAGCTCGCCAAACGCTGTATGCGCTTCGACGGCTATCCGCTCGAGCTCGCGCTCGACGAGCACATCTACTTCAGCAAAGAAGCCTCGAGCGGTGGCTCGGGCTTCACGGGAGGAGGCTGCGGATGCAACTGAAGCGGGACAACAGCGTGCGCCTGGCGCTCGCCGCGGCGACCGGCGTCCTGCTCGGCTGCCCGGCGGCGCAGGCCGACGGCTGGAGCTTCGACTCGCAGGTGATGTACTACAG
>ERZ1292633.5250-Hain-H41-02um-R1-5250-length-11746-cov-5_pt1 | contig 11746 bp, 14 predicted proteins | sample MGYA00564406_ERZ1292633 | MGnify/ENA primary metagenome ERZ1292633 (study PRJEB36523, sample SAMEA6512639) | groundwater metagenome | collected 2019-01-08 | study: AquaDiva: Metagenomics assemblies of 32 groundwater samples
AGCTGGAGCTTAATCTGGGTGACTAATTTCCTAGCCATAGGTGATTTTTTTAGACTGGATTCTCGTTTGAGCAACCAGCACCTTTAATAAGTGGTTATCTTTTACCCTAAACCTTCTTAATTTGCAAGAAGTCAAGTTCAATCGGGGTTTCGCGGCCGAACATGTTGACCATGACTTTGACTTTGCCGCGGGCTTGGTCGATTTCGGAAACTTTGCCCTCGAAGTTTTTAAACGGTCCATCCGTAATTTGCACCATTGAACCGGCGACCACGTCGAGTTTGTATTCCGGCTCTTCCACCCCCATCCGTTTTTGTAGAGCGACGACTTCATCGTCAGAGAGAGGGGTCGGAGTAGTACCGGTGCCGATGAAGCCGGTGACGTTCGGCGTATTGCGCACCACGTACCATGAGTCATCGGTAACGATCATTTCCACCAGCACGTAGCCGGGGAAAATCTTTTCTTCAATCACTCGGCGTTTTCCGTTTTTGATTTTGATCTTTTTTTCCTTGGGCACCAAGATGTTGAAAATCTTGTCGTGCATGTCCATGGAGTCGACGCGTTGGTGCAAACTGCCGGAAACGTTTTCTTCATAGCCGGAGTAGGTGTGGATGGCGTACCAGCGACGCCCTAGTTTTGCTGACTCTGCTTGTTTGGCCATAAGGGTTAGCCCGCGATTTTAAGGAGCCCCTCAAGCCCCAGAGTAAAGACAGCATCGAGTACGCCAAAGAGGGCGGCGATAAATACCGACAATCCGATCACCAGAATCGAATAACGTGTGGTGGCCTTACGGCTCGGCCAAGTCACTTTGCGCATCTCTTCCAAAACGCCTTGGAAATAAGAGATGATTTTTTTAATGACGCGCTTCATAATCGTTTGGTTTTTAAAAACCCCCGGTGGGGGTTGATTTCTGGCAAAACTATACCCCAAAGCCAAGGATACGTCAAATATCCAAGTGCACCACGCTCTTGGCATGGGTTTGGATGAAGCGCTTGCGAGGGGCGACTTCGGCGCCCATCAGCAAATCGAAGACATTGTTGGAATGCTCGGCGTCGTCAATGGTGACTTTGACCATCACTCGATTTCCTGGGTTCATGGTGGTTTCCCAGAGCTGTTCCGGGTTCATTTCTCCCAAACCTTTGTAGCGCTGAATGTAGACTTTGATTCCCGAGACATCGGCCACTTCGGCTTCTTCGCCGCCTTCGGTTGGAGGTAAGTCCGCCGGCGTTTCGTCTTCTTTGGCGATTTTGGCGGCGGTTTTTTCGGCCGTCATTTCAGCCACAACTTTTACTTTCTCCTCATCGGAATAGGCATAGCGCACGTTCTTGCCAACTTGCAGGCGGTAGAGCGGCGGCTGGGCAATGTAGATGTGGCCTTGATGGATCAGCTCGGGGAAGTAGCGATAGAAGAGCGTCAACAACAAGGTGCGGATGTGAGCGCCGTCAACGTCGGCGTCGGTCATGATCACCAAGCGATGATAACGCAGTTTTTCGATTTCAAATCCTTCGCCGATGTTGGTGCCCATGGCGATCACCAGCGATTTCAATTCGTTATTGGCGAGCATCTTGTCGAGACTAGCACGCTCCACGTTCAAGATTTTTCCGCGCAGAGGCAGGATGGCTTGATACTCGCGATTGCGTCCTTGCTTTGCACTGTTGTGCACAAAGACGCCGGCGGCCAAAGCAAAGTTGTGCGTACCCGGGACTTCTAGATCATATACATCACGCCGTTCATCAAGTTGTTTTACAGAAACAACACGGTGGTTATAATGAACCACTGCCTGTTCCAACTGCTGACGATCGCCACCAAAGTAGCGACAAAGAATCGTCTCAAATTTCAGCAAAGACTTGTCGTTGGTTTTTTGCCGCGTTTCTTCGTAGCGGTTTTCGTCGATCTGTCCGGTCTCGCCATGAATCCAATGAAGTTCAGCCAGTGCCTTGGCGGTGTACGTAAAATCAAGTGTCTGTTTGCGTGAAGTGCGGAAAGCATCGGTCCATTGTGATTTTGTCTGCTGAGATCGCCAAGCACGCAATTCTGGACTTTTGTGGATCAATCGTAATTTCTCAAGAACATCAGGTCGGCGTAGATTCAAATCAGCCAGCTCGCGATGATGAGCCAGGTGATCTTCTTTGGAAAGGCGGATGAGGTTATCAGGATTGTTGTTCAGCTTATCATTATCCAGGTGGTGCCGATGCGAACCAACCGATGCGGCGTAGATGCCATTTTCCAGATTGTACGCGTCAGCCAAAACATGCGTGAACACCCAGCGCATTTCTTTTGGATCGAACAGCATCTCGTAGCCTTCAATGGTAATACGTTTGCCGATTTTGGAGAGCTGTCGTCGTAGAGGCATGAGAGATGACCCAGCAGGCAAATGTTGCGCCTGGCAATAGTCGCCACTGCGAGTCATAAATTTGTGATCTGGCGTGCAGACAATTTCTGATCCGTCATCTAAGGTTACTTTTACGAGCGTGGCTTCTGTTTTGGTTCGGCGAACATTGGTTATAGGCGCAACGCCAACCCGAGCATCATCCAAAATGGTGTAGCAATAGTTTTGTTTGCCGGCCAACCATTCTTTTTCCAATGCTAGGAAGGAAAGGTGACGACCATCGACTAAGGCAACCTCTGTCTCCCCAACAAAACAACCGCCGGCACTGTCGCCCTCCACTATGAACAATTCCGAGATGCTAGCGTCTCTACTGGAACAATCAGCCAGTTTGCCTGGTAGAGTCAGACCTTCCAGCGCCCCCTTGCGCAAAACCGTTTCGCGGGCCGCTTTGGCCGCCGCCCGGGCTTTGGCCGCCAAAATGCATTTGCCGATCACCCCCTCGGCGTCGCGCGGGTGCTCTTCCAAGAAAATTTTGAGGGCCTCGCCGAAAACTGACGAGACAGCGGTCTGCGCCTCGGGGTTGCCGAGTTTGCCTTTGGTTTGTCCTTCAAATTGCGGGTCTTTGACTTTGATGGAAATGACCGTGGTCAGCCCCTCACGGACGTCATCGCCGGTTAGGTTTGTGTCTTTTTCTTTTATGTATCCCTTGTTGCGGGCAAAAGCGTTCAACTCGCGCGTCAACGCCGTGCGGAAACCGACCAAGTGCGTGCCGCCTTCTGGGTTAATGATGTTGTTGGTGAAGCAGTAAATGTTTTCGTGGTACTCGTCGGTGTATTGAAAAGCGATCTCGGTGGCGATTCCGGTGGCTTCGTCTTCTTTGCTGACGTAAAAAATGTTTTCGTGTTTGAGATCCTTTGACCGATTCAAGAAGCGCACGTAGGAAAGCACGCCGCCTTCAAAGTAGAAGGCGTAGCCAACAGGTTCGCTGCCGCGCTCGTCGTAGGCCACCAGTTTGATGCCCTTGGTAAGGTAGGCTTGCTGACGCAGACGATCCAGAATGGTTTTGAAGTCAAACTCCACGGTTTCAAAAACCGAAGCGTCGGGTTCGAAGGTGATGATGGTTCCGGTCTTTTTAGTCTTGTCGCCACGGCGGACTTTGGATTGCGGTTTGCCGTTTTTATATTCCTGGCTCCAAACAAAGCCATCGCGGTGGACTTCGGCCTTGAGGTAAGTGGACAAGGCGTTGACCACGCTGACACCCACTCCGTGCAGACCGCCGGAGACTTTATAACCAGAAGCCTCGCCGCCAAATTTGCCGCCGGCGTGGAGTTTGGTCAACACTAGTTCCAGGGCCGAGACTTTGTATTGCGGATGTGGGTCAACCGGAATCCCGCGGCCGTTGTCTTCGACCGAGGCTCGATTGCCTGGAAGCAAACGCAAGATGATGGTGTCGGCATGACCGGCCATCGCTTCATCGACGGAGTTGTCGATGACTTCCCAAATGAGGTGGTGTAGTCCGGTGGGCCCGGTTGAGCCGATGTACATCCCCGGCCGCTTGCGGACCGGTTCCAGTCCTTCAAGCACGGTAATTTGTTGGGCTGTATAAGCTCCCTTTTTTCCGCCAGAGGCGGATCCGCCTTTGGCGGACGTTAATCGTTTGGCCATAGTCAAAAATGCGGGTTAAGGATACCACGGTGCGTCTCTGATGTGAAGATGATATACTACCCACATGGAAGAGCCTGTTTTGCTACAACCAGAAGAAAAAGAATTCAAGACGTTTTACCAACGGAGCCTGTTTTTGATTAAGTGGCGGCCACGGCTGAAAAAGGTCGGCATCATTTTTCTTGTCCTGGTTGATCTATTGTTGGTTGGTAAAACCGTTTACGCCTTTTTCGATTACGGCGTCGTCAACTACTTCAAGGAGCGCGCCATGATTGGGTCGATCATTGATGGGCTGGATAATTTCCATCAAATCTCCGTGTCGCGGGCCGCCGTCAGTCTCAAAGCGTCGAGCGTCCAAGTTTTTCCTTTGGACGATAAGCGGGCGGATTTTTACGCTGAGCTCACCAATCCTAACGAAGATTGGGAAGCAACTTTTAGTTACTATTTTTCTTATGGCAACACTGTCACCGCCACTATGGCCGGTTTTATTTTGCCAAGCGAAAGCGCTAAGCCGCTGACGGCTCTGGCCGTCAAAACAGGGAACGTGCCTAAAACAGCCACTTTGACGGTGACGGACTTGGTTTGGACTCGGGTCAATCATCACGCCATCAGTGACTATCAAAATTGGGCCGCTGATCGTCTGGCTTTTGAATTTACAGACGTGAGTTATGATTCCAAGGTGGAAATTGACGGCGCGACTATCGGACGCGTTGCCTTCACGGTCAAAGACGCCGGAGCTTACGGTTTCTGGGAGCCGCAGTTTATGATCGTGCTTTATCGCAACGACAAAGTGGTCGGAGTCACCAGCGCTTTAGTGCCGCGTCTGGCCGCCGGGGAAACGCGGACCATTTTTGTCAATTGGTTTGGGACGCCGCCTCAGGCCAATGCGACCAAGATTTTTCCCAGCATCGATATTTTTGACCCCACGGTTTATATGCCTCTGCGCGGAGAGTTACAGCCGGATGTGCGGGAGAGAATTAAAATAAAAAAATAATGAATCGTCTTGTCGGGCTCCTCACCAAGGTGGATTGGCTCTTGGCCGGAGCGTCTTTTGTGCTCGTCGCTTTTGGCTTGGCGGCGATTTATTCCGTGGCTCTCTCCACCGAAAGCGGAGACTTGCCGTTCTTCGCCAAGCAAATGATTGCCTTGGGAGTCGGCTTGGTCCTGCTCATCTCGCTGGCCGCTTCCAACTATCGCCTTTTTCGCAATTGGACCATTCCTCTCTACATGATTTCGCTGGGGCTCCTGATCGGGGTGTTATTTTTTGGCGCCACCATTAACGGCACTACCGGTTGGTTTCAAGTTTGGCATCTTTCATTTCAGCCGGTGGAGTTTACAAAAATTGTTTTGGTTCTAGTGCTTGCCAAGTACTTCAGCGAGAGGGCCAGACGACAAATCGGCTGGCGGGAGATTTTCGGCAGCGGGTTTTTGACTTTGATCCCAGCCGGACTGGTGACCTTACAACCAGATTATGGATCAGCTTTGGCGTTGGTCGGGCTTTGGGTCATCTTGTTGTTTTTTGCCGGGCTAAAATGGAAGCAAGCGCTGATTTTGGTCGGCCTGGCCGTCGTTGTTGGTTTGATCGCTTGGTTCGGGATTTTCGGTGAAGCTCAACACGAACGGTTTTTGACCTTTGTGGATCCGGATCGCGATCCATTAGGTCGCGGCTACAACGTCACCCAAGCCATCATCGCCGTTGGTTCGGGTCAGTTTTTTGGCCGCGGTCTGGGCTTTGGTTCTCAAAGTCAGCTTAAGTTTTTGCCGGAGAGTCAGACTGATTTTATTTTCGCGGTCATTGCCGAGGAGTTGGGTTTTATTGGAGTTATTCTTATTCTAGCCGCCTTCTCTTTGTTTTTTTATCGACTTTTTCGTTTGGTCAAACATTCCCGCGATGACTACACTTCCTATCTTATTCTTGGAATTATTGCCGTCATCTTGATTCAGGTGGTGGTCAATATTGGGATGAATCTCGGTTTGCTACCGGTGACCGGAATCGGCTTGCCACTGGTGAGCTACGGTGGCTCCTCGCTGTTGATGGCCTTAGTCCTCATAGGCTTCGCTGAAAGCGTGGCCGTGCGTACGAGTTCGAGTTAGTTTTTTATTTGACAGATGCTGAGAGCTATTTTATGATAGATATGGATCCAATATGGAATCCATATCTATGGCAATCATCAACTTTTCTATTCCCAAGACGCTCGAGAAGCAGGTTTCGCAAACTGTTCTGAAGAAAGGGTTTGCGAGTAGGGCAGAGTTCTTTCGTGTCGCCGCGATCGACTTTATTGGTCGAGCGGAACACCCATCCCAATCTTCCGACGAATCCATTGCTCGTTTGGTTCAGGCAATTAGCGCGGAGGTAAGTAAAAAGTCGTACAAAAAGAATTCGTCGAGTGTAAGACAGCAATTGTCTGACATTTAGCGTTATGTATTCGGTCATCATCGTGCCACATTTCAAACGGCAATTAAAACCATTTGTAAAGAAGTATCCAGATTTCAAAGAGGCGGTTATTGTGCTTCTAGAACATTTTGACCCGCGTTTGCACGATCACTTAGGAAATGGGATTTACAAAGCCCGTTTACAGGTAAAAGGTTTGCAAAAAGGCAAAAGCAAATCCTTTCGTCTGATTACTTTGCTCATCGAGCGGGAAGCGACGATTGTTCCCATTACTGTATATTTTAAAGGCGATAGAGCGGCACTGTCGAAAGTGGAGCTGGAACTACATTTGCAGAAAACGCTTAGCGAATTGAAAGATTAGTTAGGATTTTAGCTAATTTTAGCCCAGAGCCATTGATCTTTCGATTAACTCAGGATCAACCGTGAGCATGTCGAACGGTTGACAAAATGGCTTTTAATGTTATATTTTACGTCAGCGATTGCCTTTTGAATCGCGACCTGTACTGGTTCTTTCAGAGTCACCAGTGGCGCGAGAACGCCTGGTTCGTGGTCGTCCCGTAAGAGTAGGCACTTGGGTTCAACTTCACCGCACTTTTCCACGGCTTCAACCTGAAGCCGCATCTAGGAGGGTGCAGTTTCTGTTTGAAATAATTTCTACCCGACTTTAGTCGGCTCTGCTATACTCACGATAGATATGTCTATGTCATCAACCAACTCTTGGCACGACGGACTGCGGATTGTTTCTTATTGTCCGTTGTGCGAGGCAAAGTTCAATCCAATGGAAGCTCGGGTTTTGGGTGAAGACGGGGAGACCCATCTGCTCCACGTGCGCTGTCGTTCTTGTTCCAATGCTATCCTGGCTCTGGTTCTGGTGACCAAGGCGGGTGTCAGTTCAGTGGGTTTGGTGACGGATTTGTCTTACGATGATGTGGTTAAATTTAAAGCCGAAGGCCGGGTTTCAGTTGACGACATTTTAGATGTCCATCGCGCCTTGGAATCTGGCGATTTACTAGCAAAAGTGGGTAAAGCCTAAGGTCAGGTCTACAAACAGTTGACATCCGGAGCCTTTTTTTGTTTAATAGGGCCTGTCACCCAATGTGCTTTTGTAGCGAAGTGGCTGAATTTCGAGACAGAATTGCTGAATAAACTTTGAGGTTTAGCAGATGCTAAGCTGAAAAGTTTTGAAGCAATTATGGCCGAAATGCAGACGCTGCAGCCAAAATGACATTGGAAGACAGGCTCTGTACAGCACTTTCAACCAATAGCTGACCTCGAAATATTATGGAAACGATAGTTTTGAACGCCACCAAACGCACCGACATCGGTCGCAATAACTTCGCCGCTCGCGCTGAAGGTCAAATTCCAGCCGTGGTTTATGGAAGCGACATCCAGCCACAATCCGTCAGCGTTGAATCCAGCGCTTTTTCACGCACCTTGCGCTCTGCCGGCGAGTCGACCATTGTCGATTTGACTGTCGAAGGCACGAAGGAGCCGATCAAAGTATTGATCCAAGACGTGCAACGCGACCCCGTCCGCTCTAACGTCATCCACGTCGACTTTCGCCAAGTCAATATGTTGAAGCTGATTGAAGCTAAGATTCCGCTGAATTTCATTGGCGACTCCGCCGCTGTTCACGCCCTTGGTGGAACGCTCATTAAATCCTTGGAAGAAATTGAAGTCCGTTGTTTGCCGAGCAAGTTGGTGCACCAAATTGACATTGACGTCAGCGTCTTGAAAACATTTGAAGATGCCATTCACGTTAGTGACTTAGTGGTGCCTGAAGGCATGGAAATTTTGACCGAAGGCAATTACACTTTGGCCACAGTGGAAGCGCCGCGTTCGGAAGCTGAGATGGCCGCTCTGGACGCCGCGGTGGAAGTGGACGTTACCGCCGTGGAAGTGGAGAAGAAAGGCAAGGAAGAAGAAGCGGCCGAGGGGGCTGAGGGCGAAGCTCCGGCCGAAGGCGGGAAAAAAGAATAATTTTCATGAACTGGAAAGAGATCGAAAAACGATTACGGAAAATGGATTGGAGGAAGGTGAGCGTGGGCGCCGCGATCGTGGCGCTCACGCTGATTGCTGTCTCCGTTTGGAATTTGACTCGGCAAGGGTACTTGGGTGACGGGTCGGAGGCGGCGACCAAAGCCGCGGACGTGACCATGACCTTTCGTCACCCGTTGAGTGGAGTTTTTATTGATCGCCAAGTTGATCTGCCGGCCGTCTACGCGGTGATGGTCGAAAATTCATCTGACGCCTGGCCGCAATCCGGCGTTGATCAGGCGTTTCAAATTATTGAAGCGCCGACCGAGGGCGGCATCCCGCGTTTTTTGGCTTTCTTTGGCGGGGATCAAGTCGTGGCAAGTATTGGCCCTGTTCGTTCCGCTCGGCCGTATTTTATCGATTGGGCCAGCGGTTATGGTGCGTTGTATGCGCACATCGGCGGTTCGCCGGCGGCGATCAGACAACTGAATATTACTGAGACCGTTTTGGATTTTGACGAGTACTATAATCAATATCAATTTTGGCGTTCACCGGATCGTTACGCGCCGCATAATGTTTTCACGTCCACGGAGTTGTTGGGCAGAGGTTTGGCCAAGGAGTACCCGGATAGGTCCAATTGGTCCTATTCGACCTATCACTTTAAGGACGACGCGCTGTTAGAAACGCGTCCAGAAGATGTTGAAGACGTGGTGGTGGAGTTTGGCGTCAACCTTTATCGCGTCACCTGGAAATATGATCGCTTGACCAACAGCTATCAGCGTTTTGAAAATACCCGGGCGCAGACTATGGCTGACGGCGCGCCATTGATGGCGAATAATATCATCGTCGTTACGATGGAGATGACCGTGCTTGACGAGATCGGGCGGCTGGCGATTGAGACGACTGGAGAAGGTAAAGCAATTTTGTTTCAAGATGGAACGGTTAAAGATGTTAGCTGGAAAAAGCCAACAGTCGCTGACTTGATGCGTTTTTACGACGCGGAGGGAAAGGAAATTTTATTTAACGCCGGTCAGACGTGGATTGAGGTGGTTGACTAAATGGCGGTGACTACCACCCTCGGACGGTGGCTCAAGTCGTCGACGCACTGGGTTTCTGTTTGAGGAAAATACTGCTGAATCAATCGCGGAGCGCTGTCGCGTTGATCAGGGTCAATTTCAATCAGCACTGTTAATTTTTTAGGAAAGTCCAAACGGCGAGCGGCCAGTTGACGGAAAAATTCGTTGTAGATGTCCAGCCCATCAACCCCGCCGTCGAGAGCCAGCGCTGGCTCGTAGTCGCGCACTTCGTTTGGGGCCATGCCTAGTTGGCGACTGGTCAGATAAGGAAGATTGGCGCAGATGATGACTTCGCCAAGCGATTTAGTCATTTCCGGTTTGATTGGGTCAATGAGACTGCCGTGCAAAAAAGTCACGCGGTCGGCTACTTCATGCAGTCTTGCGTTTTGTTCGGCAATGACCAGCGCTTCCGAACTGACATCAACGGCCAGGACCGGCAGTCTAGTTTCGGCGGCCAGAGTCACGGCGATCGCCCCCCTCCCCGTGCCGATGTCAATAAACAAGGCGTCTTTGGCGCCAGCGCTTAGACGTTTGGCTTCGTCAATCAGCGTCTCGGTGTCTGGGCGTGGGATCAAAACAAAATTACTGACCTTGAACGGGCGGTTGTAAAATTCTTTCCAGCCGACGATGTAGGCAAGCGGCTCATGATGACGCCGTCGTTCCGTCAAAAGCTCGAAACGATCAAACTGCGCCTCGGTCAGTTCTTGAGAAAAGTGGGTGAAGAGATAGTTTTTGGAAACGTCGAGGACTTTGGCTAACAAAAGCTGGGCGTCGAGCATGGGCGCGTCAACGTTCGATTGGTCTTTCAACTTGTTGTTGGCCCAGGTCAGGGACTCGACGATGGTCATAGTTCCCGCTCGGCTTTTTTGAGGGCCGCGATGACGTCATCTAACCCGCCGTCCATGATGCTTGGCAAGTCGGAGAAGTTTTGATTGATGCGATGATCGGTTAAACGATCCTGTGGGAAGTTGTAAGTGCGGATTTTTTCCGAGCGCTCACCGCTACCGATTTGGCCGCGGCGTTCGTCGGAGCGTTCCTTGGCCGCTTTTTCCCGTTCAAACTCCCAGACCCGCGAGCGCATGACGATCATGGCTTTTTCCTTATTTTGTTTTTGCGAGCGTTCGTCTTGGCATTGAACTACGATCCCGGTCGGCAAGTGGGTCATGCGGATCGCCGAGTAGGTGGTGTTGACTGATTGCCCGCCGGCTCCGGAGCTGGTGGTGACGTCGATGCGCAAATCCTTTGGATCAAGCTCAAAATCGGTGTCTTCAAGTTCCGGCAAAACCGCCACGGTCACGGTCGAAGTGTGCACCCGCCCGGCTTTTTCCGTTTCCGGAACTCTCTGCACCCGATGCACCCCGGCCTCATATTTTAACTTACTATAGACGGCCACGCCGCGCACGACGAATTCGATTTCTTTGAATCCGCCGAGATCGCTTTGGTGTTGAGAGAGGACTTCGATCTTCCATCCGTGCCGCTCGGCATAGCGGCTGTAAGCGCGAAAGAGTTCGGCGGCGAATAAGGCCGATTCGTCACCGCCGGTCCCGGCGCGGATTTCCATGATGGTATCTTTTTTGTCGAGCGGATCCGGAGGAATCAGCGCCAGCGCCAGTCGTTCTTCAAGAGCTGGCAAGGTCGCGACCAGCTCGGCCACTTCGCTCTCGGCCATGGAACGCACCTCTGGGTTAGTTTCTTTGAGCATTTCCCGCGCGCCCTGCAAATCATGGAGCGTCTTCTCGTAGACGTCGCCAAGCTCAACGATTCCGCGCAGTTCGTTATAGGCTTGACTGATTTCCTTCAGTTTTTGGGAATTGCCAATCACCGCCGGATCAGCGAGATCGGCTTCATATTTGGTAAAGTCTGCTCGTTTAGCTTCAAGTTCTTGGAGGATATTCATAAGGTCTTTAAGGATATGCTATCACATAACGAAAAGAACGTCGGACAAACCGACGTCCTTTTGGGTGGGGTTATTTTTTTTTCTTGGAAACGCGGCCTGATTTGGTTTCTTCTACTTCTACTTTGGGACCGGCGGCTATTCGTTTGGCGGCTCGGGCGATTTTTTTGGTCGCTTTGCCTTTGACCTCGTCAGATTTTTTGGTCAGGCGTTCCTGGAATTTTTCCACTCGGCGGGCGGAGTCAATGATGGTTTGGGTACCAGTGTAGAAAGGGTGGCAGGCGGCGCACAATTCCACCGAGATCGCCTGTTTGGTCGATCCGGTTTTGTAGACCGCGCCACAAGCGCAGGAAATAGTGGCTTCTTCAAAATAGGTTGGGTGAATGGCGGATTTCATAATTGCTCCGAGAGAGTATCAT
>ERZ1292633.5251-Hain-H41-02um-R1-5251-length-11745-cov-7_pt1 | contig 11745 bp, 9 predicted proteins | sample MGYA00564406_ERZ1292633 | MGnify/ENA primary metagenome ERZ1292633 (study PRJEB36523, sample SAMEA6512639) | groundwater metagenome | collected 2019-01-08 | study: AquaDiva: Metagenomics assemblies of 32 groundwater samples
ACCGGCGTGACGGTGAGCGGGCTCGCACTGCTGCTCTCGCTGCTGGTCTTCTTCGCCGTGTCGTGGTTCACGCGCGCACGCGCGGCGTCGCAGCTCGATGCCGACATCCGCCTGGTCATGGAGGTCTGATGCGATTCGAGGATCTGGCCGTGAGTATGTCGGCCGAGCGTGCGCGCACGGTGACCGCCGAAGACGTGTTGCGATACGCCGAGATCACCGGCGACTTCAACCCGGTGCACGTGGACGCCGAAGCGGCGGCGAAAAGCCGGTTCGGCGGACTCATTGCGCACGGCATGCTGACGGCCGGCTACGTGTCGGCGGTGCTCGCCATGGACTTGCCCGGCCCGGGCGCCATCTACGTCGCCCAGACGCTGAGGTTCACGCACCCCGTGAAACTCGGGGACACCGTCACCGCGCGGGTCGAGGTGCTCGAACTGATTGCCGCGAAGCGCCGCGTGCGCTTTGCCACGACTTGCCGCAACCAGCACGGTGAACCCGTGCTGGAGGGCGAGGCAACGATCCTCATGCCGGAGGAGAGCGGATGAGCCCCTGGCCTTGCGGGGGCCTCGAGGCGACCCGCCCGATGAGCGGTGACTGGATCTCTGAAGTCGATGGCGTTTCATCATTCAACACTCAGGAGATGACGATGTCCCATTCGTTCCTCAGCTCGGCTCGCCGGGCGCTGGTGGTGCTGCTTGCCGCAGCGCTGCCCGCAGCGGCCCAGACCGGACGTCTCACGGGCCATGTGACCGATGCGGCCAAGCTGCCGCTTGGCGGCGCGCAGGTCATGGTCGTCGGCACGGCGCTCGGCGCTGAAGTCGGTAACGACGGCAAGTACACGGTGACCGGCATTCCCACCGGCACGTACACCGTGCGCGTGCAGCGCATCGGCTACAAAGCGGCGTCCAGGACGGGCGTGACGGTGGCGGCTGGCGCCGCGGCCACGGCCGACTTTGCGCTCGAGTCCACCCCGGTGACGCTTGGCGGCGTTGTCGTGTCGGCCTCGCGTCGCGTGGAGAAGATCACCGACGCACCGGCCACGGTGACGCGGCTCGACGCGCTGGCCATTTCCAACACCATCGGCAACTCGTTTGCGCCGGCGCTCAAGGAAGTGAAAGGCCTCGACTTCATCCAGGTCGGCATCACGGCGGTGGCGGTGAACGCGCGCGGTTTCAACTCGTCGTTCAACAACCGCATGCTCCTCACGGAAGACGGGCGCATTGCCGTGCTCCCCGAGAATGGACTTCCGGTGGGCGCTTTCACGGCAATCCCGAAGATCGACCTGGCCAGCCTGGAAGTGCTCGTCGGCCCGGGGTCGGCGCTGTACGGTCCCGACGCGTCCAATGGCGTCATCACGCTGCAGTCCAAGGACGCCAAGCAGTACCAGGGGCTGAGCGCCGAGGTCTCGGGCGGTTCGCGCAGCTTCATGGACGCCCAGTTGCGGTACGCGCGCGCCACGAACAGCGGCAAGTGGGCGTACAAGCTCTCCGGTGAGTTCCAGAGCGCCGACGATTACCGCTCGTCGCCGAAGTATCCGCAGGTCGGGACCAGCGGCCCGCTGGTGGAGAAGGGGACGGACTACAAGACTGACGTCAAGCGAAGCTACGGCTCGCTGGCGTACTATTTCGATCGCGGCGGACGCCTTGAGTTCGCCGGCGGCGCCAGCGTCTCCAATGGCATCGGCCAGACCAACGTCGGACGCAACCAGCTCATCGACTGGCAGTACCGCGTGGCGCAGGCCAAGTACACGTCGTCGCGCTGGTTCGCGCAGGCGTACAAGGCGCAGTCGCTGTCGGGTGGAACCTATCAGCTGAATGGCTTCACGCAGAATCGCGTGCGCTACCCGACCATTTCCGACGATTCGGTGAAGGCCCTGTCGGACTTCCCGGCCGAGGGCAACATGACGGCCGCCGAAGTGCAGAACAACTTCTCGGTTGGCATGCTGACCAAGACGGGAATCACCGCACTCGACAACACGCACTTCATCTGGGGCGTGCAGTACCGCAACGACGACGTGACGTCCAAGCGCCAGTGGTTGAGCGACCGGTTGACGGGCCAGAACATCACGGCGGCACAGCTGGGTGGGTACTTCCAGTTCGAGACCCAGCTTCCGCTGTCGCTGCGCCTGGTTGGCGCGGGCCGCTACGACAAGCACGACAACTACGACGCGCAGTTCAGCCCGAAGGCCGCGCTGCTCTGGTCGCCGGTCGAGGACCAGACGCTGCGCGTCACGTTCAACCGCGCGTTCAAGTCGCCGACGCTGTTGCAGACGGACTTCTACTTCCCGAACTTCTCGCCGTTTGTCGGCGTCTTTGGCAACAAGCAAGGCTGGACGATCAAGAACGTCGCCGGCACCGTGGTCACCACGTACGCCCCGATCCAGCCGGAGATCAACACCACGTACGAGCTGGGCTACAAGGGCGTCATCAAGGACCGCCTGTACCTCGACGTCACCGGCTACAAGTCGACGTACGACAACTTTCTCAGCCCGCTGATCGTCATCGCGAACCCGCTGGCTGGCGCGGCGGCCACCACCGCGTACAACACCGGCACGGGCAACGCGGCCGGGTCCGAAGTCAACGCCGGTCCGCAGATCGCGCTCACCTATATCAACATCGGCAAGGCGAAGATCTCCGGCGTCGACGCTGGCGCCAAGTTCCTCATCACGTCGACGCTGACGTTGAGCAGCACGGTCAGCGTCATGAAACTCGACACCATCGAAAAGCCGGCCGGCGCGCTGACCACGGCGGGAACGGAGGCGACGGCATTCAACAGCCCGACCACCAAGTGGACGGTCGGCCTCGACCAGGCCAAGATCCACGGTACCCTCAGCGGCGGCATCATGCTGCGGTACGTGAACGAGTACTTCTTCCGCTCGGGCGTGAACGTCGGCCGCCTGCCGGGGTTCAGCACGGTGGACATCAATTTCGGGTATGATCTCCCGTGGGAGAACACCAAGTTCATGATCCGCATGCAGAACATCTTCACCTGCACCTCCGGTACCACGACGCCGCCGGCGCTTGGCAACGCGGGCACCAACACGGCGACGTTCAACGGAGACAAGAAGTGCGGTCTCGGCCGCCAGCACCAGGAAATGCTCAACATGCCGCTCATTGGCCCCATGGTCTTTGCCGGTGTGCGGTACGGACGCTGACTTGAGGACGCTGACCCTGTGCCTGGCCTTCGCCATCCTCATTGGCGTGGATGTCGCGAACAGCCAGGTGCCAGGTGCTCCGCCCACTGCCGCTCCGGCGGCGGTGAGCGGAGAGTTCCGCGCGGGCAGCATTGTCACCGACGCGGGTGAGCTGGACTACAAGTTGTTTGTCCCGGTCGCACTCCCCCCGGTGGGGGAGCGCGCGCTGGTCGTAATGATCCACGGTTGCACGCAGGACGCCGACGATTTCTCGCGAGGCACGCGCATGAACGACGCCGCTGCGCGCGACGGCTTCGTGGTACTCTGGTCACAGCAGCGCGCGGCCAACCAGCCGCAGAAGTGCTGGAACTGGTTTGTCCCCGCACACTCGCGTCGCGGCGAGGGCGAGCTGGCGCGGTTGCACGCGCTAATTGTGCGCACGGTTGCCGTGCAGGGCATTGACCCCAACATGATCTTCCTGGTCGGCGTCTCGGCTGGCGGGGCGATGGCGCTGAACTATGCGCTCGCCTATCCGCAGGACGTGCGTGCCGTCGCCGTGCACTCGTCACCCGGCGCGCTCGTGGCTGGCGACATCGCCACCGCGCTCGCGGCCATGAGGAATGGGCCGGCGGAAGACACCGAGTTGCTGGCCCGGCGCGCGCGCGAGGCGCTCGGCGCCAATGCGCGCGCCATTCCGCTGCTGGCCATTCACGGCTCAGCCGATGCCGTCGTCTCGCCGAAGAACCTCGAGGCGCTGGCGGCGCAGTGGCGTGGCTGGCACGCGCTCATCGGCGCGCGCGCGCGTGTGGAGACAGACCTCATCGACGGCCTCGGGCACGCCTGGTCGGGTGGAAGCGCCGAGGGAACCTTCACCAATCCGTCGACGCCGAGCGCCACGCGGATGGTCGTCGATTTCTTCCGCAGCCTCGGGCTGCCCGGCGGGAAGCAGCCGTGAACCACCCGCCGCTCGGAGCGCTCGTCGATCCGTTTCGCTGCTGGGCGCGGCTTACTCCGCGCAAGGCGGCGATCGTCGATCGGGTGCGCGGCACACGCGCCACGTACCGCGACATCGACGACGCGGCCCAGCGCTGGATGACGCTGCTCGCCGAGCGCGGCGTGCGGCGGGGCGACCGCGTGGCGCTCCTTTCGATGAATCGCATCGAAGTGATCGGCCTGTTCTATGGATGCGTGCGCCTGGGCGCCGCGCTCGTGCCGCTCAACTGGCGACTTGCCGAGCCGGAACTGGTGCGGGTGGTGGCGGACGCCCGTGTGGCGCTGCTCGTTGGCGAGGCGCGGTTTTCGGCCGTCGGTCATGCGGTGGCCAAATCGCCGTGGCTCGACCTCGACGAAGCCACGACAGCGCTTGCCGGTACTAGCCCCGCGCCGCGCCTTTCGTCGGGCTCCGAGGAGATCGACGCCGAGTCGGCCGCGCTCATCCTGTACACCTCGGGGAGCACCGGCAAGCCCAAGGGCGCCATCCTCTCCAACCGTCAGTTGCTGTTCAACGCACTGGCGACCACGATGGGGTGGCAGCTTGGCGCGCAGGACATCGGCCCGGTGTCGACACCGTTTTTCCACACAGGTGGATGGAATGTCATCGCCATTCCGCTGTGGACTGTCGGTGGCACGATTGTGATGTTCGACGCCTTCGACCCGGCGCATTTCCTCGAGGCGCTCGAGGAGGAACGGTGCACGATCGCGTTCGCCGTACCGACGCAGTTCGTGATGTTGTGCGAAACACCGGGTTTTGGCCGTGCATTGCCGCATCTCCGGAATTTCATGTCTGGCGGGGCGGCATTGCCGGAGTCGCTGGCGGAGCGCGTGCGCGCGGCCGGCTACGCCATTCGCCAGGGATTCGGGATGACGGAGTTTGGCCCGAACTGCTTTTCAATCAGCGGTGAGGCGGCCATCGCCAAACCCGGAAGTGTGGGATGGCCGTGCCCATTTGTGGAAATGCGGCTCGTGGATGAGCAGCAGCACGACGTGCCCGACGACACTGTCGGCGAGATATTGCTGCGTGGGCCGCAGTTGTTCAGTGGGTACCTGTTCGACGCCGAGAGTACCGCCGCCGTGATGACCGCAGATGGCTGGTATCGATCGGGCGATTTGGCGATGCGGGACGCAGATGGAGAGTTTTCGATCCGCGGTCGCCGCAAACATATGTTCATTTCCGGCGGGGAAAACGTTTTCCCTGGTGAAGTTGAGGCCGCGCTCACTGAGTGCTCCGGTGTCGGCGAGGCGGTGGTCGTCGGCGTCGCCGATGACAAGTGGGGTGAGGTGGGGTACGCGTTCCTTTTCCCGCGCGTGGGCGCTGCCCTCGACGGCGCCGCGGTGCTTGCTGAGCTGCGCACCCGACTGGCAGCGTACAAAGTGCCCAAGCACGTGACCGTACTTACCGAGCCGCCGCGCCTTGCCTCGGGCAAGGTCAACCGCGGGCTCCTCGAAGCGCAGGCGGCGGGACGATGAGCGCACCCATGGCCAAGGGAGCGGCGCTGCACGCGACGCTCGAATACCTCGACTCGCGCGGCGACGGCTCGCGGGCGCGCGTGCTGGCAGTGCTCGACGGCTCTGCGAGAGCGCAGGTGGAGCACGTCGCGCCCACCAGCGAGGTGCCGTACGGGCTGCTGGTCTCGTTGTGGGAAGTTGCCGATGCGGAGCTGCGTACCACCGCACCAGCGTGGATGGAGGAGGCCGGCGGCTTTTCCATCAAGGCGCGCGGCGCCCAGATGTACGGCGGAATCCTGCGCAAGAACAACCCGCACGAGTTCCTGACGCAGAGTGTGTCGCTGTTCCAGCTCTTCTATCACCCCGGCGACATGCAGGTGGTGGACGAAGGAGTGGGGCGGGCGGTGCTGCGGCTCGACGGCTTCGACGCCGCGACGCCACTGTTCTGCCGTCGCCAGACCGGTGGACTCACGGCTGCGCTGGCGATTGCCGGCGGCGACGACCCCGTGGTGCGCCACGTGCGCTGCGCGCTCGAGGGTGATGCATTCTGCGAGTGGGAGCTGAGGTGGAAAGTCCCGAGGGCCAGTGGCGAGGCGATGGCCAAGAGTTGAATCGGAATTCGGATGACGGAATTGGAAATTCGATTCCGGAATTCGAACCGGAATGCGGAAGGGCGCGAGGGAATGATCCTCGTGCCCTTCGTCACAGTCCGCCATCCGCTTCGATTTCAGCATTCGAATTCCCATTCCGGAATCCGAATTCCGGCTCTCATTTCAGGATGGTCTTCGCAATCGTCTGCAGCTGCATGTTGGATGTCCCCTCGTAGATCGCCCCGATCTTGGCGTCCCGGTAGAACTTCTCGACGGGATAATCCTTGGTGTAGCCGTAGCCGCCCAGGAGCTCCACGGCGAGTGACGTGACCCGGCCGCAGACCTGCGACGAGAACAGCTTGGCCATTGCCCCTTCGCGCGCGATGTCGTGCCCGGCGTCCTTGAGCCGGGTGGCATTGTACACCAGCAGTCGCGCGGCCTCGAGGTCGGTGGCGGCCTGCGCCACCTGGAACTGGATTCCCTGGAACTCGCTGAGCGTCTTGCCGAACTGCTTGCGCTCCTTGAGGTAGGCCACGGCGGCGTCGAGCGCCCCCTGCGCGTTGCCGATCATCTGCGCGCCAATGCCGATGCGCCCCTCGTTCAGCGTCTCGATGGCGATCTTGTACCCCTGGCCCACCGGGCCCAGTACGTTGGCCGCCGGCACCTCGACGTTGTCGAAGATCAGCTCGGTGGTGCTCGAGGCGCGGATGCCGAGCTTGTCTTCCTTCTTCCCCGTGGCGAAGCCGCTGAAGCCGCGCTCCACCAGGAACGCGGTAACCCCCTTGTAGCCCTTGGACGGATCGACAGTGGCAAAGACGATGAACAGCTCGGCCTCGAGGCCGTTGGTGATCCACATCTTGCGGCCGTTCAGCAGCCACGAGCCATCACTCTTCTGCTCGGCGCGCGTCTGCATGGCAAAGGCGTCGCTTCCCGAGGACGCTTCGGAGAGCGCGTAGGCGCCCACCATGCTGCTGCACAGCTTCGGCACGTAGCGCCGCTTCTGCTCCTCGTTGCCGTAGGTGAGGATCGGGTAGAGGACGAGCGTGTTTTGCACGTCCACCATGATCGCCGCGGCCGCGTCGGCCTTGCTGATCTCCTCGACGGCGATGGTCACCATCATCAGGGAACCACCCGCACCCCCGTACTCCTCGGGGACCTGGATCCCCATGAGCCCCATCTCGAAGTACTTCGGGATGAGCGTCGGGTCGAGCTTCGCCGCGCGCTCCATCTCCTGCACGCGCGGGCGCACTTCGCCGTTCGTGAAATCGGCGACGGCGTCGCGAAAGGCGACCTCGTCGTCGGTGAGCACCGTCAGCGGGGGGCGCTGGGACAGGGCGTCGTTGGTCATGGGCAGAATCTAACCTCCCTGGCCCCAGCGCACCCGCGTCCTACTCGAGGACGTGGATGTTCTTCTTCTCGCAGATCGCGTTGAGCTCCTTCGGCCAGACGGTGACGCTCACCTCGCCCAAGTGGGCCTTGCGCAGCAGCTGCATCACCGTCCGCGACTGCCCGATGCCGCCCCCAACGCTCAGGGGGATCTGGTCGGCCAGGATCGCCTTGTGATACGGAAGCTTGAGGAAGTCGAGCTGTCCGCTGATCCCGAGCTGCTGCCGCAGCGTCTCCTTGGTCACGCGGATGCCCATCGAACTCAGCTCATGACGGCGCTTGGTGACCGGATTCCAGACGAGGATGTCGCCGTTCAAGCCGTGCATCGCCTTGCCGTCCATGCTGTGCGTCTCGGTGGCCCAGTCATCGTAGTCGGCGGCGCGCATCTCGTGCGGATACCCATCCTCCAGCACCCAGCCGATGCCGATGATGAAGACCGCCGGATACCGCTGCAGCACCGCCGTCTCACGCTGCTTGCGCGGCAGATCCGGATACATGCCGAGGATCTCCTCGGCGTGCAGGAACGTCAGTTCGTCGGGCAGGTCCGGGAAGCGCGCAGTCCTCAGTTTCGGAAACTCCCCCTGGACGAACTGCTCGGCCCCCTTGATCACCTTCCATATCGACCGAACGGTGCCCTTGAGGAAGTCGATGTTGCGCATGTCCGCCGTGATGACCTTTTCCCAGTCCCACTGGTCGACGTAGGCCGAGTGATCGTGGTCGAGGAAGTAGTCCTTTCGCACCGCGCGCATGTCGGTGACGATGCCCTCTCCGACCTTGCACTCGAACTGCTTGAGCGCCATCCGCTTCCACTTGGTCGCCGCCTGCACGACCTGCGTGGTGATGCGCTTGTCGAGCCCCAACCCGCACGGAAACTCGACGGGCGTACGGGAACCGTCGCGGTCGAGGTAGTCGTTGACGCCGCTCTCCGCCGACACGATCAGCGGCACTTCGACCCGGAACAGGTTCAGCTCGCGGCAGAGGCCGTCCTCGATGTAGCGCTTGACGGCAGTGACGGCGTGCTGCGTCTCCTTGGGGCCCAGCAGCGCCTGGTAATCGGTCGGGAGTATCTTCTCAACTTCCGGATAGGTGCTGATGCCGGGTCCGGCAAGGTCTGCCACTTTGTTCGATGGCATTCGACTCGTCCTTTCGCCGGAACACGGAACGGCCCGCAGCGGACGCGTACCTCGCGCGGGCTGTTCGTGCGTGTTCTGCGGTGATGTTGGAAGGATGTGACACGAGAAACACGGGTGGCTCACCGTGAAGGTCCGCAAAATCAGTCTACGACCGGCCGAGGTGATGAGCAAGCAGCTGAGCCTGCTGTCGGGTCGTGCTGGACAGCAGTGCCGGCACCGGACGTGCTCAGGCCCGTTTCTCCCGGTGCATGGCGATCGGGATGCGGCGGTTGCCGAAGGGATGACGGAACACCCCGAAGTGACCGGCGACGGCCGTGCCGCAATGCGGGCAATGTCCATCCGGCGTCACAGTGTATTCGTCGATGCGATACCAGTCGCGCACGATCAGCGATCCATGGCAACTCGGGCAGGACGTGGTGCCGCCCGCCGTGTCGTGCACGTTGCCGGTGTAGACGTGATGCAGGCCGGCGTTCAGCGCGATACTGCGCGCGCGCGTCAGCGTGGACGCGGGAGTGCTCGGCAGATCCATCATCTTCCAGTCGGGGTGGAAGGCGGAGAAATGCAGCGGCACGTCGGAGCCGAGTTCGCGCAGGATCCACCGGCTCATTGCCTCGATCTCGGCGTCGGAATCGTTTCGGCCCGGTATCAGCAGCGTGGTGATCTCGAACCAGACGCTCGTCTCGCGCTTCAGGTAGACCAGCGTGTCGAGCACCGGCTGCAGGTGCGCGCCGGTCAGCCTGAAATAGAAATCCTCGGTGAAGGCCTTCAAGTCGACGTTGGCCGCATCCATCTTCGCATAGAACACGTCACGCGGCTCGGCGTGCATGTAACCCGCGGTCACCGCCACGGTCTTGATGCCGAGCGCATGGCAGGCGTCCGCCACGTCCATCGCGTACTCGGCGAAGATCACCGGGTCATTGTAGGTGAAGGCCACACTCGCGCAACCGTTCTTCACGGCTGCGGCGGCGATTTCCGGAGGCATCGCCTGGTCGACCAGCGTGTCGGTCTCGCGCGACTTGGAAATGTCCCAGTTCTGGCAGAACTTGCAGGCCAGGTTGCAGCCGGCGGTGCCAAAGGAAAACACCGATGACCCCGGGTAGAAGTGATTGAGCGGCTTCTTCTCGATGGGATCGACGCAAAAGCCGGATGAGCGGCCGTAGGTGGTGAGCACCATCCGGCCGCCTTCCATCCTGCGCACGAAGCACATGCCGCGCTGGCCCTCGTGCAGCTTGCAGTCGCGCGGGCAGAGGTCGCACTGGATGCGGCCGTCGGGCAGCGCATGCCACCAGCGCGCCGGGTAATGCGATTCGGGAATGCTCATGGAGAGTGCTCCTTCCACTTGCTGACGGTGAACCGCGACAGCCGCACGCCTTCCGCCCAGAAGTTCCTCGGCAAGCCCGCCTTGCGCTTCAAGTGCGCCAGGAATGTGGCCGGTTCGGGCAACTGCTCCCAGACCTGCGGCAGGAAGACGCCGTGGTGGTTCGCATATTCGAATACCACGCCGTCGACATTCGGCCGCAACGCGGCCAGCGCCGCGGTTTCATCCTTCACCGCCATCACCTCGGTCGACGACAGCAGCGACACCTCGACGCGAATGTCGTCGAATTCCGCACGACCCAGCGGAAGAAACCGGGGGTCGTGAAAGGCCGCCGCCACGGCGTTGCGCCGCACATCCTCTCCCAGCGCTCGGTGCGCCTCCACCGTGCCGATGCAGCCGCGCAGCTCGCCTTGCCGGGTGATGGTGACAAAGCTCGCACCGGGTTCGGCCAGCCAGCCGGCCTCGGTCAAACGCGGCATTTCAATTCCCAGCGTCAGGCCGATTTCGGTGCGGGCCAATGTCAGCAGGGTCGCGCCCTTGTCTGCCTCGGGCTGGTCCGATTCGGCATCGGCCAGGAAAGCGAAAGACGCGTACCCCACCACCCGCCCGGGGTTGCCGGCCGTCTGGCTGGAATTGCGCACATCCAGCTTGACCGCACGCAGCCCATGCCGCTCGGCCGCCAGCATGAGGCCGTTGATCGGCGTGGCGCCGCAGGCCTGCTCGTGGTCGAGATGCGAGTGCAGCGCCAGGATCTCGGCCACGGTCTCGCTGTCCACCCTGCGGGCGAGGGCGTCGGGGAGGTAATGCGACAGGTCGGAACTGATCACGATCAGCGTTTCGTCGCCGCCCCACACCTTGTCCAGCACCTCGGCCACCTCAGCCGCGGTGGCTTCACCCACCGCCAGCGGCAGCAGCTGGAAGTCCCCCAGCACCAGCTGCAGAAAAGGCAGCTGCACCTCAAGCGAATGTTCCATCTCGTGCGCCACGGCGCTGCGGGTTACCTGGGGGAGTCCGTCCAGCTGCTGCATGCCTTCCCAATCCAGGCGCACCTCGCCGAGCGGGGTGGCAAAACGATCCGCCTTGGGCAACGCGAGGCCGAGAACATGCACGTGATGGGCGGGGCCGAGCAGCACCACCCGGCGAATGCGGCCACGCCACGCCTCCAGCTGCGCGTAGGCGCTGGCGGCGACGGGACCCGAATAGACATAACCCGCATGCGGCACGATCAGCGCCTTGGGCGGACGCGAGAGCCTGGCACCTTCGGGATGCGCCAACAGGTCGGCAAGCGTGTGCTTGAGAACCGCGGGGCTGTCGGGGTAGAACATCCCCGCCACGGCGGGACGTCGAATGGAAGTCATATGGCATGACCTCGACAATCAGCCAAGCGTGCGTCTGGCCCTGTGGAATGACAACTGCAATCGCAGTGGGGAGAGCCGTATTACGACGGTAGCGCAAAACGGGGCCGATTGCCATATGCCGGGGCGGCCGGATGGAGGAGGCCTCGACCTCAGGCGACGCCGGTGGCCGCGAGTTGTCCGCACCCCGCGCCAATGTCGATGCCGCGACGTTGGCGGAGCGTGCTCGGAATCTTGAACTCCTCGGAGAGGATGTGCTGAAACGCCCTGGCGGCGAGCGTCGGCGTCGGCGCGCCATCGTAGCCGGCGGTCGGGTTGAGCGGAATGAGGTTGACCTGCGCGTCCAGGCCGGCGAGCAGTGCGCCGACGGCCCGCGCGTGCCCGG
>ERZ1292633.5252-Hain-H41-02um-R1-5252-length-11744-cov-4_pt1 | contig 11744 bp, 7 predicted proteins | sample MGYA00564406_ERZ1292633 | MGnify/ENA primary metagenome ERZ1292633 (study PRJEB36523, sample SAMEA6512639) | groundwater metagenome | collected 2019-01-08 | study: AquaDiva: Metagenomics assemblies of 32 groundwater samples
TCAAAATCACCATCACCTAAACCAGTCGGAGAAACTGAATCGCTAACGAGGATTAATTTATCAGAAGGTTTTGTTTCGCCTGCCATTTTCAGAATTTTAGGATGAACGTGAATTTTATCGGCAATTATTTCGCAATAAATTTCGTCTTTGGTTAATGCCCAACCTGCCACACCTAAATCTCGATGATGAACTCCCGTCATTGCATTAAAAAGATGTGTAATGTGTTTCGCACCTGCTGTAAAAGCATTTTCAAGAGTTTCAAAATTCGCTTTCGTGTGTCCGATTGATGGAATCCAGCCTTGTTTAGCAAGTTCTTTAGTTAGCTCAATTCCGCCTTCAATTTCAGGTGCATAAGTCGTGTGATGAACAGCGTTTTTCAAAGTCGGTAATTCACTCAATTCGTTTCCCGTAAATGTTTTGAAATATTGTGGTCGCAAAGCTCCGCACATCTGCGTATTCGCAAAAACGCCCTCGTAATGGACACCAACTACCTGTGCAATGGGTAAATCATTTTGAATTTCTCGAAGTTTTTCCAAAGTTTCGATTTGCCTTCGATAATTCTTATCCGAATCGGGAACAAAGGTTGGCAGCCACGCAGCTACCCCATTTTTAGCTAAAAATTTTCCTACTTCAATAAATTCATCAACGTTTTCCTCATTAGTATCAATTCCAACCGCACCGTGATTATGAATGTCAATAAATCCCGCATAAAGCGTCTGATTATTGAAATCTATGATTTTATCGGCAGTTAAATCTTCGGTTGAAATATTAGTTATTCGTCTATTCTCAACCAAAATATTAATGTTTTCTAAAATATTATCAGGCAAAATGACGGTGACATTTTTAAGCAAAATCGAAGTCATACATTTATTTTAACAAAGAAAAAGGCTCAAGCCGAAACTTGAGCCGTAAGTTTTCAGTTAAGAAAGTTATTAGAAGTTGACTCTTGCACCAAATTGCATTGTGCGTGGGTCACGAGTTGAACCAATTAAACCAAACGATGCACTCGTCACGTTCAAACTGGTAAATCCTCTAAAATTAGTTTTGTTGAAGATATTAAATCCTTCTGCTCTGAGTTGGACACGAAGAGTCGTGTTTTCAGCTATTTGGAATCTAACATTTTTGACAAAAGTTAAGTCAAATCGAAGAGTTGGAGGTCCAACGATCGTTCCACGTCCGGCATTTCCTGGTATTAAAGCTAAACCAGTAGCTGTAATCGTTGGATTTAATTCAAAACAGGCTGTGTTAAACCATTTCTCACGGGTATTTGGGGCATTTGCATTTGGATCACACAGTTGATTCGGTCTTGAAGTCGGATTGGCTAAACTGATACCTAAACCACCCGGATCAAGACTCGAAGTAATCGCCGTAAATGGCAATCCTGTGTTGTAGGTAACAATACCTGTTGCTTGCCATCCGCCTAAGACTTTCCCTACCAATCCTTGTTGTTTTTTGAAGAATGGTAATTCATAACTGTAGTTGATACTCAAAATATGTCGGCGATCTAAAGCCGCACGACCATATTCAGCAGCAATATTGTAAGCATCTTGCGGAGCAGATGAACGGTCACTTTGACTATTGGTTAAATTCTTTGACCAAGTATAGGCAAGATTAACCTGCGAAGCACCCGAAAAACGATGTTGAGCAGAAAGTTGCAAACTGTGGTAATTAGAATCATAGCGCGGCTCAACCATCGCAATTGAGCGATAACCACGATACGGACGAAGTTGTTCAAGAATTAAGTTATCGGTAGATCTTGTTGTTCCAACTACATTGGGATTTCCCGTAGCAGTTGAAACATTACGAAAAACATAACCATCTGGTTGACATTGAACAGAAGTAAAGGCAGCAGCCTGTCCGAAATAATTTACTCCCGGAGCGCATTGCGATTGATTTGCTTTGCCTACCGGAATCGAATTCTTTTCGGTTAAACCAATTAGGTTTGTTCCTTTTGAACCATAGTAACCTACAGTTACAAGAGTTTTACTGGTCAATTGTTGCTGAACATCAAGTGACCAATGCTGCATATATGGTGTGTGCCAATCTCTCTGCACAGCGCGTAATGATTGAAGTGCAGTAGAAGTGCTGAAATTACCAGCCGGATTATCAAGTCTGGTGTTGGTAATCGTCAATGTTTCTTGATAAGGAGGATTTGCCCCAATATTTTGCAGAATAAATCCGTTCAAAACTTGTTCGTGATAGATTCCGTAACCTGTCCGAATAGAAGTTTTGCCTTTCTTAAATGGATCCCAAGCCAATCCTACACGAGGCGCAAAATTGGTTTTCGGATCTTCGATAATCTTTTCACCAAATGGAGAAATCGTCGGGTTACAATTAAATGCCGCCGGACCTGTTTGGAAGTTCTGTGCATTGACAATAATTCCGTTACAGTTGTTTCCTGTTCCAAGAACTCTTGCACCCGTTCCCGTCACCGAAGGAGCATTCGCGGCTGACCATAATGACGGATCAAAGTTTGATAAACGTCCTTCCCGGTCAATTGGTGAGGCAAAGTAAGAATATCTAACACCATAGTAAAGAGTTAAATTACCTCTGGCTCTCCATTCATCCTGGGCGTAGGCTTCAAATGTTTTTTGACGTAAATCAGCCGTATAGTCGAATCTTGCTTGCGAAAATGTATTGACATTTCCTACTAAGAAATTTGCCCAACGCTGAATATTTTGATTCAAAGTCGAATTTGTAACGCCTGAAGCAACAGTGCTGGTAAATACACTAAAGTTACCTTCATTATTACCCGCCAAAGCATTTTCATTCTTTCGGTAGTATGAATAAACAGCACCAGCTTTCATCGTATGGCTGCCATTAATCCAAGTCATTCCAAGATTGAAATTATGCTTATAAGAAAAATTGTCATACGGTCCAAAACTTGTTAAACCTGTAAATCCATTACCTGTAACAGTTGGATTTCGATCTTTTTCATTTTGGTAAGGCAATGTAACAGGGATGATACCTTGCAATAACGACAACATTCCTATATTTTGACTCAAAATCGCGCCGTAGCCATACGCATAGCGACCTTCAAGAATCAAATTCGGAGAAAGAACGTATGTGGTTTGGAAAGTATGTGTTTTTCCGGGTGAATTAGTTTGTGTTGTAGAAACTCCGGGTAAACCCGAACCGCTAGAGAAAAGTGCATTTGCATCGGTTGTCGGGATTCTATCTTGTTGATAACGATAATACATTGACCAATCCTTACTAAAACTATGGTCAAGTTTTAAAACCTCCTGACGGAAATCGGCAATCCCTTGCAAAGAAACATTTAAGTTATAGGGGGCTGCTGCTGTTGCCGCATTAGGAAGGGGTAATCTTCGATAAATTTGATTTAAGTAACCCAAAGCTGTCGGATTGAAAAGATTTGCCGGAAGCGGTGTTCCGGCAGCTAATCTGCCCGGATTTCCGACCGTGCAATTTTCTGTCGTAACATTGTTTCGGTTAATACAAACATCAATTGGAAAAATTCCGGCTCTCAGATTTGCATCAGGCGTAGTAACGGTTGATGCTGCTGAAAAACGTCTGTCGCGGCGAATTTCCTGTGAAAAGAAAAAGAAGGTTTTTTCATATTTACCAAACATTTCTCCCGGTGCGCCTTCGCCGAATTTCAAGAAATAAAGCGGTCCGCCTAAAGTCCAGCCGTAATTGTAATATTTGAATGGAGGACGTTTTGCTTTACCGTCTGAGTCGCGTCCAAATTGCGGATTTGTGGTCGCATTATTAAGAAAGTTATTTGCGTTAAAGGCTTCATTTCGGGTAAACATATAAGCACTTCCGCTAAACTTCTTTCCACCTGAGCGGGTAACGACGTTAATTTGTCCGCCACCGCTGCGTCCTGCCTCAGCAGGATAAAGACTTCTCAATACACGAAATTCGCCGATTGAATCAACACTCGGATAGGCTTGGATTGTAATATTAGAACCACGGTCAGTTACGTCTGCCCCATCCACAGTAAATGTATTTTGGCTACTTCTTGCTCCATTTACCGAAATACTGACGATATTAGCTTGTCCATCAGGATTGGTTGTTCCAACATAAACTTGGTCAGCCAAGTCGTTTGAAACACCCGGTGCAAGTGTTGTAAGCTGAACAAAATTACGGTTATTAACAGGAATCTCACGAACTTGGTCACCATTAATCAAAGTTCCGCTTGAAGCCGAGCTCAAATCAACAGCAACGGGGTCTGCTTCTACTGTAACTACTTCTGAAATGCTGCCTGCTTCAAGGGAAATTTCAACTGATCTCGTTTGACCAACATCAAGTTTAATTCCGGTTTTAACTGATTTTTTGAAGTTTGCCGCTTCAACCGTAATCTGGTAAACCCCTACCTGAAGATTGGGAACACTATATTCCCCATCTTCATTGGTGGTGACAGTGCGAACCACCAAATTCCCTTTCTCGGCATCAGCTACAATAACTGTTGCTCCCGGCACAATTGCACCCGAAGCGTCTTTAACTGTTCCCAACAAGTTTGCGGTAATTTCTTGCGCCGCAACAAAATTGTTGAGAACAAAACAAATCGCAATTGCAAAAAAAACAACCGCAAAATTCGACGAAATTTTTCTCATTTTTTTTATTCCTCGATTAGTATTGATAACAAAGTTCAACATTGTCGCCATAAGAATTATTTAGATTTTTGGAAATCTCTTCAAATTTTCGTTATGGCAGAGCAGAAGCAAAAATACCATAAATATAGATACTTTCAATATTTTGTGGAATTTAACAAAAATTTATGACTTAATTATCGGTTAGATTTTCAAACCAATTATTTATACAGCAAATATGATGCCCGACGAGTTTTGAAAGCGTTTAATTTTTCATTCCAGCCTCTTTCAATCTCATCAATTGATTTGCCTTGCTTAAACATTTCAAAGACTTGAGCGTTTAACCAAAGTCGGCTGTAATTATCAACTTTCCAATCATTTGGAAACAAAATTCTCAGAGCGGAAGCTATTTCCAAGCCAACTCTAACCGGCTTAAATTTTTCTCTTTCAGTAATTACTATATTGATTCCGCCGCATTCTTGGTCTTTGAACACAGAAGCATTAGGTTTGTATCGGGTAGGAACAAAACGCACTCCCGGAATATTTTTTTGGTTTAGATAAAGGGCTAGTTTTTGTCCATCTAACCAAGGCGCACCGACAACTTCAAAGGGCGTATCAGTTCCCCGCCCAACGCTCAAATTGGTAAACTCCATCAAACCAATTCCGGGATAAAGTGTTGCTTGCGTGAGACTTCTCATATTCGGCGAAGGATTAACCCAAGTTTGATTAGTTTCATCAAACCACATTTGCCTCGTCCAGTTTTCCAATTTTATAACGCTCAAATCTGCGCCGATTTTGCGTTCGGCATTCATCAATTGTGCCATTTCGCCAACCGTCATTCCGTGTCTAACCGGAATTGTATGTGCGGCAATAAAATTAAGTTTGTCTTCATCAGCTAATCCACCTTCAACATCAATTCCATTTATCGGATTCGGACGGTCTAAAACGATAACTTTTATCTTAGCTTTTGCCGCTTCTTCCATCACATTCCGAAGCGTGGAAATATATGTGTAAAACCTAGTTCCGATGTCTTGAATATCAAAAATTAAGACATCCAAATTTTGCAACTGCTCAGGTTTGGGGCGGCGAGTTTCGCCATAAAGCGAATAAATCGGTAAACCTGTTTTTTCGTCAATCGAATCAACAATTTTCTCTTGATCAAGCTGTCCACGAATCCCGTGTTCGGGTGAGAAAAGCGAAATTAGTTGGACATTTTTTGCCTCTTTCAAAATATCAATCGTTTGCTTTCCGAGACGATTTCTACCCGTGTGATTTGTCACTAATCCGATTCGCAAACCATTTAATTCTTTAAAGTTATTCTTCTCCAAAACATCAATTCCATTGAGAACAATTGCGGATTGCGGGTTGCGAATTGTAGTTTGAACAGTTCTGATTTGGGATTTAAACTTTTCAATTTGAGGCATTACAGAAGCAAAATAATTCACTTCTGTTTCTCTGATTTTGCTCGGCGTTAAATCATTTATTGAGCTGGCAACAATTGAAGCAACTTTTGCTCTCAATGGAGTTACGTCACCTTTCCCGTCAGGATGAACACGATTGGAGAGAAAAACATAGAAAGTTTCGCTACTTGAATCAATCCAAATTCCCGTTCCTGTAAAACCTGTGTGACCAACTGAGCCAAGCGGAAAAAATTCGCCTCGATTCTGGGAAAACGAGGTATTCATATCAAACCCAAGTCCGCGAGTATCTCCTGTTTCGGAAACAACATTCGGCTTTGTCATCAAAGCAATCGTCGCTGGTGAAAGAATTCTTGTGCCGTCCAAAATCCCTGCATTAAGAATCATTTGGCAATACCGGGCAAGGTCGTCAGCAGTCGAGAAAAGTCCGGCGTGTCCGGCAACTCCATTCATCCGAAAAGCTGTCGGATCGTGAACCTGTCCGCGCAAAATTCGATTGCCCTGTGTTTCAGTTCCATCAAATTTTGAACCTAAATAATTTTGCTGTCCTTTGACATTTTCGGTTGGAGCAATTCTGAAGAGCGGGACAATATTTGCACCATCTCCACTGTTTTCAACATTTGCGCTATTTTCAACCCGTCCGAATCCGGTTGTTTCAAGCCCAAGCGGGGCAAAGACATTTTCATCTGCAAACAAGGCAACGTCTTTTTTGGTTACTCTTTGAACAATTTCCGCTAAAACGATAAAGCCAATATCCGAATAAACAAAACGAGTTCCCGGCGGATTGCGAAGTTTTTCTTTGTAAAGAGCATTGAGCATCCCGCCACGTCCAAGCCATTTCTCACGCAAATCGAAATCAGGTTGATAGCCACTAACGTGAGTTAAAAGTTGTTGGACTGTAATAGATTTTGCATCTTTATCTTCAATTTCAGGGATGAATTTTCCAACTGTATCATTAAGGCGAAGCTGTCCGGTATCCAGCAAAACCATAACGCTGGTTGAGGTAGCGACAACTTTAGTCAAACTAGCTACATCAAAAATCGTATCAATCGTCATTTTCTCGACGGTGGGAACAAGCGAGCGATTTCCGAAGGCTTTGCGGTAAACGATTTTTCCCTTTCGCCCAACTATGACGACTGCACCCGGCAGTTTTTTGTCAGCAATGTCTTTATTAACTAATGTCTCAATTTGATTGAGTTTTGCCCACGACATCCCAACAGATTCGGGGCGAGCTACGGGAAGTCCCTGCCCATTGGCAATGTAAAAAGTGAAAAGTAAAAAGGCAAAAGTAAACACAATTGCCCGATTTCCAGCTACTGACTTTTTAATCATAACTTAAAGTTGATTCCTCACTTTTTATCTTTAGCTTTTTCCTTTTGCTTTCAGCTCTTTCTCTCTTTCCTTAAAACTATCGCGGCAAAGTTTGGCAAATTCGGTAGCAATCGGTGAAAAATATCCGCCGCGAAGTTTGGCTAAACCAAGTTCCCACTTAATTTCCGCCCCTTCAATCATCCACCCGATAAGCCGTCCTTCCCGAACTTCATTTGAAACAGTTTTAGCTCCGGCGATACCTACACCCATATTATTCTCAACCATCTGATTAATCGCTTCTTGCCGCGAAAGTTCCATTACAACGTGCGGTTTTACTCCAACTTGTGAGAAAAAATCATCAATCTGACGGCGTGTGTTTCCGCCTTGCTCGCCTAAAATCAGTTGTTCGGCAGCCAGTGTCGCAACGCTGATAACTTTTTGTTTGGAAAGCGGATGAGATGGATGAGCAATCGCGCAAATCTCATCACTAAAAAGCAATTCCGTCTGAATATTTGAAGTTTCTACCGGCAGTGAGACAAACGCCATATCAATATCACCGTGCATAATTTTTTCAACTAAAGCCGCACTCGTCCCGGAGCTAACCGTCACCTCAGCTTGCGGAAACTTCTCTTTCAGTTTTTGTAAAATTGATGGAAGCTGCATCGTTGCAAACATTGCCGAAGCACTACCTAATCTCAATCGTCCGTGTTCTGCTCCGGCAATTTCGGCTAGTTCTAAAAGGGCTGTGTCGTGTTCGCGGAGTATTTTCCGCGCCCTCTCCAGGAGCTTTTCGCCAGCCTCTGTCAAAATTACCCGACGCGGTGTGCGGATAAAAAGCGGAACGCCTACTTCGTCTTCAATCTGTCTGATTTGCATCGAAATTGCCGCTTGTGTAACATGCACACGTTTTGCGCCTGCCGTGAAAGTTTTGGCTTCCGCAATAGCCACAAATGCTCGAAGTTGTCTTATTTCCATAGCTGCTTATTATGGTTAGTAGTTTTCGTTATAGTAATTAGAATTAGTTATCGAGATAATAAAATCTTTTAGTTTTGATTATATGTCAAGTCTCGGTAAAATAGAACATAATTTTTAAATGAAGCGAAAAAAAACTTCCCATAATTTATATCTAGGAATAGATGGCGGCGGAACGAAAACTCATGCAGTCCTGATTGATGAAAATAAAGTCACTCTGGGTGAAGGGTTTACGGGTGCGGGAAATCCTTTGCGGGTTGGCGTAGAAAACGCAATTAAACATATTTTCTCAGCAATTGAAAAGGCAACCGATGCCGCTGACCGTAGTAAAGGCGATATTGTTTCGGCACAAATCGGACTGGCTGGAGTGCGCCGAGAAGATTTACGTTATTTAATTCGTAATCGTTTTCGTGAAATTCTCCGAATTCGGAAAGTTGAAGTAACAACAGACGCGGAAATCGCACTCTATGCAGCGACAGAAGGAAAAGAAGGGTTGGTAATAATTGCCGGAACAGGTTCGGTTTGTATGGGCAGAAATGCCAATGATGAAATGGCTTCGGCAGGCGGTTGGGGACCGCTCGCAGGTGACGAAGGTGGTGGCGCAGGTATCGCCAGACGCGCTTTGCAATCCATCGCTAAATCTTCGGATGGACGCGGAAGTTATACAAAATTAAGCGATTATGCCGTTGAATATTTTCGTGCAGGGAGATTGGAAGATTTATCCGTGGCGATTTATGCACCACAGGTTGATAACGCCAGGATTGCAGGTTTTGCCAAATATGTTTCACAAGCAGCAAACGAAGGTGACGAGGTTGCCCTCGAAGTTTTAAGTGAGGCTGGTAGTGAATTAGGTTTGGCGGCAAATGCCGTGATTAGTAAATTAAAAATGCAAAGGCGCAAATTCCCTATTGGAAAAGTCGGGAGTGTTTTTAAATCGGAAGATTTGATTACCAAGCCTCTGATGGACAAAGTTCGAGAAATTGCCCCGAAAGCATTTATGAGCGAGACTCAAAAGTCTCCGGCTTATGCGGCGGCTTTAATGGCTTTTCAGAATTATGGAAGAAATGGGGTGAAAGTATGAGAAAGTTAGTTTGTTTAATTGTGATTGTTGGTTCGTTTGCAATATTTGCATTCGGACAAACAAATAAAAATTACGGCACTCCGGTAAAGATTATTCACAAACCGAGAGCAAATTATCAAAGTCAAGAAAAAGGAACAATTTGCGCTCAAGGAACAGTAACTTTGCGAGTCCAATTTTTAGATACAGGCGAAATCGGTAAAATTGCGGTTGTTATCGGGCTGCCGGATGGATTTAATGAATGTGCAATTGAAGCCGCTAAAAAAATTAATTTCAAACCTGCAATGAAAGACGGAAAATCGGTGACGGTTTTCAAAATGGTTCAATACAATTTTACGTTTTATTAGGAAAGGAGAAAGGCAATGAGAAAAGTAATTTCGATATTATTTATTTTATTCAGCGTAACTTGGTCATTTGCCCAAGTTACCGATAATTCGGAGTGGAAGATTTTTACAGGCTACCAGGAAGAATTTACCATTAACGCTCCGATTGGCTTTGAATTAGGCGATTATGACAAAAAAGAAGCAGATTCGCCAAAGAGTTATCGGGGCAATATGGGCGGAATTTCTTTCGCGGTCTGGACGGCTAAAGATGTAAAAGCGTCTGATTTCGGAACTATTTCATCTTTTATCCAAAACAATAATGCGGACGGAGTTGATCGAAAGATTGACTCTTTCAAAAGCAAAGTTTTCAGTTTCATTGATTCCGAAAGCTATGCTCACGAAATTGCTTTTATCGAAACCGATTCACGATTTTTTATCTTTAATTTATTCAGTCCAAAGACCAATAAAGAAAAGTTCGCCAAATTTTTTGATTCAATCCAAATCAATAAAACTTTTTCACAAAAGAATCCGCTTTCTGTTGCCTTTCCGACAAGCCAAAAAAAGACTGCAAAAACGGAGACCCGAATTAGTCCGCCGGTCAACGTGGATAATGCGGTTACAGGCAAAGGACAAGGCAGCGGCGGAGGGATGAGAACAGGGCAAGGGAGCGGGCAAAAAACACCCGCCATTGTTGCAAGTGACGGAATAGGAACAGGACAAGGTAGCGGCAGGGGGAGTGGAAGCGGAAGCGGAAAACCTGTTGAAAATAAGCCCCTAGAGCCGGAAACAGTTAAGCCTGTTTCCGTCACCGAACCTTTACAGATTCTTTCAAAACCGCGAGCTAATTATACTGATATGGCGCGAATTTACTGGATTCAAGGCACAGTCACTCTGCGCGTAACCTTTCTAGCTAACGGTAGCATCGGGACGGTTAGCATAGTCTCAAAATTGCCGCTTGGTTTAACTAGCACTGCTATCGCCGCCGCTCGAAGTTTAAGATTTAAACCTGCCCAGAGAAACGGTGTGCCATATACTGTTACAAAACAAGTGCAATATAACTTTACGCTTTATTAAGGTCTTGGCGGATAGCAATTATAAGTAATGACCCGATATTTTTTCTTTAGTTTTTCAATAGCTTCCCGATGTTTTTTTTGAATTAATTCACGTCCATCACCTTCGCGCGGAGGAATACCCGGCGAACAGTAGTTTTGGACAATTTTGAGAGGTTTGTTTTTTTCATCAACTAAAGCACCTTTACGGCATTTAGTTTTTATTGCCGAGATTGCACCACTGACTTGCATCTTTTCATTAGGATGTCCTTGAAAAATAGCTTTTCCGCAAGCACGAATTGGGTCATTCGGCGTTGGAGTTTTTTTAGCTTGTGCATTGGCAAGATAATTTAGTGCGAAAATAAATGTTAATGCTAAAGAGATTTTGAAAAGTTTATTCATAATTTGACCTCTAATATTTAAGTGATTATTTTTGCTAAAACGTAACAGAAAAATTTTATGTTGCCAATTACCGAACAAGAAAATCCGAATACTGCCAAGATTGACCAAGTAACCACGCTTGAAGCGGTAACTCTTATCAATAATGAAGATAAATTAGTTGCCTTGGCGATTGAAAAAGTTTTGCCGGAAATTGCCTTGGCGATTGATAAAATCGTTGAAAGATTGCAAAACGGTGGGCGACTTTTTTACGTTGGAACAGGGACGAGCGGACGTTTAGGCGTTTTGGACGCAAGCGAGATTCCACCAACTTATGGAGTTTCTTACGAACTTGTGCAAGGAGTAATTGCGGGTGGATATGATGCACTTTATAAAGCGTCCGAAGCATCTGAAGACAACCGCGACGCTGGGGCAAAAGATGTGCAAACACGAGGTTTAACTGAAAAAGATGCGGTCGTCGGAATTGCTGCATCGGGCAGAACGCCATACACCATCGGCGCGGTTGAATATGCTCGAAATTTAGGTTGTTTTACGGCTTGTATCGCTTGTGTTCCCGATTCGGTTTTAACGCAAACTGCTGAAATTGCAATTGTTCCGTTTGTCGGTGCAGAGGCAATTACAGGTTCATCAAGAATGAAAGC
>ERZ1292633.5254-Hain-H41-02um-R1-5254-length-11741-cov-5_pt1 | contig 11741 bp, 11 predicted proteins | sample MGYA00564406_ERZ1292633 | MGnify/ENA primary metagenome ERZ1292633 (study PRJEB36523, sample SAMEA6512639) | groundwater metagenome | collected 2019-01-08 | study: AquaDiva: Metagenomics assemblies of 32 groundwater samples
GCCGTCGTTTTGGCTGATGGTTTTGTGGCAGGGCACTTCGGTCGCTACTGACGTGGTAGGGGCTAGTGCGTGAGGTTAGAACTCTTACCGTTTCGTTTGGCTGAAAATATTTCGAATTTCACAGGGTATATCTCCTCGGAATCCGTCTCAAAGATTTTTTCGAGCATAAATCCTGCTTTATCGCTAAATCTTTTTATGATATCAAGCCTTCCTAATGTTGAACTAAAACCAATATAAAGTTTTCCGTTGTTCTTTAAATGATCCTTTGCTTCGATGAAAAATCGTTCTGTGGCTTGATATCCTGGATCGAAAATAGATTTTTGAAGATCGTTTATAGGTGTTCCTTCGGGTACGAGTCCGAAGGGCGTATTCCAAAAGATGATATCAAAGCGTTCATCTGGCTTGAGGCTGCTGTAGACGTCGCCATACCGTACCTCAGCTCTGTCTTCCAGGTGGTGCAGTGCAATATTTGCTTTCATGTTTTCTACCGCTGATGGGTTGATGTCAATTGCGGTGACCCGTTTTGCTCCACGATAGAGTGCAATGATTGATGTGACTCCTGTGCCTGGTCCGATTTCAAGAAATTCATCGCCTACTGTGATGGGGAGATGTTCAGAGAATATTGGTGTTCCACGGAAATATTTGGGTGAGAAAACATTAGGATGAACGATAAATTTTTTCCCGAGAATATTCATTTTATAGGGCTTCTTCTCCCGCTGACTTTCTTGAAGGATCTCATCTTCGGCATCGAGGTAGTTCTGATAACTAGGCATATTTATTCCAAATTTTCTTCTATTCTCCTTAACAACGACACTAAAATTGATCCACTCTGCTTTATCGCTTTTTCTCGAAGTCGTGCCGCGGTCTCTGGGAGATATGCCTCACAGTAGACAATACGAAATGGCAGATACAGTTTGAGGCTTTGGAGAATATTATAACATTCATTGTAACAAAAGAACGCCTTGTGGCGCTCATTTGTTGTCATATCGGTATCAGAGACGTGACCTGTCATGAGACAAGCGATGCGAGAAGCATCGAATGTGATCGTGATACGTCATTCGTGAATGACGTATCGTGGCAGAGGCTAGTGCGTGAGGTTAGAACTCTAGTTACCCCCGCCTTTAAAGAGATTTAGATATTCTGAGAATTCAAACAGGCGATTTCTTTTGAATCCCGTGGTTTCGTGAAGAATGTTCTTTTCTTCAAACACTCCAGCGAGCGTAATCGCAGACTGTGGTGTGATATCTAACCACTCAGCGATCTGACCGGTGTTTGCAACTGGCTGTGAGTAAAGTTTCTTTAGTAGCTCACGACCCAAGGGCGCTCTACGGCCGAGGGTTAGAATGCGCTGTTCCGCATCCTCTTGAAGATCAACAATCTTCTTGAAAGTTTCCGTACCTCTTTTAGCTGTCTCAGAAACGCCAACTAAAAAGAATCTTAGCCAATGCTCAATGTCATTAGAAGATCTTACACTCGTCAGCGAATCGTAGTATTTATCTTTGTTGCGTTCAAAGAAGTCTGACAGGTAGAGGGTGGGCTTGCTCAGCATCTCCTTATCCATCAGGTAAAGGGTAATAAGAAGACGCCCAATACGCCCGTTTCCGTCAAGAAATGGGTGAATAGTTTCGAACTGATAGTGACTGAGGGCTATACGGATAAGATGCGGAACCTCTATTTGTTTATTATGCCAAAACTTTTCAAGGTCGCTTAAAAGATCTCGCAACTCTTCGGGATGTGGGGGGATAAAAACCGCATCCTTTAAAGTTGATCCTCCGATCCAGTTTTGACTGGTGCGAATTTCTCCCGGCATTTTATGCTTTCCGCGAACGCCAGCAAGAAGGATTTTATGTGTATTTTTGAGTAATCTCATTGAGAGAGGGACCTTGGCTAGCTCTTTTACTGCATAGTTCATTGCTTTGGTATAGCTTTGCACCTCATCCCAATCATCTCTGCGTTCAGGGTCAACTTCATCCTCCGGTAGGACTGCTTCATTCATTCCGGTACGCGTTCCCTCGATCCTACTTGATGTCGTCGCCTCCTTCAAAACGTGCATGCGGATAAAAAAATCAACATCCGGAATAAAGCGCGAAAAAGCATTCAATTCTGCAAGATGGCGGGTAGCTTCTTCAAGCAGAACGTCGATTCTGGGATCTGACCACGCGAATGGTCTGTTCACCGGGTTCGGGACGAAGCTTTTGTATTCCTTCTGTTGTCGATACAATCCGGCTTTAAAAGTCGATTTAATCATAACGAGCTAACTTTTAGTATAAAAATCCATATTCAAAGTTTACGCATTAACTTTTAATATGTCAAATTATATTCAAAGTTCCATCGAATTTGAACTGCTCATCAAATAATCATCTATCAACTCAACGTCTCGTAGGTCCTTTTCTCGTGACGAATCAAGCTTGAATATACGTAGAGACTCCAGCGGTTGAAATCGGACATCGTCAATCACATCGGCTTCATTGAGTACCGTTTGAATATCAAAAAATCGGTTCTCTTTTTCGAGATATAAATCCGTATGTGCTTCAAAAAAGCCCTGCTTTATTCGCTGTCGTCCATTCCAGCGTTTTTCATATTCAAGATCAAATACCCAACCACGAGCCACGAGCTTTTCAAAGATCTCTGGTAGTACGATCAGATCAATGTCATTGGTTTCTCGTAGCTTACGGATCGCCAAGCTCGATCCACCCACGACGACAAATTTATCCAAAGGAAGATTGAGTGATTTTACTTGGGCGATAATGTCCATATCCTTATGCATTCTTTTCGAGGATATGCTGTAGCACCTCTGAAAATTCCTTATAGTCGATAAAATGTCCTGCGCCCCGGATTCGCATGACGTCTGGCGTTAATTGATCGGCAATAAAGGCGAACTCTTTCTGAGGAATATACGGATCATTGTCGCCATAGAAAAGAGAGATGTTCTTCTGATTCTTTCTGATATCATCCCATTTCCATGGCGCATCGTAATAGCCGCTCATACGTTCTAGTTCGTTGCCGGTATCCGTATAGCATGGTGAAACTAAAACTGAACCTAAAATTTTATGATTCTCCGCGTATCGCATCGCTGCAACGGCTCCAGATGACCATCCGATCAAAATGTCATTCTCGCCAGCCTGAATATGCTCTTCAAGAAACGGTAACCAATATTTCGCTCGAGCAATAATCGAATCTGGGAATGTTTCAAAAAATGTTGGGTATCCACGAGCCTCAAGCTCTTGTTTTAACCATGGTGCCCAGCCAAATGACCAATGGCTACTTTGATTACCGTGAATGTAAATGATTCGTGGTTTATGCTGTTTCATAATACCTACAGATTATCGTACTTTTGTTGAATTCCAAAATAACTCGCTATTGAAAATCCACCAGTCATGCCGGTGAATTTTCAGTTACCTCTATGGTTTTGACTCGGGAGCATAAAAACTAGGTCTTGTCCTGAGCAGCCTTTAGAGCGCGTTCGATGAATTTATTTTTTCCTTTTGTATAAGACTCTCGATCGACTGCATGGCTTGCTGCAAGTTGAAGTTTGAGATTTTCATATTCCTTCGCTACCGATGGATGTCCGATAAGGTAGTCACGAAATGCAATACTATTTTCCCAAAATGGCGAACCGAACACGGTCAGCTTGAGATGATGGGTTCGGCTTTCGTCGGACCCCTTTACGAAGAGTAGGTCGTCACCGTGTGCTGTATCCCTAGGGACATACTGGTAGCCCAGTTCTTCAAGCAGATGCGTGTATTTGCCGTAATCATCGATCGACTTTACGGCAATAGCCAAATCGAGAATCGGCTTTGCTTGCATCCCGGGAATTGATGTTGAGCCAACGTGCTCCACACCTAGGGTGAGGTCTTCGAGTTTCGATTCGATAGCTCTTTTTTCTGTATCAAAAATTGTCGCCCATTCGGCATCGTATTTTGAGAGTTCAACTGATCCACGTTTGAGCCCAAGCATACTTTTATAAAGCGGAAAGCCGATTTCCAGAAAAAAATTCACTCCAATCTCCGTCTTGGTATTCTCCCGCAACAAGGCAAATATCAATACCGTAGGGATTCGTGAGGTATATTTCGCGTTGCGCCTCTCAGGCATTCAGGTATTTCGCACCATGACAGCGCTTGGCAGGGGCTCGTCAATGACGTCAGAACCCTTGTTTGCTAGCAATTATCGATATATTCAACAATTACTGTAATTTTACTCTGAGATGATCTGCTCTTGACCTCGTCGAGTCATATGCACCCTCTCATCCTCGTCAACCTCGATATGTACGGTCTCACAATTTGTAATCTCATTATCCTGAAAATATTTATCCAATGCCCATCCCATGTAGTTTTCATGTCCAAAAGCAAGTATTCGCACATTTTTTGAATGACCAGATTCGTTTGCCTTTTTGAGACCAAAACGTGCAAGTCGAATAAGATTTTTGAATTGTTGATTATATATATCCTCCGCATCCTGCAACTCAGGAAAGATAGCCTTTATAGCTTCGCTATGTTCAAAAAAGTTTGCGCCAAATGAGCCTTTGTCATTAGCATTGATAATTTTTCGTGCTTTTTCCCATCGCTCCAGAAAATCAGGATCATCAACGGAATCCCAATTCACACTCTCTAAATGGCTATCTGGACTAAATACGTTACCCAATAGTATATCTGGGGCATTTATGGAGAGGCTGTCGACTACTCGGATTTCACCTTCGCCCACTTCTTCCGCTAAAGATGAATGTACATTTTTAGGTCGAGATATTTCTATACCCATTTCGTGAGCAACTTTTCGATAGATATTTGCTGTTTCAATAGCCCTTACCTCATTGCTCGAAGCAAAAAATAGAACATCTTCGTCTACATAGAAATTTGCTAATAATGCACGTGCTGACCTTTCTGCCAATTCACAACCTTCTCTAGTTAGATCAGGAGCAACTTGATTCTCATGGTCAAATTGAGCTCTTGGATTCTCAGAGCCCTGTACTTCACTGTACGTGGCATATTTCGCTTTACCGTGTCTTGTAAAATCAACAGAATGTTTCGGTCCCTCACTCATACTATTTGATTATGGTTACGATTCCTTTTTCTGCGTCTACTTCAACAAGGTCGCCATCATGAAGTGCTTGAGTTGCGACTTTTGTTCCGATAATGCACGGCTTTTGTAATTCGCGGGAAACTATTGCAGCGTGGCAGGTAATGCCTCCTTCATCGGTAACAAAGCCAGCGGCACGTTCCATTGCAACAATGAAGTCAGGAGTTGTCATTGGTGCAACTAGAATATCACCGTCTTTGATTTTATCAATATCTTTCCTGGTTTTAACTATAACAACTCTACCAGTAACATGCCCCTTAAAGGCAACATTACCCTTAATTAAACCTTCATGTATTTCAACCTTTGCGCAATTTCTTTCTCGAATGCCCTCTATTTCTATTGGGTCCGATGTAAAAACAATCGAATTTGGCTCAAGCGTAAACATGGCATAGTCATCCTTTCTTCTTTCAATTTCGTCCCTAGAAACACTTTTTCGACCAACAATTTCATCAATCCTCAAATGAACAACATCCTCGAAACTCAGGTCGAGGCTTTTTCCAATTTCAATCAATGCGCCCCTGACATTAAAGAAAAGCATGTTCAGATAATCTGTTCTATAAGTGCGGAAATAAACCAGCTCCTTGGCTATATCAATAATGTTTTGCAACTCTTCATCTGGTTGTATACTTTTTATGAGTTGCTCATATTCTCGTTGATGCTTATCATGTGCAAGTAATTGTGATTCTAGACGTTCCTCATAATCATCGTCAAGTTCCTTGATACGTGAAAACACTTCTTTTGAATTCGGTGGCTCAGACATACCTCCACGTGTTGAAATCCAACCAAATTCATCTATATGATCTTGAATTTGATTCTTTGCTAACTCTGATGCATCTTGATACGTATTCGCCTCGCGAATTTTTGACCCAATTTTAAGTAAGTTCTGCTGTTCAAAAGCAACGATGTTTTCTTTTATCGGAAATGTGATAACCGCAAGCGCATTATCTGGGTCACTCAATTTAGATACTGCTTTGCGTACACGGTCTTCTATCGGAAATTGGATATTGAAACCCATTAAAGAAATGGCAAAGGGCTGAAATTTTTTGATGAAAGAAGAAAAATCTTCCATAGCCTTTTCGACACCGAATTCAGTATAATTAGTATTCTTTATATTTTCTGATTCTTTTCGGATGTCTTCACCGTAATCATATATGCGTTGAAAAGCGTCCAATATTGACCCTTTCTTCTTTATCTCTTCAGCCATCATCACATCACCAAATTCTTTTGCCTCAGGGCCGTAAAAATACTGAGCACTAACATATCCACAACGAGTGTAAAAATTACAACCAAAGAATTTCTGATAGTTTTCTATATTAGCATATGCACCAATAATGACGTCAGAAAGTAATGGAATGTACTTACGAGATACGGCAACCTCCATTTTCTTATTTCTACTGTTCGTTATAATTTTAACCGTTCCATCATCTCCATTAACTTCCACCAACATGCCATCCTTGAGGATTGTCGTAGCATCATTGACCGCGACAATACATGGTATCCCCATCTCGCGACTCACTATTGCAGCATGAGATAAGAGTCCGCCTTGATCGGTTATGATTGCTGAAGCTTTTTTGCAAGCTGACATCAACTCAGGAGAAGTAGTTTCTGCAACAAGAACATCACCTTGGTCCATCGATTCGATGATGGATTCAAGTACAGAAAAATCAAAGTAGTAATCTGGCGGTATGATTTTAATTTTGCCTTGCACCTTACCTGTATTAGCACTAACACCGTGCAAGATGTTTTTCACAATCACTTCAGTGCTTTCAAAGTCCTTTATAAATCTTTTTGCGTCTTCTCCAACTACATACTTCGTGGAATTACCATTACTGACAGTCACAAATGCATTTTTCCTCTCTTTCAATTCCTCATCTGATACTTTTTTTCCTGCAAATAAATCAAGCACCTCCTGAACTTTGTATGAATAAATATCTTTTTCCGATAAACCAAATTGCTTTGCAACCTTTACTGCCATAACACTTATATATCCATTTTCTCCAAAGAAGATACTGTTTAGATGTTCTCTGCCTTTGTTCTTTACCTCTTCTAGTTGATCTAAGTTATTTTTTAATTCCGACTCATCAGATTCCAATGATAGCGTGTAAGCTTTGTCAGTGTAAAAAAATTCAGTCTTTGAATAAAGCAAAAACTGTTTATCGGCCATACTGTATCCCTCCTCGACATCTTCTCTCGTGAGTATTTCTTTTGATAGAATCGTCTTAAAGAATTTTGTTGACTCTAAGATGTAATCTTCAAAAGAATCATTATATTCCTTAAATTTCTCGGTATCCGAATACAACTGAACTCCTTCGTCTAGTAGCCTGTCACGAACATTTCGTGGGATATAACTCGTCCAAACACTATCACTAACCGTAAGTACTGTTTCCAGAGTTTCGTAGTATCTACGAAAAACATCAGATGTGTGGAATGCGACACCTCCAGCAATGACTCGAAACAATCTTTGATAATCACTTGAATGTAAAATTTTCTCTATATTTTGTTGTGAGAGTGTTGTGATCGGTCTGCTTTGCGTGATGAAAAATGTATCATTTGCAAAAGCCCATTCAATATCACACGGAAAACCATAATGGTTTTCGATTTTCAAAATGAGCTTTCCTAATTCAAGTACCTGCCCCTCTGTAAGTACCTGCTCCTTTCCTTTTTCTCCCAAATCTTTCCATCCGTTTTTGAACAAGCCTTTTGTTTGTTGGGCAACGTTGATATCAATGACCTTATTTTTACCCTTCTCTATAACATAGCTGTCTGGTGTAACTTGCCCAGAAACGATCGCTTCACCTAGACCAAAGCCGGCTTCGATGATCATTTGATTCGTGTCTTGAGTAACGGGATGAACAGAAAAAGCAATTCCTGAAGTTTCAGACTGAATCATTTTTTGAACAACTACAGCCACCGAAATTGGACTACCATGTAATCCTTTTTCAAATCTATAGTAGATCGCTCTGGGGGTAAAAAGGGACGCCCAACATTTTTTTACATTTTCAAGTAGTTCATTTTCGGTTGTATTTAGAAATGTATCGAGTTGACCAGCCCATGCTGCGTCCGCACTGTCCTCTGAAGTCGCACTAGATCTAACAGCAATAAATTCTGCATCAAGCTTCTTAAACGCCATCTCAATCTCATTTGAAATCTCCTTGGGCATTTCCGCTTTCATGATGATAGCTTGAATTTTTTTAGAAGCATCATCAATTGTATGAACAACTTCGTGATTGACTCTATGTAGAATAGAATCAATTTCAACATTTAGATCATCCAGTTTCATTATCCGATTAAAAGCCTCTGATAAAATCACAAAACCATTTGGCACAGGAATACCAGCCTGAGTCATCTCACCAAGCGACGCCCCCTTTCCACCAGCCTCGGCAACGTTATTTTTACTGATTTCATTGAAAAATTTTATGTGCATACAGAAAATTTTTATCTGAATATTGGATAAATAGCAAGATTTGCTTAATTTGTAAACTGTTAAATAAGAAGCTTCCAGAGATCAGCACAAAGTTCTTCGACCGCCGATACCGGCGCGGCCCATGATGTCACGAGACGAATAGCCGAATGTTGATCATCGATTTTGGACCAGACATAAAAACCGTATTCAACAGCCAATTTTTCAATGGTGTCATTACGCAAGATGGGGAAGATCTGATTCATTGGTGACTCGATGAGGAAAGAGATGTTCATTTCCCTCAACGACTCTTTCAGCTTTTGCGCCAACGCTTAGCGTTATCCATGGGTGACAAACCGAGCTCAGCTCGATGGCAAGGGCTCGTGCGTGAGGTTAGAACTCTCGTCCTTCAAGAATACCTCAATGATACCAATTGCGTCCTCTAGTTGCCGCGGAAGATCAGAATGCGAAGTATTGAAGGTATAAAGAAAGGGGAAGTCTAAATGTTCATGGAGCGGCTTTCGGCAATAATAACTCGCTATCGCCTCGTCGGCATTTTTGAAAAGCCAAGTATGCTTAAAATTCCTCAACTTCTGAAGAATGAAATCTTCCGGCGAGTTGATGTGAATCCACGCAATTTTTGCTCCAATAGCTTTGGCGGCCTGCCTGATTGATCCAGCGACGTTGTTGCCCGCACAGTCTGCATCGACGGCAACGCCGTAGCCCTTTTTGGCAAAATCACTAATGATGCTGTATGCAAGCTCGGCTGTTTTAACATGGTTATATCCTTGCTCTTGTAAGAGCTTACGGATTTCGTCCGTCGATATACGAACAAGATGGAAGTGTTCGGCGAGAGGTTTGATGACAGTAGTTTTCCCCGCGCCAACGAGTCCAATCGGACACAGGAAAAATTGCCGCTCCGGAATCTGATCAGGAATGATGAGCTGTGCAGTATAAAGATTCTTGATGCGTTCAAAGGCGGCGTCATCAACGACCAGACCATCCGTTGATTCCCATTCCGGGCTCCCGATTATTTTCTTAGAAGTATGATTCATATTTGTTACAGAGAGTAGCATTTTGCTTCCAAGAGTTCTATTCCCTTGTGACTCCAACGAAAAATACAGCTGATGTCAGCTGTATTTTTCGTGGCAGGGGCTAGTACACGACGTTAGAACTCTGACTCAACACGTGGTTGGCTAAAATGAGGTTTATCCTCAAACCAAAAGTGATTGAGACCTGAGAGCGATTGACTAGGTTGTGGATATTGACCAGAGGAGGCCCGATCGTTAACGCCATAAGGATCCAGTTTTTGGTTTAAACCTGTTACCAAATCCTTTTCATGCAGTTCAATATGTAATTGAACAATGCCGTTCGTTGCCCCAGTTATTCCCGCTGTCCCCAAAAATTCACCTGCCCTGATTGTAAAACCGTCTTCGTTAAGAACACGTTTTCCATCTTTTCCCAAAAATTGTAGTGGTATGTTCGAGCTAACCTCATCGAGGTGGGCGTAGATGGTGTTGTAATGCTTACGATCCATGGTTTTATAAATGATGACGAACTTTCCCCACGTGTCACTTGTTCCGTGGAACGCCATTCCATCATGCATTGATGCGACAGCAAAGGGTAAGTAGGCGTCGTCCAAGATGAGAACGTAATCAATACCCTTGTGAGCTTCGCCGGGAGTATCGCCGATGACGCCATCGTATGCCGAAAATCCCTCAACGAGCTTTACGCGAGAATCGGAGAAGGGATAGTTTTCTAGAAACTTTTCCATAACGGTTGAATACATTCAGGGTAGCAAGAAAAACAAAAACCAGCCAGCAGTTAACTAGTCGGAATTTGGCAGGGGCTAGTACGCGATGTTAGAACTCTGTGCTTAAGTACTTAGGCCCCAGCCAGCATTTTTTTTAATTTTTTGATAGGGATATATTGAGAAATCTTTTCAGCATTGTCATAGAGTATTCTTTCATCGAACTCGGCTAGATTCAATAATTCATTTAAGTCGATTATGATGTCTGGCTGGCCTTCTCGGATTCGACTATCGCTACCATCCTTAAATCTGACTCGAAAGTGTGAAGGCGATTGATTGGATAGTGTTTGCCCGGGCGTGGAGTTAATTTCTTTGACAGTTTCAATTGGTACAGGCGCTTTTGTTGGATCGCTGGTAGCGGTAAATATTACGTTAGAATGTATTGGTACCAGCTGAACAGGAATAAGGTCGTGTTTCAAAATGCCAATAAGTTTCAGTAATTTAAATACCACCAATCTATTATGTCCATCAATGACTCCAAAATTTAAGGATGGGTCCGTTACCGTATCTCGATCGCGTATTTTTTCGAATGCCCACTCGCTTGTGAGTTCCATGACCGATATCGCCGGACCGCGGTAACCGCTTCTGAGTATCGAAACGAAAACTTCTCTTAACTTTTGCGGGTCATGGTCTTCGTGTATCCCGATCGCATCTGGACGAATAAAAATAATTTTTACCTCGAGATCGCAGTCCGCACTCCTGCGAGCATTTTGAATTTCAATTTTTGGCCAGAGATATCTCAGCGTTGCTGTTTCTGGATAAAGTACTTTTTTCATAGGGATGTTTGCCTCAGGCTTTCTTTGATTCTTTTCAGAAGTGGTACAGAAATCGATCCACTGTGTTTCACTGCACGCTCCCGCAGCCGTGCAGCTTTTTCTGAAATATACGCTTCATAATACACAATACGAAATGGACGATATGGTTTGAGTGAGAGAGTTTCTCCCGAGTTGTGCTCAATGAGCCGCCGTTCAAGATCGCTGGTAGACCCTTTATAAAAGTAGTCTGGTTTCGAGGTGCTTTGAAGAATGTAGAAAAACCACATATAAAGCCATTGTAACAAAAGAACGCCCGAAGGCGTTCTTTTGTTGTCATATCGGTACCAGAGACGTGACCTGTACCTTATCGGTGGCAGGCCACGTCGGTCGCGACCGACGTGGCAGGGGCTGGCGGACGAGTTCGGAACTTTTGACTGGCCTGTGTTATATCAGGATATGTGTGTTTTTCCGCAGGTGGCGGTGCGAGTTTTGGGTTGGGAATTACACATAAAACCTGCTTACGAATGAGCGTTTAGGGTACACTCGTTTCATTGACAAAAATGACTTTTTCTGGTTTACTTATGGGTTGGTCCTTCCCAATTCCATAGTCAATTTCACTCCTCTTTCCCGCCCGTCACACCCCCCACTCCCACCGGAGATACCCATGATTCCTGCCTTTGGCCCTGGTGAAACCGACCGCGTC
>ERZ1292633.4219-Hain-H41-02um-R1-4219-length-13446-cov-6_pt1 | contig 11739 bp, 1 predicted proteins | sample MGYA00564406_ERZ1292633 | MGnify/ENA primary metagenome ERZ1292633 (study PRJEB36523, sample SAMEA6512639) | groundwater metagenome | collected 2019-01-08 | study: AquaDiva: Metagenomics assemblies of 32 groundwater samples
GGCCTCCGACGCGGAGGGGGGAGGTGCCGAGGTGTTCGCTTTGCTTAACGTTCCTGCGCCCCACGGGACGAGGGTGTACCGCCGTGACGCGGGCGGCGGTGGCGACTCGGCAGGGAAGTCGACGCGACTGGCGTGGGGTTGCCCGTTGCTTTCGCCCCCTACCCCGCCTCCTCCGGCGTGGAGCGCCCACACCACGGCATTAGGGATTCGCTTGGAAAATTGGCTGCGCTTCACCATCTGCCCTGGGCGGCAACCGGCGGCCGCCAAAGTCTGCCGCACCGTTCGCGAGTCGTCGGGTAGTATTTGCAGCTGTCGTATCATCTCCTCGTTGGTGCGTGCCATGAGCTGGACCATGTACTCTCGCAACCGGGCAACGAGTTCATCGTAACAGTCATCGACGTGAATGCACTTAAAGTCGGATACGAGCACGCTTGGAAAGTTAGAAAGGACCATTGCGCATGCTTTTTCAATAACGCTGTTGACCCGGTCGCCGCGCTCGAGGTCTGCGATGGTGGACACGCGGAACGTCACGTCGGATAGAAACTGCTCCTTGACGCTCTCGACGTCGGCGGGGAATCCTGGATAGACGTCGCAAAGTGGCACCATTGACTTGAATCGACCCGTTTCCAAGAACACAATATCGAAGTAGTAGGCCACCAGCGTCGTGGACACACATTCGCGTGGCTGCAACACCACCGGTGAAGCCGACGACGACGAAATTGGGGTCGTGGCGGCTCCAGGAAACGACGACGAGGTCGCAGGCGCCGCTCCCTTTCGCCGGCATCGCGCGAGCACATACACGCGCTTCACCCTCGCGATGCAGAGAGCGCTCGTTGACGTGGCTCGCGCCCACACCAATGCATTGACGGGAATGATCTCTCCATCGCTGTGGTGGCCCCCTATGTGATTCAACTGACGAGGCAAGGTGCCACTTGACGCCGTCAAGCTAGGGGCAAAGTTCTTCCACAAGTTGAGATTCGGTTCCGATCGCATGCGAGGAATCGGCATCATGACGGTCCGTTTGCTGGCATCGCCAAAGCGCACTTTGCCCGTGCGATCGTCGACATCGACCATGGCGTCGGAGGCGTCACAAACGGGGCAGTATCCGGAATACCGGCAGTCGCGACGAAAGAACGTGGCGCAGCAGCTTGTGCATCGCTTGAGTTCTCCGGAGGTGGCCAGCGAGATGTTCTCCGGCGTGACTTTGGCATCCCAGTAGCCTCCCGTCCACGGCGGAAGGGCCTGCAGAGCGACTTCAGTGTCACTTGGCGTCTCGGCTTCAGGGACGACCGCGTCAGGGGTGGCCGCGGAAGCTGAGGCTTCCCGTGGCCGTAGCGCTCCTCGTGGTGTTGCAGTCGTGGAGGAGGTCGCGATGGTGGAGGAGGTCTGCGGTGTAGCGGCGGCGGCATCGGCGGTGTGGCGCATACGCTCCACCACGCCGCGAAGGACGGTGGCGGAATGAATGTGCGCGTGGCTGCTGACCACCGCAGCCGTGGCGGTCGCGATGGTATTCCACCAGCGGGATGAGGCACCGTCTTCCCTCGTCCCCGGAGCTGGCGGCGCCGCGGACACGAGACTCGACAACGCGATGCTCCTATCGAGCTTCGAAGACGAGGAACCCTTGGACGGTACTTGAGACAAGGAGGAGCTGCGATGTGTCGGCATGGTGTCGTCTCGCTCGAGTAGCGTTCGTCTCACGACGCGTGTCCTCATGGCTTCGTTCAGCAGCCAAATGTTGCTGATGCCGCTGGTCCGTTCGTAGGAGGTGGCTGCGAAGGTCGTCCAGTAGTCGAGGAGGTATGTCGGGAACGTGTGCTCCCCGCCGATAAAGAACACTTCCGAAGCCTCGACTTCAACTTCGGTCACTGCCGATGAGCTCGCTTTATCCGACGGCGGTGCCGGAGCGGACGACGACGAGGAGGGTGCTGCAGCTTGCTTGATGACGGTCTCGTTGCAGATCCAAGCCATGTTTAGGTACTTCCGCGCCAACTCCCATGTCAACTCCGCCTCCTGAAGCACATCGGGTAGGCCGTAGAGGAGCAAATGTGGCGGCCGTCGACGAAGCTGTTGGCTGCGCGCGCCGCTTCCGCCAGTGCCCGCGGAGGGCGGCGTTGCTTCTCCCTCCCGTTTTGACCCCTCTCTCCCTCCGCCTCCTGCTGCCTGCAAGTCGTCCTCATCCCGCCGGGGTAACGCATCGACGAGGGCAAAACTCGGCAACTGTGGGTCAATGGCGATGACGGGGACGAAGTGATGGTGCGCATTGTGGGACCACGCGATCACAATGGCATTCTTCGTAGCACAATCCGACGGAGGAAGGCCGAGTGGTAAAAAGATAAGCGCGTCGCGCATGAACGCCTTCGTGTTGCCGCTGTCGATGAGGATGATCGGCCGCCGTAGCATGTGCGCGAGCACGAAGATATGCTCGTGTCCTAAGCCGCGCGACTCCTCCACTCCAGCTCGGCGGCGCTTCGCCGAGGAGCCGCCCGATTGCCCGGAAGGCTGTGAGGACGGGTCGGGCATGGCGGCGCTTCCTTTCCCACCTTCGATATAGTCCGCGTGACAGCGCAGGGCCAGTTGGTCCATTTCCTCCGCAAGCCCGGATAGCCCTTCCGACGCGCACATCCAGGCCTTGAAATAATGGCGATGCGTGCGCATGTAGTCATAGAGCGCGGACCGCAAGACGTGGTATAGCATCGAACTGCCGCAGAGACTGCGCGAAACGGCGTGCAACAGACAATGCCCGTCGGGTTCCGCGTACACGGGAGCCGCGTTCGTAAACTGCTTGGATATGACGTCGTCGACATAATTCGCGGCGAAACGGTCGATGCCCCATCCGGGCCAGCTGTCCAAGTCGCTCTGGCTCAGCTGGTTGCCTTCCTCCGTGTGAATCTTCAGGCAGCCGTGAAGCGCGGGGAAGCGCATGAACGGCAGCCACGACGTCGGCGCGTCGCTAACGGCGTCGAGCGAAAGAGACGGACCTCCCGCGGGTGGCGGCGGTTGGTTGACGCCGGTGGGGGTCGACAATAATGCGGTTTCCAGGATTTTTCGATCCAGCGCCGGAAGCATACTGAGTCGCTGACTGTGCCGAAACGACGGGAAATATAACCGAACGCGTGGGGACACGCGCGGTTGACTTTTCCCCACGGTGGCGAGTGTGTCGGGAGGGACTTTGTCATGATCTTCACATAGAAACGTGCAAGACAACAGTTTGCTACTGTCATCGCAAGCAGCGGCGTCTCGCGGCTGATGTCCCGCGGCTGCGCCAGCTGAGACCACCTCCACATCGTGTGGCGACACGAGCACAAGCTGGTAGTGCCGCAAGGACTTTTTGGACCTTTGGGCTTGGGTGCTCGATGCCGTCGGTGGTGGTGGCCGGGTGTCGGGGAGCAACTTCAGCAGCCCATCCTCACCAGCATGGTGAACGGCGTTCGAAAGTTGAAGGGAAAGAGGTTTCGCTTTGCCGGAAACGTCCGACGGGGACGGTGGGGGGTCACGAAGTATAATGTCCAACGGACCGCGGCCGAAGGGCATGACCTGTAAAATTGCGGGCGCAGGCGAGCAGAAGGATTGCCTCCCTTGGTCCGCAACGCTCGCCGCCCCGTCGGCCGGAAGGAGTCTGGCCGTCGGCATGGCAACGTCCAGTCGAATGTCAGCTTGCTCCAGAAGGTTGGACACCGCCGCGTGGGGCAACATCGAGGTGATCGTCGTCGCGTAGGACAGCATCGGATGCTCGTCGTGTGGGTGCCGGAAACGAGCCGTGGTCGAACTCCCCACGACGTGAGTAGCTGCTGCCGAGGAGGACGTCGCGCGAGGATCCACGTGAGAGGCACCACCACCACCCGTCGGAGGTAGCGACGAAGTGACGACCACGGCGCTGGTCTTCGACACCGCGCGCTCTCGGTAAATGCTGTTTCGGAGCTCCGCCTCGGGCGCGTATTGCAAGCCTTCCGGAAGGGTCATCAGGAAGAACGGACGGCGTCGAGCGGAAAACGATGGCGGCGGTGGTGGCCGTGACCGTACCACGAGCTGCTCGGTGAACAATTTCAGCACCTGTTGGTTCGCCAACGCCGCGTCGCCAGCGCTGGGCGAAGCCGTACTGCCGGCCGCCGCCGTCGACGTCGACGAGGTGACCGAAGATGGGGCGGCCGATTGCCTCCCCCTCGTCGCATACTCTTCCAAGAGGAGAGGAACGATGGCGGACGCGGCCATGCGGTCCGTGAAGAACGGCAGGTACGCTGTCACGGTAGCACCCGATGGTGATTGGAATTGGGCATAATGGGAGGAGTGCTCCGCCTGTGTGGTCGACGGAGACGGCGGCGACGAGGCCGCGGCGGCGGCGGTGGCAGCTTCAACATCGGTCCATGGCACCACAACATCCTTCTGAAATGTCCTGGCGACGTCGAGTTTGTCCATTGTGGTCGAGGGTCGACCAGCCAGGACGCTTCCTGAAAACGGAGTTGTCTGCAACTGTTTCGTGGCCTGCACCATGGCGGTCACCGCTTCGTCCTCTTCGGGCCCTGGGACGCCAGCCGACATGACAAGCAATGGCTGGCAGTGCAGCTTGAGAGCACACGTACTGTCATCCGTTAGCATGGCCATGGCCGTCGTGACATCGTCGCGATCAGGATGATGCTTCTCCGAGGGAGAACGGCCGGTCGCGACGGTTGCCACGCCGCCGCTGAGTATGCCGCGACTGCTTTCGACCATCCCGGCGCCGGCACGCCGATCGGCGACTGCCTTCGCTCGGTGATTCACGAACACCAGCAGCGGACGGTTGAACGCGTGTGCGAGCAGCGCCAGCTTGAACGCGTGCAGAGCCGGCGAGAGAACGCCACCGTTGAGCAGCTCGGGGACAAAGCGCTTTCGAAATGTTGTCAACAACACGACGAGACGCTCAAGGAAGCGAATGACAAGTCGTTGACCAGCGGCATCCGACTCCGTGTTGTTAGTGTCCAGGCTGGGGCCGCTGCGAGGCGCGGCGGCGACCGCCGAGCGCGGCGCGCTTCCTGGGGCTTCCGCGGATTCTGCTGATGCGTTGACGGCGACGGCGCGTTGACGCTTGCGATTCGTCTCCGCCTTCGACTCGAAGATCTGGTCATCGGAGAAGAAGAGGTTACTGTTCTCGTTCGTTTCATCGAAGTACCACGTGGGTTCCTCATCGTACGCCATGTCGTCCTCTCTCTCGTCTACTTCGACGCGGGCTTTCGTCGTCGTGGTCGGTGGCGGCACGGTACCGGCCGCGTGCGGGGCGGCCGTCGTCGATGGAATCAATGACGGAGGGGGCGGCGCAGTGGTCGTCGTCGTCATTGTTGGTCCACCACCACCACCACCTCCTCCTCCTCGGGCCGCCGACGGCTTGGATCGGTGCGGGACGGGTTTCCCTGCCTCACGACATCGCCGTTCGAACCGCGCCCGCGCCATGGCTCTCAAGCTGCTCACCTCGGCTTCATGCGCTTGCTGAACGTCTTCCGCGGATGTGAACATCATCGCGTCCCCATCACCGCCATCGCCCGCCGTTTGGTCCCGTGATGGTGGCGCGGGGGGTGCGGAGGCGCCGTCCATCCCCTCTCGCTTTGGAAACGACGTGGCCAGCACCGTGTCCCAGACCGCATCATGCACCGCGGGGTAGAGTAGCAGCAGCCACAACACGGCGTGCTGCGGGACCGATTGGAGAGGAGGAGCGGGCTGCCGACGCTGAGCATTCAGCTGCAGGTGTAGCCACGCGCGCGTCGCCTCCAGATCCGTCGCCAGGAAGCGCTGAAGCGTTTCTCGGACACTCAGATAAAATGCCTCATTGCCTACGCACTGGACGCTCAAACAGCGCTCCAGCTCGAACATGCCGTCGCAACGGAGCACGTGGACGTTCTGAAATGGGCCGCGCTCGGCCCCGGCCAGGGCTGCTGCCGCGTGGTGGTGGGGCACCTCCTCCTTCTCGTGGTAAACAGTGGGCAGGAACACCTCGCGGTACCAGGCATCGCGCCGGGTTTCGCGGCACGGGTCATCCTCCTCGCCGGCGCCGTGGTGGTCGCCATTGTGGCACCCCGCAGGGTCTTGCAGGCTGCCATCGTGAGCGTCGCGGTACAGTTTGAGGAACTCCGCGTACGAGGGCAATTCAAAAGGAACCGCTTGTGAGGGTGGTGGTGTGCCTCCTCGCTCGTGTGCCGGCGACAAGACGTCGTGATCCGCGACGGCTCGACTCTTCATATCGCGCAAATAATTCGTCGGAGGCGAGGAGGATTCCTGGCCGCCGTCGACGGACGTCGAGGAGACGCCGCTGTGCTTGTCGCTGGCGACGGCGAAATGGAAACCGCCGTCCAATATGCGCCTATCGACCGGCACGTTCGCGAGGCAACCTGTTGCGTTGGGATCAACCTCATCCGGTGCCGCCGTCGAAGTCGGCGCTACAGGTGCCGCCCCCGTCGGACGGATTCCCGCCAACGCATCGAACAGCGCCGCGTTTAGGAAGCCGCTTGCCGCGGTGGTGCACGCTGCTGCATGGGCTATGGTGGTGGTGGTGGAAGCCGTGGTAGTCGCAGTCACGTCAGATGGCGTCGTCGTGGCACGGCCACCTTGCGAGGCGAGGATTGCTTCCGCCAGAAGAAGTGACGCCCACACTGATTGCGCGTTGAGCGGCTCTGGTAGGTGGCACAGGTCGCGAAGGTCGGTAAGGTCGGATGCCACCACGTGATTGCCATGATGCAGCTCCTTGTTGCCGACGCCGATCGCTTCGCCGGTCACTATCGCTTCCTCCCCAGGGGACAGGAGGTGCGTCGTCATCGGATAAGGCTCCGTGCTGGTCGTAGTTGTTGTGGTTGTCGCTGGATGGTGCATGTTGTGGCGGCCACCGCCTCCTCCCTCGCTAATACTACCGCTTGGTGTGTCAGAGAAGCCGCTATCCGGAAGCGGTGCGGACAGCGCCTTCCGCACCATGTTGGGGTCAAAACCAAACACGCGAGGGTCGGCGGTCAGCATTGGCGCGACGTGCCGCTGGACCACAGTGGACAGCCCATGCGGCTGCTCGTTGATACTTTGATCGGATGTGGTCACTTCGAAGACTTGGCGGATGTACCTTTGTTGGGCCATTCGAAGCAATAAAAATAGAATTGGAACGCTCGAGAGAGTTGAAAGAGGGGGTGTGATGTGTTCGTGGAAAAGAAAAGGTGTAAAAAGAAAATCGCTTCAGAGGGAAGCGGCGCAATAAAGAGAGGGGAGAGAAGCTCAGTGAATCACTTTTGATAGTTGGCTCAAACCACAACAAGAACACGCGTCCGCTCCACGAGCAAGCAAAAGTGTGGTGGACAGGGATTGGAAAAACACTGGAACAAAAAAACAATCAAGTTGAACCATGGACACGTTGTGATTTTCTTTCACCCTCGAAGTTTGGGTGTCGCAGATGACGACAGCGGATTACGAGCTGCCCGGTCTGCCATCGGCATGGAATCGCAGACTTCTAAACTCTCTCTTGTCACGGGATGGAGCAACAACGGGACATCGCTGCGCCCTTCCGTACTGTGGCGAAAAGGTGACGCCGCCACTGCCGTCCTAGTAGGGCCGTTCTCGTGCGAGGCGGCGTTTTCCGAGGACTCGAGTGAACGACGACAACGTTGGATCACTAGCTTTCTCAGCGCCATCACGACCTCGAACACAATTTCGGCGTAGAACAACGCGGTCAAGCTAAGGCCGATCCACTCGGTCGTCGCTTGCACGACGTCTTGCTGTCGGAAGCGACTGTTGCTGACCGCGGCCCCACTCACCGCCGCCGCGGCGGATGCGGCGAGGATCATCATCCCAACGACATTGGCGAGGGGCCAAAACAGCTCCCAAGGATGCTCGGGCGGCCTCACGATCACCAAATACAACAGCTGCGCCCCGTAAATGACGACGATGACAATGGCCGAGAAGCGGCATCCTGCGTCCGTGGTGTAGCGTATGCTGCACAAGGCCGCGCCAACGATGGCTCCGGCAAGGTCGATCGTGCCATGAAGACGGCGCCAAGCGCTCTCTTCTGGGTTCTTGGCCCCTTCCACGAGCTGCGAAAACGCGATGGCGGCCCGCTGGCTCAATTTGATCTCGTTGGTAGGTTCCGTCAACCCGTCGGTCGTCGTCGTCGTTGTCGCTACTGCTGAAGACGAAGATGATGCTGATGACGCGGAGGCCCCTCGCCACCAATGCCAACGCACGATCCCCCCTGCGAGCAAGAGCAGCCCGACGACGGCACAACCGGCAGCGACCGCGACCAAGCCTTGCACGCTACTACCCCCACTGCTGCCTCCGTCGGTCGCACCACCGCTACCGACACCGGAATTCCGGCGAGATAACACTTGCGCCGACAAGCCCACCACGTTGGGTCCGTAGTAAATCAACACTGCCGTGAAGACCGCGACGGGAATCCTAGTACGACTGCCCAGAGCGAGGGCCGCCACGGCCGATCCCAAGATCGTGAGGCCAGTAGAAAGTAGGGCGATTGTGGCGGACGTGGCCATGGCCCGATCGCGGGCCCAGACGAAGGCGACATCATCGATGCTAAGTTCGTCCTGACCAGGAAGGTTGCACCCCCTCGCCATCGCGAGCATTCGACCGGTCTGCGTCGCCTTCGTCGCGGTCGCGGCCGCAACCGGATTGACGACCACGGCGACGGCGGCCACGACGATCCCTGCCGAGGACGCCACCGTCGTCAGACCCGCAAGTCGCTCGGCAGCCGACGTCGACGAGGTATCGTTGGTGGCGATACCGGGAGCCGATGTTGGCGGTAACAGCGGAGCCAAAGTCGTCATGCTGCCGACAGCAGAGCTCGACGGGACGAAAGCGGTTGGCGCCACCGGGCTCACACTGGACCGCGTCGTCTGCTGCGCTACCCCCGTGGTGACCGTGGCCGCGGCCGTTTTCGTTTGCGATGCGTCCGCGACAGGAGGAGGTGCAAGGGTCACCGTGACGCTGTGTGATGTCTGCAGCGATCGACTGGCAGAATGCGTCGAAGGGCCGCGTCGCATATCGATCAAATCATCGACCCGTAATTTCGGACATGACCACAAAAAGCGTTCGTCTTCTCGTCCAGCAGACAGAGGGACGACGAGCGAGGCAGGCAGCCAGCGCCCTGAGATCTGCGATGCTTCGTCCAAGAGCAGGGACATGCCTGGAAACAAGGATGACGAGGAGTTAGCCAGTCCGGCCAGATTGACGCCATCCACCGTGATCTCCCGTCCGCGGGAGGTGTTGAGGGCATGGCGTTTGACCAAGGTAGACCCGCTAACGTTGTTTTGGGCGGACGGACCCCCCCACCCTAACTGGGCACACTGAACGAATGATGTCCAGGCCACCACGCCCGATAACGTTGGTTCCCTCGCAAGGCACTCACGGCCGCCGTGAATCTGCGAGGCGACGATCACGATGTCGTTTAAACCGGAACTCGCTGTGGTATTCGGCGCCACAATAACAGTTTCGTTGGTCACCGTGATGGTCGCGTGACAAAGCAGCACATTGACTTCCATCGCGACAAATCCCATGGTGCCCGCGACACATGCCGCCTTGCAGTGATTGTTCACAGCGGTCGCGGGTGGAGGTGGAGTCGACAATGGCGGCGGCACCCCGCGACCACACGTCAGTGACAACGCGACAGAGTCCGTTCCCAAGATGTTGAACTGCTTTGCGCTTTGGTACCCAGCACTCTGAAACAAGCCGACGATGGCGAGAAGTCCGCAAGCCCCGGTTGCATTGCCACAGTCGATTGACCCGATCGCGTCGTCCTGCGCGGCGATGGTGATGTTGCTCATGTCAAGGTAGTTGTTGAAGGCGACATTCGGAAGGCCGGCGTAGTCGGCCGCGATGCCGATGCACACTGCTGCGGCTCTGGCACCCGCCGTCGTGAACGACGAAGGGCCTAGTTGGTTTAGGCCCCGCGACCCCACAGTACGCAATCGACTTCCGCTCGTCGCCACGATCGTGGTATTTTTAATCATTTCGAAGCCATAGAGGGTGTTGTGAACCAATCCAAGCGTAGCGACCCCGCATCGTCCTTCGGAGAATGCATCCGTCGCCGCGGCGACCATCGTCACGTTCTCGAGCGACGCGCCGGAAAAACCTTGCTGGGCGATGACGGCGACACCCAAGGTCACCACACCGTCCAAGCCGCTCGTCCGGATGCGCGACTTTGACGCTGAAAAATTGGTGCCTGCCAGGATGACCGCGTTCCCATAGGAAATCGTCGTCGCAAAGGATGAACCCACCACAGCGACGACACTACCGTTGGCGAAAATAGCGAGCTCACTCAGCGTCACGGAAAACGAGGCTAGTGATAGAGTGATCGTGCCCGACCCCGTCGTCGCGACGGCGGCCACGACCCCTACCGTGCCGTTCGCCGCGACGGTTAAGTGACAATGCGATGCCGCCGAAAACGAGCTGCGGGTGATCGTCAGCGCACCGGGATTGACCCCCTGGAGACTGACACCGACCAGCCCGACGACGTCCATAGCGACCACCGTGACTTCAGACTGGTCCGTCACTAGGGCTCGTGAGTCGGCAACCGTAGCAGAAGACGCCACCGTGCGACCCAAGACTGCGACGCCAACGACGGCCACCACAGACGCCGATGCCGATGACGGCGGCGCGATGATGGCGTCACTCGCATTGGGCGCCGTGACCACTTGAAGTATCGTTCGGGCCGCGGAAATCACGGAAGAGGACATCACGACGGCCGCGTTGACCGAGGAGAGCGCCGTCAACCCCATGACGGAAATGGCGGAGTGTCCGCCAGCCACAGAAAGGTAGCAACCATCCGCCGTGATCGTCGACGCATGGAGTTGCGCCGTCGCGTTGTTCAGGCTGGCCACGCTCAAGCCCATGACGGAGGTCGCCTTGCTCTTCATGGCCTGCGTGACGGTCACTTGCGTCGTAGGACCCGAACATGCGAAGCGACTCCGCAGCATCACACACTCGCTCGTTGCCCCGCCGTACATTGACACCCCAAGACTGCTCAACACCCCTAACAAAAGGCTCGAGATCGTCGCGGAGACGACGGTCGACCCTTCTTCCGCCCTGAGCGACACGTTCACGAGTCGCATGGTCTGCGCCGACGTGACGTCAATCACGAGTAGTTGCACAATGGCCCCTGAGGAGATACCGTTCGCGCCGGACGCGTTCACTAAGGACTGACCGGTAATGAGGACCGACACGTTCGTCAGAGTGATCGTTGCCGGTCCCATAAACGAGAAGCCTGCAGCGGCGATGACGTCCCCTCGACCAGCGGCGCGCAGGCGACACGCGGATGCGACTCGGATCGCCACCCTGGCCACCGTCACAGGAGCGGCGAGCGTCGACGCAACAGCAAGCACGGCGGCACCGCCCGACGCGGCCGCCGTGGACTCTGCGAGGAGCGAGGTGGACTCGTCAGCAGACAGCTCCGTATCGCGGACATCCCAGACTTGGGATCCCATGATCGCCATCACGCAGGCGCTACCGAGGGCGCTGTTGCTGCTGGCCTTCGTCGTCGTCACCAGAATGGTGGAGTTGATCGCGGACATCACGGACCACTCGACGCTGCCCCCAGATTGAGACGACGCGAGAACACAAAAGGCCGCGGCACCCGTGCCCGCGCGATTCACGTAGATCCTGGAGTGAGTCACAGAGACGCGAACACGGCGGATCGCCCCCATGTTGGTCCACGTGAGGAACGAGGATCCTCCCCCTTCCCCGATGGTGTCGTTGACGTAGCAAGATCGCATGACGATCGTCAGGTTTGTCGTC
>ERZ1292633.5257-Hain-H41-02um-R1-5257-length-11735-cov-4_pt1 | contig 11735 bp, 15 predicted proteins | sample MGYA00564406_ERZ1292633 | MGnify/ENA primary metagenome ERZ1292633 (study PRJEB36523, sample SAMEA6512639) | groundwater metagenome | collected 2019-01-08 | study: AquaDiva: Metagenomics assemblies of 32 groundwater samples
AGACTATTTACTGACGAGAACTAATCACTTATCGACGGAGCTTTCCACGTACTCTGGATTATTGCTAAATGGTAACGGAACCAAGAAATCTTTATGAGAAACTCTGCTCAGTTGAAAATCTGGAGTTAGCTTTCAAGGGAGCTCGGAAAGGTAAAACTAAAATCTGCTTTTTCCACCAGTGTATTCACTGGTGGTGAATCGGTGATTTCACCTCAATTGGAAAAAGCAGGGTCAGAAAACTGACCCGAGCGAAGCGAGCATGCATGAAATTTGAAAACCATCAAATTTCAGCACTAAAAACTAATCGTGGTTAGTTTTTATGTGCCGCCGGTCTATTGACCGGCGGTGGTCAGTTTTCTTTGACAACACTAATGTTTTCCCGCCGGACCAGGTTAAAAGAAAAAACATCACTTCACAACAACAAATTTTATAAATGGCCCCAGTCTGAAAGCTTTCAGAGGGAGTAGCTGTCAAGGGGGATCACATGAAATTAGTCTTAGCTGAATCACGATACTTTAAGGAAAGCATCTCTATCGTTTCTGACTTAGTCACAGAAGCTAAATTTACTGCCAAACCTAATGGTTTAAAATTAGTAGCTATGGATCCGGCCAATGTAGCTTTGGTAGTGTTTGAATTATTAAGCAGCTGTTTTACCGAGTACCAAGTTAAAGATCTGGAAGAAATATGCATCAACCTGAATAATCTGAAGCAGATTCTGCGGCGGGCAAAAGCCGAAGATATATTGACTTTGGAGACCACCGAAGACCACAAGTTGAAAATTCAGATGAAAAGCAATGTGATAAGGTCGTTTTCGATTCCCACCTTGGAATTGGAAGATAAAGAGCAGCGGGTTCCGGAGCTGTCTTTTCCTATTACTATCGAATTGCGTTCGGACGTCTTGACCGAAGCGATTGAAGATGTCAGCGTGGTAGCCGAATCAGTTACTTTTTTGGGTGAGAAAGACCTATTGTCTGTGAAAGCCGAAGGAGATTTATCTAAAGCGTTTATCGAAATAAAACCAGATGATACCACCATAATTAAGACTACTTCCAACGATAAGCTTAAAGCTAAATATTCTTTGGAGTATTTGAAGAAGATGATTCCCGGAGGAAAGTTAGCGGAGAATGTATCGTTGTATTTTAATAACGATTACCCCCTGAAATTGGAATATAAACTAAAAGACAAGTTATCTTTGAGTTTCATCCTTGCTCCGAGAGTGGACAACGATTAAATATTTTTTTCTGTTTTCTTAGGCGCCTCTTTCGCTAAAATTGGCGCAAATATTTAAAAAAAGTGCTGCTGTCTCGCCCTTAGGTGATCAAAATAAAAGAATTGTCTGTTAAACTGTCAAAAGTGGAACCGTCATCGACGCTCATGATTTCTGCAAAGGCCAGGGAGCTGAGAAAAGAAGGGCAGGACGTGATTGATTTAAGCATAGGAGAGCCAGGGCTGGTTCTTAAGAAAGAAATAAAGGATGCGGGGAAAAAAGCCATAGATGACAACAAGAATACCTATACGCCGGTCGCGGGAATACCCGAACTTAAGAGAGCGATAATTGAAAAATTAAAACGCGATAACAATTTAGATTATAAGGAAAATGAGATTGTTATTTCCACCGGAGCAAAACAGTCGCTGTTCAATCTTATTGGCGTGCTGGCAAATCCGGGAGATGAATTCATACTGATAAAACCGTATTGGGTAAGCTACGCCGACCAGATTAAATATTTTGATGCGGTGCCGGTCATAGCGGAATGCACCAACAGTTTGGGGATAAGATCGGACTGCATAGAACAAAAAATAACTGAAAAAACAAAAGCCATCATCTTAAATTCGCCGTGCAACCCCAGCGGCGCGGTGATTGAGGAAGAAGAACTTAAAAAAATATCAGAACTGGCTGTAAAAAATGACCTTTATGTAATCTCTGATGAGATTTATGAATACCTTATCTACGAAGGAACGCATAAGAGCATAGCAGATTATGGAGAAGATGTAAAAAAAAGAACAATAATCATCAACGGATGCTCAAAAGCCCACAGCATGACGGGTTTAAGAGTAGGGTATGCGACCGGGCCTTCCAACATAATAAAACTCATGGAAAATTTTCAGAGCCAAGTCACTTCCGGCCCGAACTCGGTGTCACAATATATGGCAGTTGAGGCATTAGGATTGACCCGGGATGACTATCGCCATGAGATTAATGAATTCAAAAACAAAAGGAATTGGGTTATATCAGAACTGGAATCGTGCGGGATAAAAACAGAAGGGGCAAACGGGGCGTTCTACATATTCTTCAAAATTCCCGGCGATGCCAACAGCGAAGAGTTCTGCAAAAAACTGCTTCATGAAGAAAAATTAGCTCTTGTTCCGGGAATAGCGTTCGGGATGGAAGGATATGTGAGGATAAGTTATGCTTCAGACATCAATACTATAAGAAAGGGCTTGGAAAGACTAAAACGATTTTTAAATGCTTGGTGTGCCCATAATAATTGAACCATGAAAACAAAAATAGCAAGAACCATGTCAACACAGCATCCCGATAACGTAGCTATCCCTTCCTTCGCGTCAAACCAAACCTTAACTGGGGACGATGAAGTGCAAGAAGCATTCTATGTATATTCGTGCCTGGGGATAGACGAGCAATTGTGGGATGTGGAAGGGAAAGAAGTAGATAATTATGTAGTCCATAAGCTCCTTTCAAAATATCCGGATTATTTCCGGCAGAACAGATTAGGAGAACATAAATTTCTCACTATCAGAGCGCCGAATCCGGATGTCGAAAAGAACGAAGCTAAAATAATCCCCGAATTGATGCTCTCCATACCCAGAAACCACGACGTAGCCACGGTATTCTACCAAGAAGATACCAGCCCCATATTTGAGATAGTCATGCCCATGTGCACCTCTGAAAAGCCGTTGATAAGAATCCGTGAATTGTACCGGCACTTGGTTAAGAATCTGCCTAACAAAAAAATAGGAGATATGAAATTGAAAGGATGGCTAGGAAATTTCAAACCGAAGCATATCCGGATAACTCCTCTTTTTGAGACTAAAGAAGAAATATTAAATTCCCATATTTATATAGAAAAATATATCCAATATGCAAAAATAAAAGATTTTCAGAGAGTATGGTATGCGAGAAGCGATCCGGCAATGAATTACGGCTCCGTAGCAGCGATACTGCTGGTGAAAGTGGCTCTGCAGAGAATAAGTTCTCTGGAAAAAAAATGTGGGATAAGTATACTGCCCATAATAGGGCTGGGATCAGCTCCATTCAGAGGCAATTTTAAACCTTCTACTGTCAGGAAAATCCTGGAAGGATACCCGAGTGTGCAAACATTTACCGTCCAATCTGCATTCAAATATGATTACCCTATCAAGCAAGTAATAGAAGCGATAGAATACCTAAACCAGACTGAAAGAGGAAAACCTTTTGAAATTGACGAAGAGATGGCTTTGAAATATATTGATGCTATACACAAAGATTATGCTGATACTATAAAAGAGATTGCTCCATTAGTTAATGATTTTAGTAAATACATTCCGGGAAGAAGAAAAAGAAAAATGCACATCGGCCTTTTTGGATATTCCAGAAATGCTTCCGGGATAAAACTCCCGAGAACCATAACTTTCTGCGCAGTGTTATACTCTTTGGGGATATCGCCGGAATTATTCGGGCTTTCGGAACTTACGGAAGAAGACTTCGCCAACATAAAAACAGGTTACACCAATTTTGAATATGATATGGGGGAAGCACTCCAATATTTCAATGAAAAAAATTTAGACCTGCTTTCACCGAGGATGAAAGAAAAAATATCTAAGACTGCAAAAATGTTCAAGTACGAAGTTAACCGGGAACACCAGGAGATCACGACAAAAATAGCTAAGGCATACCGAGATAATGATTGTGAAGCCATAAACGAATTAGTCCTGCGTGCCGGTAAAATCAGGGGATTTTTGGGTTGATGATTTTATAGTTAATGATTATCGCAACCAGAAAGTTTGGCCAACTGTTCTAAAGTTTTGTAACCGTTGATTTTTTCCCCATTCTTAAATTTCCAGAAAGGGAAGGTTTCAAACTCTTCCTTATCGCATCTTTGGCGTTCTTCCGGAGAGCTTCTGTCAGAACATTCGATGTAGTTTTTCTTAAAGACATTCCAGGCATCCGGACCGAAAGCTTTCTCTTGCTTGATGCAGGCCGGACACCAGTAAGCACCAAAAAACTCCGCTTCCTGCGCGAGGCATTGCGCAAGTTTGATTTTAGCTTCTGCGACATCATATTGTTTGGGAGCAGAGTATTGATTAACACAACTTAAAAGTGAAGCAAAGCCAGCAACAAGAATCTTTTTCATAAAATATTAGTAAGCGAGAGCTATATAATGGTTACGCATATATGAAATAAAATAAATGCATATTGTAAGATTATGAGTTAGCTCTATTTAACAAGTTTTATAAACGAGTTTTATTTCTTTTGATGTATGAAAAGAGGTTTGATAATAATCAGTTTCTTAGTATTATCTATTTTTCTCATTGGATGTAACACCTCAATTCCGGAAGTGACGGGAGAAAATGCCGGAAATGATGAAGAGCTAGCGGCCGGAAACACTGTTACCATTACCGCCGAGGGATTTTCTCCAAAAACATTGACTGTAAAGGCCGGAACGGCCGTCACTTTTGTCAATGAAGACGCCAATGAACATTGGCCGGCTTCCGCTAGGCATCCTACGCATACCATGTACCCCGGCTCGAGTATCGAAAAATGCGGAACCGGCGAAGCGATATTCGATGCCTGCAAAGGTTTGGCGCAGGGAGAATCCTTTTCTTTTACATTTGATGAAATCGGCTCTTGGAAATATCACGATCATCTTAACGTGCCTTTGACTGGCACTATAGTGGTAGAATGAAAAAAACAACCTGCGATTATTCAAAATTAACTTCATTTATTCTGCGAGTTGCCTTGGCAGTGCCTTTTCTCTTCGCAGCGATCGATGCTACATTGCAGCCAGAAGCGTGGATCGGATTCATGCCCTTGTTTTTCAGAAACTTATTGCCTGAAGCTTTGTTATTAGTGGCTTTTTCCCTGCACCAAGCCGGACTGACTTTTTGGCTCCTTTCCGGTTGGAAAACAAAAGAAGCGGCCGTGTTTGCGGCGTTGACATTATTGATAATAACTGCGGCAAATATTACGGTTTTAGAAATCGTCTTCCGCGACATAGGATTATTGCTGGCAGCAGTAGCTTTGGGGGTCTTGCATCTAAAAAAATGAGCACGGTATTTACTGCTTCATTCATGACCTTAGCTATCGCCGGCATAGTGGATGCCGGATATTTGGTCTGGAAACATTATAAAAACAACGCTAAGCCGTTAGTCTGTCCGCTGGATCATGATTGCAGCACGGTTACTGAAAGCAAATGGTCGCATATTTTCTTTTTCAGAAATGAAGTTCTGGGGCTTTTGTTTTACGCATCCATGCTGGCAGCAGGGATCATTGTTTTCCTTGCGCCGGAATTCATTCTTCTTAAAATACTGATCAAACTTGCGGCAGGGGGAGGATTGCTATTTTCGCTTTTCTTAATATGGGTGCAGATATACAAAATCAAAGATTATTGTTTTTACTGTATGCTTTCGGCGTTGATAACTTTATTATTGTTTATGAATAGCTTATTATTGTAATTAAAACAGTTCTAATATTTTAGAAATATTTTTAAACATTAGATTCATAATAGCATTATATGGCTGCCGGAAGAGCTTATGATACCCTTTGTGATAAGTTAGAGCCGTATGTTGCTCCCATCGTTAATCTTATCACAGAAGAAAAAAAGTATGCTGCTGAAGAAGCTACAGATAAGACTTTGGAAGACGAATTCCTACCTCCTTGGCCTTATGACGATTTCCTACCGCCAGATCCCCGTATACTGAGGATATTACGACTCAAGGTAGGGACTGAACTTATTGCTTCCGCTTGGTCAGAGACTCTTCGTATATTATATAAAGAACGGGGCGAAATCGAGTTGCGTGATTGTTTGCTGCCAGAAGAACTAGAGGGCGCCAGTTCCTCATGGAACAGCGATCTAAGCCGTTTCGGTTTTAATCATGAACAAGTTGAAAACATTATCCGAAATTTTGGCCAACAAGAAATAACAAATAGCGTAGAATTGCCTTGGGGAGGATATGTAATACGGGTTGCTGACAGATTTAAATTGAGTGAGTCCTATAATAAGAATATCTAAGCTTATTTTCCTTCCACACCCAAAAGAATATATAGGTCTGCTTATTTTAGAGCTAAAAGTGAAGGGAGGTTTAAATTATGGAAGAGATGCATAAAGTTGATTCAGCTGCGAAACCTAAAAAGTTTAGCAGTGATATGTTTTGGAAAGTCACTACTGTCGTATTGATCATAGTTTTAGTTGTGCTAACATTCAAAGGTAATAATAATTCTGCCCCTACCGGGGGCACGGTTGTTGACAACCCTGAACCGGCTGTCGCAGTTAATTTTGAAGACTTATTGGATGATGATGCCGTGAAAGGCGATGAAGATGCTCCAGTAACCATCATTGAATGGAGCGATTTTGAATGTCCTTTCTGCGCCAGGTTCTATCGTGACACTTTACCCCTGATCGAAGAAGAATACATCAAAACCGGTAAAGTAAAATTAGTGTTTAGGGACTTTCCATTGAGTTTCCACCAGAACGCTCAGAAAGCGGCAGAAGCTGCGGAATGCGCTGGAGAGCAGGGAAAATTCTGGGAAATGCATGATTTACTGTTCGAGCAAGGAGTGGAAGGCGGCACGGCCGGATTCAAGCAGTACGCAAAACAATTGGGCTTAAATACTGCCAAGTTCAATGAATGTTTGGATTCCGGAGCGATGGCTTCGGAAGTGCGTAAAGATACAGCTGACGGAGCTGCCGCAGGAATTCAGGGAACACCAGGATTCTTAATAAACGGGAAACTGGTAAGCGGAGCACAGCCATTCAGCAGCTTTAAGCAAGTCATTGATGCTGAACTGGAGTAAAAATTTTATTATTTTTTATTATTTATTTTAATATTATTTGAAATCGGCTCTAAGGTCAAAAAGATTATATAGGCGCAGCAATTATCTAAGTTATGGTCTTTACGTTTGCCGCTTTGACTGCATTGAGCTTGTTCTCTCAACCTTATGCGCCGGAAACTGATTTTAAACTTGATATGTCAGCACCGTATTTTTCGCAGGAGACGGCTAAAAGACCAAAAGGCGATAATCAAAGGATCGCTGATATTATTTATGCTAAGATTCTTGCCCATACCCTTTACACGCAGATGGAACAAAAAGAAAATATATTCGTCTTGTTCTTTGAAAGCTATGGCGGGAAGCATAAGGGATTTTATGTGGAAAGGAATCTGCCTGATGAGCCAAGACATCTTATCCTCCATGCTGACGACCAGAAAAATGGAATTACTGCGGCCATCACCGTCCACGGAAAACTCAGCAGTATCGACAGCGTGATCCTTAAGAAATTCGAAGGCGGAAAACCTATCAAAAAGAGGGATATCTCTCCGGAAGATAAAGATGCGCTGCTGCTTTACAGAAGGATGCTGGAAGCGTCGGTCTGGCACATCGGCGGGGCAGAGGTAAGCAGAGATCCGGTCGGCTTTAACATCGCAAAATATGGCGGGCATATCAAAGATGATGAATTTGTCTCCTCTTTGGAAAATCTCATCAGCAAGGCTAATATGTAATTTCTTTATATGGAAGTTTTTTAAGATTATTTATGGTTAACAAAGAAAAATATAAAAAAAATAAACTTTAAAATAGTTCCTTCTTAAGCAGTGCTTGTTCTAAACTCCATTTGCCGTTGCCATGCACAGCCACAATTATAAAACAGGCCAGGAATAAGAGCGCCAATTCTCCCTTATTTACTATCGGCACCAATCCCTGCGGGAAATGTACTGTTGCTAACGCGCCGACCATGATTGCTGTTCCGCCTACAGAAGCGAGCCTGGAGAAAAATCCTAACGTAATTGCCAATCCGCCGACCAGTTCGACCGTACCTGCAAAGCCCATCAGACTTAGCAGCGACACGGTTCCTTGAGAACCGAACCAACCTAACAACTTCTGCGCGCCATGCTGCACAAACATTAACCCGACAATTACGCGAAATATCGCATACCCTTCCGCGTGATACTTCTGCAATTTCTTCAATACCATTTGATAGCCTCCTTTTGTTTTGAGTTTTATTTAGGAGAAAGATATTTAAGCTTTCCGAAAACGCAGTTATACATGGACCCCTTGTGGATATTAGTTTTGGTTTTATTCATAGTGGTGGCTGCTCTCGCTTACCGGATTGGAGTTTCTGCCGGAGCTATGAAGCGGGATAAGCATTGGGAAGAACAAATCCCGGAAATCAAGAAAGATTCTATTGATCGTTCCAGAGCTTCACTAAGCGGACAGTTTTCTGAACAACTGGCGCCATATCTGCCTAATTTCAAGTACAAGCCGACGGAATGCAAATTTCTGGGCAAGCCGATTGATTTGATTGTGTTCAGTGGATTAGATGAAAAAGCTGTTACGGAAATAGTGTTTGTGGAAGTGAAAAGCGGCGGTTCAGAACTGAATTCGGTGCAGAGAAAGATACGAGATGCAGTTAAAGAAGGAAGAGTCAGATGGGACGAATATAGGATTCCGAAGGAGTTGGTTATCAGAAAAGAAGAGAAATCTATTTAAAGAAGGAATTCATCAAGAAAAATATGGGATTGGTCCAGATATATGATACTCAGGAAGAAGTGTTGCAACGAGTAGGGCAAGTAGTTTATGAATCTAACCTAAAAACCAGAGAAACACTAGAGAGCCTTACTAAAGCAGCTATGTCTGAGTACAGAGAAAAATCAGGTTTTGATGAACGATGGATCAGGAGGAATGAAGAATTCAAAAAGAAAAAACCTTGGGCGTCAACTTTTCCGCCAAATATGGTCCACTTGTCAGATGATGAGCAAAAAAATTTCAAGGAACAATATCATGATTTAGGAAAGGATTTGGAGCTTACTGTATTGGTTCATCTCTCCGCTGTTGGCGATGAATACAACTTTGACGATGTATCAGGCGGTATTGGTATAGGCTTTGTCGGACCGTACAAAGATATAAGCTCTATGGCATTAGACATAAAGGACATTTTGCAACAGCTAAAAGGTAAATTCTCTGGAGCAAAACTAACTCCCGCCTTTTATACTACTAAAGAAAATAAACCTCTTGTGCCGGAAGAAATAAGTAGTGATGTTGATGGTTGGCTAAACGGTATTGCGCAAGAAATGCAAGAAGATGATGATCTTCCAGAAGAAGCAAAGACTTCCATTTATGAAGAGCTAAGAGAGTTTGCTTCTTCTAAAGATAGGTATGGAGGACTGACCGAAGCAGAATGCGCAGAATTTGAAAGATTATTTTGCCAACAAGCCACTAATACCCCTTAATCACTTTCTCTCTCAACAGCGTCGATTTATGCTTCCCTGATTTAAACGGTTTCGCGCGGCATATTTCCGGCTGCAAACCGCGTTCTTTTAACTTCACGACCAATTCTTTCTCGCTGATTTGATGATCGTATCCCAAGAAAATGACATCGGGTTTCTTTTCTTCAATAATCTTAAAATAGTCTTCAGGATAACCGAGCACCGTTTCGTCGACAATTTTTAATCCTTTTACCAACTCCAGGCGTTCCTTTTCAGAGAAAATAATCTCTTTCTTTTGCATCAGTTTAGTTTTATCTAAGGCAATTACCACCATCAGATAATCCCCGTATTTCTTGGCCTGCTGAAAATAGTTAAGATGGCCCAGATGCAATAAATCAAAAGTGCCGAAGCACATGACGGTTTTCATAGTGGGAATTAATGGTTGTTAATTATTTAAATCTTTGCTTCAAACTCTCCCGCTAATTACAAAGAGATAAGATTAAATAGTTTTTCATTTTTTAGATTGGAAATGAAAAACACTATTAATCTCTCCCCCTGGTATGAAGATGAGAGAATAGTTGAAGACTATCTAAAAGAAGCACCCAATAAGAAAGAAATTCATTGGTTTGATCTGCCTAATGGAACACAATTTTTACTAAAACACTTCCCAGATAATTTACATAGATTGGGTAAAAGTAATTTTGTTAGTATAGAAAGATTGAAGAAAGCTTGTGGATTAAGTAAAGAAACTAATAACCTTATTATTGGAATAAAAAGAACGATGAAGGGAAATGATTGTTTAAATGTTAATTTTCCAATAAAATTAGAAAATCATGAGTACACAACTCTTTATTCATTGATGCTTTCTGAAGGATCTACTTCTTCCGAATTTTCGTTAAACGTTCCAGAACAATTTTTCCATGAGAGGTTCAAAATAAAAATAGGAAATTTAATATCTGAGGATTTTTCTAAAAATATTGCAGTAGATTTCCAGAATGGCTTCAAGAGATCTAGAGCTCCTGCTAAAATAAGGCATTTAATTCCTGTAAGTGAACATATCCCCAAGTTTATTCTGCTTAACAAAGAACTTGCTAGAGAATATCTTAAAATAGCTTTTGAGGCTGAGGGAAGCCCCATACTAAACAAGAATCAGATAAAAAGATATATTAAACTTTCCAGGTATGTTGATATTTCAAAATATGTAAATGTAGAACTACCTCCCGATAGAAGAGTTTATACTGGAGAGATTCAAGAAAAATACCCCTTACTCTACGATAAAATCAAGGAATTTCCCCCGCTTCCACTATTAGGTGAATTTATTCTTCTAAAAAAGCATTTTAGTATTAATAGTAAAATCACTTTAGAAGCAATTAAACAAAATAAAACTGCTTTTCGAGCAGGTAAGGTTAGTGCACGTTGGACGTTACTAATCTATGCAGACGACATAAATAGATTCATTGAAGAGATTAATTTTATTTCAAAGAAAAAAAGAGAAATGTGTGAAGAAATGTTAAAAATTAGAGCAAATAGACGCCAGTATTCAACATTCGAGTTTATTAGAGCAGTTGAAAAAAATGGAATTATAGCAAGAAAAGATTTCGTAAGCATCATGAAGAAACAAGGCTACAAAAGCCCAAGCTGTTATATTCACCGATTTGAGAAAAAAGGTTTACTAGAAAGAATTGAGAATGGGAAATATAAATTACTTGTTAATTAAGATAGCTTTTTTTATTATCAATTGGCCTGAATTTTCCGAACTCATTGATTTTCCCGTTTTTATTAATAATATTTTTTTCTTAAACAATGGGCAATCTAGAACTACTGTTTCGGCTTCACCGCCTTCAAAAGCTTCATTAATTCCTACTTTTTTATGTAATTTTTTAAGATCATCAATCATTTTCTGATCGATTTTCCTTCCTAACCAACCCTTATCCAATCCTTCTGCGGCGACTGAAGTTAAAATAATCTCAAATCCGTTGTCAAGCAGTTCCTGCATATGCTGATCCTGCGGCTTATGCCATAAGGGGGAAAATATCTTCAGGCCTAATTTATCGCAGATATTTTCGATCCGATCCCGCTGGTATGTCGAGAATAATGCGCCGGAAACTACACCTTCTATCCGATATTGCTCTTTTGCTTTCAGCAGGGCGGTTTCCAGATCCTCCAGCTCTGCTTCTTTCTCGCCTTTGGTTTTCTGGATGATGATCGGCAATCCCATCGCTTCTGCCTGCAATTCTACCAGCTCGGTTCCTGCGGTTTGGAACATATACGAATCTGGATTTTCTGATTTAATGTGAATCAAACAAGTTAGGCCATAGTTT
>ERZ1292633.5258-Hain-H41-02um-R1-5258-length-11734-cov-17_pt1 | contig 11734 bp, 13 predicted proteins | sample MGYA00564406_ERZ1292633 | MGnify/ENA primary metagenome ERZ1292633 (study PRJEB36523, sample SAMEA6512639) | groundwater metagenome | collected 2019-01-08 | study: AquaDiva: Metagenomics assemblies of 32 groundwater samples
GTTGTAGGGGCGCGGCTTGCCCGCGCCCAGGGCGACCGCAAGGGTCGCCCCTACGGAATTATAAATTCAAAACATTTTGGATTTTGAAAATTTAGATTTGAGATTTATTTTGATATTTGTTATTTGGATTTTGGATTTTATTTGGGAATATTTGGGAAGTCCGACTTCCGAAACTTTCGAAAATTGCCGTCGGAAACAGAAAATCGTATCATTGGAAGTCGGACTTCCAACTATAATAGTTCCTTAAAACTAGATAGATATTTAAATAAATAACGAGCCTTGTCTTAGAATTTTTAATTTATTCTCCGCAACTTCAACGATGGTTGATGGTTTATTTTTTGAAAGTTTTCCAATATCTATAATTAAATCAATTTGTTGTATCTTTTTTCCAAATTGTTTTAAAATCTCTTGCTTAGAATAACATTCTGTTTTATTGGAAATATTAGCCGAAGTAGCAGTGATTGGTTTATTAAATTTTTTAACTATTTTAATTGCCATTTTATTATTTGGCATTCTAATACCAATTTTTTGTTTGCCAGCTGTAAGAATATTAGGTAATTGATAAATATTTTTTTTCTTTTTAACAACCAATGTTAATGGTCCAGGTAAATATTTTTTAAACAATTTTTTTGTCTGCAAATTAAATACGCCTATTTCTTGCGCCATTTGTAAATTTTTTACAATAACTGATATTGGCTTTTTAAAATCTCTTCCCTTTAAAGCAATTAATTTTTTAATTGCTTTTTTATTTGTCGCATCAACTCCCATACCATAACAAGTATCTGTCGGATAAATAATAATTCCACCATTTTTTAAAACATTAATCGCTTTTTGAATAATATTATTTTGAATTGACATAATATAATAAAGAACATAAGCCAGCAATAAAAAAAACACTGAACCATACCCAATACCCTGCGCCAAAAATAAAAAATAACAAAAAAGCGACAAAAGCAATAAATATTTTCCCAATAATTAAAGATTGTTCAAAAAATATCATATATTTTAATGTTCCGTATTTTTTAGCTATTTTATATGTATGCGCTATCAATGGAATATGAATACCATTAAGAGTAATTGTATTAAATAATTCTATTAAAAAAAATCCTATAGGGCTATTGATAAATCCTCGCGCAAGCCATAAAATAAAATGCAAAAATAAACTTTTTTTTAGCATTTTTTTCCCATTACCATTATCAAAAGAATAACCAATGTAAGATGTAACAAAAATACTAACTATTAAAGATAAGGAAATCAATCCACCAATGATTGAATAATTTTTTATACTTAAAAAAATAAAAATAGGCCAAATAATTAAATGAATAATTTCTTCTCCAAATCCCATAAATTTCCACATATCTTTTCTATTTTTTTGACAAAACAACCGCTTAAAACAATCTTTATAAGAAAAATTTTTTCGAGATACAAATTGTTCTTTTGTTGTAAAAAGCGGAATAATAGAAGCAGAAAGAATGCAGGCAACAATAATAAATAAAATATTAAATCCAAAAGAAACAATAATTAATCCTCCCAATAATGGGCCCACTGCTCCAAATGTTAAGTCTATTATGTTAATAATACCTACCTCTTTTCCTCTTTCCTCGTCTACGCCATATTTAGCAAAATTGGCGTGATAGCTAGGCCAACACAGCGTTTTGTAAATAATTAAAAAAATAAACGCTAAAAAAATAAAAAAGAAATTAAAAGAAACACAATAGAGCGATAAAAAATATAAAATACAAAATGGGATTGAGAAAAAAATTGAATGTTCAAATCCAAAACGATTAATAATTTTACCGCCCAGTGGCACTATAAAAAAATACACGAAATAATTTAATACGAAGAAAAAAAGAATTTGCGGAATTGAAAAACCTAATTTATAAAAATAAAGAGGTTCAAAAATAGAAATCATTGACAAAGCAAATGTTTTAATAGCAATAGAAACATATAATTCAGCAATTTCTCTTTTTAAAAATTGAGGAAAAATTTTTTTAATCATAAATTAAATAACAATATTTACCAATCTCTCAGGAACAAAAATAATTTTTTTTATTTGTTTTTCGTCTAAAATCCATTTTTTAATTTTTTCATTTTTAAAAATTAATTCTTTTATTTCAATTTCGGAAATGTTTTTTTCTACTTTTATACTATCTCTCATTTTTCCATTGACCTGAATAACTAATTCAAACTTTTCTTCTACAATCAAATTAATATCATATTGTGGCCAAGATTGATTAAAAATACTTTCTTTTTCGGAAATTTCTGGATGTAATTGATGCCATAATTCCTCACAAATATGTGGAGCAATTGGCGCAAGAAGTTTTAATAAAATTAAAACACTGTCATTAGAAATTGGAAACTGTGAATTAAAAATTTTATTTGTATATTCCATCAAACAACTAATAACTGTATTAAATTTAAAATTTTCAACATCATCCGTCACTTTTTTTATTGTTTTGTGAGTCAATTGTTCCATATCCTTTGAATATTTTGCTTGTTCAATTGTTTTAATTTCTTGTGTATTATTTTGTGCTTGATATTTTTCAATTATTTTCCAAACCTTTTGTAAAAATCGATATGTTCCGACTACTCCTTGATCATTCCATTCAACATCTTGTTCAGCTGGTCCCATAAAAAGTTCATACACGCGCATTGTGTCCGCGCCATATTTAGCAAAAAAATCGTCTGGATTAACAACATTCCCTTTTGATTTGCTCATTTTTGTTCCCTTATAATAAATCATTCCTTGGTTAAATAAACGCGTAAATGGTTCATTAAATTCTATTAGATTTAAATCGCGCATTATTTTAGTAAAAAAACGCGCATACAATAAATGTAAAATTGCATGCTCCACCCCTCCAATATATAAATTAACTGGCAACCAATAATTTATTTTTTCTAAATCAAAAATTTTTTCAGAATTTTTTGGATCGGCATATCTAGCAAAATACCACGAGGAACAAACCCATTGAGATATTGTATCTGTTTCTCTTTCAGCATACCCCCCGCACAAAGGACATTTTGTTTCAACAAATTTATTAATATTAGCCAATGGAGATCTTCCATCTAATGTAGGACTAAAATTTTGAATATTTTTTGGTAATTCAATTGGTAAATTTTCCTCTAGCAATGGAACCTCTCCGCATTGTTTGCAGTAAACAATAGGAATTGGCGCTCCCCAATATCTTTGTCGAGAAATTAACCAGTCCCTTAATTTATATTTTTTTGTTCCATAACCCATTGCTTGATTTTCTAACCATTGAGTAATTTTTTCTCGCGCAACAGAAGAATGTAATTGGTCAAATTCTCCAGAATTAATTAAAATCCCATCATCAACAAAAGCATCATTTTCAACAGAAGATTTTTTATCATTAGATTTTATTACTTCAATAATTTCTAAATTATATTTTTTAGCAAAAGCAAAATCTCGTTCATCATGAGCTGGCACAGCCATAATTGCTCCTGTGCCATATTCTAATAATACATAATTTGCAATCCAGATTTGGACTTTGGATCCATTCAAAGGATTAATTGCATATGATCCGGTAAATACCCCTGTTTTTTCTTTTTCTTGCGATGTTCGTTCAATTTCAGAAATATTTCTAGACTCTTCCACGTATTTTTCCACATCTATTTTATATTTTTCAGTAGTTAAATAAGGGATTAGAGGGTGTTCTGGAGCTAAAACAACATAAGTCATTCCAAATACTGTATCAACTCTTGTTGTATAAACTTTTATTTTCACACAATTTTCTATTGTATCAATATTTCCTAACCACTGTTGTGTAAATTTATCAATTTTTTCTAATTCTATTACATCCTTTTCTCCGTACAAAACATTTAAAAAAAATTCAGTTCCATTGCTTCGTCCAATCCAATTTTTTTGCATTGTTTTAACCTTTTCTGGCCAGTCCAAACTCTCTAAATCATCAATTAATTTATCTGCATATTTTGTAATTTTAAAAAACCATTGCTTTAAATTTTTTTTAATTGTTAATGTTCCACATCTTTCGCATTTTCCATCAACCACTTCTTCATTCGCCAAACTAGCTTTACATGATGGACAAAAATTTACTGGCGCTTCTTTTCTATAAGCCAATCCATTTTTATATAATTGCAAAAACAACCATTGCGTCCATTTATAATATTCTGGTGAAGAAGAATTAATTTCCCGATTCCAATCGTACATAAATCCAGTGGCTTGAAGTTGTTTTTTTATATTTGCAATATTTTTTTGAGTGCTTTCAATTGGGTGAACCTTATATTTTAGTGCAAAATTTTCAGCAGGTAGACCAAAAGCATCCCATCCCATTGGATGCAAAATATTATATCCTTCCATTTTTTTCTTTCGAGCTATTGCGTCTGAATAAGAATATCCTCTTAAATGGCCCACATGCAATCCCTCGCCAGATGGATAGGGAAACATATCTAAACAATAAAATTTTTTCTTTTGAGGATCATCGTTTGTTTTGTGGGATTGATTTTTTTCCCAAATCGCCTGCCATTTTTTTTCTATTTTTTGATGATCGTAAGACATAAAAACAATTATTAAAAAATAAAACTATTTTTAGTTTATCATAAATTATTGCTTTTTTCAATTAAATTCTGTAAAATTTATTTATTAATTTATAAATTATAATTTTATTTTATGGAGATAACTTGGCTTGGACGGTCTTGTTTTAAAATACAAAACAAAAACACAACTTTAATCGCGGATCCTTACGATGGCACTTATATTGGATTAAAGCCTTTAAGTAGATTAAAGGCTGATATTGTAACGTCAAGTCATGAACATCGCGATCATAATTATATTGAGGTAATTTCAGGGGTTGAAAATGAACCTCCATTTGTTATTTCTACTCCAGGGGAATACGAAATTAAAAATATTTTTATTTATGGCATCCCTAGTTTTCATGACAAAAATCAAGGAACAGAGAGAGGGCCTAATACCATTTATTTGATTAAAATAGATGAAATTACAATTGCGCACCTCGGAGATTTGGGGCATATTTTATCAGCTGAACAATTGGAAAAAATAGAAAAAGTGGATATTCTTTTAATTCCAATTGGTGGAAATGTTACAGTTGACGCCAAGGAAGCCAAACAAATAATTGGTCAGATTGAACCAAAAATTATTATACCAATGCATTATAAAGTTTCAGGATTAAAAAATGAGTTAGATGAAATTGATAAATTTTATTTAGAAATGGGCATCAAAAAAATGGATTCAATAAATAAGTTAAAAATTTCCAAAAAGGATTTGATTAGTCAAACAGAAATGAAAATAGTAGAAATGATTAACTGTTAAAGCGTATTTATTATGAGTGAGAAAAAAAAAGAATTTATATTGTGGGTTAGTGTTTCAATTATTGCAGTTATTATTCTTATTTTTTGGGGAGTTTTTTTAAGGCAACATTTTCTTTCACTAAAATTGCAACCAGCAAAAAAAATAAGTCCTGAAAATGCGCAAATTAAAGAAAATTTAACAGAATTAAAAAAATCATTAGAAAGTGTTCAGCAAAAAATTTCAGAAATTAAAACGATTGAACAAAAAGAAACAATTCCATCAGAATTATCTCCAGAACAAACTAAAAAAATTAAAGAAGAAATACAAAAGGCTATTAAGCAAAAACAATAAATTTAAATCAATTTGACGGACGTAGCTCAATGGTAGAGCGCTAGGTTGTGGTCCTGGTGGTTGCCGGTTCGAATCCGGTCGTCCGTCCCAGTAAAATCAGCTTGTAGAAATATAAATTTTAAAATTACCTATTCTATTATATGTCTAAATCAGACATTCTACAATTGGCCAAGGGGGTGAGAGATTTTTCACCAGAAGAAAAAATTGCGCGAGAAAAAATTGTTAATATTTTAAAAAATGTTTTTGAAATTTTTGGCTATTCGCCAATAGAAACCCCTATCTTAGAGAGGTTTTCTTTGTTTTCTTTTAAACATGTTCAAGGAGAAAATGCAGATATTTTAAAAGAATCTTTTAAAATGACAGATAACGGTAAGCGAAAATTAATTCTAAGAACAGAGCTTACGATTCCACTTGCTCGTTTTATCGGAATGAATCAAAATCTTAAAATGCCATTTAAACGTTATCAAATTGGACAAGTATTTAGAGATGGCCCGATTAAATTAGGTAGATATAGAGAATTTTGGCAATGCGATGCTGATGTTGTTGGAATAAAAAATGAAATTATTGATGCTGAAATTATTGAGTTAGCGTTGGAAGCATTTAAAAAATTAAATTTAGAAGTTGAAATAAAAATTAATAATAGAAAAATACTTAATTCTATTTTGGACCAAATTAAAATTTCTAAAACGATGCAGGATCAGGTAATTATATCAATTGATAAATTAAATAAAATTGGCGAAATGGGAGTGAAAGAAGAATTGGAAAAAAGAGGTTTATTGCGCGAAGATATTAATAAAATTTTAAAATTAATTAATATTGAAGGAAAAAATAATCAAGAAAAAATTAATGCACTAAAAAAAATATTAATTAATCAAGAAGGTTTGTTAGAAATAGAAAAAACCTTGTCTTATTTAGGCAATAATGATAATATAATTTTTTCTCCTAATTTGGCTCGTGGTTTGGCATATTACACAGGCAATGTTTTCGAAATATTTTTAAAAGATAAAAATAAAATTAATTGTTCTTTGGCCGGCGGTGGGAGATATGACAAAATGATTGGTAATTTTTTGGAATCTGAAAAAGAAATCCCAGCGATAGGAATTAGTTTTGGATTGGAAACAATTTTTGATGCTTTAGAAATTTTTCAAAAAAATAACAAAAAAACGGTGGTTGAAATGTTGTTTGTTCCAATCGGCGAACAAAATATTAAGCATGGATTAGAAATTGTAAAAAAATTAAGAAACAAAGGATATAAGGTTGATATGGATTACTTATTTAGATCGCCAAGCAAAGCATTGAAATATGCAAACGATATGAACATAGAAAATGTTTTGATCTTTGGCGATGACGAGAAAAAAAATAATGAAATTTGTGTAAAAAATATGAAAACAGGCGAACAAAAAAATATTAAGATAGAACAGTTTGCTTTAAAATAATAAAATTTAATTTGGTTCTTCAGACAATTCTGTGGGTAGATAATGATTTTAAATTTACAATTTCGTAGGGGCGTATCGCATACGCCCATTAAATATTATCCATAAAATTCCCAGAAGAACCTTTAATTTACAACATTGATCTATTAAAAAAATACGCAAATTAAATTTGCGTATTTTTTTTAAAGGTAATGTTTGGTTCTTTGTCATAAAACGGAAGCAACATTTTTCCTGGCTTTGCTTTAATAATTTTTTTATTTTATCACCGACATATAATTTTTCAGCATGAATATGGAGTCGGCTTTCAAATAATTTCTAATCCATGCTTTTTCTTTTTCGCCATCAACCAATTCTCCTAATCCCTGCAACATCTGATTGCCTTTAACTTTTTCTATGAAGGCCACGCAATCCGCCAAGTATTCTTTGGTGGTTTTCCCAGTCCTTTCTTTAATAACTTCAGCGTTAATATCCCAGTTACTTTTGGCAAAATAATGGATATCGTAGATATCTCTCATGGCAGTTTCATTTCTTAAAGTCAAAGCCGAGAGCTTGCTGGCAAACAAATAGTCTTTTTGAGCGACAAACATTGAGATACCTAAATATTCTTTTAACTCATAGTGATCTTGAATATTTTCTACCAGCTTTCTAACATTAATCTCAACTTTAATATTGTGGTCATCATCACCGTAGGAGAGTAGGACAAAAACTGTAAACCTTTTTATGTATTGGTCTTTGACCTCTCCATACTTGCTCAAAATACCAACGATTTTTTCAAGCACTAATTTTTGATTTTCATCATTTACCACCAGCAAATCAAAATCCAAGTCAACAGAAAATCTCGGCAAGTTATAAAAAAAGTAAGCGCAAGTACCACCTTTGAATCCCAAAAGCGGACTGATTGTAACATCGGTATAGATGTCCTTCAAAACCTGACCCATTATTAATTGATGTTTTTCTCTATTAAGCATAATTTTTGCGATACTTAGCTAATCTTTTTATTAATTCCTTGTTATTATAAATTTTCACCAGCTCCTCGCACTTTTCCCAGTTGATTGATTTCAAATTATCAAAGTAGTAATTTGGAAATAAATAAATCATATCTAAAAATGCTCGTTCAGTGGTGGCCACGCTGTAGTTATCTTTAATAACAATGCCAGCGGGATTAAACAGAACAAAATCTTTTAATTTTCTGAAAGTAAAAGTATTTTTATCTATTGTCATCGTTTTTGGCCACTTGGATACCACAAAAATTGTATCGTAGTGTTGAAAAATCACACCAGCCTCTCTCAAAACTGTTTCAAAACTGATATAAGAGGGAATGTAGATACTGGTTGCTAACTCCTTAGGATTGTAATCTTTATTTTTGGCAAAAACTCCCCGAGTCAATCTGATCAAAGCTTTTTGTTTTACATAATAAGCGGTCTTGGCATATAAGCTTTTCTCATTATTCTCTTGCCAAATTAAAGCCAGATCCTTATTAGATAGGATGGTTTTAGGGGATTGATATAATTTTACTATTAAACTGTCCATATTGATAATGTTTGATGGAACTGATAATTATTCACAGTTCCATTGTATATTATTACAAAAAGTTAGTCAATGCATTGCACTGGTCTGTCAAGTAGATGGTAGAATACATTTTGTGATTTTGGGACGTTAAAAAGCGAAAAATGCAAATATTTTCAGAATTATAGAACTCTAGTTAATTCTGCTCAAGTCCAGGAACATAATTGACACTTTTTAATAAATAAATTTGCTGATCTAGAACATAAAAATACGCAAATTAAATTTGCGTATTTTTTTTAAAGGTAATGTTTGGTTCTTTGTCGTAAAATGGAAGTAATATTTCGTTTGGTTTTACTTTAATAAGTTTTTTATAACTGAGTTCAATTAATTCTTTTGTATTTTTAAATTCATCTAATTTAATTCCCACAGCAGGAATTTTTAAAATATAAGCCATTGTATTGGCAATAATAACTCCTATTCGCAAGGCAGTAAATGGACCAGGACCAATGATTGTTGCGATACCCTGTAAATTTTTCATTTTGCATTTATTTTTTGCAAATAGTTTATCAATAGTTAATAGCAATTTTTCAGCTTGATGATAATTTTTTTTAAAACTATGTTTAAAAATTAAAAAAGTGGAATGATTATTAAAATTAAAAACTATCAAAGTTGTTTTATTTTTTTCCGCGGTGTTAATTATAAAAAACATAAAATTAATTAATGGGCATGAGAGGATTCGGACCTCTGACCTTTGCAATGTGAATGCAACGCTCTAACCAACTGAGCTACATACCCAAATGTTGTTAAGTAGATGATAGAATGCATTTGTGCTATTTTGGTTTCTTTTAATTTTTCCTAATTTTTTAATTTCATCAATGGGAAAATTTGACATTCACGCATTGATTTGTTCATTAAAAACGCGAAGACGCGTTCTGACATTCCAAAACCGCAAGTTGGAGGCATACCGTATTCTAACGCTTCCACAAAATCATAATCATACATTTGCGCTTCTTCATCTCCTGCTTCTTTTAATTTTTGTTGTTCATTAAATCTTTGCGCTTGATCAATTGGATCATTTAATTCGCTGTAGCCATTACCTAATTCTGTACCAGCAACAATGGGTTGAAAACGTTGTGTAATTTCTAAATTTTGATCATCTCTTTTTGCTAATGGTGAAATTGAAACCGGCACCCCAATCAAAAATCCTGGTCCGGCTATTTTTTTACGACAATATTTCCACAAATTATCAATTGCTCGAGTTATATTAAAACCTTGCTTATCATATTTTATATGCAACTCTTTTAATTTTACTTCTATCTCTTCTATATTTGTCTGCAATACATCAATACCAGTATATTTTTTTACTGTTTCTCTATAATCATAAATTTCCCATTTTTTGTTTAAATCAATATCAAATTCGTTAATCTTAAATTGCAATGTATTAAAAGTTTCTTGCGCGACATATTTAAATAATTCTTCAACCAATTCCATTCCATTTTTATAATCAGCGTATGCCCAATAAAATTCCATTTGGGTATAATCCTGCAAATGTTCAGCGTCCATTCCTTCATTTCTAAATTGACGACCAATCTCAAAGGTTTTTTCAAAACCAGCAACCATTAATCGTTTTTGCCATAACTCCCCCATGGAAATTCGTAAATATACTTCAATATCCAGCGCATTATGATGAGTAATAAACGGACGAGCATCCGCTCCGCCAGTAACTGTTTCTAAAACAGGAGTTTCTACTTCTAAAAAACCTTTTTGTATTAAAAAATTACGAATTGTATTCCAAAACCTTGCTTTTTTTTCTATCATTTCGCGCACCTCTGGATTAAATAAAATATCTAAATATCTTTTTCTTAATTTATCCTCTTCGTCTTGAATGCCATGCCATTTTTCTGGCAATGGTCGAATGGCTTTTGAAATTAATTTAAAATCATTTACTAATAAAGTTTTTTCTTCTCGTTTTGTTAAAAATAAAGTTCCTTTAACTTCAACAAAATCTCCTATGTCAATTAAATTAACCAAAAAATCATAATCAAATGGCGCATTATTCAATAAAGCATCTTTTCTGAAAAAAAGTTGAATTTTTCCGTATCCATCTTCTAAATGCGCGAAACAAGACCCGCCATGCAATCGTATACTTCTTAGTCGTCCAACCAAAATAATTTTAGTTTCATCTTTAGACAATTGATTGAAGTTATCCAAAGATTGTTTTGTTGTATGTGTTCTTTTGATACTAGCAGGGTATGGATTAATATTTTGACTAATAATTTTATTTAGCCTTTCTAATCTTATCTCTTGTTCGTTTGACATAAAGTGAAAAATGAATTATGAATAAATATAATAAATTATTATAGCATTAAACTTGACAAAATCAAAATATTACGGTATATATAAATATAATTTTATTAATTTAATTTTATTTTTATGGAAGAAGATGCTTATGATTTTAGTAAACATCGGATTAGTTTTGATAAATTATGGGGCAAACATGAACCAAACGAAAGTGATAAAGGAAAAGAAACATTAAAAGAACAAGTCGAACAATTTTTAAAAGATGCAAAAGAAATATTAAAGAATGATAAAATATCAGAAGAATTAAAAGAAACATTTAAAGGAATAATAGAAATGTTAGAAAAAAATTCACAAAAAGCAATTTTACAAATTCAAAATGCAGAAAAAGAAACTGAACATGCTTTATTTGAATTTGAATTTAAATAAAAATATCAAATAATTTTATATTTTAATTTATTACCAAAATAAACGGTAATAATTTTGGAGGAAGTATGAGTTTAGAAGGAACAAGTTTAGAAAGAACAAATAAAGAGCAGCTACAAAAATTTGAGAATAGAAATAAATAAAAAAATAGAATCTTTAGAAGCTGATAAAAAAATACTTACCGAAAAATTGCTTGAATTTTATTTGGTTTTATTTGAAGAAAAAAAAGAATGTTCTCATCCGGATGTTGGGATAACAAGAATTGGAGATGGAGTGTTAGTTTGTTCAATCTGTAATAAATATTTAGGATCAGATGACGATGCTGCTAATAATAAAATTGATTTTTTAAAAACTGGGGTGGAATAGAAATATTAATTAAATTTTATATTTTAAAAAGGAGAAATGTCACAAGCACTTGAAAATTTACGACAAA
>ERZ1292633.5260-Hain-H41-02um-R1-5260-length-11733-cov-5_pt1 | contig 11733 bp, 7 predicted proteins | sample MGYA00564406_ERZ1292633 | MGnify/ENA primary metagenome ERZ1292633 (study PRJEB36523, sample SAMEA6512639) | groundwater metagenome | collected 2019-01-08 | study: AquaDiva: Metagenomics assemblies of 32 groundwater samples
ACGCCGGAGAACTTCGCTGAGCTTCTCACCTTGCTTGCTGGTGGCAAACTCACCCAAGCCAATGGGCTCAAAGTCCTTACAGCCATGTTGGAATCTGGAGCCGATCCAACGCACATCATGGAAGACATGCGCTTGGGCAGAATGGAAGACACCGCTGCGGTAGCTGATGTGGTTGATCGCGTGCTCGCTAACTTCCCTTCTGAAGTAGACCGCTACCGCGCTGGCGAAATGCAACTGTTGAAATTCTTCATCGGAATGGTGATGAAAGAAAGTGAAGGCAGTGTGGACGCTGGAACTGCCAAAAATATTCTGGTTACAAAATTGGGGTAACGAGCGCAATCGCTTCGTCGATATTTTTGATCCAGTGGATTCGCGGATCGCGTTTGAACCAAGTCATCTGACGCTTTGCAAAAGCCCAGGTGTCTTTTTTTATGTCGACAATTGCGGCTTCAAGGTTGGCTTTGCCGTTCAAGAAGAAATTGATTTGACGATAACCGATTCCACTCATCGCCGGAAACTCTTGGCCGTATTTATCTGCAAGCTTGCGCACTTCGTCAACCAAACCGTTGGCGATCATTACATCAACTCGCGCGTCGATTCTACGACGGAGTTCATCCCGGTCGACCTCTACACCGATCTTAATCGCATCGTACTTTGCCGGACCCCTGGATTTCATCTGCGAAAACGGTTTGCCAGATTTGATGCAGACTTCGAGAGCACGGACCAAACGACGCTTATTGAATTCATCGATTGCCAATGCACCTTCTGGATCTACTGTTTCAAATTGTGCGAATAACTCCGCGGCTGTCTTTTTTTCAAGCTCAGCTCTCAGTTCCATATCGGGTGCAACTTCTGGCAACTCAAGGTTATCAACAATGGCGTCAATCCAAAGTCCTGTTCCGCCAACAAGAATCGGCAACTTCCCCCTTCCGACAATCTCGACAATCTTTTTCTCTGCATACAACTTGAAATCGGCAATCGAATAATCTTGATCAGGCTCAATCAAGTCAATCCCCCAATGCGGCACGTCGACGACGATCAGCGGCGTATCCCCGATCTTCCATGTGCCGACCATCTGCTTCTCTCCTACGGGCTTCGCGGTCCCAATATTCATCCCGCGATAAACCGTGCGCGAATCAACCGAAATCACCTCGCCATTGAATTGTTTGGCGAGGCGGATTCCGAGATCTGTTTTGCCCGAAGCAGTGGGGCCGACAATGACGAGAATCTTGCGAAGCATTTAGACTACCTGCTTTTTAAGTTCAGCGATCAAACCAGCACGGTCCAAGACGAGTGGTGCTTCTTGACCGAAGACGCGAATCTGAAACGCTTCGCCGCCAGCTTCTTTGTCACCGATCACCAATGTCCATGGAATCTTCGCCCCTGCAGCATTGCGAATCTTGGCGCCAACTTTATCACCTGATTCGTCGATCTCAACGCGAGCACCTACTGCATCAAGTTCGGCCGCAAGGGCACGCGAGAACTCCACGTGACTTTCCCCGACCGGGCACAGTATCGCTTGCACCGGCGCGAGCCACAACGGAAATGCGCCAGCGTAGTGTTCGATAATCACAGACATAAACCGCTCAATCGAGCCAGAAATCGCCCGATGAATCATGATCGGGCGCTTCTTGGCGCCATCACTATCCGTATACTCAAGCTCAAAGCGTTCTGGTTGATTGAAATCGAGCTGGATGGTGGCGAGTTGCCATTCGCGGCCAATCGCATCCTTCGCAATAAAGTCGATCTTTGGTCCATAGAACGCCGCCTCACCCACACCAACTTCATATTCCTTCCCGAGCTCTTTCAGTAGCCCTTCGAGCGTCGCGACAGCATTATCCCAAGTCTCAGGGGCACCAAGGTACTTATCCATGTTCTTAGGATCATGAACGGACAAACGAATGCGTAGAGGCATGTCAAAGGCAGCGTAGAACTTAGTGATGATGTCGTAAATATTGAGCGCCTCTTGTTTGACCTGATCAGCGGTGCAAAAAATATGCGCATCATCTTGAGTAATCGAACGCACACGCGACAAACCGGCAAGTTGGCCTGTGTTTTCGTCGCGATACACTTTTGTGACTTCTGAATAACGAATCGGCAAATCGCGATACGACCGTGGTTTCGACGCAAAAATCTGGGTGTGGTGGGGACAATTCATGGGCTTCATGATGAACTCGTCTTCAGACTTTTTGCTATGCACGTGAAAGATATCGTCAGCAAACTTGTCATAGTGACCACTGGTTTTGTAGAGCTCAGCTTTGGCCATGTGTGGAATGTCGACACGCATGTAGCCGTGCGGTTTCATGAGCTTCCAAACAAACTCTTCAAGGAGTTTACGAACGATGGTTCCTTTTGGAGTAAACATCGGCAAACCGGATCCAACCAAGGGAGAGAAGGCGAACAAATCCAACTCAGCGCCAAGTTTACGATGATCGCGCTTATGTGCTTCTTCAAGCATGGTGAGATGAGCATCAAGCTCGGCTTTGGTCTCAAACGCTAATCCGTAGATGCGTGTAAGTTGCGGATTCTTTTCATCCCCACGCCAGTACGCACCAGCTAGCTTGTGCAACTTAAAACTGCCCGGATCAGCCCCAGAGATCCCTTCGGCATGACCGCCACGACAAAGATCCCAGTAGTCACCGGACTTATAAAATGTAAGCGTCTGCCCTTCCGACGAAAACTGATCAATCAATTCGTGTTTAAATTCGTTACCAGGGTATTCTTTCTTAGCATCATCAGCAGATAATTCACTGCGTTCAAACGAAGTCCATGACGGAAGAATCTCGCGCATCTTGGCTTCGATCTTTGGCAAGTCTTCTTCTGAGATTGGCTTCGAGAAGGCAAAATCAAAATAAAAACCGTCGTCGATCGCCGGCCCGATCGTGCGCTTGGTGTCTGGCCAGAGTTCCATCACCGCTGCAGCGAGCAAGTGTGCGAGGGAGTGGCGGTAATGCTCTAATTGTTCTTTGTCCATAAAATAAAAAACCGCGATCTAAAAATACTTAGATCCCGGGATCCCGTCGAAACAGGATGGTTCCACCCGAGTTGCCTAGCGATTTGCTTCCGCTCGGCCACTTTTGTGCATAGCTCGTCCATGCCCCGTCAGCTCAGAGGTTGGTAGCCCCGTCAGCGCTGTAGATAGAGGATAAACACCATTGACAAATCGGTCAAGTTGTGATTAAATAACGCTAAGGCAGATGGGTTAAACGATGAACCTTAGCTCTGGTGTCACGGAAATGACCCCTGAGAATCATCACACGATGATTTCTCAGGGGTCTTTCTGTTTTCTTCCCGGAAGGCGTGGGGCGGTGGGAGTAAAGGTAACTCCATCTGCCTTGACATCAGAAGTTACGGGTTCGATTCCCGTTCGCTCCACCACGAGTTAAAACTCGCTTCCGGGATCAACCAACCCCGCCGGTTTAAGCCGGCGGGGCTTGGGTTTAACAAGATCATTTTAAAATACATCGACCGCGCCCCCGATTCGCGGCCGAGTATCCCCGGGATGGGGCGGCGCGCTGGGAACGCGGTCAGTCGCGGTACATGCCGACATAGCGTAGGGTGAAGATCACGAACCAGATGATTCCACCACTGGAATCCCCAATCGCGGTGCAGGTCGGGATGAGGGCCTGGACATCAATCCAGCCGTTCGACGGGCTGGCCCTCCACGCCGCCTCCTGCAATTTGAGCCAGTCCTCGGCCTCCTTCGCGGCCCGCTTGGCCACTTCTTCGGGATTCGAACCCAGCGCAGAGAAAACCTTGACGTGTTCGCCTGTGGCCATAGCCACCTCCTTCGCTGCTCTTTTAGCACAGGCGAGGCGATTAAGCAATGCGGTAACAAAAAACCGCACCAATAATACGGCGCGGTCTTCTGCCCTATGTGTCAGATTACTCCACCACGATCCTAATATGATCTTTCAAGGTCGGCATGCGCTTTAACCAGAATGGGGTGAAGGTGATGTCAACGGATTTTATGGCATCAGACGATTCCAGTGAACGTTTTACTTCGACGGCCGATTTGCCAAGCATTTGATCTTTGTTGAACACGTCGCTGGTCGGTGCCAGTTCCCCATCACCAGAAATAGTCACGTTCAAATTGGCGATCTGGCCTTCAAGATCGTAGTGATCCACTTTTATTTCAAGCGCGTCTGAATTGGCGTCACTAATGTCAATTCCCTTGGGCACTTGTTCATACAACTTTGCTTCAGCAATACCTGCGAGCTGATCTTTATCAAAGAATACGGCCACCACACGCAGCCTCATCGATATACGCACAACGCCAGCTTCCGTGCCTGGTGGCGTGTCACTCTTTTTTTCGAGCACTTCGGGGAAGAACGCTTCGCCGGTGTAGGTTCCATTGGCTTGCAAACGGAGGGTATCGCGAGCGGCTACGATCATTTCTTCTTCGAGCTCCGAAGCAGCCTTATCTAAATCTTCCTGAGTCACCACTCCCACTTGCTGTACGCCACCAACAAAGGCTTCGGTGCTCTCGCCGTAAATCGATTGCTGGAGCGTGGTACCAAGACCAGGAATAGTGAATTTGGTCGGACCAATTTCGCCCACAGCTCCCGGTTCATCCGCGTGAGCCATGACTTCCACCGATCCATTGGCTGGAACGGTCACGCCCGTGTCGATGCGGAACAACACTTGCTCAGGGCTCAGCAACCGCGTGGTCGCGACCAGCGGCTGAGCACTGCCGGTTTTGTTATAGATCGTGACCATCCCGCCAGCCTTAGCTTCCACTTCTTTGCTCCCTGTTCCAGCCTCAATGGTTTTTTCCGAAGCCTGCTCAAACACATTGCTAACCACGACGCCCTGAATATCTGTCTCTTCCGTTGGTGCAGCCACGACATCAGCCACAAAGGTTGTTGAGACCGCCCGCGCTTCCGAAACAACATGCACAGTCGCTCGCGAGAACGACAAATAGACAACCGCAGCTAACGTCAAAAACGTCAGAGCAACAAAGGTGACCGCAATACGGCGGTACATCTTGAGCGATGGTCGTGGTGGTGGAGTAACTGGCGCTGGAGCCGCTTTCGGTTTGCGTTTCGCTGGCGCCTTTTTTACCGGTGTGGCCTCCATAATGCAATAAGTATAGCACGATTTAATTTACCCGCACATTCTCTTTGCCCACAATCCCCTTCAGGGCGTCGAGCACATCGATGTCTCCGCGCACGGTGTATTCGGTTTCGATCCGCCGGACTGACCCCGCAGACTCGACCATTAAGCATACCCGCCCAGCCCCGGGATGTTGCGCAAAAACCTCACGCAAGTCGGAAATCATGTCTTGTGAGGGCTTGCCGCGCAGTTGAATTTCGATCATCGGCATCTTGGGATTTCCACCGAAGGATGGGCTGGCTGCGGTCGCAAAGGTGGTTACTGGTCGAGGAGCTGCTACTGGTTTTAATGGCGACTGAAGAGAGTCGGCTACGGACTCGGGAATCCACATGCCTTGGCGGATCATTCCGGCGAGACTTTCAGCATTATGCTCAGTCACGGGGATGAAACTGCTGGCAATAAATTTGGTCACCCCATCTTTGGTCGACACTTTCGCCGAGACTAACAAGACCGCTCCTTCGACAAGCATTGCCTTCATATCTTTGAACGTCCTCGGAAAAGCGATGACCTCGGCACTCCCTGACAAATCACCGACCATCACAAAGGCCATCTGTTCTTGCTTCTTGGTCAGAATTACTTTGATTGCATTCACCGCCACGCATAAGTACACAAAAGTCCCGTCAGGAGCGAGGAGGGCTTGAGCGCAGCGATAAATCGAATCTCCCGCATACTTGAACACGTCTTCCGTCGGATGGGCAGAGACGTAGAGACCAAGTAATTCTTTTTCCCAGCTCAACTTTTCAAAAACGCTCGCCGGCCGGGCTGGTTTTAATCGCAGTTTTTCGTTGACCAGGCTCGGCGCCAAATCAAACAGCGAACCTTGGTTTTGATCGTGTTGATCCCGCGCACCTCGGTTGTACAACAAAATTTGATCAAGATTTTCGAGCAACTCACGACGTTCACCAAAACGGTCCAGCGCGCCGGCTTTGATAAGGGCTTCAATCGACTTGCGGTTAAACGCTCGGTGATGAATGCGCTTACCAAAATCGGCCAAATCTTGGAAAGGTCCGTTGGCGCTCCGCTCTTGAACCATAGTCTGAATCACATCTGCCCCCAAGTTTTTGATCGCCAGTAATCCAAAACGAATAGAAACGTCGTCGATGTAGGTAAAGTTGAGCCGCGACTCATTGATGTCTGGCGGCAGCACCTTGATACCCATGCGCTCACATTCGGCCACGGCCTCAGCAATCTTTTCCAAATCAGCCGATTCCGCAGTCATGAGGGCGGTCATGTAAATCGCTGGGTAGTTGGCCTTCATGTAGGCGGTCTGATAAGCGATCATTCCATAGGAAGCGGCGTGCGCTTTGTTGAACCCATAGGCCGCAAACGGTTCAATGAGCTTCCACAACTGTTGAGCAAATGTTTTGCTCAACCCACCTTTCTCCACAAATCCCTTGAGCAACTTTTCTTTCTGCGCCGCCATCTCTTCAGGAATCTTTTTACCCATGGCTTTGCGCAACTTGTCTGCTTCGAGCCACGAGTACCCCGCCAGCTCAATGGCCAATAACATAACGTCATCCTGGTAAGTAATGATCCCGTAAGACTGATCGAGAATCTTTTCCATGCGCGGATCAAGATAACTCACGAGTTCTGGATTGTGTTTACGTTTGATGTACTCAGGAATCGATTCCATTGGCCCAGGACGGTACAAGGCAACCATAGCCATGATATCAGTAATGACCGTTGGTTTCAGTTCCATCAAAAAGTGGGTCATGCCGCTTCCCCCAAGTTGGAACACACCCATGGTCTGGCCGCCGGCAAGCAAATCAAAGGTCTTCTTGTCATCGACCGGAATTTTCTCAGGCACAATATCGACGCCTTTTAATTTGTTTACCAGGGCGACCGCGTCTCCCAAAATCGACAAGTTGCGAATACCAAGAAAGTCCATTTTCAAAATGCCAGCTGCCTCGACGGTTTTCATTTCGTACTGAGTGAGCACCCGACCTTCGCGCGATTCAATCTGGAGAGGAGTGAATTCGGTCAACGGAAGGGGCGAAATGACCACTCCGGCCGCGTGAATCGAGACGTGGCGGCCACAGCCTTCAATCTGCATAGCCAAGTCGATTAAACGCTTCACTTGGCTATTTTGTCGGTAGAGTTTGCCTAAATCTGGGTTTTCTTCCAAAGCGCGCTTGAGGGTCATCGGGAACCCTTGGCTGCCCATGGGGACCATTTTAGCGATCCGGTCGCAGTCGCTATGGGGAAACCCAAGAGCCCGGCCAACGTCGCGTACCGAACCACGAGCCATCATCGTTCCAAAGGTACAAATCTGGGCGACTTTGTCGGCCCCGTATTTGTCGCGAACGTAGTTATAAACTTCTTCACGACGGTTATCAGCAAAGTCGCCGTCGACGTCAGGGGCACTCGGACGTTCTGGATTCAAGAAGCGTTCGAAGGGCAATTTGTAGGTGATCGGGTTGACGGTCGAAATACCAATCGAGAATCCAACAAGCGAACCTGCGGCAGATCCGCGCGTGGTCGTGACAATACCGTTCTTACGCGCCCACTCGATGTAATCAGACACGATCAAAAAGTACGGCGCAAATCCTTTCTGCTCAATGACTGACAATTCATAGGCAATGCGCGTGTTCATTTCCTCCGTCACTTCCGGGACTTTGTCCACGAGCTCCGTCCGCGCGCGCTTCCCGAGCCACTCTTGGGCCGTATAGCCTTCGGGAATATCGATGTTGGCAAAGTTCCACTTGCCGAGCTCGAGAGTCACGTTGCAGCGGTCCGCAATCTTCCGGGTATTGTCGATCGCTTCAGGCACATCCGCAAACCGTTTTTCAATCTCTTCGCTTGAACACAAACTGGCGTCAAACTCCACGGGCTGCATGCGCTCATAATCTTCAAGCGTCTTGCCCCCCTTCACACAGGCCATGATCTTCCATGCCTCAGCATCGGTTGGTTTCAAATAATAACTGTCCTTCGTAACCACGACTGGGACACCTAACTTGTGTCCGAGCTCAATCAAAACGGCGTTCACGGCACGAACGTCAGCCAACTCAGGGCGATCAACCAACTCTAAATAAAAATGATCAGGCCCAAACATGGCCGCATATTCCTTTATTACCACCTCGGCCTTCTCCACTTCGCCATTTTTGATGAGCGTCGGGATCTCTCCGTACTGCGAGCCCGACAAAGCAATAATTCCGTGATCCTGACCAACACAAAACTGCTTCAACACTTCTTTGTCGATCCGCGGTTTGTAATAAAAGCCCTCCATGAACCCAATCGTGGAAAGCTTCATCAAATTCTTATATCCCTCGTTCGTCTCTGCGAGCAAGACCAAGCGATAGGGTTTGTTGTCGATCTTCGGTCGCTTCTCAAAACGCCCAAACGGCGCGATGTACGCGTCCATCCCAATGATTGGCTTCAACCCCTCGTCGGTCGCCTTTTGATAAAACTCGATCGCCCCGTACATGACCCCGTTGTCAGTCAAAGCAAAAGTGTCCATTTCCTGCTCCTTGGCATGCTTAATGAGCGCTTTTACCTTAGGCAGAGCCTCCAAAAGAGAGTAGTGAGAATGGACGTGGAGATGAACAAAACGGGAAGGCATAGCAGGGTCAGATTAACATATCCACACCCCATTGACGAGGGTCCTTAGAACGTGGTTTTATGGGTCAGGTTTAAGGAGTTTCCGATGAGCGCAGAACCGTCGAGAATCGACCCCTGGATGGCCATCGACTGGACCCCCTCGCAGCGCCTCGCGGCCATGCCGAAGGGCTCCATATTCAACTACGCGGACGCGGATCGTCGCGTCTACGTCGCCGGTGTCATCGAGTATGCCACGATCAATGGTGAGACCGTCACCGTCGTCTTCTCGAGCCGTAAAGACGTCGAGAATGGTCAGCCACTCGGTGCTGAGCAGGCCAACATGCCGTTCGTGATCAACCTGGCCGTGTACCGTGGGCAGGAACTCAGAGCGACGGAAGGCAGCCTCAAGCTCTTCCCGAGCCTCGACCGACAGTGGCCCCACTTCATCTTCTCCCGCGGCTACGGCTGGTCTGGTCCCAGCGACTGACCGGAAACGCCACAGCGACCCCTGACCTCGGTCGTCTCTAGACCGGGGTCCCGCATTTCAACCACCCATAACGGGTGTGTTTTTTGTTTACGAAAAATCCCGTGGCACTTAGGCCCGGGATTTCTCCAACAGGATGAAGTAGCTCTAATCTTTGTCTTTCGATGCCTTCCGTTTCTCTGATGCGTACTCAACCACTTTCTCCACACCCTTACCAACGATGCCTAGAATACCTGCGACGCCTTCGAAGCGTTCTTTGACGCTCGACACTGCCTTCTCAATCATGTTGAGTTTCTCGCGGACATCAGACACGGTGTCGTTCACATTCTTCAAAATCATCGCCACCTGCCAAATGAGCCAGGAAACGAATAGGGTGAACCACAGCACGCAAAACGCGAGCACGAAAAATAAAATGTCTTTTGATTCAATCATACTATCTGATTGTAGCACTAAACTTCTTTTGGAGCATCTCGGTGACTTTTTTGATCACCCCGTCGGCTTCTTCCGAAGACAATGTACGATCTTCGGCGCGAAGTGTCAGCCGGAAGGCCATCGACTTTTTCCCAAGCTCAATTCCCTTTCCTTGGTAGACGTCAAGGAAGGAGACGTCTTCGATAAGCGGATCGACTTCCTGCATCGCCGCGACAATCTCGGCATACGTGGTGCGCTCCGCAACGACAAAGGAGACATCGCGAACCGTGTCCTGGAAGGTCGGAATGGGATGATACTTTTTCGTTCGGCTGAGAAGAGGCAGAAGACAATCGAGATTTAGATCAACAATGGTGAGCCGAGTATCGATCCCGAATCGTTCAGCATACTCTGGAGCGATTTCACCAATGACTCCAACGACTGACTCTCCCACCACAAGAAATCCGCTCCGCCCAGGATGGAGATACGGAACATCAGAACCGCGCGCAACCTCTGCTTCTCCACCAAGCTCATGTAGTAATCGGTCCATAACCCCTTTAGCTCGACGGAAAACATGTGCTCCGTCCGTGCCATACACAGCTACCATGAGGTGCTTTTGCTCGATGGGCAGTTCACCGACTTTATCCCAAGCGTGCACGGCAGCGAGTTCGAACAACTCCGCCGCATCGAACCGATGCTGATTTTCTTCTACGGTTTTGAGTGTACTCAACAGAAGGGTCGGACGCATGTAGGTCCATTCTGCAGAGAGCGGGTTAGCGAGCTTCACGGCCGATGCGAGCGGGATGTCGAGTTTATTGAGCTCATCTTCAGAAGCAAATGAGTAGTTATAAATTTCGGTGCAACCAATCCCTTTCATTGCTTCTTTTGCATGACGCTCCAAAACAAGTAACGGATCCTCCGCATGAATCGGCAGCTCCCCTTGTGGCAACACCGCCGGCACATTGGCATAGCCATAAATGCGCACAACCTCTTCAACCAAATCAACAGAAGCCTCAATATCATGATCGCGCCAGTACGGAACCGTGACCGACGTTTTACCCACTTCAAAACCAAGGCGTTCTAATATTCGGTGCTGTTGCTTGGCCGCGACATCGATACCAATCAATTTGTTAACCCGGGCGGGGTCGTAAGGAAATGTGAGCGCCTTGTATTTTTCTTGGCGAACATCCGCAACTTCAGAGACAATATTTCCACCACTAAGCTCCATGATCAGTTCGGCGGCACGCCACAAGGCGTTGGTGGTTGATTCCGTGGAAAGACCTTTCTCAAACAAGGCCGAAGAATCAGAATGCAAATTCAATGCGCGAGCTGTCTTACGCACCGAAACCTGTTCAAAGGTTGCTGACTCGAGAATTATCCGCGTCGTGCTCTCCGTTGTGCCTGTTGGCTGGCCACCCATCACCCCCGCGACGGCGACGGGACGCTTAGCATCAGCAATAACTAACATCGATGAATCGAGTTCATAGGTGTTGCCATCCAATGCCTCGATGGACTCACCTTTCTTCGCTTTGCGGACCAGGATTTTCTGCCCCTCGAGCTTGTCGGCATCAAAGGCATGAAGCGGCTGACCCAGTTCATGAAGTACATAATTCGTGACGTCGACCACGTTATTGATCGGTCGATGACCAGAGAGGAGCAGGCGCTGTTGTAACCACCATGGCGATGGGCCTACCTTTACTCCTTCAATTCGTACCGCTTGATAACGCGGACAGAGATCCTTGGCCTCAACAGCAACGTGAAGCAGAGACATGCCGGCGGCTTTGATAGGCTTCGCCATTTTCGCATCGAACTTGCCCGCTCCTGCCGCCCCAGCTTCGCGAGCCAGACCGACGATACACATCGCATCTGGTCGATTGGTCGTGACTTCAATATCAAAAATCGTGTCATCAAGGTCGAGTGCTTTGGCAATCGGTGTGCCGGCCTTGGCGTCTGTGAATTCGGAGAGATCCCAAATCATTCGCTCTTCTTGCTGCAATTTCTCAAACCCAACTTCACTTGGGGCGCAGATCATTCCAAAACTTTTTACCCCACGAATTTCCGTTTCTTTCAATTCAATCAAATCCCCTTCTCCATGCCAACGCACTTTTGATCCGGGCAATGCGACCAGCACTTTTTGACCGACCGCAAGATTCGATCCACCACAGACAATCTCCACCGCACGACCGATA
>ERZ1292633.5261-Hain-H41-02um-R1-5261-length-11732-cov-21_pt1 | contig 11732 bp, 16 predicted proteins | sample MGYA00564406_ERZ1292633 | MGnify/ENA primary metagenome ERZ1292633 (study PRJEB36523, sample SAMEA6512639) | groundwater metagenome | collected 2019-01-08 | study: AquaDiva: Metagenomics assemblies of 32 groundwater samples
CATTGTGCGCTTTGCGTAATGTTCGTCCCATCTAAGCTCTCCGAAAGTGAACTTGGTGAGTTTCAATTCAAATTTCTTTCCCGAATGATCGTTGATGGGAGAAAACTCCTTGAATACGCGCTCCGCGCCGCTCAGCACGAATTCGCGGAATGACGCCAGTTGAGACTCGACGAGTGAAGGGAGCTTAACGAGAGGCTCGCTGGATCGTCCGAAATATTTCTGCGGCCGCGCTTTTGTTTTCGCCATTTTGCAACAACATACCCATACAGCGCATCATTCGCTGTAGGTATAAGCGTTATTAATATATTTTATGAAAACGTCTCCCCCCCACACACACCACCAAACCTTTTCCCTATCTTTTCCCTTTGCTTCAAAAGCGCAACAATGACTCAATCAGCTCATAGCAAACGTGCGGGAGAGTATATCAGTGCCCTTCTTTATGCACAATCTTGACAAGTAAGATCTAGTGTCCTCTACTATGTCTCCGGTCGCCGTAGCGTCGCATGTCATATGCAAATCACATCGCCCACAGAGGTGCTATGATGCGACGAGAGGGGCAAAGAGGCCCTTATAGGGAAAGAGAAGAAAAGGAGAAGAAAATGTGCCATGCGCTACGGGGTAAGAAGCGCGCGGCCCACCATGTCGTGCGTCTTGTCTGTATTGCGTGTCTCGTCTTTGGCGGTTTAATTGTCGCCATGCTACCGCTCATTGCGAGCGAAAAAATGCCACAAATCGAGTTGCCGCCGACGACGATGCGCGATGGTGCCGCCGGCATTCCAAAGGCTCTTGAGACGGCTCGGAAGACCATGAACGATGATCAGTTTCGGACGCTCTTGCGGACGATTCCTCTTCGAGCAACTGCGAGCATCGGGTTGTATGCCTACGATGCGGATAGTTGGTGGACAAATGACATGAATCTTCAACATGCAGGAGCAATCAAGCGCGATCTTGTGTTGCCATTGGTGACTCACCGCACCGTTAATCCCGAGTTCTGGGATGAGTTGCTGGTGAAATTTCGGAGCAACGATACCATCTCGGGCATACCTCGAGCTATCGGAAAAATACTTCTGTTGCAAGAGATAAGCGAGCAACGGAGAGGGATTGATCCTGTAGAGCTCGAGGAATCGGCCGCGTACGTCGCTCGTAACTTGATATGGAAGGGTATCAATGGGCTTCCGTCGGGTGCAGAGACTGCGCAGGAGGTGCAAGAAATATTGGCTCAGCGTGCGTTTCTCGCAGAAGAGCGTCTTTTCAAAGGGAATGTCCTCGTCGTTTCTCATGGTGAGCTTATGTGGAATAGTGTGGGTGCGACAAAGAAAGATACCCCTCGCTTCGGTACGAAATCATACATCGATGGGATCCTGCGTCGACACGAATTGGAATCAAAAGATGCATCAAGCGTCACACATTTTACGCCTTCGGTGCAAGATGCATCCGGTTATTCTGTGACAAAAATTTCCATCACGGAGACGAAACGTCGGGTACTATATTTTCTTAGGAACAACGTAGAACCGGTGACGTTTATCTTCGACGGTCATGGGTTCAACGACGCTCTCTATTTGTTCGATGGGGATATAGACGACGATAAAAAAGTACGACCGTCCGAAAGCACCCATAAGATCAGCGTAGATGACATTGTCGCGGCACTTGAGGAGCGATGGAATAGGCAGCATGAAGCATATCCTGACGACACTGAACTCAATGTCTCAATGATCATCTTTTCGTGTTCGAGTCAGGATTATATACGCAATGTCGTAACAGGCCTACAAAAGAAAGATGTGCCACTACCGCATTTTATGATCACTTCGTCGGAGTATGGTCAGTCGAGTCTCTCGCATTGGGAGAACCCGTACGGTTCAATCTTCAACGAATTGGTGGTAATGAGCGGTACCGTACGCGATCTACTAATAGAACGCAAGCACATGGTACCGGACTCAAATCCGTCCGTGTTTATGCCGCGCCGCGTCAAGCCGGGAGAATTAAAAAAGACACTGATGCAAGTCGGAAATCTCTCACTGCACGTCAAGGCCATTGCGACAACATAATGCATCCTAATTCTTCGCGATGCGGCGTGATGCCGTGGAAATCTAAGCCGGTTTCGACACTACAAAGTCGAAACCGGCGTTTTTTATATACAACTTAGAGACGTCGCCTCTAGGTTATTCCTCTTTGCATATGCGCTTCGCCTTGCGTTTTTCCATTCCTCAATTTTCGCATGGTGACCGGTTAGGAGGACTTTGGGGACCCTGTACTTTTTCCCTTTCCAGATCAATATCTCCGGCCGCGTGTAGACCTCCGGCGAGGCAACACGACTTGTTTCCAGCGATTCTGATTTCCCCAAAACGCCAGGTACGAATCGTGAAATAGCGTCGATCATTGTCACCGCCGGAAGTTCGCCGCCGGTTAAAATATACGGACCGACAGAGACTTTCTTGGCCTTGAGAATCTTCCGCACCCTCTCGTCCACTCCTTCATAGTGCCCGCAAATCAGCGCGACATCTTTCTTCTTTGCAAGCTTCTGTGCCATGGCGCCACTGAATTGCTCGCCGTCAGTCGAGAAGAAAATCGTATCGATTCTCCTCTTTTTCCTCCGCCAGCTGGCGGACGCTTTTTGCGCCGCACGCAAGATTGCGTCCGGCTCCAAGACCATTCCCGGTCCCCCGCCATAGGGGCGCCGATCGACGCGACCAAACTTCTCGCGCGTGAAATCTTTGGGGTTGTAAAAAGATACTTTGATTTTTTTGTTCTCCCGGGCGCGACCAATGATCGAGCTCGCCAGATACGGCTTAATAGAATCGGGAAACAGCGTGATGATGTGGAAATGAATCATCCCTCGTTCTTTAGATCGTTGATGAAGTCGTCTACTGATCGATTTATAGTGAGCTTGTCGAATCCATTTGGCGTAAACGCCCGCTCACCCCCCTCCGGCTCCTCAATCTTCAAATTCACTCGAGCTTCGTTCTTCATTCCAACAACGCGAAGAATCGTGCGAATGGCTTTTGCGGTCTGCCCTGAACGACCAATCACTTTGCCCATGTCGTCCTTGTGTACGCCAAGCGTCAGAAGCACGCCCATCTCATCTACAGTGCGCTTGATCTTTACATCGTCGGGATTGTCGACCAATGCCTTAACAACGTATTCCAAAAACTGGTGATCTTGTTCCATGATTGCAATAATTACCTTGCTATCTTGCTAATGAAAGTTCAGTATATCAAACTATCGCGGACTTAACGTCATCATTTAATTCCGGCGCAGGAATCTCTTGAACGACTTTTACGGTTTCGGCTACAGACGCTATTTCTGCCTCCTCCTTCTTCGGAGGACTTTTTTTGGGAAGAACGTTTACTTTTTTTCCATCGATGATGCCGAGCGAAACGAGCATGTTGTGCATAGTTGGGGATGCCTTGGCGCCCACGGAAAGCCAATACTTGATCCGCTCGGCGCTCAAATTGCGCTCTTTGGTCTTTGGGTTGTACGTACCGACTTTCTCGACAAACTTTCCCGTCTTAGCGGCCCTAGCGTGCTCGGTCACTATAATACGAAAAGCGGGCATATTCGTCCGCCCCGTCCTCTGCATGCGTATTTTTAACATATCCGCGCAACTGTATCAAAAGAATCAGGAAAATCAAATATTTATACTGCCTTGTAGGTAACCTCAATGCATCGCGTTAGCCGAATCGTTTTTCGACTCTGGAATCATAGGCCACCGAACGGTGCTTGATCGCTCCGATGTATATGGTCCTTTGGTTTAGTATATAAAGTACGCGATAATCTCCCACACGCAGAGACCGCACTCCCTTGAGTGAGTAGCGCAACGGCTTGCCGAACGAGATCGGATTTGTCGCGAGACGCTCGCGTATGGCTTGTTCGATCCCGATCAGCCACTTTCGATCGATACGCGAGAGATCTGCGGACGTTACTTTCGAGTGATAATAGATCTTCCAAGATGTTTCTTCCATGCGGCATTATGCGACATCCATCGGATACTCTTTGAGACGAATCGCTCATCTGCGATCTTTGATAAAACACTATCCTCTTCCAGCTCGAGTGCGGTATCGATGAGTTCGGATACAAGTGTCGCGGCTGGAACGTGGTGTTTGCGTGCCAACGCCGGCACGAGACGTCGTGCCATCATCGACAAGCTAACCTGTACGCGCTGTCTCGTTGCAGTTGTCATAACGGATCAAATGTACCAAATGTGTACCACCTACGCAAGCTCGAAAGTTCCCGAAAACGGAGTGGGCGGACTTTCCGTGAAGTCAATCCGCCCATCCAAGTCGCGTGCGTTACGGGACGATTGGCCGTCTGCTGGCGGCCTCCCAGAATATCGCGACGGTGAAGTCGTTCCACCACAGGAACGCCCCCACGTCGACGACGGCAAAGAGAGCGGCGAGCCCCGTCACAGTGACCAGTATAAACGACCAGTACGGAGTCGTCATCTGGTGCAACCACAGTAGGAACCGTACCCCGATTAACACCGCCACGCCCCCGGCCGAAGCCGCGGCAAGGAACACACCCGCCATAGGGTACCCTACCGCCGTATTGGGTGCTTGAAGAACGATGGCCCACGCAATCGTTATAACGATGCAAAATACCACCGTTACTGTGATGAGCGCGGGCGATTTCCAATCGAGGTCTTTAGACTCGGATCGGACAGATGAGTGACACCACCCATCTCCACTCGGATCTGCTACCATTTGTAAACCCCTTCTCAGTTTGTACAACCAGCCGAATTCTACTCGGCTGGCTCGCGGCTACTTGGCAACCTTCGCGGCTTCCTCCAGTTTGACCGATAGTATTTTTGACACCCCGCTTGAATCCATCGTAACGCCGTAGAGTTCGCCTGCGGATGCCATGGTGGCGCGATTGTGCGTTATGACAATAAGCTGACTTTTTTGTCCAAGCTCCGTTATCATATCGGCATAACGCTTGCTGTTGGCTTCATCGAGTGCCGCATCCGTCTCGTCCAAAATCAAAAACGGCGGAGGATTCACTTGTGTCATTGAAAATATGAGCGCTATTGAGGTAAGCGCACGTTCGCCACCGGAGAGACTCTCCAGTCCGCGGATTTTCTTGCGCGGGAGCGATACATCTATTGCAAGCCCTGCATACAACGCATCCTCTTCTTCAAGAATAACGTCTTCATCCTCGTCATCTTCGAGGCCTGCCCCGTGGCGCGCTTCGCGCGCTTTACGGGGCTCTTCTATAAAAAGTTTGGCATGTCCACCCCCAAAAAGCTTCTGAAAGAATCCGGCAAGTGCTTCGTTGATTTTCTTTAATCCATCGTGGAAACTGACATCGATAGTTTTTTCTAATTCGACAATGATACCTTTGAGCGCGGAGGCGGAGCGCTCCAAGTCTGCAAGTTCTTTAGCAAGAAATTCATCGCGCTCTTTCGTCTGCCTAAATTCATTGACTATCTGATCCCCGCTACCGACGCCCGACTCCTCTATCTTTATCTTGAGACGCTCGATATCACGTCGTCTCTTTTCTTGCACGTTTCTGTCTTCTGATAAAGCGCCGAGCGGAATTTCTGCATTATTCCAAGAGTGAATGTCGGCGCCCACAAGAACTATGCCCTCGCGAACCTCTTCCTCGAAACGGCGTTTCGCTTCCGCAATATTCGCACGCGCTCCCCGCACAGTCGAAAGCCTGCCCTCTACTTCGCGCACCGAAGATTCAAGAGAGATCAATTCTCGTTCGGCACTAAATCCGCTCTCGCGCGCCTCCGCGATCCCACGTCGCAGAGATACCAGATCTTCTGCAAGATTCGTCTCTTCTAACTGCACGCGCGCAAGCGAATCTGCAAGCGACTTTACCTGACGCTGGATTTCATCGTCTGTGGCCGGAGCGGCACCTGCGAGCCCCTCGATGAACGACTTGATTCGAGAACGAATATCTTTAAGTGCCAAGCGCAAATGAATGAGGTCGTCCATGTGTTCAATATCTGCAACGGCCGTGTCTAACTCGCGCACAAAATTCCTTACATGTGGCACCGGAGTAATCGCTTCCACGGTAACATTATTAGCTTCGAGTGCGCCTTCTGCGCGGCCAAGCTCGCGCGCCAAATGCTCGCTCTCGCGCCGTGCGCCGACAAGATTGCCCTCCCGCTCCGCAAGCGTATCCCGCAATCCCGCAAGAGCGGTATCGTTTACGCCCAAATGCCTGCCACGCACCGCACTCACATTCTCCGAGAGATTCCGCAGATCCGTTTCATGCGCACGCATCTCATCCAAAAGACGCGCGTCCTCTTGAGTTATCCACGCATGCTCGCGCGCCAAATACTCGTTGAGTTTTGAGGCTAACTGCTCTTTGAGCTCGCGGGCTTTCTCTATTTTCTCCACCTGCACGCGAAGAAAATTGATGTGCGGCGCAAGCTCCCGCCGAAGCGATTTGGTTTTGTCGATATTGACTCCTGTTTCTTCGAGTTTGCGTTCGCTTTCGGTCTTCTTGTGTTGATAGAGTTTTAAACCAAGCGCATCTTCAACCATCTCTCTACGCTCGCGAGACGAAGTGTTTAATATTCTGTCCGCTTCGCCCTGCGAAATGATTTGGTATCCGGAACCGCCGATATTGGCCCCTGAGAGAAGACGAATAACGTCTTTGAGACGCACTTGTGTACCGTTCAAAAGATACTCGTTTTGTCCGTCGCGATGGACGACTCGTTCTATAACGACTTCTTTGAAATCAATATCCAGCAAACGGTTGAAATTGTCTAATACTACTTTCACCGCACCGCGATTAGCTCTTGCAAAACTTGGGCTCCCGGCCCAAATAAGATCCTCGCCTTTTTTTGAGCGCAGAGATTTCATCGATTGCTCGCCTAGACAGAAACGGAACGCCTCTGCAACGTTCGATTTTCCTGATCCATTCGGCCCAACCACCGCAACTATGGGACTATCGAAAACAATTTCCGTCTTCTTGCCGAAAGATTTAAAACCTACAAGCTCAATAGACTTCAAATACATTACCTGGAATTGTACCAAAGAAAATCTGACGGAGACCCTAGAGCGTCAACGCGACTACCCACGCGCCTGTGCTATATACTCCGCTTGTAAATCTTGCTGCGATGATCGATGACACGAATGCTGACGAGCTGTTTTGATGCGTCGAATGTATACGCGACGCGCCAATCGCCGACACGCAACTTGAAGAAACCCCTCCACTGCCCGTGCAGAGGAAGCGGCCCGCACTCGTCGAAGTTTTCCGAGAGCCATTCAATCCGGTCAATTATCTCTCTGCGCACCGGACGATCGAGTGCCGCCAAATCCCGTTCGCCTGTCTTCGAGAATTCGATTCGCCAACGCATGATATCTGTTTCAGTAGTATTTCTTCCTGATATCTGCGAGAGGAATACCTCGGCTCTGCGTGCGGCGCGCGGCAACGAGCCGCTTCTTGAAGTCATCCCGCAATTCGAGCCCGTAGTCGGGATCGTCCAAGATCTCGCGCACAGAGTGAGCGACGAGCGCTTTGAGTTCTATATCGGTACTGCGCCTTGTCGCAACGGTACTCATGCAACCCACTATATCATATCTATGCATCAACCGTTGCGGATGATTCTGGTATATCGGAAGAAACAACAAATCCTGACTTCGGTATTCGCAAGCCGACATCCTCCGGGCGTACATTTCCATTTGCTATTCTTTGCTCTCGCTCATAGAGAGAATCATTGTTCATGCGATCCTTTACAGTCCGAACATCCATATGCCACTTAATAAACATTTCTTCTCCATCATAACTATCGACATACTCTGGAATTTGCATCCCCCTGAAGTCCCTTGGAAGATCAGTGCAGATAATAATCGTGTCGTCATGAACGTGCATAGTAGTGCGCATATTTCTGTACCACGCTCTATTGTTTATCGCATTCGAAAGATAAATCACATCGATTGGTATGCCGTCCTTTTCAAATTGCAACGAGATGGATTTAAGAGAATGTCGACCCTCCAAATCTCCCCTAATTGGGATAAGCCGACCGTTTTCATACATACTAACAATGCGCGCAAGAGAGGCTTCGTCTGTAACCCATGAACGATACGCAGATTGCTTTGATTTTAGAGAAAGATATTGTTTCAACTTATTTGACTCAATGTTAGACTCAATATGTCTAATATCGTCCCTGAAAAATTGACTGGCCAACATTTCGATCGTCCAACGGACGTTTTTTGGAGAAACATATGCAATAAACTCATCGGGAGTCGGATATTTTTTGAATAACTCATGATGTCTCCTTCCAATCTCTAGGAAAGCGCGAGTCGTAGCCGAAACCGCAGGACTAGAATCTAAGGCAACAATCCTCGCACAGTTCGTGTTCACAGCGAAATCAAGCGCTTGATCCGAACCTACGGCAATGAGCGCGCCCTTGCAATGCTGGAGATAGGGAAATACCTCAAACAGCGATGGTTCATTGGAAGTTATAAAATCACCTCCGCGGAATGCGCTCGATGGCTCATCATATTTGTGAGAACGAAAAAGATCACGATGGGATTTGTCTCGCTTAAGAACTTGCGCTAATAGATAAGAGTGCAGGTCGCCTGAATCGCGTTTTTCTAAGCTTCGCTCTTCAGAGAGCACTTGCCGAGCGCCTGCCACGTTTCCACTCTGTCGTAAATCACGAAGCCTATTCGAGAGCTCTAAACGATACAAAGATGACTCCTCTTTCATAACTGCCATCCTTTTGCGAACAGGGCTTTTTGAGCCGCGTCTTGTTCCGCCTCTTGTTTCGACTTTCCTTCGCCGGTGGCGACACGCTCGCTTCCAAGACGCGCGGTAACGACGAACTTTTTGTCGTGATCAGGACCGGATTGATTAGACACTTCGTAGGTCGGCGTAACGCCGAGAAAACCCTGCGCGGTTTCTTGAAGCCGGCTTTTTGAATCTTGCCACAGCCGTTTTTCCACGACCTCGTCGGTCTTATGAAAAAGCTGCTTGCCAATGAAATCTTTTGCGCTCTCATATCCCGAATCAAGATACAAGGCGCCTATGAGCGCTTCGAATGCATTCGCGAGAATTATTTGCCGCGCGCGGCCAGTATCGCGTGCTTCGCCGCGGGAGAGCAGAAGAAATTCATTCATGCCGAGCTTTGTGGCCGCATCCGATATCGATTGCGTATTCACTAAAGCGGCGCGGTATGCAGTCAAATCCCCCTCCGGTTTATCCGGATATTTTGCAAAAAGAAATTCCGTAACGACAAGTTCAAGGACGGCATCGCCTAAAAATTCCGCACGCTCGTTGTGCTCGCGGCGTGCCCCTGCCTGCCCTGCATGCCCTGCATGCGCAGGCATGGCAGGCATGGCAGGCAGGCGGTTTTCATTGAGGTACGAGCGATGAGTGAAAGCGGTTTCAATCAACCGCTTATTTTTAAACGAATAACCGATTCTTGTTTCGAATGTCGAGAAATCCATACGCGTAAGAATATTAAAAATATATTGGCGTCAATCCTAACTTAGCGCCTTCGCCGGCCACCCCTGCTTTCAATTCGCGCCTCCCAAGTTTCTTCGCGTTCTTCAACGGGCTTTTCCGTTTCTACCGGCTTTTCGGCATCTGGCGTCCTTCTAGCGAGCGCATTTATCGCGGGTATGATGATCTTAAGCGTATCGTCATAAAAATTTAAGTCGCCGATCGATGAGAGCGGAAACCACTGCGCGTCGTCGAGCCCGCCCGAGGGGCCTAATCTTAAATCTGTGAACGGCGATTCCGCGAGAAAATACGTTACCCGTTTGCGCTTCTTTCCGCCTTCGACTTTCGAATCGTTCGCGACATACTCATTGACGCCGAGCTCCTCAATGATCGATATATCGAGACCAAGCTCCTTTTTTATCTCGCGCACAACACCAGCTCGCGCACCCTCATTCTCCTCGATCGTGCCTTTGGAAATTGTCCAATGGCCGAAAATGTCATGGACGAACGCGAGATATGTTTCATCGCCCTGTTTGGCATAGACTACGGCTCCTGCAAGATGTTCGGTGAGAATTTTTCCAGACTTTGGCGCCGTGTCTTTACGAGTTGTTCCTTCGCTTTTTCCCGGTTCTCCCAATTCCAAATAAACAGCCCCCAAAACGCCGTTAACGAAACGTCCCGAAGAATCACTGCCAAATGATTTTGCGAGTTCTATTGCTTCATTGATGGCGACTTTTGCAGGCACTTGAGCGCGATCTGCAAAGAGAAGTTCCGTGAGTCCGAGACGGAGAACGTTTCTGTCGATTATCGCTATCTTATCGAGCGGCCATTCCGGCGCCGCGCGAACAATGACATCATCTATCTCGCGCTGTTTCGCGATGGCAATCTGGAGAAGTTGCTTCATGAAAGGCATGTCGCTTTCTCGCGCGCCAAATTCCAATGCATAGTCCCCCAAACGTTTCTCCGCATCCTGTAAGGTCATATTTGCACCGGAAGTGTCCCGTTCAAAAAGAACTTGAAGGACGACAGAGCGGGCTAAGTGACGATTTGCCATGATAAAAGATCAGAGAAGCAGGATGCGAACTATTAGTGGTATCGATTATTTTTCTTGCTTTTCAGCATTTTTAGTTTCGGTAATTTGTCCGCTTTCTTTCAATTCTTTTTCACGACGCTTGGTGCGACGCGCTTCGCGCGCCACAAGAGCCACAACGTCGATCACAACTCGGCCTTTGTATTTTCCACACTCGGAACAAGCGTTATGCGGACGGCGAAGCGCGCCACATTCGCATTTTGAAGTCTGGACGGACGTAAGCGCATGATGGCTTCTGCGCTTCGCTGTCTCAGAGTGATTTCTACGCATTCGTACAACCATATTAGGGGCATTATATCAATCCTGTACCAATGTGCAATCTCGAACAGAATGTCGCACGATGCATTTCCGAAAGTCCATACCGCGCAATTGCCGACAGATGCAAAGCGGTGCCATATCCTTTGTGCTTCTCAAAATTGAACGTAGGATATTTCGACGAGATACGCTTCATCAATCTATCGCGCGTTACCTTAGCCATAATGGAAGCGAGAGAAATGATAGGTTCGCTTTCGTCACCTCTAATAATCGTTTCTTGGTGAATGTACTCGACGGGTGCCTTTAGACTTCCATCCAGCAGTATTCGACATTCATTGGGCGCAACTTCTAGCCGAGCAAGTGCCTCATCCAACGCGCGTTTAATTGCATGGACTATTCCATACTTATCGATATACGTTGCGGAAGACGTGGACACCGCAAAACGCAATAGTGAGCGATTCTCCAGTTCGCGTGCAGATTCATAAATCTTTTCACGCATTTTTTCCGAAAGCTTCTTGGAATCTCGTACATTCTCTAGGAGACTCCAATCGAAATCCGCAGAAACCATTACAGCCCCCACGGCGACAGGTCCTGCAAGAGGTCCCCGCCCCACCTCGTCAATGCCAATTATGCATCGGGCCATAGGGGTGTTTTTTCTTTCTCGGCCATTCTTTCTCTTTCTCTTTGTTCGCTTCGCACGTTCTCCAATGTTTTTACAGCATCCGCGACCCCCGTCCCCATTTCTTCCGGTATTTCTTTCAGCTTCAATCCAAATGTGGCTCGCAGATCATTTCTTCTGGCTCGCCGATTATTTTCGAGTCCCTTTTCATGCACTATATTAAACTGATTCTTCACCTGATCCTCTGCCTGTTTGACGGTAAGTTCTTTCGATCCCCCGAGTTTTTCGAAACCTCCCATTCGTCGATTATAGCCTCCCGCATTCTAGTTCTAAGTGCAACGAAGCTGTGAATAAACTTCATTCGGTGTC
>ERZ1292633.2852-Hain-H41-02um-R1-2852-length-17309-cov-6_pt2 | contig 11731 bp, 12 predicted proteins | sample MGYA00564406_ERZ1292633 | MGnify/ENA primary metagenome ERZ1292633 (study PRJEB36523, sample SAMEA6512639) | groundwater metagenome | collected 2019-01-08 | study: AquaDiva: Metagenomics assemblies of 32 groundwater samples
CCGAACGTGGAGGAGGGATCGCTGTCTGTCGCCATGACGACGTCGCGTTCGATGCACTCGATGACCCCAGCGACGATGCGCTCGCCTGTAATCCAAGCAAAAACTGGCCAAGATAAGTACGTCCCGATGGGGGCCGATGCAACAGAAAGCGTCGGCCGTGAGTTGGTTCCTGCCGTCGACGGAGGCCTGGGTCGCGAAACTCCCGCTGCGACCGAGTCCGTCGATGGTGGTTTGGAGGCGGCGGACGTCGAAGGAGGTGCGATCAAGTCATATCCCGATAATGCAAGCTGCTTTCCTACGGTGGCCGTCGCAACTACTCGTGGAAGTTGAAAGCTATGCTTTGACGCGCAATCCGGAAACGTTACCACGCACTTTGCCATCGGTGAGTCACATGGCAGGATGAAAAGCCGCATCGATTTGCATTTCACGTGCTGCGAAAGGCTCTCGAGAACCAAGTAGGCGGCCCCGCTCACCATATCGGCTGCGCCTAGACCAGGGCATGGTTGGTGAGAGTGATCGGTGGCTTGCTGGTCGTGACCGACCGGCCCATGCGCTTCCATAGTGCCTCTTTCCTTCGAACTGACGTCACCGGGCGCACGACCCTTCCAAGAGGAAATCGCATGGCCGTCACCATGGGTCGGAGTGACCACCGCGGACGACTTGCACTGCATGAGGAGCATGATCTGATCGTCTAAGGCTGTTTCGACGTCATCGACGAGGCCGTCAAGCTCGACAAGGTGATGGTTGGCTGCGAAAAGGCGGATGCGGCCGAGGGCCACCGCTAAGTCGCTTGTGGCCAACAAGGTGGGATCGGCCACGAGTTGCCGCATTTCCGATTCCTTCTCTCGAAGGAGCACCGCCTGGCGCCGCATCTTGTCCACTTCCTCTCGAAGGCGAATGTCGTCAAATTTTGCTTCGAACTCATTTTCGAAGTCTTCCTCCAGACGGGCGGACGCCTCAAGCGCGTTCATTCGTGGCACGGCTTGTTTTTAACAATTACAAGGCAAACTCAATCAATTGGTGGACCTGCTCACCGCCCTTGTCGCACACGCAAAGTAACATCTTTCAAGCTGTTGCCGCCACCGTCAGCCGCGCCGTGACCACACTGTGACGCGTTCGGTAGTGAGCAAAACAGCGCAACATCGCGGTCGCTTGATGGGAGGTAACGTTGGGCGTCACACAGGTGGAATTCACGTTTCGCGTGAGAATGACCTCCATCCTCCGGGCTAGTTCTGGAACGAGGCGGCGAATTTCAGGCGCGACCTCGTTGGACCATGCCGGAACCCGGAGTCGATGACAAGATGAATTGGGACCCGGACGGTCGACCAGGGACTCGCAAACAGACGCGACGTTTGTAGCCGTGAGCAAGTGAGTGTTTGATGTGAGGGTGACCAGCAAAGCTGAAATGGTGCTGTGTGGCGCTCCGAAGCGACTACACGCTCGCATGCCATCAACTACATCGCCGATCGGCAAGCTGACGATATCGGCAGGCGACAATCGTGTCAAGAGTGTTCGCGCCGCATCGTCGAAACGTGCGACATCTGCCAGAAGCACCAAAGCGCGGAGCATTTTTGAGACAGTTCGTGGCGCCATGGAGTGTTGCGGTGTGCCAGCACGCACCGCAATTTTAACCAGCTGTCCGATGCGGGTGTCCCATCGTCGTGAACCGCGGCTGTTGGCGGCAACGGATACCACATGCGCACGGCAAACCGCGAACAGCAAGTCGGCTCGCTGCATGTCGTCGAAAAAATCTGCCGCTGCCACATTGGCAAGCACAGCATCGTACCACGCGGACGAAGCGCCCAGCAATTTCAAACTTACCGCAGAGCAAAATGTGTCAGCAATTTCCCGATCGGACAAGCCCAGCCGCGACGGAAAATTCACATGATCAAGGCTTCGTTTTAGCATAGGGGCGCACTCCCGAAGCATGGGTCCAGCAACACGCGGTGATCGGCCGCACTCACGAACCAGTAAGGGCAACACAATGGGCAGCATATGTGGCGGCACGACCGAACGTTCGGAAACAGCCAATGTGACAGCGATACTGGCTGCGTCAGGTTCGTCGCCGTCATCGGAGCGTATCCACCGAGACGACAAAGAGCAGGCATCGAGCAACGCCGCGTCTGCGGTCGTTGATGAAGCGAACCGCACAGACGCTCGCAAGGTGGCTTTATGACACCAGGCGTGAATGAAGATACTTCGGCCAGAGCACGCCGTACCGAGCTTGCCGTTCCCCAACAGTCGGCGTAACATATTTTTCGAGCCGAACTAAGTGGGCATTCAAACGCACAAGACTTTCACCCTTCGTGACGCCTGCACAACTCTCTTGGGCAGTGACAAAGGGAAAGAACTAGCAGGTGTATGGTCACGCGTGTTGAGGTCACGGTTCTCCTCCGTTCGCTTCCGGGATTTTCAAACGTCGGATGACCTCGGGTGGCATGGCGAAAACCGGGTTGATTTTGTTCAATGGCACGTCAAGATACCCCAGCAACGACAATCCGGCGACTCCAAAAAAGGTGTGGTACACATCCGGCCAATTTCCTGGCTTGTCTGCGATACCTCCATCGTCCACGTCCTGACAGGAAAGGATGTACCGGATGAGGGCCGCGGAGTCAATCCAGGACACCCTTCCCATCACGGACATCGCCGAGAGCACCCACCAGGAGTAGCACACATCAGCCTTTTTTTCGGGACGACCATTTAATCCCCCACTTGGAAGTTGCCTCTGTGCCAACCAAAATCCGAGACGATCCTGATCAATGCGATCCATCGCATTTGCAATGCGAAGAGCACCCACGCAGCAAAAAATTTGTCCCGCGTGGGACTCTGCACCGGGAGACACGCCAAAGCCAGCGTCCCAATTTTGGCACGACATAATGTAATTCACCGCAGCGGGAATATTGATTCGATGGAGCTGCCCTAACAGGGCCAAGCAGTTCATCGCACAGTACGTAAACCGCGTGTCAATTTCCCCCCACTTGTCTCCTTGAAAACTTCCGTCCTCGCGTTGCAACGCTGCCACCCAGTTGAAGAGGCCTTCCTTATCGACAATCTGATCTTCCGCTTGAAAAAGGCACAGAACTTGCACGGCACTGAGGGTGTACAGCAAGTGAGAGTCGAGAGCAATGTTTCCGCCGAATCCACCGTCTTCATTTTGGCATGACAACGCGAATGATACGATTGGATCACGTGGCATTTCCGAGAGACGGTTCATAACCGCCATGGCGCTGGCTCCCCAGTATATGCCGCTGATGCGCAAATGAAGCGATGTCCAATACTCCATGCGAGAAGTTCGTTTGTCAAGGCTGTGGACAAATCCCGCATGCTTTTCAGTGAGCAATTCGTTGCTCGCGCAAGGCATTGCCATTTTGGGAATCGCTGCCACTGAAAAAAATCAAGTGGCGGCCAAGTCAATCCGCGCTCTTTTCGGCAAACAAGTGGATGCATATGAGGACTGGTGTTGGCAGGAATATCAGGGCGAAGCAAACTACAACCTTTCGCATCCTGCAGCCACTACTACCAGGGCCTCACGCTTTTGACGATGGTGGACTTGAGAGCTTTGGCAGTGTTTTCATGAAGTTCCTCGTCTTTGAGAGCGTCGACAGATGTGTGGAGTAAAAACTCAGTCATCCACGCTCTTGTCGCCCGATCTTCCAGAAGGTCAACGACAAGTTGTTTGGATATATCGAGAAGCTGTTCTTTGATCCACGTGTCTTGCAGCAACGACACCACAAACTTTTTCGTTACTTCACGGATGTATTTGTCTTCGAAAACTCCTTTCAAGAAGTCCGCTACGGCAGCTCGACTGCTCTCTTGTCGCAGCAGCCGCGTGATGACGTTGACCAGCAGAGTAACGGAGTTATCATCCTTTAAAATGTCTTCCACAACACCTTTCGTGGCGGCAACTGCATTATCTCTCACCTTTTTGTCGGATAACACGTCTTGCGCCATGCTAGCCGCCCCACCGACCGTGTCACTTTGAAATGAAGACCACAGGAAAACAGAAAGAAGCGTTACACTCGTGACAATACCAAGACCGGTAACGATGCCACGCCGCCAACTTTCAAAAATGTAAGACAGCCACATCGAAATCGAACTGCTTCTCGGCGGCGGAGGTGATGCGCCGATGGTTGGTTGAGGATCAATACTGCTTGTGCCCTCCGTCCGTAGCGACGATGCCGCTGGCAAAAGAAGCACTCGCGTCGGCACTAGGGAATTCGACAGGCGACGGTGGGCGTTCAGTAGAGTTGGGATTCGATTCATCGCCAAGTGGCATCGAGCGCCTTGCCGTCGCAGCATGTGTGAAAATGCAAACGGCGGCAATAGACAATCTAGGTTCTCCTTTGAGCGCGTGGGTATACTAAAAGATCGGCTCGTCACGACCAGCCCCGCGTCACAGCCACCACACCGCGGTGCAGCTTGTCGAAAAGGTTCTCACTGGTCACCGTGAGTCTTCCGGTTCCGATCACCCGTCCCTGTACCCCCTTGCGGATCGAACACACAACGAACAAAAATCAGGCGTCGTCATATCTTGCCTGTGAAAGAAAAATTAGATCGACTTGGGGAAGACAAGTTCCCAGAAAACGACGACGAATGCGGCTTCGAATCCAGCGATGAAGATGTTGAACGACGTCATTCCTTCAATCCAGTCGGGAAACTTCTTGTATGGATCCGCGGGATCGAAGTCCTTGAAATTTTCGGGCCACTGTGACTGATCGACGGTGACCTTCGCGCGCTCTTCATCGGTGAGTTGGTTACGGCGCACCGGGTTTGTGAAAGGTCCGGTGGTGTAATGAGTTCGGAGCGCCGTCAAGCTAGAAGCCAGCGCAGCTGTCGTCGGAGTGGCGGCGAAACGACGAGCCATGATCTGGTTCGACACTGTACGCAGCATAGCGTTTGGTACCGATAAAAAAAACTGTTTCACGACGGCAATCCCTACCAAGAAAGTCACATTTTGATTGCGTCATCGCAATGAACACACAACGAAGGCGAAAAAGTAACTCTGTCACACTTTAGGGATGCAAAGGTTGTACCATTGATTTGAATTGAAGAATTCCCTAGCGTTTTTCCACCCGCACCAACCTTTGCTCCCCACCGTCGCTTCGACCGTGGGCATCGCGTTGTAGTGAGGGTCCAGGATGAGATATTGCGCCTCGCACGTGCGTCGATTGAGCTGCACGCCAAGAATGGTATGAGCGTACGCGTCGCCGCCAATCATGACTGGAGGGCCGCGGCGCTCGAAGTGGTTGAACAGGAGTTGTTGGATTTCAGGATTGTCATCCAATTCGGAACCGCGCTCGAGTCGTTTGATCATGCACTCTAGGTTAGGCATAAAAAACTGAAGAACCAGCATCACTTCCACTGACCCAATCCAAGCTTTGCTGCCGACAAAGTTTTTGGTGGACGTCTTCGCGGGATCCACATTGGCCAGAATGGTTTGAATGTCACGCACTGACGGCATGCTAAACGTTTGAGGTGCCGAGAAGTGAGCAGGGGCGACAATTTCAAACCAAGACAGCACGGTTTGTAAGCTGCGGTACGCGCAACCCCATCCGCTGTCGTCGAAGCCATCAACGCGGTAGTGATAGTAGTCGTACGAGTTATCGGTGACCGTCGCCTTAGTCGAGCCTTCAATAACCCGAGGAGGTAAAATGGCGGCGTGTTTGTGGATGCCACGAAAGACAAACCGACAGGGACGTTCCGGGACCTTGTAATATCTGTCGTGTCTCATCCACTGCGACAACCTGGAGAATGAATCGACATTTTGGGTATCCGCACCATCGAGGCACCAACGACCGGCAAACCAGGGCGCGGCAGGCAACAACAAGCGCTTGAGCGCCTCGTTGTGCATCGCATCGGGACAAGTACCAGAGATCGGGCATGCAACCGGTATGCCGAAACTGATGGGCCAAAAGAGCGCGTAGCGCACATGAGCTGCGTTGAATTCACGTGCAAGATGGCACTGTGCTTCGCGTTGCACTGTTTGGCTTTCCCAGATGTCTTGCAATCGGCGGCATTGCAAGGCACACGAATGACTGAGCGACACAATGGAACTTTCACTTATCTCCAATGACGAGTTTTCTGTACCAGGCGTTGTCACAACCTGAACGCTCATGTTGACACCACGTGCCGGTACGACGTCGGTTGCGGTGACAGACAGCACTCGACCATCGTGAGAAATGAAATGACAGGATCCGCAACGGAGAGCGTCAACTTGCGCCGTGATGCTGACAAGAAGCAATTTCAACTGCGACAACTCATGTGCGCTGGCAACGCTCGGAAACGCATCCTGTAGAACCGATTTGCACTCGTACCGGGCAACGGTCTGGACTGTAGAAGGAAACATAGCGGACTTCCACAGGTTGTTCTCCTCAGCGTCTCGTCCAACCGCCAAGGCTGCGACGATAATGCGAAGATCGGCATGCGCTGAGATTGCGAGCAACTCTACAGGAAAGGATGCCGCTGAAAGAATGACGTCGCGTTGGCGCTCGTCATGCCACACTGTGCGAGTCATTATCTTGAATATACCCTTGTGTGAACAACAAATCGAATTTAGTCCACGTCGTACTTGTTCTCGCAAGTATGTACGATCGTCTCGACTGTAACTTCAGGCAACTAAAATTGGACCCAAACGGTTCGGCAACGCACCGTATGACGGGCACAGGACAACGAATTCCAAAACAGCGCTTGATTGGTCGGTGCATTTGATTTCGGTTACGTCAGTGTTGCTTGGCCCAAAGTGAGCGGTAATTGTCACACCGAACTGACTGCGAACCAAGCTGGTGAGTACCGTTTGAGCACCACCGAGTTTGCTTGATGGCAGTGCGAACTCGATTGTTTGTTCTTCACACCAGGCGAGGACACATTCTTCTTCTTCCAAGGTTGTGCGTCCGACAATGCACCGCGTTTCTCCATCTTGAATCCTTTTCTGCGAGCTTGATATCTGGGTGCCCGACTTGAGGAGGTGCAGGGGTACAATTTCGTCAACATGCAAAGAGACGACGGCCCGAACGCTTTTCATTGTTGGATGTCGAATCGGCCTCAACAACACTCGTAGTGTGTCGCCGGCAACGAACGTCGGACGCTGCAAGCTGACGTGCAGTATGGCCTTGTTGTCGCAAGTCAAGGTTGCATCGGGTGTGGACAGCCCTTCGAGCATGACGGAGTAATCCAGTTGGGAAGCGTATGGAATGTTGATATCATCATTGTCGTTGGACCGAAGTTCATCATTCGTCGGTGTCGCTGTCATCGGCGACGGTTGCTCTGGAAACACCAATGTCATGGGATCGCAATCGTCGTCCTCGCTCACGAATGGGGGGTTCAGCGTCCGGGCGGCTGCAGTTGAAGAAACCACGTGAACAGGAATGCGCAACATCCGTGTGGTGCCGATTTCGGCCCCACAATAATAGTCTGCGGTGACAACGATTGTGTGAACAAATCTCAAGCACGGACCGCGGTATGAAGGCGGAAGATGGCTGGGTACGCACAAGGACAAGCATGCACCTCGTCTTTCGAATTTCCGTAGTGGTGCGGCAACCTTGACATCGATGAACGGAGAAGAAAAAATGATGATCGACGAGTGACTCGATGGACGCACTCCAGTCTCAGCGGCGGGAAGTACCGCAACCGGTTGATGAAGCTGAGCCCGAACGCTTTCTGTGTTAATTCGCGTCTCATCCACGATGGTTTCAGTGATGTATTGAGCTTTCAGTGAGACCAACTCCACACAAGGAGGGCTGCTGTCGTCCACGTCTTTATGCAGGAAGACCTTTTCTATTTCCTGGGGCTTGCTAGTCGCTTCGCCACAAAAAACCGTCACGAAAACTTTGACGCGTGACCCGGCGTGGTAGTATGACCGATGGCAGCAGCCAAACAATGTCAGCTGAGAGGCCATGAAATTATTGGTCTGGAGGAATGAATACACTCGTGCCCAATGCACACATTTTCAAGTGCGAGAAGGAATGCACGATGGTGTCCCGGTAGGGGGTTTGTGCGGAAAACGGAAAAAAATGTAGCTACATTTTGGGGGCATGAATCACCTCCGAGACGGCAGCATGAAGCATCTCAAGGCGACCACGGCTGTGATGTTCGTGAAAGCGACGCTCCATATTCCCCACGTAGCTGTCAACAATTTCCTGCTGTATGACTTTCCCGTTGAGAATGTCGTATTTTGCTGCTGCAAGAAGGACCTGATTGCACGCGTGAAGGCGACGTCCGTGTGCGCTATCCATAAGAAGTGCAGGCTGCGAAAAGAATGAAAGGAATCATCGCATGCAACAACGACATTATCAAGACAACATTAAAGCATCCACCAATAATTTCGCGAAACTTCATGGTTACACAAAGGACGACATAAATTGCATACTGCGCCCAGAAGTTAAAAAAAAGTCACTCAAATAGCATCGAACCCGGCGAACGTCGTATTCAAGTTTCAGCACTTCTATGTACGAAACATCAAAATACTCTCGGTTGTAAAACAGTGTGGCCCAGTTGAATGACGTTTGGAACAAGGCGGTCAGCACTATCACAAACGCGAAGTAAAACAAAAGCATGAACGCTGTCAACCAAAACTTGTAGCGAAGTTTCATTTGCCGACGTTGCTCAGTAGACAGCGTTGGGGCGTTGAAATCATCTCGCATCTTGTCGGCCACGTGGTAAAGTGAAATCACCGGGATGAAGCAACAAACCAGGACGCCGATGACAAGGTAGCAATACAAGACTACGCCCGGAATGATGTGGACGATGACGGCTGGGAGAGGCATTGCCCAAGCAACAATCATCTGAAGTTTGTCAAAAACGCGGAAAACGGCAGATTTGGACCGACGTTCACCATCGAGGATGTAATGAACCGTACTTGAAACGATCAAGCCCGCTGGCGTGCCACTGTTAATGAAACGAAAGTATGCGTGTTCGAATCGTAGAAAACTTCCAGCGTTCGGATCGGTTTCTCGTTGTGCCTCCGAAATGCAAACAATGAAAAAGGCGATTGCGTAACAAATGTCGAATGCAAGGAAATAGACGTTCACGGAAAATACAGCCGACTGCACTTGTTCGTTGATTTCGACGACTTTCACCAATCTGGTGTAGCTTTCAATGTCTTCGCGATGCGCCGAAAGCACAAAATGAGCTGTTTCTTCGTCAAGTTCTCCTTCCTCAAGTTCGACTCGCGTCTGAACTGAATCATACAACTGCGATAAAGCTTGAAGAGCGCGTTCTTTCTCTCTCCCAGTCCACGCTTTTAGCACACTTGTTTGAGGTTTTCCATCCCAGGTAATTGTTTGTTGCAACTGAGCGAAACATTTGTCATAACTTCGCTTCACAACGTCATCCTTTGATGACAATTGTTCCGCAGCATCGCCAAGGAAGACATAGCTGGTGTTGACGAACGTCTCTCGAAGTCTCCCATCATCTTGAAGTTGAGGAATCGCATCGCGTAGCGCATAACGCTCTCCATCATCGAGATCGCATTCATAGACGACCTCTTGACCAGCAATAGTCAACGCGAGAGAAGCGGCGATGATGGTCGGACGGTTGTCAAACAGTCGCGCCAACGACTTTTCAGTATCATCAATTAACCACGCACGGTCAGGAAACGCGTACGGTACATACGTCGCCGTTGCCAAAAAATCGCTTCGATGTCGATCAAGATTCGCTTGTACGGAAATAAAGGGTTCATAGACCGTGTTGTCGTCGAATTCGACCGTTTGCTCCGAACCAAAAAACGTGACGCGAAAGCACAAGGAAGGTGAAATCCCTTTCAAATCGCCCGCCTTTGCTTCGTCGACGTCGACGTACGAACCCTCGGTTGTGAAAAAATGGACCGGTGGTTGGTCGACAGTTATTGCTTGCTTCAGTCCTTCAGCCAACTCAGCATTTTCGACGGTGGCCGAAACTGCTGCCAAGATGGCCCTTTTGATCGATTTGATTGGCATGTCGGGGCGCACTTCACAAAAGTACTCGTGTTTTTCACAACCGAGAAGGTTTTTTAAATGACGAAAGGAAATTGTCAGTAGCGTTGCTGAAGTGGGCGAGGACGGATTGGCAGGAAGACTCGCAGAACTCTTCGACAGCGATGATGCTTCCATCGACATGGCTAACGCAAGCGGTCGGAGTCGTATGCGTTGCCATTTCAAAGCTTCATGCTGGATTCGCACTGTTTCTAGAAGCGCGACTTGATTTGCTGGATCGTCAGCAAGAACTTGTTCACCACGCTTGCAAGAGTCAAAGAACCAATCGCGCAGGCTGGAAATAGCGTCTTTGTCTTGCCGACGATCAATGTGCAGGTCGTCGATCGCCCTTTCAATGGGTTGCAAACAAATCCGCTTGTCGGCAGACGCTCGTTGCAAGATCACGCCGTTGTCAGCGACGTGTTGGAGATAAGAAATACCTGACGGTGGCCGCGGGCAGAAATCCTTATTTTTCTTGAATGAATGAAGCACCGTTTTCAAATGGTTAACACCTTCCGACGATTCTTTCGTCAATCTCCATCGAATGCGGTACTTCCCTCCGTGTAAGAAGCAATCGACAACGTACTCAGCGAAACCGGGAGGAACCTGTTTGGTACACGGCGGTTGCCGCTGCACAAACAACTCAATTTGTTTGCGAATGAGCTCGATGAGGCGAAATAGTAGGAAAAGGTCGAGCATCTTCAACACCAGAAGTTTCAATCCTGGAAAGATGATGAACAAATACGGTTGCATGATCAGCGTCGGTGAAAAAATAGGTTCACATCCGCTGCAAACAAATGTCACGCCGAGAAGTGTCGAACACTGATTCGCGGCAAACGATGGAAAAAGAAACAGTAGTAGCATCGCCAACGACGTCGCGCCACAAGGAACGAAGGACACTTCACGATTTGCAGAGCATTGCACTCGCACTTTCAAATCTGGAAGACTGTTGTTTTGTAGTGCGTCAACCAGATCGTGGAAAGAAGATGAACAAGAATCACCATCACGCCGAGCAAGTTGTAACGTTGACGTGACGGGCGAACTGCTTCTGACTGCGCACAAGGCGACTGCGACCACGGAACGAGCCAACTCAGTACAGTTCAATGGAGCTGAACCAAAATAATATTTTGAGCAATTTTCATTTCCGCCTTTCAATAAAAAAGAAGAAAGCTTCGTGCATCGCCGAGTCAATGTCCACGAAGTTGTCGAGTCGTTGCAGGATGCCCATGACACTGAGTGATACGCCGATGAAGCGTCAAAATCATCTCCACGACAAGAAAGCGATGATAATGAAAGAACGGCGACGAAAACCGCAAATCGAATCATACTCTAGTGTTCAACGTTCTATGTCAAACAAACAAATGAAAATGAGCACGCATCGTGGCCGTGCAACAGAGAAACAGCGAGCGGTGTCTCCGCTTGCATTCAACGTTTGTGAAGTAATTATTTTCCATTTATCTTTCGTCTCAATGCTTGGTTTCCAAAAACTTCTTGTATTCCTGTTCGTTCATTAACGACTTGGGCATTTTGGGATTCTTGAGACGCACCATCCAACCGTCCTTTTCCGGAGAAGTGTTGACCAACACCGAGCCAGCACCGTTGAGTTTTTCATTCACTTCCACGACATCGCCAGAAACCGGAGAATATATCTTGGAGGCCGCTTTGACGGACTCGACTTCGCCGATGGCATCGCCTTGCCCGTAGCTTTCGCCGATGTTGGGCAAACCAACAAAAACCACCTTTCCCAGGGCGTCTTGAGCATAGTTTGTAATTCCCATCGTTGC
>ERZ1292633.5262-Hain-H41-02um-R1-5262-length-11731-cov-4_pt1 | contig 11731 bp, 5 predicted proteins | sample MGYA00564406_ERZ1292633 | MGnify/ENA primary metagenome ERZ1292633 (study PRJEB36523, sample SAMEA6512639) | groundwater metagenome | collected 2019-01-08 | study: AquaDiva: Metagenomics assemblies of 32 groundwater samples
TTAGCGTGACGGGGCAAACCACGGGCGGTCAAGGCGGCGGCGGTGGTGGTGGCGGCCAGGGTGGCGGTCAAGGTGGCGGTTCTATTTTCGGCGCTCAAGCTGGTGGTGGTGGACAGCTTGGCGGTCAGGGCGGTGGCGCAGGCGGCCAGGGTGCCGCGGGGATTCCTTTTGGCACCACGCAAAACAACATGGAAGTTGTCCATGCGGCGGTGCGGCAATTTTTCGTCACCATGGGGGTGAATCTTGATCCCGCATTGGGCAAGAGCATTTTCTTCAACGACCGCAAGGGTGAGCTTCTCGTGCGGGCAACGCCTGACGAACTCGATCTCATCGAGCAGGTCATCCAGACTTTGAATGCGCCGCCTCCGCAGGTGAATATCAAGACGCGGTTCACGGAAATCAGCCAGAACGACAACAAGGCCCTCGGCTTTGATTGGTTCTTGGGCAACATGATTGTCGGCGGCAAATCACTGGCCTCGGGCGGCAGCCAGCCGAGTTTGACGGGTGCGCCTTCAACGGCCAATCCTTCGGGAGTATTCCCCGGACAACCGGGGTCATTGACCTCGGCGGCGACCACCATTGCCAATTCCGCGAGCGACGGATTGATCACGGGCGGCTTGCGCAATACTTTTGGTCGGGACAACACCTCGACTCCTACTTTGGCGACCTTCACCGGCATCTTGACGGACCCGCAGTTCCGGGTCGTTTTGAAGGCCATCGAGCAGCGTGATGGTATTGACCTGTTGAATGAAGGTCAGATCACCACGTTGAGCGGTCGGCAGGCGCAGATCCAGGTGGCGGAAGTGAAGACGATTGTGACCGGCATTGATAACCAGCAAGGCAACCAAGGTGGCACGACGGCAGCCACGGGTGGTGGCACGGTTCAACAAGCTGCTGCAGCCACGTTCGTGCAGCCGACCACCTCTCCCGTGCCGCTCGGTCCGGTGATTGACGTGTTGCCCACGGTATCTTCGGATGGTTACACGATCCAGATGACCATCATCCCGACCTTGACGGAGTTTGTCGGTTACGATTTGGCGACGGCGGCCACGTTCGTGCCGACGGCCATCACGGGTACCGGCCAGAGCATCAACTCGGTGTTGCCGCTGCCGATCTTCCGCGTGCGCCAGCTCACCACCTCGTGCAGCGTGTGGGATGGCCAGACGATTGTGTTGGGCGGATTGATCTCCGACAACGTCACCAAGACAAAGGACAAAGTTCCGTTCCTCGGTGATTTGCCGCTCATGGGCAAGTTGTTCACGAGTGAATCGTCCCAGACGACGAAGAAGAATCTCGTTATTTTTGTGACCCCGCGGATCATTGATGCGGCGGGAAATCCGGCACACTTGGACGAAGAGATGCCGTTCCTGCAGGCGCGGCCGGCAGCGCAGTAAGGCGGCATTGAGGAGGCAAACGCGTGGCGCGAATCCTCATTGTGGATGGGCATGCGTATGCGTATCGGGCGTTTTATGCGATTCGCTCGCTGAGTTCGCCGAGTGGGCGACCGACGAATGCGATTTACGGGTTCATCAAGATGCTCGGCAAGATGCGGGCGACAGTGAATCCGAGCCACTTGATCGTGGTATGGGACGGTGGCTTGAGTGCGGAACGGCGGACGGCGTTGCCGGGGTACAAGGCGCAACGGCCCGAGATGCCGGCGGATTTGGGGACGCAGTTGGATGAGATCGGGCGTTATCTCACCGCGGCAAACATCGCGGCATTTTGCGGGGATGGCATTGAGGCGGATGATTACATCGCGTTCATCACCCAGGCCGCAGTGCGGGCGGGTTGGGAAGTGGTGATTGCCAGCGCCGATAAAGATTTTATGCAGTTGGTCGCGCCGGGGGTAGGGTTGTTGAACCCGAACGACAAGTCGGAAACGATTTGGGGCGCGGAACAGGTGCGGGCCAAGACCGGTGTGTTGCCGGAGCAGATCGTGGATTGGCTGAGTCTGCTGGGGGACAGTGTGGATAACATCCCCGGAGTGCCCGGGGTGGGGCCGAAGACGGCCACAGATTTGTTGCAGCAGTTCGGGTCGGTGGCTGGGTTGTATGCGCAGTTGAGTGAAGTGAAATCCGCGCGCATCCGACAAGCGTTGCAAACAGCGGAGGCCGATGTGCGGCGCAATCAGGCATTGGTGCGATTGCAAACCGAAGTCGGTGGAGAATTTCCAGCGGAAACGCTGGCGGTGAAACCGGCGGATGCCGGCCAATTGGCAGAGTTGTTCCGCGAGTGGGGCTTTCGCTCCATGCAGGCGGAACTGGAGGCCGCACAGTCGCGGCAGCAGGAATTGATTTAGCGCAGTAAAGAAGCAGTTGTGAAAACAGAAAATAAAGCACAGACGATTTTAGGATCGTCGTTGAATCGGATTCGCGGCGACCGCGTTCCGGTCGTGCTATCATTTGGCAAATTTCTTATGGCATCGTTCCCGTACGTCCGGAAGATTTCGATTGTGGCGTTGCTGACCGGCGCGACCACGTTGGTGCAAGGTCAGGGTAGTTATGCCCCCGAGGGCACGGAATACAACATCACCGGCCCGCTTCCCGGAGAACAAACCTTGCCGCACGCCAGCATCAAGACGACTGGCGGTTATCTGGTCTGGCAGGACAATATCACCGACGGTTCGGGCTATGGGATCAGCGGTCGGAAACTGGACGGCAGCTTGAGCGGTTCGTTAAGCACCTTTCGCGTCAACTCCGCCGGGGCTGACGATCAGGAAAACGCCTCGGTTTCCTTGCTGAATGATGGTGGCGCGATCTTTGTCTGGCAGGGCGGCCGACAGGGGTTCCAACACATCTACGCCCGCATCCGTTCCGCCGGAGGAATTTGGTCGCCCCTTAGTGCGGATCTGATGGTGAACACCGCCACCAACACCTATAAGGTTGATCCGGTGGTGGCAACGCTGACCAATGGCAATGCGGTCGTGGCCTGGTCCAGTTTCAATCAGGTTTCTGGCAGCAGCATGCGGGATGTGTATTTTCAGATTCTGGCGCCGACGGGTGCAAAGGTCGGGGTGGAAACCCGCGCCAATGTCACCACGGCTTTCAATCAACGCAATGCAGTCATGACGCCGTTGAGCGATGGACGTTTTGTGCTGGTCTGGGTTTCCGAACAGGAACGCTTTGAGAACAGTGTTGATCTTCGCGGCCGCATCTTTAGTGCGACTGGGCAGCCCGAATCCCTCGAACTCAAAATTAGTTCCGATGTTAACACCAATGTTTGTGCCAACCCAAGCGTGGCACCTTCAGCCGATGGCGGTTTCATCGTCACTTGGATGCAAAAGGATGTGCAGGTCCAGAATAATAGCTGGGACATCTATGCCCGACCCTTTTCCGGTGTCGGTGCTGGGTGGATCACCCGGCGGGTCAACACGACGACGTATGGCGATCAACTGGCCCCGAAAGTCGCTGCGCGCGACAACGATTACCTGGTTGTGTGGACGAGCATGGCACAGGACGGGTCCAGCGAAGGCGTTTATGGCCAGTATCTCGCGGGCGACGGCGCTCTAGTGCAGGGCGAGTTCCGTGTGAATACCACCACGGTCGGCCCGCAAATCAATCCGACGATTGCCGCAGATGGCACTGGGCGTTTCCTGGCAGTGTGGAGCAGCTTTGTCGGCGGGGCCTCGGTTTACGATCTTTATGCCCAACGTTTCGTGAATACGAACCAGCCGCTGGCCACGCCGGGAGCGCCGATGGTGGTGGCCTTGAGTTCCAACACGCTCAGCGTGAGCTGGCCGCCGGTCAGTGGTTACAGTGTCGCCAATTACGAGGTGTATGCCGATGGTGCCACGACTGCGACCGCCGTGGTCACCAATACCTATTGGAACGCCACGGGACTTGCACCAGCCAGTGCGCACAGTTATCGGCTGGCCTACGTTTTGGTGGATGCCCGGCGCTCGCCATTGTCTGCAGCGGGCACGAACACCACTTTTGGCGCGCTCTGGTATTACGATGTGATTCCGCAAGAGTGGATGGCGACGTACTTCGGTCAACAGTTCTGGACCTGGCCCTCGCCCTACTTGGATTCGGATGGTGACGGAGCTTCCAACAAGAGCGAGTTCTTGGCTGGCACGAATCCGAATGATGCCAACAGCGTCTTGAAAGTCCGGTTGCAGCCGACGGTGCAGGGATTGTTCCTCAACTGGAACACACAGCCCGGTTTGATGTACCAAGTGTGGAGTGCCAGCGGAGCAACTGGTCCGTGGACCAAGGTGGGAGGGCCGCGCTTTGCCGCCGGCATGGTGGATTCCATGTATGTGGGGGGAAGTGCTGCGGGCTTTTACCAAATTGAACGGTTACGTTAATTGAAGATTTTATGGTGAGAATTTTGCAACGGTTTGTCTGGGGGGTGGTCTTGGTGGCCAGTCTTGGTAGCGCCTCGGCCTTTGTCCCGCTTGGTCCGAACAATGAGGCGTATCAAGTGCCGGCGATTGGTTACAACCCCAATATCAATTTAGGTGACGCGTTGGAGACGGGCCCCAAAGCGATTGGAGAAGAATATCGGCGCAATACACCGGTGATGTATTATTCTTTCGACCAGAACTTCATTGATTACTTCGGCTCGAATGGGATGGCGGCGGTGGATGCGGCCATGGCTGTGCTGAACGGTCTGAACAGCGTGTCGAGCTACTCGAACGACCTCGCCGAAATCCCGCTGGAATCCATGCGCATCAACTCTTATGCGCAGGCGCTGAATTTGCAGGACCTCAAATCCATGGCGCTCTTTCTGATGATGGAGCAACTCGGGTTGAGCGAGCCCGATCGTTATACTTGGTGCATTCATAGCCGCGAGCATTTCGGCACTCCTCCGTGTCCGGCAGGACAGCAATATCTCATCATCAAGCGCAACATTGACCCGGTCACCAGCTCGCCGAATCAATTTCAGTATTCTAGTTATGTCAACGGGACTTTGTTGACTTACGAAATCGTCGAATACTGTGGCACCGCAAATTCGCCCGTCCCGCCGATGGAGGCAGACGCGCGCGAATACCAAGTGGATCCCCTTTCCCCTCGGTACTCGGCGGTCGCTTCGCGAGCTGTTCTGCTGGGAGGCTATTATACGGGTTTGACTCGGGACGATGTTGGAGGGCTCCGGTATCTGCTTCGTGCCGGCAACATGAACATCGAGAATGCCGGAGCAAACACGATCACCTTTGTGACCAACAACACTTCCCAATTGTTGTTCACCTCAAACCTGTTCGACTTTGTCAGTGCGGCTTTGGTCAATGACGCGGCGGCGTTGACGGCTTTGTATCCCAACTTGCAGATTGCCAGCACTACGGAGATCTTTACGAATGTGATCTCCACCAACGTGGTTTTCTACTTCACCAATTATCCGTTTGAACCTTTTGGCACGCCGCCCCATCTGATCACGGCTTCCGTTCGCGAAACCAACATCACCAGCTATTACAACCATACCTTCGCGAATGCTTATATCACCCCGGGGCAGCAACTGACTTCAAACTTTCAAGTCCCCGTTGTTCCAGGGCACTCGGCTTCCAATGGGATCATCACCACCATCACGACCAATATTTCCTCCAGTGCCTGCGGCCCCTTCAGTCCGATTGGTTTGATTTGCACCAATGTCAGTGTTTCCCAGAGTTCGGTGAACGGGGCTTTCGGAGATTTTTACATCTTGCCGGCCAATCTTTGTGATGTTTCCATTGTTTCCACCCAGCTTGTCATCAACGTGACCGTAACGAATGAAACCGGGGGTGTCATTGTAGTTTTCACCAATGCGTCGGGAGGGATTGAAGCCGTTGATTCGCTTTTTTCTCAAACCCCGGTCTATTCATACAATCAATATGTTTATGTCGTCCGCCCGGTAGTTTGTCCGGAGAATACTGTTGCTTTGCGGCAGGGTGTTGAGCGGATCCAGTTTGTGCGGCGCGACTACGATTCGTTGATCGGCCAGTTCTGGGAGCCTGTGAGCACCAATTATGTTCTCAATGCCGTGACCAACAGCACCCTGTTGCCGCAAACCGTTCAACGCACGGTGACGCAACCAGACATCCTGTTCACTGCAGGGGTTCTGACGGGTGGGCCGGGTGCTGTCACCATCAACGATTTCAACCGGAATGTGAATTTCAATTCCGACAACGCGTTGGCTGGATTAGCGGGTCCTGGAACGATCGAAACCCCGACCACGATCACATTCAACAAAGTCGGCCCGGTCTATGCCAACCTCTCGCCTGGCTTTCTGGAGGGAAATCAAATCGCAGTCCAAATCTGGGCCAGCTTTGATGGCAGCACCAATATACCGGTCGTCTATCCGAACGGCACCAGTACCGCCAATCTGGAGAACCTGATCTTCATCCAGACCAGCCCAACGTCCGGCACCCTGACCAATGGCACTTTGGGTTTGAATTACACCAATGTGTTTCCTGGGTTCACAGTTACTTCCGGCGCTACGGCACCGTTCGTCTGGACTTTATCTCCTGGCTCGGCGGGATTGCCCGCCGGTCTGACTTTGACCACGGTCCCCGGCAATTTGGGCCAGATCACCGGCCGGATTTCCGGAGTGCCGACCACGCCGGGGATTTATGATTTTTCGATCCGGATGACCGATGCCACGGCGCGCTATGTTGATCGGCCCTATACCATTACCATCGTTCCGTGACCTCCGAATCATTCGATCAAGACTTGTCATTATGAAGCGGATTATTGCAACCATTTTGGGGATCGCGGCGGTGGCTGTTCAGTCGCCAGCCACGCAGGCAAACTGGATAAACGGCGGGGTGACCAACGTCGTCGTGCCGATTGATGCCACCAATGTTATCAACAACGCTGGTGGCACGGTTAGTGTCTTCACCACGCCGTTTCCTTTTGATGCTTCCAACGCCCAGAATTTTACCAATTTCGGAACGATGAACGGTTCGGTGGGTTTTCGTTTTGACAACGCGCCCCGGGACAGTTCCGGTAACGCAATCGCACCCCGAAAATTGGCGGCGAATTTTCACAACCGGAATTCTGGGATTGTGGCCGCGACTGACGGGACCATTGTGCTGGACCCTTTGCTGGGTTTCACCACCGGCAGTTACCTTTTGGTCCACGCCACGAATCTCATCAACCAAGGTACCCTCAGCGTGGGGTCCGGCGGCTTGTTGCAACTGGTTGGGACGAACGTCAACATTTCCCGGAGCGCCTTGGCCGTCAACGGACTTGCTGGTTCGAGCTCATTCAACAATTTTAACTTGGGCACTTTTACCCCGGCCACCTCTATCACGGACAATTATTGGGGACAAGGGAACGACACCTTTAATGTGACGGGAATTGGCAGCGTCTTCCTTGCGACAAATCTCGTATTTAGCTCGCCGGCTCATGCGGTCACCAACACCTTGGGGGGTCTCACCGCGACTGTGCCAAGTCCCTTTAGTTTCTTTGAAAATTATGATTTTGTTGGGGCGTACACCAACGCGCCAAACCCGACTAATATTTATCGGCAGGCTGTTTTTGTCAGACTCGCTTCCACCAACATGGGGGTGAACATCAAGTTTAGTCCCAGTCCCCAACCCACCAATTTCTTTCGGGGCGTGGGGGTGCAGATATACAACATCGAAACCAATATTTTCACCGAAACAAGCTTCACCAATTCCATCTATTTCTCCGACACGCTGGCGTCCACGACGAATCGCGGGCTGTTAGAGAACTTCGCGGATGGCACCAGCCGGCCTGCCAATTATGTCTTGTCACGGTTTCCCACGTTTGAGTTCTCGGGGGGCATGGACACGAATGCAGTTTTTACGGAGGACTTTTTATTCGCTCCTGGTTTTGATTCCACTGAATCCAGTGGCCCTTACGCGGGTTACTCCGCCAGCATTGATAACTTGGTCTCCCGGCCCCCCGCCATTCCCGCAGGCGACTATACCAACAATCCGGGCCGGATTGAGATTCGGGCCGAGCAACTGGACATGAATCGGGCGCGGATCCGCACTGAGGGATTGCTCAGCATTCAAGCCAATCATCTCATCAGCAGCAGTAACGCCGTCGTTGACTCCGAAAATCTTAGTTTTAATCTCACCTCCACCAACGGCAATTTGCAGGTGCAAAACCTGATGAAGGAAACCGTGAACCGGCTGCGTGGCGAGGTCCATGCGTGGAGCGCCCGGTGGACCAACTCGTTTACGCCGGTCGGCAGCACCAACTCGGTGTCGCTCAATTTCCATGTGCTCATCATTGATGCCCAGACGCTGCTGGATGAACTGCCCGTCACCGTTTACGAACTGCGCGCCAAGGCGACCAATGTGACGATCAATGACAATGCCACCGTCGCCCGCACGTTGCTGATCCAGAGCGACTCCCTCACGTTGAATGGCAGTATGACCCTCTCCAGCGACCTTCAAAACTGGACGCAGCCGTTGGTGCCGACCTTGAAACACTTTACCAACAACGGAGTGTTGACGATCCCCAATGAAGCTCACTTTGGCGATGAAGGCGTCACCCCGTATCGCAGCTTTGTGAACTTTGGCACCATCCAATCCTATGGTCAGAATATCCGGAGTGACTACGCGCAACTCAGCGGTTTTAACTCCGCAGCGGCTTCCTTCAGCCTGCAAGCGACGAATGGTCAGATTTATGGCGGCACGATCTTCGCCAACGGTTCGGTAACTCTGGCTGGTGATGCCATCCGCCTTAACCAAGCCTGGGTGGAGAGCGGGAGCTTGCTTGAAATCAATGTGACCAATTATCTTTCGGATGATGGTGCAGGCTCGGCCAACTTGGTGAATATGACCGACGGTTTTTATATGTCCACCAAGCCTGCCACCGGGGATTTGTTGGGAACCACGGTTAATTCAGCCGCACTTAATTTTGCCCAGGTAAACCACGTCTGGGCCGGACGCGATGATGGGGTCAACCTCACGGGCTTCTCCAACAACGTTGCCTTGGGAGTCTTGGAGTTGGAGCCGCTGGGCTTTGATCCGCTGTTCGTGTTCAGCGGTGCTGGCGTGGCGAACGGTTTGTATGTGGACCTGCTCGACCTGTCGTTGCTCTCCGATTATGCGAGCCAGTTGCAGATTGATCCGAACCTGACCATCTACTACGCCGCCGCAGTCCTGAACATCAGCGCCACCCCGACCAATGGTCAGTCCACGGAAGAATTTCTCGATGGCCAATTCGGTGGTCGCTTGCGCTGGGTGCCGGGTTTCACTGGGCCAAACAGCACCACCACGGTCACGATCAATGGTAATCAAATCATCTCCGTCAATCTGGCCCTGCGTAACAGCGGCGTCCTGGATTCGGATGCTGACGGCACGGTCAATGGACTTGACGCCTCTCCGTTCGATGGGGTGACGATTGATTCCATCCAACGCAATGTCAGCCCTGCGGGTTATCGCCTGACTTGGGATGCGGCGCCCAACACATTGTATCAAGTTGAAGCCCGGACCAATCTGACCGCATCGGCCTGGTCGGTCTTGTTCACCACCACCAGCACCAACGCCACTGTTGCGCCGTGGACGGTGCTCGACACCAATGCCGCGCCTGCTGGTGTGACCCGATATTATCGTGTCACCTACAGCCCGAACAACTGACGGAGCCGCTTCAGGCGGTGGCGTGAGGCGTCAGTTAAATTTGATTGGCACGGGGCGGGCAACAATCCTTTGCGGAGCGTCATGAAAGCCCTCGGACTCACTGGCGGCATCGGCATGGGCAAATCCACGGCAGCGCAGTTTCTTCAGGCGCGGGGGATTGCTGTGGTTGATACGGATGAACTGGCGCGGCAGGTGGTTGAACTTGGCCAGCCAGCGTTGGCGGAAATTCTGCAAACCTTCGGTTCTCATCTGGCCGATTCCACCGGTCACCTGCGGCGTGAAGCTTTGGCAGCGATCGTGTTCAACGATTCCAGCGCGCGCGCCACTTTGGAGGCCATCACTCATCCCCGCATCACTGAACTCTGGCGGCAACAGCTCCAGGCTTGGCGCAATGAAGGCCGGGCGACCGCGGTGGTGGTCATCCCGCTTTTGTTTGAGACGAAGGTTGACGCGGAATTTGACGCGGTGATCTGCCTCGCCTGTTCTGCGCCGACCCAGCAGCAGCGCCTTCGGGCCCGGGGCTGGTCGGTGGAGCAAATCCAACAACGGTGCGCCGCGCAATTGCCGGTCGCGGATAAGATGCTGCGCTCGGATTTTGTGGTTTGGACGGAAGGCGATGTCACCGTCAGCGCGCAACAACTCACCCGAATTATTCCGGCCTGAAGCGGGAATTTGTTTTGCAAGCAGGGGGTGCTTTGTTACACCGTGCTGACATGATTCTCCCTCAGGACGAACTGCGGAAGCTGACTGAACTCAAGCATCGCGCGCCTCATGCGATCCTTGGCCTGCATCCCCGCTCCGACGTTCCCGGTCTGGTTGCCCGCGCCTTTTTCCCGAATGCTGCCAAAGTGGAACTCCGTTCCCTCGCAGCGGCGGACAAAGCTTCCTTTGAATTGCAACGCATCCACAAGACCGGCCTGTTTGAAGGCGCGACCGATGCCGCCACCAAAGTTTTCAAATACGAACTCGTCATCACGGATGACAAAGGCAACTCCCGTTCAATCCGCGACCCGTATTCTTTTCTGCCGACGTTGAGCGAGGAGGATCTGTATCTCTTTGGCAAAGGCGACGAGCGGAAGCTTTACGACAAACTCGGCGCGCAATTGCGCACGGTGGATGGCGTGGCGGGAACGAGCTTCGCCGTCTGGGCGCCGAATGCCCAGCGCATCAGCGTGGTCGGTGATTTCAACAATTGGGACGGGCACGTACATCAGATGCGTTCGCTCGGCTCGTCTGGGGTGTGGGAAATTTTCATTCCCGGTGTCGGTGAAGGTGCTCATTACAAGTTTGAGTTGCGTGACCACAACAATCACATCCGCCTCAAGGCCGACCCCTGCGGTTTCTTCATGGAAGTGCCGCCCAAGCAGGCGTCCATCGTCTGGAACAACAAGAAGTTCAAGTGGACCGATGACGCTTGGCTGAAGAAGCGCAAGAAAACCAACCCCCTCCAGGCGCCCGTCAGCACTTACGAATTGCACATCGGCTCGTGGCGCAAGAAGAGCAAGGCGGAGTCTTTTGGCTATCGCGAACTCGCCGCGCCGCTCGTCGCGTATCTACAGCAGATGGGTTTCACGCATGTTGAGTTCATGCCACTGGCGGAACACGCGTTTTATCCGTCGTGGGGTTATCAAGTCACCGGCTTTTTCGCACCGACGAGTCGTTACGGCACGCCGGAGGATTTGCAATATCTCGTCAACGAACTCCACAACGCCGGCTTTGGTGTCATCGTGGATTGGGTGCCCGCGCATTTCCCGCGCGACGACTGGGCGCTGGCGAAGTTCGACGGCACTGCTCTTTACGAACACGAAGACCCGCGCAAAGGCGCGCATCAGGATTGGGGCACGCTCATCTTCAACTACGGTCGCCATGAGGTCGTGAACTTCCTCATCGCGAACGCGCTGTTCTGGTGCGAGCGCTATCACATTGATGGCCTGCGCGTGGACGCCGTGGCTTCAATGCTTTACCTCGATTACTCGCGCAATCACGGCGAATGGATTCCCAACAAATACGGTGGGCGTGAGAACCTGGAGGCGATTGATTTCCTCCGGCAGTTCAATCATCTCGTCCACACGGAGTTTCCCGGCGTGATGACCATCGCGGAAGAATCCACCGCCTGGCCGCAGGTGACGCGACCGCCCTACGTCGGCGGGCTGGGCTTCTCGATGAAGTGGAACATGGGCTGGATGCACGACCCCCTCG
>ERZ1292633.5263-Hain-H41-02um-R1-5263-length-11730-cov-5_pt1 | contig 11730 bp, 13 predicted proteins | sample MGYA00564406_ERZ1292633 | MGnify/ENA primary metagenome ERZ1292633 (study PRJEB36523, sample SAMEA6512639) | groundwater metagenome | collected 2019-01-08 | study: AquaDiva: Metagenomics assemblies of 32 groundwater samples
TATTTAAATGATTACACGGAAGGACACCTAATAATGTCCATAATTTCTGTAAGCTGTAATAAGGTTATAAACTTCCAATTCTTTTTCAGACAGGCCAAACGCGCCGTCTTTTGCAAACTCAGCACCTTCAAAAAATCTTTTCCACTCAAGCTCAACTGAGTCAGGTGAAGTTTTATACATATTATAAAGTGATTCTAAATATTCCAGATTCATGTGATTCATTGTGCTTTGACCTCGTCTGTTTTTAGAATAATAATCGTCTCATAAAAAGTGGATGAGATAAAACAAAAAAGGAGGGCGGAGTGTATACATTAGTTGTCGTTCGTCACGGAGAGTCTGTTTGGAATAAAGATAATCGTTTCACCGGGTGGAAAGATGTCGATTTATCCCCTAAAGGTGTAACCGAAGCGCAAAAAGCGGGCAAAATCCTTAAAGAAAAAGGATTTACTTTTAATATGGCCTACACCAGCCGTCTGACACGTGCCATTAAAACTCTTAATTTCATATTAGACGAGATGAATTTGCATTGGCTCCCTGTTTTAAAAGAATGGCAATTGAATGAACGCCATTACGGAGGCCTACAGGGTTTGAATAAAACCGAAACCGCAGAAAAATATGGCGAAGATCAGGTTAAAATTTGGCGTCGCAGTTTTGATACGCCTCCTCCGTTGATGGATAAAAAGGATCCCGAACATCCATCCAAAGACCTACGTTATGCTGATGTTGAAGCGAATTTTCTTCCGGGTGGGGAATCCTTAAAAGATACGGCGGAGAGAGTCTTGCCGCTCTGGCACCAAAAAATTTCTCAAGATATTAAAGCCGGAAAAAGAATTCTGATTGCAGCGCATGGTAATTCAATTAGAGCCTTAGTGATGCACCTTGAAGCCTTATCACCTGCAGAAATTATGGAAGTTAATATTCCTACAGGAATACCTTTATTGTATCAGCTCGATGCAAATCTAAAAGTTATCAGTAAAGAGTATTTGGGAAGCGCTGAAGAAGTGGCGTCCGCCATGCATCATGTGGCTTCACAGGGTAAAAAGCAGGGCGAAAAGACATAATGCCGATGATACTTTTTAAAAACCTTAAGCTTGTTGATTCAGATTTTAAGGGCCAGCAACCCAAGATGGCCTTTGTTGTTAATAACGGAATTATTCAGTGGATAGGCTCACAGAATAAAGTTCCTAAAGAATATAAAATCAAAAAGTCTGTTGATTTAAAAAATAAATTGGTTTTTCCATCGTTTATTGAGTGCCATACGCATAGCGTTTTTGCGGGCTCGCGAGCTGAAGAGTTTGAGTTACGTAATCAGGGTATAAGTTATCTTGAAATCGCGCAAAAGGGTGGTGGCATTCTTTCAACCATGAGGGCTACACGTCAAGCACCTGCAAATGAATTGCTTCGTCTAACACAAGAAAGAGTGGATAATTTTTTAAAGCAGGGAGTTTCGACTCTCGAGATCAAATCGGGCTACGCGCTGGATTTAAAAAATGAAGTTAAAATGCTGGAGATCCTTAAAAAAATCAAAGGCCCCCAAATTATAAGTACATTTTTAGGAGCGCATGCGCGCCCACCTGAGTTTTCTGATAATGCGGATTATCTGCAATACCTCAGCACTCAAGTTTTGCCTGTTATTAAAAAGAAAAATCTTTCAAAACGCGTTGATATTTTTATTGAGAACAAGTTTTTCGAAAAACCTGAATCACTGGTTTATTTACAAAGTGCTATCGATCAGGGCTTTGAGATCACGATTCATGCGAACCAGTTATCCTTGTCGGCGGGGGCGGAGTTGGCATTAGAGTTAGCTGCAAAATCGGCCGATCACGTTATTCATTTAGATGATTTTCTCATTCATCAATTTGCAAAATCAAATACAGTCGCAGTTCTTTTACCCACAGCAGATCTTTATATGAAATGTGCTTATCCACCAGCACGTAAATTGATTGATGCAGGGGCCTTGGTGGCGCTAGCCACAGATTACAATCCGGGAAGCTCTCCGTCGCAGGATTTATCTTTAGTAGGTTTACTTGCGCGTTTAGAAATGAAGATGACTTTGCCTGAAGTTTTTAAAGCTTATACATATAATGCGGCCCGCGCTTTAGGTCTTGAGAATCGTGAAGGGTCCTTAGAGGTGGGTAAAAATGCAAATTTTATTTGCACCAATGCCGAGCTAAATGATTTTTTCTATTCTGCTGGTCGTATGCCAGAGCACTCATTATTCATTCGAGGAAGAGAAATTAAATCTTAATAAATTCAGTTTTATTTACGCAGCGCATCGTGTAATTTAAGATTCTTAAATTTTTTACTTGTGAAGTAGGCCAAAGTATTTCTAGTGTTAGGGATACAAGGATGTGAAATAAATTATGGCAGCAACATACTCATCATTTATGACAACAAGATTTTACAGCCCAGTTTTCAACACCGCTCTGTTTGATGGGCCTATCAGGATTTATTTCTCGCAGAGCTACGAATCTTCCGCCCTAAAGATCTATCATTTATTGCAAACGCAATATCTTGAGCAGTGGAAGCAACTAAAAGAGTGTTCCTTAAAAGCTAATGAACATGTTTTTCTTATGATGTATCCTGATAAAAACGATTTAGAAATGGTTTTCCCTTCAATGTCCAGCGCTGTTCCCTGCCAGCAATGGGAAGAGGGTTTAGCCATTGGCTTTTGCCAACCTCAGGATGATATTGAAATGGTACATCAGTTAGATTTCATCATGCAGTCCATCGCTTCATGGATTGATCAAGTTAAGAATAATGTTAATAATTATGAAGTTTCATTCTAGTAAGGGTCAGATATTAGTTGAGTATCTATTACTGATGGTTATTGTTGTTGGCATTGCGACTTTGCTGACAAAAAGCCTGATAGGACGTGGTGATTCTAATCAAGGCATGGTCATTAAGGCTTGGAACGGAATTCTAAAAAATATTTCCAATGATCTACCCGATTGTGAAAATCAAACCGATTTATCAGCCCCTAATTGCCCCGTAAACTAGGTAACAGTACCTAGAAATAGCCAGAGCCTCTTTTTTTAACTTCTTTATTTATTTTTTTCTGCATAGATTCCTGAATTTCATTAGCCAAATCATGGCAAAGTTCAGAATCATTTACTTTCTCTGGCGCAAAATGCAGCTCGATAGGTTTTTCAAAAACTATTTTCCACTTGGCTGGCAGTGGGATTATATTCAGTGGCAAGGGTAAAACCAATCCCCGTAAAAATTTTGTAAATTTTAAGGTTTGAAGATTAATATGGGTTTCTTCGGCACCTAAAATTATTGTGGGTACAATTTTGGCATTGGTTTCAATAGCCATACGAATAAAGCCGCGTTTAAACTCCTGCAGCTGATAGCGCTCAGAACTCGGTTTAAAGTTCCCTTGCTCACCTTCAGGAAAAAGCACGATTAAGTTATTTTTTTTCAGCAGTGACACGCCGTTTTCATAAGTAGCTTCGGTAAAACCCAGTTTATGAGCAGGAAGTGCCGTGGTTTCTGTTAAAAACCATAAATGGTGGGTCATAACTTTTGGTTGGCGTTTGGTATTTTGCTGGATGACATAAGCCAAAACCATGGCATCAAAGCCCGAAAATCCCGAGTGATTCGGTGTGATAATCACTGGTCCCTTAGTAGGAATATTTTCTAAGCCACTAATTTCTAAGCGAAAATATTTTTTTAACAGCTCCATGAAAAATCTTGGAAAAACCTTATAAAGAAGTGTGTCAGAACTCAGTTCTTTGAGGTTGAAAACTTTTTCGTTGGGTTTTTTAAAAAAATTGATCATGATATGAATTAGAGCTTAACATGGATAAAAAAAAGAACCAGAGAAAGTATCAATAGTATGAAAAATCCGACCACAATGTCAGCGGCCTCAATTAAAAAATACATTATGTCCATTGATCAGGGTACAACGGGGTCCACCGTTATCTTACTTGATCAGGCCGGAAGTCTTGTTTCAAAAGCGACTGTTGATTATCAGCAGCACTACCCACAGGCGGGTTGGGTTGAACATAATCCTGATGATATATGGAAATCTGTAGAAACTGCGGCCCTGCAATGTTTAAAAAAAATCTCTGCCTCACCTGAGGAAATTTTAACAATTGGCATTACCAATCAGCGTGAAACAGTGGTGGCGTTCAGAAAATCCACTGGCGAAATTCTGCACAATGCCATTGTTTGGCAGTGCCGCAGAACTTCCAAAATGTGTGATCAGCTCCGAAAAAAATGGTCGCTTAAAATCAAAACTAAAACAGGTCTGGTGTTAGATCCCTATTTTTCAGCCAGTAAAATGCGTTGGTTGATAGAAAATGTTGCGTCAGTTTCGCGCGCACTGAAAGAAGATGATTTAGCTTTTGGTAACATTGATACTTTTTTAATGTGGAGATTGTCAGATAAAAAAATATTCGCAACAGACGTCAGTAATGCCTCAAGAACAATGCTGATGAATTTGAAAACCTGCCAGTGGGACAACGAACTTTTGAAATTATTTAAAGTTCCTATCAGTGCATTACCTGAAATTAAGTCGTCCTCCGGACTTTTCGGAAATACTGTCACCCAGAGTTTTGTTTCAGAAAACACACCGATCACCGGTGTGGCCGGAGACCAGCAGGCGGCACTTTTTGGACAAACATGTTTCTCAGAAGGCGAAAGCAAATGCACATTCGGTACTGGCAGCTTTATTTTAATGAACACTGGCACAAAGCTTTTAAAATCTAAAGCCGGCTGCTTAACCACCGTTGCCTGGAGGCTGGGTGGAGGTAAAACTCAATATGCACTTGAAGGCGGAGCCTTTATTTGTGGGGCCGCCGTGGCCTGGCTGCGCGATGGTCTTGGTATTATCGAAAAGAGTTCAGATGTTGAAGCTTTAGCAAAACAAGTATCCACAGCAGAAGGGGTTGAGTTTGTACCGGCACTGACAGGTTTAGGCGCTCCCTATTGGAACGCCTATGCGCGCGGTGAAATAACGGGGCTAACTCGCGGTACAAACAAGGCGCATATCGCCAGAGCCACACTTGAAGCCATAGCACTTCAAAATGCAGATATACTTTTAGCCATGCAAAAAGATCTTAAAAAGAAGATTAAAAGATTAAGGGTTGATGGCGGTGCTTCGATAAATAATTTATTAATGCAGTTACAATGTGATTATCTTCAAACAGTTGTCGATCGCCCGATGCAGGTTGAAACCACCGCAATTGGTGCTGCCTACCTGGCGGGTCTGGGTGTCGGTCATTGGAAAAGTTTGGATCAAATCAGAAGTATCTGGAAAAAAGATTGTGAATTTAAACCGCTACAATCTTTAACTGCGGTTAATAAGCGGCGCCAGTCCTGGAACCGCGCCGTTAAAAAAGCCATGACGAATTTTATGAGATAAAAAAACTATTTTGTAGCGGAAGCCTGTAGACCAGCAGCTTCAGCACCAACCTCGGTGCCAACTATAATGTGAGTAGAAACCTCAAACGGAGCGGGTGTAACATTCAAGATAGATTTTTTTTCTTTATAGTCGGTTCTTTCGTTATCTAAATTGCCGAATGATTTTACAACAATAGCAGAAATCTCTACTAAACAAAATTTCTCACCTAATTGTGCAGGTGATTTATCTCTGATGCTATCAAGTACAGTAATCAATCTAGCCTGAGCCCCTGCATCTGAAGTTTTAATTAAGGCTTTGATATTTGATAAATAAGCGAATGAGGTCAAAGTTAAATCATAGCTGCCGCTGGTTTCAGGTACGAGTTTTAATATTTTAACTTGATCATCTAAAACAACAATAGCAATAACTCCAGTTTTTAAGTGGTCATTTAACATTTTATTTGTTGATTCGCTTGCTACTAAATTAAGTAAAGACTGGATTTTATCATCAATTTTAATTTGTTTTAAAGTGCTATCAAGTTTGCTGACTTCCGGTTTTTCTTCGCCAGAGTAATAGACCTTTTTAGGATCCTTACTGCTTGCGCCTGTAATCTCATTAATATCTTTTATAGTATAAAGACTTGCAGCGATGGCATTATTAACCGTGCTTGGTCTCTCAGTCGGCTTGTTGCAACCGGTAAATAAAATTGCTGTGCTAGCGAGTCCTAAAATTACAGAAGTTAACATGATGTTTTTTTTCATAAAATATCCCTTTATATTAAATGCTTAAACCAAGTCCGATTGAGTAAGAAGAGTCTTCGTCATTAAAAAACTTAAGATTATTTTCATAGGTTCCTGTTTTAAGATAAGGACCTTCGTTTGAATGAGTAAAGCTAAGCGAAGCGTGGTCATTTAACGTGTACCCTAAAGTTTGAGAGTGTGAAAATGTATTTGAAACGATTCCATTAACTGAGTAATTTGAGTTAAAATCAAATTGAGTTGAGAATGATAGAGCATCAGTAATGTCATATCCTATATTAATACGGCTGCGGTAGCCATGCAGTCTATTAGGGGCACCTGTTTTAGCGTTGGTATCATATTGTAAGTTAGCCCTACTAATTTGACCTTGATAGCTTAGTTTGAAAGCGTCCATTCCTAATGTTTTAGTGTTTAATGTCAACTTAAGGGCAGCACTAAAGGCATATAATAAGCCAATTTCGTTGCGACTTTTGTTTGTTAAGGGTTGAACTAGGGTAATGGATGGACCTAATTTCAAATATTCACTAAGTGTCCATGCTTTTTTACCAGCACCCAGAATAAGATCCGACCATCCATTTTCGTTGGTGGCAACTAGGTCTTGATTATAACCCATATAAGCGAAAGCGTTGTATTCACCATAAGACATACTAGGTACAAATTCGTGGCTTAAAGATTGAGATCTTGATCCATCTGGTTGTGCTTTGGCTTGCATTGAGTATCCCAAATCATAGCCTAATCCAAACTTCACAGAAGGTGCTTCTTCTTTTTTAGGAGCGGTAACAGTGCTGGTCGCTATGTCTGGAGCTTTGCTGGCTGGTTTTTTAATAGTAGCTATTGTTGTGGGTGCGGGTGCAGCAGTTGCTGGTGCAATTGTCGCTGTAGTCGCGGGGACAGTAGGTGCGCTCGTGGCTGTAGTAGTGCCAGTTGCCGCTATGGCTGCAGCCGATAGGCAAGTCATGCTTAATGTTAGATTCACTATTAGTTTCGATGCTAGTTTCATAATGGCCCTCTTTATTTAAGTCACAATATGCTTTACAATCTGTGTGCCTTATATAAATAAGCTATTTTGGCTCCAGATGGAATATTAATGAGGTATATGGAAATCGACCATGTAATTTTTTTAGAACTGTTAGTTTTTTAGACAAAAGAGTCGGCATTTGCCGACATTTGGGCCTATTTGCGGGGCGCTAACTGCCTTTAACTTTGATATTCATCTGTTTTAAGCGCTCTGAAAAGGATCTGAGCATAGACGAGGCCCATAGTGGCAATTCATTGAGCATCATTTCATAGCCCTCAGCTGAGATTTTCATGGCCGTGACGGGGGTAATGGCTTGGGCGCTTGCTGTTCGGGCTCCCTGGCTGATCAAGGCGAATTCACCGAAAGTTTCCCCATCTTTCAGTCTGGCCACTTCGAGTTTTTGTCCTTTTTTATCTTTCATAAATATTAAGACTTCTCCGGACTCAATAATATAAAAATGTGATTCAACATCACCCTCGAAAAAAATGAAATCGCCGGCTCTGTAGGTTTCTTTTGTGAGACTGCCCATGCTTGCATCCTTATAAAAATTAATCAAATCAGTTAAAAAGTACTTAGCTAAATCATGCACAGTTTTTAAAAAAATTCACACTGATATTTTTTTAAAGTTCCGACTGAGGCTTTAGTCCAGTTTAATTATTTGCGTGTTTAGAATAGAAATGGTTTTGGTCTTTGATTTAGCCATGAAAAGCGAGGTAGCATAAGTAATATTTAAAGCAAAGGTTTTGAGTTTGAACAGGTATCTTGTCAGACATTTTATTTTTGGATTAGGCCTCATTTTGCTTTGTATTTTATATACAGGACCGCTTTTGGCCTTTGAAGCCAAAAATTATTTGAATGAGTATTTTAAAAGTGAGTCTGATGGGAAGCATGAAGACTCAAAAGTGATTTTGGAAAAATGGAAACCAAAAAGTTTTGAGGAAGAATCATATAAAAAATATTTTCTGGCATTAAAAAACAAGAATATTGAAATGTTTTGGAATCTCTATCAAGAGCTTTCTAAAAATAAAAAACTCGTGAAGTTACAGCATGAATCAATCAGAAATATTCTTGAGCTCGACTTAGCTTCTCAAGAAAATAAAGTCAAAAATTTAAGTAAATTTGATAAAGTCTCAAAACATATGTTGAAGCGTATGAGCGGGTTACCTGATGGTTCAAAATATGAGTTGCTCTATCTGAAATGGCTTTTGAAGAATAAAAATACCGGCCAGTTGTGCAAGGTTGAAAGATCTCGCTGGCTTTCACAGACCCGACTTTATTTAATCGAAGTGGTGCAGGGGCTAGATTCTTGTCCAATAACTCTAGATGATTTTGTGTATCGTATTCGGTTACTGATTTTCTCAGGTGAGGCTAAAAAAGCACAATCTGAAATAACAGATTTCAGTGATATCAAAAAAATATCCGATTGGGAAAAAGCATATTTGCAGGCAGTCTATTTCTCGAATGTTGGCGATCCGACGTCAGCTTATGATGTTTTAGTTAAGTTTGAGCCCGAGCTTAAAAATCAGTTTAAAAACCAAACGACAAACTCTGAAGAGTACTATGCCAACTTTTTTTATATTTCCCAACGTGCAGGGGAACTGGTCCAAGCGGAAAGAATTATTAACAATATATTAAAGCTTACAACTCATGCTGCTAAAAAGAAGGACTACATATTTCAAAAGGCCTTTTTATTTTATCAGACTAAGCGTTATGCAGAGGCAAACAAATTATTTTCTGAACTAATTCAATCACACCCATCTAGACGAAACAAAACGAAATCAAAGGACTATGACAATTTAACCTGGCTTCAGGGGTGGTGCTACTACTTAGCTAAAGATTATAAAAAGGCCCGCGAATCATTTATTAAAAACAAAAAATGGACAGGCGATAAGCCTCGCAATCTTTATTGGCTGGCACAAACAGAATGGGCGCTTGATAACCGTATGGAATCTCTTGCGCTCTATCGACATTTAGCGCTTCCGGTAATCGAAGGGCAGTACTTCAGTTACTATAATTATTTGGCTTGGCTGCGCTTTGAATTCAATAAAAACTATATTGACGCCGAAACTTTAAAAACTTTAAAGACTCATCTGAATAATTTAAAATCAAGGAGCAACCAGTATGAGCTTCCAGATTTTACGACAGACCCGTACAGTATCATTGAGCAGTATGAAATTTATTTCAATGATATTGACCAAAGTGTTATTGCGGCGGAAGAGGCTTCCGATTCTGTGGTTACACAGAACGCAGCAGAACTCAGCGATAACGATGCGAGTGGGATTCAAATCACAACTTCGGCCGAGTTAAAAAATGAAATGTCCTGGGCCGATGATTTAATTAAATGGGGATATCGCGATCTGGCAAAGTGGCATTTGTACGAAGTGGAAAAAAGCTTACCCAAAAAATCTCACATTGAACCTCTGATTGAGTATTATAGTAAAAATAAATACTATAACAGGGCACTTTTTTTAGTTAATAGTATGTCTTCACCCGCGGGCAAAAAATTAAAAAAGTCGTCTGATCCTCTGTACTGGGGCTCGCTCTATCCTAAAGCCTATCAATCCGCGGTTGAAAATGAAGCTCAGAAAAGGAAAATTAATCCTTACCTATTATGGTCGATTATGAAAGCTGAAACTCAATTTAAAGATGATGCACTATCACCGGTTGGCGCCGTGGGCTTGATGCAATTTATGCCCTACACCTCACAAAAAGTGGCAAAATTATTAAATGAAAACTACAATGGTACCGAATTACTTAAGCCTGAAAACGCAATAAAATACGGAGCCATGTATTTAAAAAAGTTATCAGACGAGCTGGGCGGACAACTTCCGTTGGTGGCGGCAGCCTATAATGGCGGCCCACACCGAGTTAAATTATGGCTTAAAAATTTTAAGGAAAGAGATAACAGCAATATGGATTATGATGTGTTTATTGAGCACATCCCATTTAATGAAACACGGACTTACGTTAAACGTGTACTAAGTTATAATTTGACCTATCAAAAACTATACGACAATAAACTGGATGCCAAACTTACAAATTGGATCACCGAAAAAATTTCGTTTAAGCTGCAAGAGCCGATCGCTCTTAAAGAAGAGTGGCCGCAAGCTGTTAACTAGCAATTAGGCTAGCCTGACATCTAGTTTTGGTGGGCCCTTTTTTTGTAAAACGCACAAAAATAGGTTAAAGTTAAGATATGAAAATAAATGTAGCCTTTGTGGCGCTTTCAGTTTTAGTTAGTATTTTGATTTTTCAAAATTGTGAAAAAATAGTTTTAAGCGATAAAATTGATAAACCAGTTAATGCTCTCAGTTTGAAAGCTTATGATGTTGATGCCGGAAGTATTATTGACACAATGCTTGGTGCTGGTATTAAAGACGATTTTGATTTCGATGAGACGCTTGATTTGTCTGCGGAGATCATGACCTGCGGAACAAAGCCTCAAGCTACCAATGCTGAATGTGTATTTACCAAAGAAAAAACTAAGTTCACGGCAACTAACAGTAGCGCAGCCTTAGTCAAAAGCTTTTTGAACAATATGGGTATTGCTCGCGATTGTCCAAGTTGTAATGATAGTGAGAGCTATACGGTTAAAAATATCAAGTGTAAAAGAAATCCCAAGTTTCCTCGTGACTCCTTATGTGAGTTTGCCAGGTAGTTTTGTTTTAACTACCTAATGCCCGCGCAGTACGCCACCATCTATGGCAATTGATTGCCCTGTAATATAACCGGCTAATGGCGATGCTAAGAAGCAGGCCATGTCGGCGAGTTCTTTTGGAATTCCAAGGCGACCAGCGGGGACCATTTGTTTGATTTTTTCTTGGCTTAAATTAAGTTCTTTTAGCCTGTCGGTGTCGGTATAGCCTGGAAGTAATAAGTTAACCGTGATGCCGTCTGCAGCCACTTCATTGGCTAATGATTTACAAAGGCCGGCAAGGCCTGCACGTAGGCCGTTTGAGGTGGTTAAATTAGCTAGAGGCTCTTTGGCGGCAAGCGAGGTAACTAAAATGATTCGGCCGTATTTTTGTTTTTTCATAATAGGTAAGGCTTCTTTTGTAGCTTCAACAAAACTCATCCAAAGATTTTGAAAATCCATATGCCATTGCTCACTGCTGACATCAGAAAAACTTCCCTTGGCAGGGCCGCCGGTGTTCATGACTAAAATATCAAGGCCATTCATTTTTTTTATGGCTTCAGCCGTGGCTTTTTTTGCTTCATTGGGTTTTGCTAAATCCGCGGCGATACCATCGTGAGCTTTTAATTTATTGACGCTGGATTGTAAGCGGTCGGGGTTACGCGAGTTTAAAGTAACTATGGTTTTTTCTGCTATAAGTGATTCAGCAATTGCATAACCGATACCCGTTGAAGAGCCAAAAACAAAAGCTTTTTTATTGTTAAGTTGTAAATCCATTTTATTTATTCCTTGCGCTATGTTTTGGTAAAATATTCGGCTTTAACATTAAGCCAGTTGAGTGCGGCCCTATGATAAAGCCATTTTTGTGTTTCTAAATCAAAGTTACATTCTTGAATTAATTTTCCAGGAGTGGTTTCGCCGAGGGGAAACGGGTAATCCGTGCCTAGGCAAATATTTTCTTTACCCAAAACTT
>ERZ1292633.5264-Hain-H41-02um-R1-5264-length-11729-cov-9_pt1 | contig 11729 bp, 9 predicted proteins | sample MGYA00564406_ERZ1292633 | MGnify/ENA primary metagenome ERZ1292633 (study PRJEB36523, sample SAMEA6512639) | groundwater metagenome | collected 2019-01-08 | study: AquaDiva: Metagenomics assemblies of 32 groundwater samples
CGCCTGGTTTGGGACCAGGATGTCGGGAGTTCAAATCTCTCCACCCCGACCAATTGATTACCCGCTGCTACGCCTAGTGCGGGTATGTTGTGCGTAGCCCGATGGGGGTGCCCGTAGCTCAACCGGATAGAGCACCAGCCTTCTAAGCTGGGGGTTGTGGGTTCGATTCCCGCCGGGCACGCCAGAATCGTTTCAATGGTGGCTGTAGCTCAGTTGGTAGAGTCCCGGATTGTGATTCCGGTCGTCGTGGGTTCGAGTCCCATCAGCCACCCCACTCCTTTAAAAACTTAGCGGCGTTGCCGTAGTGGGGTGCTGCAAATATTCCATGCTACGGGGCAGTTCGATCACTTTGCGCCCTAGTCGGATGGAGCAGCCTTCAGGCCGCAAAGACTCGCGGCCTCGGGGAGCAAACCGAGGTGTTTGACCGCAGCGTCAATGCCGAGGATACTTTTGCCCTTGCAGTTTGATTTTCCCTGATTCGTCCCGGCCACCAGTCCTCATATGCTCGCCTTCGTTCTGCGCCGTATTGCCCAGGCCGTTCTGGTCATGCTGGCGGTCGGCCTGATCGCGTTCTCGCTGTTCACCTTCGTCGGCGATCCGGTGGCGTCCATGCTCGGGCAGGACGCGACACCCGAGGCGCACGCACGCATCACCCACCTGCTCGGGCTCGACCAGCCTTTCTACGTCCAATACCTGAACTTCCTCGCCCGCGCGATCCAGGGGGATTTCGGGCTGAGCCTGCGCCAGGCGCGGCCGGTGTCTGCGCTGTTCGTCGAGCGGCTGCCGGCGACGCTCGAGCTCTCCTGCGCCGCTGCGCTGCTTTCGCTCGCGGCCGGCATTCCGATGGGCGTGTATACGGCGCTGAAACGCAACTCATGGCTGGCTCAGGTCTTTCTCGCGGTGTCGCTGATCGGCGTGTCGCTGCCGACGTTTCTGATCGGCATCCTGCTGATTCTGGTGTTCGCGGTTCTCCTGGGCTGGCTGCCCTCATTCGGGCGCGGCGACACCGTCGCGATCGGCTGGTGGACCACGGGGCTGCTGACTGCCTCGGGGCTGAAGTCCCTGATCCTGCCATCGATCACGCTCGGCCTGTTCCAGATGACGCTGATCATGCGCCTGGTGCGCTCGGAGATGCTCGAAGTCCTGCGCACCGACTACATCAAGTTCGCGCGAGCGCGCGGGCTGCCGGAGCGATCGGTGCATTTTCGCCATGCGCTCAAGAACACGCTGGTGCCGGTGATCACCGTCGCCGGCCTGCAGCTCGGCTCGATCATCGCCTTCGCCATCATCACCGAAACCGTGTTCCAATGGCCCGGCATGGGCCTGCTGTTCATCCAGGCGGTAACGGTGGCCGACATCCCCGTGATGGCGGCCTACCTGTGCCTGATCGCGCTTTTTTTCGTCATCATCAATCTCGTCGTCGACTTGCTTTACTACGCCGTGGACCCGCGCCTTCGACTGGAGCGCTCGGGCGCGCATTAGGAGAAAGTCATGAACGCACCGCTCAAGTTGGACAGTCCGGTGGAACACATCCGCACTTTCCACAAGGAACTGACCGACATCCGCCGCGACATCCACGCCCATCCCGAGCTCGGCTTCAACGAGCAGCGCACCTCGGATCTGGTCGCCGCCAAGCTCGAGGGCTGGGGCATCGAGGTGCATCGCGGCATTGCCAAGACCGGTCTGGTTGGGGTGGTGAAAGGCCGCAAGTCGGGGAGCGGCCGCGCCGTCGGCCTGCGCGCCGACATGGATTGCCTGCCGATGCACGAGAACGGCAACCCGCCCTACAAGTCGGTGCATGCTGGCTGCATGCATGCCTGCGGCCACGACGGCCATACGACCATGCTGCTCGGCGCGGGCAGATATCTCGCCGAAACGCGCAATTTCGACGGTACGGCCTATCTCATCTTCCAGCCGGCGGAAGAAGGCGGCGGCGGCGGCCGGGTGATGGTCGGGGAAGGGCTGTTCGAGCGCTTCCCGGCGGACGAGATTTACGCGCTGCACAATTGGCCGATTCTGCCGCCGGGTAAGATGGGCGTACGCCCCGGCCCGATCACTGCCGCAACCGATGAAATCCAGATCACGGTTCGGGGCAAGGGCGGCCACGGCGCGATGCCGCATCTCGCGGTCGACCCCGTCGTGATCACCGCGCATATCATCACGGCGCTGCAGACGATCGCCAGCCGCAACGTCAGCCCCGTCGACTCGATCGTGGTGAGCGTGTGCTCGATGGAGACGAGCCAGGTCGGCGCCTTCAACGTGATTCCCGACGCAGTCAAGCTGGTCGGCACAATCCGCACCTTCCGCCCGGAAACGCGCGATCTCGCCGAAGAGCGCGTGCGCGAAATCGTCGGCGGCGTCGCCAAGGCAATGGGCGGCATGGCCGAAATCGACTATCAGCGCGGCTACCCGGCCACGGTGAACACCGAGCGCGAGGCCTTGCTTGCGGCGAAAGTCGGCGAAAAAATCTTCGGCAAGGACAACGTCCAGACCGACGGCGAGCCGACGATGGGCGGCGAGGACTTTTCCTATATGCTGCAGGCGCGGCCCGGCGCCTACGCCTGGCTCGGCCAGGGCGGCGGCCCCTTGAGCTGCTTCCTGCATAATGCGAACTACGATTTCAACGACGAGGTGATTCCGCTCGGCGCCGGCTATCTGGCGGCGCTGGTCGAGGAATCGCTTCCCATCACGTAACGAAAAGGAGGGATCAGCATGACATTTACGCGCAGATTCACCGCGGCATTTGCCGTCGCAGTTGCCGCACTCGTTATCACTGCCGTTCCAGGTCAGGCGGCCACCCTGAGATGGGCGGCACAAAACGACATACTCACGCTCGACCCGCATTCCCAGAACCACGCCACCACGCACAGCCTCCTGGCGCATAGCTACGAGGGCCTGGTGCGCTACACCAAGGATTTCCAGGTGGAGCCCAGCCTCGCGACCAGTTGGCAACAGATCTCGCCGACGCAGTGGCGCTTCAATTTGCGCAAGGGCGTGAAATTCCACGACGGCTCGCCGTTCACCGCGGACGACGTGGTCTTCTCCTACGGTCGCATCATGCAGCCGCAGGGCACCAACCAAATCTACGTCTTCGGCGTCAAGGAGGTGAAGAAAATAGATGACTACACGGTGGACATGATCCTGTCCGGCCCCAATCCGGTGCTGCTGCACCAGTTCGTTAACTTCCGCATCATGAGCAAGATCTGGTCGGTGAAGAACAAGGCCGAGAACGTGCAGGACTACGTCGCCAGGGAAGAATCCTTCGCCTCGCGCAACGCCAATGGTACCGGCCCCTATATCATCAAGCTGTGGGAACCGGACAAGCGCATCGTGATGACGGCGAACCCGGCCTGGTGGGACAAACTCATCGGCAACGCGACCGACGTGATCTATACGCCGATCAAAGCCGACGCGACGCGCGTTTCGGCGCTGCTCGCCGGCGACGTCGACCTGGTTACCGACCTGCCGACACAGGACGTCACGCGGCTGCGCAGTGACCCCAAGATCAAGGTGCTTGACGGCTTCGAGAATCGCACGATTTTCATCGGCATGGACCAGCACAATCCGGAGCTGCTGTATTCGAATGTCAAGGGCAAGAACCCGTTCAAGGACGTGCGCGTGCGCAAGGCGCTGAATCTGGCGGTGGATCGCGACGCGATCAAGCGCGTCACCATGCGCGGCCTGTCGCAACCGGCGGCGATCATGATCGCACCGAGCGTTCACGGCTACGGCAGCGATATCGACAAGGTCGCGCCGGTGGATGTCGAAGGCGCGAAGAAGCTGCTTGCCGAGGCCGGCTACCCGAACGGCTTCGAATTCGGCCTCGACTGCCCGAACAACCGCTATGTAAACGACGAGGAAATCTGCCAGGCGCTGGTCGGCATGTGGGCGCGGGCCGGCCTCAAGGTCAAACTCAATGCGCAGCCGATGGCGAGCTTCATCGCCAAGATTCAGAAGTTCGATCACAGCACGTACATGCTCGGCTGGGGCGTGGCAACGTTCGACGCGCTGTTCTCGCTGCAGTCGCTGCTGCGCACCAAGACTACCGGCGCCGACGGCAGCTTCAACCTCGGCCGCGTCAGCGACCCGAAGCTCGATGCGCTGATCGATGCGGCCAAGACCGAGACGGACCCGAAAAAGCGGGACGACTTGCTGCGCGACGCGCTGGTGCTCACGCGCGACAACTATTACTACGTGCCGCTGCACCACCAGATGCGGCCCTGGGCGATGAAAAAGAACGTGACCACCGTGTATAAGGCGGACGACGCGCCGGAATCGCGCTACGCCAGGGTAGACTGATTTAGCCGCAGCGCAGCGCGCAGCGGGCGAGAGGATGAGCAAGGTCGAAGGCTGGCTGCGCCGCGCCTGGAACCATGACCTGGCCTGGAATTTTCGCCACTCGCCGGTCGCGATCCTCGCCGCACTGCTGACGCTGGTCTGCGTCGGCGGCGCCGTGTTCGCGCCCTGGCTCGCGCCGCATAACCCGTTCGACAGCGGGGCTCTGAACCTCTCCGACGGCTTCACGCCGCCGGCGTGGACTCAAGGCGGCAAGGCAATGTACCTGCTCGGCACCGACGATCAGGGCCGCGACCTGCTCTCGGCGATCATGTACGGCGCGCGCATCTCGCTCGGCGTGGGCGTCGCCGCGGTGCTGTTTTCGATGGCGCTCGGCGTGGGGCTGGGACTTGCCTCAGGCTACGTCGGCGGCAGGCTGGACGCGTTCATCATGCGCGTGGCCGACATCCAGCTCTCGTTTCCGGCGATCCTGATCGCGCTCTTGATCGACGGCGTGGCGCGCGTCGCGCTGCCGCGCGAGGCGCACGACGAGATCGCGATCTACGTGCTGATCCTCGCCATCGGCGTCTCCGGCTGGGTCCAGTACGCGCGCACCGTGCGCGGCTCGACCCTGGTCGAGCGCAACAAGGAATACGTGCAAGCCGCCCGCGTGATCGGCCGCAGTTCCGCTGCTATCATGCTGCGGCATGTGCTGCCGAACGTGATGGGGCCGGTGCTGGTGATCGCCACTATCCATATCGCCACCGCAATCATCACCGAAGCGACGCTATCGTTCCTCGGCGTGGGCGTGCCGCCGACCCAGCCGTCGCTGGGCACGCTGATCCGCGTCGGCAACGACTTTCTCCTATCCGGCGAATGGTGGATCACGGTGTTCCCGGGCGCCGCGCTGATCGTGCTGGTGCTGTCGGTGAACCTGCTGGGAGACTGGCTGCGCGATGCGCTCAACCCGAAGCTGCGCTGAAGTGCTGGTCACAGTCCCGCCAATTTGCGCCAGCCTGCGAGCGGCCTTCGGGGGAACGGCCTGACATGGGCACACCGCTCCTCGAAGTCCGCAATCTTCGCGTCGAGTTCCCCACGCGCCAGGGCACGCTGTGCGCCGTGGACGACCTGTCGTTCGAGATCGCGCCGGGCGAGATGCTTGGCGTGGTCGGAGAATCGGGCGCCGGCAAGTCGCTCACCGGCATGGCGATCATCGGCCTGCTCGAGCCGCCGGGCCGCATTGCCGCGGGCGAGATCCGGCTGGAAGGCGAGCGCATCGACAATCTTCCCGCCGAAGCGATGCGCCGCATCCGCGGCAAGCGCATCGGCGCGATCTTCCAGGATCCGCTCACCTCGCTCAACCCCCTGTTCACCATCGGCGCGCAGCTGGTGGAGACCATCGACATCCATCTGCATACCGGCCGCAACGCGGCGCGCCGGCACGCGATCGACCTGCTCGCCGAGGTGGGCATTCCGGCGCCCGAGCTGCGCCTCGACCAGTACCCGCACCAGTTCTCCGGCGGCATGCGCCAGCGGGCCGTGATCGCACTCGCGCTCGCCGGACGGCCGCGGCTGATTGTCGCCGACGAGCCGACCACGGCGCTCGACGTATCCATCCAGGCGCAGATCATCACGCTGCTGAAGCGGCTCGCGGCCGAGCACGATACCGCGGTGCTGCTGATCACCCACGACATGGGCGTGATCGCCGAGACCGCCGACCGCGTGGCGGTGCTGTACGCGGGGCGCCTGGCCGAGATCGGGCCGGTGCGCGAGGTGATCCACGCGCCGCGCCATCCCTATACCCGCGGACTGATGAGCTCGATCCCCAAGCTGGGGGAGGGGCGCGAGCGGCTGGCGCAGATCGACGGCGCGATGCCGCGCCTGAACGCGATCCCGCCGGGCTGCGCCTACAATCCGCGCTGCCCCGAGCGCTTCGCCCGCTGCAGCACGGAGCGTCCCTCGCCGCTTCCGGCCGGCGGCAATTTCGCCGCATGCTGGCTCTATGACCGATCGCGCTGACCGAAGCCTGTTGCAGGTGGAGAACGCCGGGCGCGATTTCGACGTTTCGCGCCCCTGGCTCAACCGCGTGATCGAAGGCGAGCCGCGGCGCAGCTTGCGCGCGGTGGATGGCGTGTCGTTCTCCATCCGCAAAGGCGAAACCCTCGGGCTGGTCGGCGAGTCGGGCTGCGGCAAATCCACCGTCGCCCGGATGATCGTCGGGCTGTACCCGCCGTCGCGCGGGCGCATCGTCTTCGACGGCGCCGATCTCGCCGAGCCGGCCTCGGCGCCGCTGCGCCGGCGCATGCAGATGATCTTCCAGGATCCCTACGCGAGCCTCAACCCGCGCTGGCGGGTGCGCGCCATCGTCGCCGAGCCGATCGTCGCCCAGGGCCTCGTTACCGACCGGGCGACGCTCGCCGCGCGGGTAGCCGAGCTGCTCACGCAGGTGGGGTTGTCGCCGAAGGACGGCGACAAGTACCCGCACGAATTCTCGGGCGGCCAGCGCCAGCGCATCTCGATTGCGCGCGCGCTGTCCTCCAACCCCGAGTTCCTGGTGTGCGACGAACCGACCTCGGCGCTCGACGTCTCGGTGCAGGCGCAGATCCTCAACCTGATGAAGGATCTGCAGGACCGCCTAGTCCTCACTTACCTGTTCATTTCGCACAACCTCGCGGTGGTGGCGCACATCGCGACGCGGGTCGGCGTGATGTACCTGGGCAGGCTGGTCGAGATCGCCGACGCGAAACAACTGTTCGAGCGGCCGCGCCATCCGTACACGCGCATGCTGATCGACGCCATCCCGGACCTGCAGATGACCGGCAAGGCGCGCATTCCGGTCGCGGGGGAGGTACCCAATCCGCTAGCTCCGCCTGCCGGTTGCGCATTCAATCCGCGCTGCCCACATGCCAACGAGCAGTGCCGCAGCGAGCGGCCGGCATTGCTCGGGCTCGCCTCCGGCGGCGCGGCGGCCTGCCACGCCGTGGCTGCGGGCCGCCTCGGGCAATGAATAGTCTTTAGGGTTCGGAATCGTGGAGGCGGTCCTCTGGTGAGTGCACTGTTACAGGTCGAAGGCCTGCGGGTGGACATTCCGACCCCGATAGGCTCGCTGCATGCGGTGCGCGGCGTGGATCTCGCGCTCGATGCCGGCGAAACGCTGTGCCTGGTCGGTGAATCGGGTTGCGGCAAGTCGCTCAGCGCGCTCGCGCTGATGGGGTTGCTGCCGCGCGCGGCGCGGCGCAGCGTGTCGCGCTTCACGTTCGCCGGCGAGGACCTGCCCGGCGCCACCGAGCGGCGCATGGCCGATCTGCGCGGCAACCGCATGGCGATGATCTTCCAGGAGCCGATGACTTCGCTCAATCCGTCCTGGTCGATCGGCAACCAGCTCGAGGAGGGATGGCTGCGCCACCGCGGCGGGCCCGCGGCAGCGGCGCGGGAACGCGCGCTGCACCTGCTCGAGCGCGTGGGCATCACCGGCGCGGCGAGCCGGCTCGGACAGTACCCGCACCAGCTCTCGGGCGGCCTGCGCCAGCGCGTGATGATCGCGATGGCGCTGATGTGCGAGCCGGCGCTGATGATCGCAGATGAGCCGACCACGGCGCTCGACGTCACGGTGCAGGCGCAGATCCTGCACCTCTTGAAGGAACTGCAGCGCGAGTTCGGCATGGGCCTGATACTCATCACCCACGATTTGGGCATCGTCGCCCGCGTCGCCGACCGGGTCGCGGTGATGTACGCCGGCGAGATCGTGGAGGAGGGGCCGGTGGCGCGCCTGTTCGGCCGGCCCTCGCATCCGTACACGCGCGGCCTGCTCGATTGCATCCCGGTGCCGGGGCGCCTCGCGCCGGGCGAGCGGCTCGGCACGATCCCCGGCGTGGTGAGCCCACCGATTGGCGCGCTCAAAGGCTGCCAGTTCCGCAACCGCTGCGCGCAGGCCGAGGACGCATGCGCCACGCGCGCGTTCGAACTGCGCCAGGTGGGCGGTGGCCAGCGGCTGCGTTGTAGGCTGGAGGCAAGTGCGTGATGCGCTATTTATTGGCATGCGGGGGGTACGGGGAGCGCGGGAAGGCCCCAGCACACGCTGGAAGGGGGGGGCCCTCGCGCCCCCGGTTCCCATGAGCGCACCGTTGCTCGATCTGGTGGACGTGCGGCGGCATTTCGCCGTGAGCGCGGGCCTGTTTCGCGGCCAGCGCACGCTCCATGCGGTGAACGGGGTGTCGCTCGCGCTGCGCCGCGGCGAGGTGCTGGGGCTGGTGGGCGAGTCCGGCTGCGGCAAATCCACTCTGGGCCGGATGCTGCTTGGCCTCATGCCGCCTAGCGCAGGCGAGATTCGGCTCGAAGGTCGCTCACTCGCCGACACCGATGCGCGCGAAGTGGCGCGGCGGGTGCAGCCGATTTTCCAGGATCCGTACTCGTCGCTGAACCCGCGCAAGACCGTCGGCGCGATCGTCGGGCTGCCGCTGGCGGTGCACGGTATCGAGCCCGACGCGCGCGCAAGGCGCAAACGGGTGCAGGAGACGATGGAGCGCGTGGGGTTGCCGGCGCGCTTTTTCCACAGCTACCCGAACCAGCTCTCCGGCGGCCAGCGCCAGCGCGTCGCGATCGCGCGGGCGCTGGTGATGCGGCCGGAGATCCTCATCTGCGACGAACCCACTTCGGCGCTTGATGTCTCGGTGCAATCGCAGATCCTGAACCTGCTCGAGGACATGCGGCGCGAGTTCGACCTCACTTACCTCCTGATCAGCCACAACCTGGCGGTAGTGGAGCACATCGCGACGCGCGTCGCGGTCATGTACCTGGGGCGCATCGTCGAGGAGGCCGAGACGGCGGTGTTGTTCCGCGCGCCGCGCCACCCGTATACGCGCGCGCTGCTCGCCTCCGTGCTCACGCCCGAGCCCGGGCTCGGCGTCCCGGACACGCATCTCGGCGTGAGTTATCCGAATCCGATCGACCCGCCGCCGGGCTGCACTTTCCACCCGCGCTGCGCAGCGGCGATGCCGGCATGCCGCGAACGCGCGCCGGCTGCGCTCGTCGATGCGGGCGGCCGCGTCGAATGCCATCTCTACGACAATGGGGTAAGCTAAACTATATACGGCGTCTTAAATACGGCGTTTTGAGTACTTGCCACCGACGGACTTGCGCGCTGCGCGCGCCAACCGTGTTTTCTGTACGGATAAAAAACATCCGTACAGAAAACACGGTTATGGTTAAAGCGAGGACGGCGTGGGTTTTTATACAAGATCGCCGATTGCGCACGGATGGCTTTTCATCCGTGCGCAATCGGCGATCCGCGCGGACGGTTTTTCGTCCGCGCAACATCGCAACTCTGCAACAATGGGGGGCGCGATTTAAGTCGCCACGTATAGTTAACCAAGGAGGAACTTCACCATGCCCACGTATCGGTACCGCACCCTGCTTCACACCACGCTGCTCGCCGTGGCCGTCGCTTTCGCCCAGCCGGCGGCCGCGGGCAAACGCGACAACTCGGTCAAGCTTGCGTCCAACCAGGTGCCGGAGAGTCTGGACGCCTATTTCAACAACGTGCGCGTCGGCGTGATCCTCGCGCACCACATCTGGGACACCCTCATCTACCGCGACCCGAAGACCAACGACTACAAGCCTTCGCTTGCGATCGGCTGGCGCTGGGTCAACGACACCACGCTCGAATTCGATCTGCGGCGTGGGGTGAAATTCCACAACGGCGAGGCCTTCGACGCCGACGATGTGGTGTACACGCTCAATTTCGTTTCCAAGCCGGAGAACAAATCGACCACGCAGCAAAACGTCAACTGGATCGCATCGGCCGAGAAAGTCGATCAGTTCAAGGTCCGCATCAATCTGAAAAAACCCTTCCCCGCGGCGCTCGAATACCTCGCCGGGCCGGTGGTGATGTACCCGAACGAGTACTACGCCAAGGTCGGACCCAAGGGCATGAGCGAGAAGCCGGTCGGTTCCGGACCCTACATGGTGAGCGAGCACCAGCCGGGGCGGCTGGTGCGGATGAAGCGCAACCCCGACTACTTCAAGGACAGCCCCAAGCCGCAGCCGAAGATCGAAACGCTCGATCTGCGCCTGATCCCGGATCAAAACACCCAGACCGCCGAATTGATGGGGGGCGGACTGGACTGGATTTTCAACGTCCCGCCCGACCAGGCGCAGCAGTTGAAAACCGTGCCCGCGCTGCAGGTGAAGGCGGGCGAGACCATGCGCGTCGTGTTCTTCACCATGGCCTCGGACGAGAAGACGCCGACCCCCATCCTAAAAGATGTGCGGGTGCGCAAGGCGATCATCCACGCCATAGACCGGCAGGCGATGCTGAAGACCGTGGTCGGCGAATCGGCGCGGGTGATCAACACGCTCTGCTTCCCCGCCCAGTTCGGCTGCACCGACGAGGGCGCGCCGCGCTACGCCTACGACCCGGCGAAGTCGAAGGCGCTGCTGGCCGAGGCCGGTTATCCGAACGGTTTCGAGATCGACCTGTACGCCTACCGCGAACGGCCGCAGACCGAGGCGGTGATCGGCTATCTGCGCGCGGTCGGCATCAAGACGAATCTGCGCTTCATGCAGTACGCGGCGATGCGCGACGCGCTGCGCGAGCACAAGGCCGGTTTCGCGCACCAGACCTGGGGTTCATTTTCGGTGAACGATGTCTCCGCCATCACCCCGGTGTACTTCAAGTTCCTCGCCGACGACGTCACGCGCGACCCGCAGGTGCGCGATCTGCTCGAGGCCGGCGACACCTCGGTCAAGCCCGCAGTGCGCCAGGTGGCGTACAAGAACGCGCTGAAGCGAATCGCCGAGGAGGCCTACGTGGTGCCTATGTACTCGCTGCCGGTTTATTATGCTTACGCCAAGGACCTCGTGTTCCAGCCGTATCCGGACGAGATTCCGCGCTTCTGGGAGTATCGCTGGAAATGAGCGCGGCGGCCGTCCCGGCAAACGCTTAACCGCCGATGCTGCAATACGCGCTCAAGCGGGCGGTGCTGGCGCTGCTGGTGGCGCTCACGGTTTCGCTGGTGTGTTTCCTGCTGGTGAACCTCTCGACCGACGTGGCCACGGCCATGGCGGGCGAGGGCGCAACCGCGGAAACGATCGATGCGATCCGCAAGCAGTACGGCTTCGACCGGCCGCTCGCCGTCCAGTACCTCGAGTGGCTGGGCCGCGCGACGCTGGGCGACTTCGGCGATTCACTTTACTTCCGCACGCCGGTGGCGGCGCTGGTGGCCGAGCGCATGCCCACCACCATGATCCTCGGCGCGGCCGCGATCGGCTTCGCGCTCCTGCTGTCGATCCCGCTCGGCGTGGTCGCCGCGCTCAAGCCCAACAGCTGGGTGGATCGGCTCACGCTGACCATTGCGGTAGTCGGCCAGGCGATGCCGACCTTCTGGTTCGCGCTGCTGCTGATGTTTTTGTTCGGTGTCACCCTGAAAGTGCTGCCGATTTCCGGCGGCGACACC
>ERZ1292633.5268-Hain-H41-02um-R1-5268-length-11726-cov-3_pt1 | contig 11726 bp, 9 predicted proteins | sample MGYA00564406_ERZ1292633 | MGnify/ENA primary metagenome ERZ1292633 (study PRJEB36523, sample SAMEA6512639) | groundwater metagenome | collected 2019-01-08 | study: AquaDiva: Metagenomics assemblies of 32 groundwater samples
AGTATACAAAGGTATGCCGGGACCTGCCAAGCCCGGCGCCTTCGAGCAGGCGGCCGGCGGGGCGGCTGGAGGCGGGGCGACCGCGGGCATTCGACGCATCGACCCCTCCTTTCGGATCGGCAGATCCGAGGCGATGGCCGTTGGTTCGGTGATGGCAGTGAGATCAAGCGGATCGCTCTCGGTCTTGAGGAATCCTTTTTTGGTGACAGTGAGGTAGTAACTGTTGCTGCCAACCCGGAAGCTGTAACGGCCGCGACGGTCGGTGATCTGCGACTCGAGCAGCTTGTGATAAGGCAGCGCGAAAATCCTGACCACGGCCTTGATCACCGGGCGGCCCGAGGCTTCGTCATAGATCACGCCCCAGCTCTTGGGACGGCTCCGCGAGGCCAGGCGGCGGAAGAAGAGATAGGCGACAACCTGCGCCGCGAACAGCATGATGACGAGCAGCGACGGTTTGACCGACATCGAGACCGCGCCCAGAGCCGGGCTGGCCAGAGCCAACGATTGGCGGAAACGACGCTTCGATTCTTCTTTGATGACGGCACTGTCGGGCTTGGCGTCATCGGTCGGATCAAGCGGGATGTTGGGAGTGAGCAGGGCGCCGCCTCCGCCGACGGTCATGTCGCCGCCTTGATAAAGATCGGCGAAACGGCCGTCTTCTTTTTTTCCGGTCATGATCTGGCTGGGGAAAATCAAACCGGCTTTGGTCGCTTCCATGCGGTAAAGCCCGGGCTGCACCAGGAAAGCGAAACGGCCGTGAGCATCGGTGACCGCGCTCTGAAGGATGCCGCCAGTCAGGGCGTTCCTAAGACGGACGATCACCAGATCCTCGGGAAGTTTGGACAGCGAGTTGTAAACCACGCCCCAGGCCTTGCGGCGGCGGCGCTTGATGAGCAGCAGCGGCTGGCTCACGAACCACAGGAAGTATTGTCCCGCCTGGCCGACCGTCTGGGCGAAACTGACGCTGTTGGCGACCGACAATGCCGTCGCTGCCGGAGCCACCGCCAACTCGGCCGCTCTCTGGATGTTCGGATCGCCGGCGGTTTTCGCCACCGTGTCCGCCGTTTCAAGAGCGAAATTCTGGAGCAATGCGGCGACGCTTTGGACGCCGATAATTTCGCCGCTCGACGATGCGATTCCGGCGCCGGCGAATCCTCCCCCGGCCCCGGCGGTGCCGGTGGTCGTGATGGCATGCGGACCGGCCAGCATGCTGCCCTGTCCTTTTTCGAGGGTAAAGATCAGCGCGTAGGCGTCGCAATGGTCATCATCGCAATCCGACCCGTCGCGATGGATCGAACGGTAGATATAGGGCGTGCCGCCGGGTTCGGGATTTTTCGGAACCCCGAGCATGTACAACGTGCCCCGCGGAACGGCCGCGAATCCGGCGTCCGACAAGGAAATCGATTCGGCTTCGCCCAGCACCTTGCCGCCCCGGCCGGGGATGCCGTCGCCGGGATAAAAACTGTTGTTCTCGAAAAAAAACTCGATCGAGACCTGGAGCTGCTTGGTATCGGAAACGCGCTTGGTATCGCGCGAACTGGCCCGGGCCGACTCGTAAGAAACCGTGGCGATGGTCGAAAGCAGGCCGATGATCGTTACGGTGAAAAGGAGTTCGATCAGGGTGAAGGCTTTGAGCTGGCGAGTCATAATCAATGCTGGCACTTCGGACAATAATGAGCGCCGCGGCTGCCGATCCGAATCTTTTTGATGATGCCGCCGCAGCGGTCGCATTTTTTTCCGGCCCGGTCGTAGACCTTGAGCCGCGGCACATACTCGCCTTCCTTGCCGTAGAGGTCGAGATATGAATCCACCGACGATCCGCGGGCCCGGACCGCCGCTTTGAGCGAATCGAGCGTTCCCTTGTAGACGCCGCGAAGTTCGGCCTCGGTCAGCGTGCCCTCGCGTCGTGTCGGTCTGACCGCGCCGTACCAGCAGGCTTCATCGGCGTAGATGTTGCCGACGCCGGCGATGCAACTCTGCTCCATCAGTAATTGTTTGATCTTTTTCTTGGGCCGGGCCGCGACGCAGGTTTTAAACCGTTCGAAAGTGAACGACGGTTCGAGCGGTTCCGGGCCGTACTTTTCCTTGGCGAAAATTTTTTCTTCGAGTTCGGAGGTTTTGACCAGCTTGAGATAACCGAATTTCCTGGTGTCATCGAAAAAAAGTAGGCGGCCGTCGTCGAGTTTGAACGCCACATGGACGTGTTTTCCCGGCGCGGCGCCGCCCGGCTTGAGCAGGTATTGGCCGGTCATCTTTAGATGGGTCACGATGGTCCAGCCGTTCGACAGATGCGATAATAAAAGTTTGGCGCGCCGGCCGAAACTCTCGAAGCTCGCGCCTTCGATGGTCTTGGCGAAAACGGCCGCCGGGACGTTAAGGCGTCCGGCGTAGCGCACTTCGACGCCGGCGATCTTTCGTCCCTTGACCGCCGACTCCAATTGGCGGCGGATGGTTTCGACTTCCGGCAGTTCGGGCATACGATTATATTTTACCTTTCTCTTGACACTTTGCGCCATCCCCAGAACCATTGGGTCAGGAGGTTCCCATGGACGCAAAGCTCATTGCAAGAATCCGAATCTCGGCTGAACGCAACGCCAAACGGCATCACCGCGCCGCCGCCCGCGCACTGGAAGCCTGGCACGCCGCGGCCGGCCGCGCTCAACGGTCGATCTGGGCGATACTGGCTATCGACAGCGTGCGCAACGGCTGGCAGGAGGAAGATCCCGGCGCCCGCGTTCCGATGTGGTTCTTCGTTCAGGATTACGAACTTCTCGGCAAGGACGAAGAGGGCTACGCCAACGTCGCCGCCTGCCGTAAAATCTGGCCGGCCGAACTCCTCGATGACCCCGAGGCGGTCCGGCAATCGCTGATGTCGCGCATCTTCAGTGCCGACAAACTCCGCGTCGAAGTCGGCGCTCTCGCCGACGCCGCGGAAAACGTCTGCCCGGAGTGCCAGGAAACGGGCTGCGTGGTAGGTTGTGCCGGTCGGCTCGGTCCCGCGGTCGAGGGCGATGTCTGGGTCATGTCCATCGGCACGCTCTGCGAACGCTGCGCCATGATCTCGCCGTTCGCCCGCGCAGTCTGGACCCAACCGACCCTTTCGTCAGGCCCCGTCGTCTAACCGGCACGCCTAGGTTCCTGTCCCCTGTGGATATCTTGACATCAAAGAGAGGCCGTGCTAGCCTCCCAGTTGCATCCTTGTGGAACGCCTTCAAACCTCTCCGGAGGTGACGGGCACATCGCCCTCATACGCGCGGTGGACAGGGATGTCCGGAGGTTCACGTGGTGGAACATATACCTCCGGAGTCCGGCCGAGGGCGGGTTGGATCCCGGGCAGGCGCAACTGCCTGGAAACAATCCTCCCGCCCTCGCGCCCGGGCGCAATGCCATTGAGATGGAATGAGCTTTTGAGACCCTGTCCGCAGGGTCTCACTTAATTTCAGCCTTATTTCCCGAAGTCTATCCCTTTAGGGAGTGTCCCCAATCGATGTCGGGGACAGCCCAAGGGGACAAGCCTCAATACGGCGGCTCTTGACAACGGTCGCCAAAGATGCTATTGTCCCCCTTGCGTTCCTGACCACCGGGCCGGTGGCGGACGCAGTGGGCATGCGCTTTCCAGTGTGGGAAGTTGGCATGAAGCCCATCGAAGAGAAACCACGTTCACAGCCGGAGGCGGCGATGAAAGTGTTTCGTAAGCGTTAGCTCCTGGGAACGTCATCGGGGACCCGTCGGACAGCATGGGTTTACCCAGGAGCGATAACCACCCCGCAAACATGCAACCTTTCGCGGCAACATTTTGAACCGGCATCTACGGTGCGCGTTGCGCGGCCGGAGAGAGGAGGAGGAATGTTCAGGCCCGATAGCGCGCTCTCCTGACCAGCGCCGAAAGGGAGAGCGGCTCCATCGCAGTTAGGCGCGGAAGACGTGAGAACATGTGGACGCATGCGGGCGCAACAAAAGGAGAGGGTGCCATGAAAAAGTGCACACTAGCCGACCTGGTCAGCCAACGAAAGAAAGGCTGACAACGGACCGACAATCCGAAGGACGCCCACCCAGGAAGGCCGCAACCCAGGGGCAAGACGCCAAGACGCGGAGAGATCGCACAGGACCGCAATACACAGCGGTCCTTTTCAATTTCTACGATTGCAATTCGTTTTCGATCGTTGCCCAAGTCCGTTCGGCGGTTTTTTTCCAAGAAAAATTTCCGACTCTTTGACTGCCGAGTGCGGCCAAACGAACGGACATATTTTGCTCGGTAAGAATCTGATCCATGGCGTTGGTGATCGTTTCTCCGTTCGACGGATCGACGAATTGGCAGGCGCTGCCGCAAACCTCGGGCAGCGATGCGGCTTTGGAAACGATGACCGGGGTGCCGCAGGCCCAGGCTTCGAGCACCGGCAGGCCGAATCCCTCGTACCAGGTCGGAAAAAGCAAAGCGACCGCGCCGGAATAAATGTGGGCCATGTGCTCGGGCGCGATGTAGCCGAGTTCGATCACCGATTCAGCCACCGGCAAGAGCGCGATCTCGGCCATGGCCGCCTGGTAGCCCAGTCCCCTCTTGCCGACCAGAACCAGTTTCACCGGATCGCCGGCTCCGCGATGGGTTTTGAAATTTCGAAAGGCCTTCAACAGGCCGGCCAGATTTTTTTTCGACTCGAGACGGCCGACGCACAAAAAATACGGCTGGGCAAAACCGTAGTCGGCCAGAACCCGGCGGAGTTCGCCGCGATCCTCGATCCGATGAAATCGTTCGGCATCGTAACCGAGCGGCGTAACCTCGATTTTTTCGGGCTTGGCTCCAAAGCGCCGGAGCAGCTCATTTTTTGAAAACTCGGAGACGGTCAGGATCCGCGAAGCCCTGCGAACGGCGCGCCGGGTCGCAGCCGTCTGCTGCCGGCGTTCGGACGGCGAATAAAATTCCGGCCGGGCCGCGAATCCGACATCGTGAATGGTATTGATCGAGTGCTTGGGCAGGATCACCGGCAAAGTATGCGCCGGCACGAATAAAAGATCCGGCGGACGCTTCTTCATCTCCCATGACAACCGAACCTGGGTCCAAAGTTTGAACGGCCATGAAAGCACCCGGCTTTCCCAATTCGCCGGCAGCGTCCCAAGCCCGTCGCGCAAAGGCTCGCGCGAATACAAAACCACCCGATGATCGGCCGGGATCACAGTCTTAAGCTCCTGGATGAGGTGATAGGCATACCACTCCACGCCCGTGCGTTCTTTGACGTTGGCGCGCGAGGCGTCTATTCCGATTGTTGACATAAGGCGAAGCTGAACATAGTATACAACTTCGGCCGCAAAATGAGGCCGATGGAGGAAGTCATGAAGATGTTTCTTTTGAAAACCTGGACGCTGCGCGGAACCGCTCCCCATGTCTTCGGAGTCATCAACGCCGCCGACGAAGGCGAGGCCATGGCCAAACTCGGCCTGGAAGATCGGGATGGCCAGATGGCTTTCAAAGAGGAAGGCCAGGCGAAAAAGGTGCTGGGCGAAGACTTTGCCTTCGGCCTGAACGTAAAAGTCGTGACCCTGCGCCTCGAAGAGATCAAGAACCTGGCGCAGCACGATCTCTCCCGCACGACGGCCGGTCGCGATCCCGACTCTTTCAGCTGTTGAAGAACGCGGCCAGAACCAAATCACTCTCTGACGCTCCATTCCGGGGCGTTTTTTTTAAAATTAGGAGGGCGGCCTTTAGGCCGCCCTGCATTCAAACGGTCGCGATTGACGCGAAACGGAAATGGGAGTAGCCTGCCACCTTGACCTCAACCAGGGGCCAAGAGGAGGAAGACATGACTGCTGTCACTCAAGACCGCTTCCGCGGCGCCATGCTCGGCATGGCCATCGGAGAACGCGCCGGCACCATCGCCCAAGGCATCAAGGTGGAAACGACGGCTCCGGCCACGGCCACCGCCCTCCACATCTGCCGGAGAATCCGCGAGTTCCGCCGTTGCGACCCGCTGGACATTGAACTCGCCATTCTCGTCGAGTTGAGCGCGAACGGGTCGGTTCCGTTTGAATGCGAAGGCAGCGCGGCCGCGGCCATCGCGCCGGTCGCGCTCTGGTACGCCGCCACAAACAGCATGGCGACCGGCGACATCGAGTACATCGGCTCAACGCTGGGCGACGATGATGGCGACTTCAGAATCGGCTCCCGTGCCGCCCTGGTCGCCGCCATTTACGCCATCATGCTCCAGGCCGGCGGCTCGCCGAAGTCATTCCATCTTCTCTACGATCTCTGCGGCGTGGCCAGGCGGTTCGAAAACCGGCAAACCGCCGGTCATCCGCCGGCGCCAGAAGAGAGCGCCGCAGCATTGCTTTCCAGGGCCATGGAAGCCGCCGAGAAGTCCGGCGAATCCATCGGCCGACTGGTCGGTACCGGCGGCCACGCCGTCCAGACCGTGCCGCTGACCCTGGCGATCTGCGCCATCCACGACTTCGGCGATTTTCAGAATGCGATCGTCGACGCCGTCAAAGTCGACGGCGCCAAGGCGGCCCGAGGCGCGCTCGCTGGAGCACTGATCGGCGCCCGAGTCGGCCTGGCGGGAATCCCAAGGAATTCGGTTCGCGCTTCGCCGGACCGCAAGATCATTCTGGCAGCGGCCGACGAGCTCTACGCCCTGGCCGGCGAAGTCGTCGGCGGAACTCGCGTCAACGGAGTCACCGCGCGAGATTCCAGAAGCGACAACTGACAATCCCGCATAAAAGCGGGATTTTTCAATAATGCAAAGCGCGGATGACGCGGTTTGAATGGCCCGCGTCGCGCATCAAATATCACTTCGTCGCCAAAATCGATCGCTTGTACGACTCGAGATTTTCCAATGCGATACCCGTCCCCTTCACGACGCAAAGCCAAGGCTCGTCGGCAACGTAAGCCGGCACGCCGGTGGCCTGCGAAAAAAGTTCGGCCAGATTGCGCAGCTGCGAAGAACCGCCTGACAAAATCATCCCCCGCTCCATGACGTCGGCCGAAAGTTCCGGCGGCGTCATGTTCAGGACGTCTTTCAAGGCCGAGATCATGCCGTTGAGTTCGTGCTGGATCGCCTCGGTCACGTCATCCGAAGTCACGGTGATGATCCGCGGCAAACCGGTGATCATGTCGCGGCCCTTCACTTCCATCGACAGCTTGTCCTTTATATACATGGCCGAGCCGATGTTGATCTTGATGTCCTCGGCCGTGCGCTCGCCGACGGCCATGCCATACTTGCGCCGGACCGTTTCCTGAATGGCAGCGTCCAGCTTGTTGCCGCCGATGCGGACCGAAGCCGAGGCCACGATCCCGCCCAAGGAAATCACCGCCGCCTCCATGGTGCCGCCGCCGATGTCGATGATCATGTGGCCCGAGGGGCTGCCGATCGGGATGTCGGCGCCGATGGCCGCGACGATCGGCTCTTTGATGATGTAAGCGGCCCGGGCGCCGGCGTGAATGGTCGCGTCGACGACGGCGCGGCGCTCGGTCGAGGTGATGCCGCCCGGCACGGCCACCATGACTTCCGGACGGAACAACCGCATGCCGCCTAGGGCCTTGTTGATGAAATAGCGCAGCATGGCTTCGGTCATGCGGTAGTTGGCGATGACGCCGTCCTTGAGCGGCCGGTAAGCCACGATGGTGTCGGGAGTGCGGCCCAGCATGTCCTTGGCCTCTTTGCCGACGGCCAGGATCTTCTTGTCGATGGTCGACATGGCCACAACCGAGGGTTCATTGATGATGACCCCGCGCCGCGGAACGTAGACCAGGACCGTGGTGGTGCCAAGGTCGATGCCGATTTTCGGTACAAACATGTTAGAACCTTACTTCAAAATGCTTATCCGTGCGGAGATCGGTCTGCAGCCGATATTTCGAGTCGTAGTATTCCTTGGGGTCCTCGCCCGGATCGGCTCTCTTGAGCTTCTTACCAAATTCCAGGTCCAGGGTCAACGGGACGGCGATTGTTCCGGGCTGCTTCTGGACATCGAGGCGGTAGCCGCCGATCGAGATCTCCTGGCCGATCGCGGCCGGCAGCCGGTACCGGAACTCGAGCGTCCGGGTCTCGCCCGGCTCTACCGAAATGAAAGCGCCGAATGCGGTGCGGCCGAGTTCATGGAAAACGTCGGCTTTGCCCGGGCGGCGCGCCGGATCCTTGAGTTTGTCGTCCTGCATCGCCCCCTTTACCTCGATCAGTTCGGAACCGCCCGGCGCGTACACCCGGGTGTAGGTCCGATAACGTGACGTCTTCCAGGTGAACGAACCTTGATTCCGGTAAGTGATCTTGGCCGCGGCGACGAAACCTCCGGCATCGGGCACGATTTCATAACGGACCGAGCGGGTCATCACCGAGTCGGTTTTGAGACTTGCCATGTTGGCATCGACAACCGAGAGATAGTCGCCGGCCACGTCGTTCAAAGCGCCGCCCCAACCGCGCCCGAACACCAAGCGCTGCATATCCGCGTCCTTCATCGCCAGGAGGATATGTTTTTCCTGCAGATTGCGTTCGATAATGCCGACGACCTTGATCAGATCGCTGATCGTGAGCGCCGTCAGCCGCTTGGCCATCTCGTCGGCCAGTTTGCTCAAAATCTCCTTGCGCTGTGCCAGCGGCGTGCCCGTTTTGACGTATCCGATCTCGACCCGGTACTCGAGGGCGTCGACCAGGTTCTCGGCCGTGAAGCGCTGGCCGTCGATCGTTATCGGTCCGAGAAAACCGAGCAGGTCTTCGGCGAATTTCGGCGTCACCGCGATTATCCCGTCGATGCGCGGCACGTTCGCCGCGCCCCAAGCGATGGCCGCTTCCTCGTCGAAGAAACGCTGCATCAGCGCCGCCGAGGTTCCGAAATCCGGCGACCAGTTGGCGTCGCGCAGGTACCAGTTGTCGACGCCGAGATATTTGATCAGCGGGGCTGGCGGCTTGGGCCGGGGCGTTCCGGTCGAAGGTCCGTCGAGGGCATAGACGTCGTGGGTTTCGAGCCGATGGATGGCCGCGTCTTTGGCGGTCAGCAACCCGAAGGTTCCGAGAAATCCGCAGGTCGGACGAAGCTCGGTGCTGTTTTCTAGGAAAAACAGGTAGGTCCGGCTGTCGGGGTAGCCCAGCAGGCGCGGCAGAACCGCTGCCGCCGGCTCGACGGCCGACAGCACCGCATGCAAGGCCTCGAGTTTGGCGCGGAGTTCGGCGATCGCCGGCCGGAGGCTCTCGGGCAGATCCCGTTCGACGACGCCCGAGAGCTCGGACAATGCGGTCGCGCTGGCGTCGGCGGCGGCCCGGATCTCGGGCCCGCCGCGATCGATGGCGGCGAGCATTTCACGGCGCCGTTCTTCGGGCAGATCGGCTAGGGCGTCGGCGGCACCGGGCAGCGACGACAGGATCCGGTTGCGCGATTCCTCGCTGGCGGCCGCGGCCGAGATCACGTCCCCGACCACGCCCAGGGTTTTCTTGCCTATGGTCGCGGCTGCCTGGCCGGCAGCCAGCGTCCGATCGGCCGCTTCAATGCGGTCGCCGATCCAGGGTATCGGCCTGAACATGCCCAGGACGGCAATCTCGCGCCTGGCTTCGGTCAACGACGTTTCCGCACTGACGAATTTATTGAGTGCGGCGGCGATATCAAGGCGCTTGGCGGCCTCGGCCGCGGCAGTCAATGATTTGCCGCCGGCATCGGCGCTGATCTTGACCTTGGTGCCGATGTAGGCCAGCGGCGCCACGACGACCGCGCTGACCGCGATCAGAACCGCCCCGGCGGCGCCGAAAAATGACAGCCAAAACCGCGGCCGGCCCAGGATCTCCCATCGGCTCCGCCGGTGTACGGCAAGCAGGTTCGGCGTGTGGTGTCGTGATCGCATTGAAAATGAGACAGAGCCTGAACTTCTTTACTATACCCTATCCTTCGCCGCTTCGGGCAGACCCCATTTTTTGAAGTATTTGACGCAGCTGGCGATGTGGATCCGGGTCGCTTTGCGGAACAATCCGGTGACCCAGGATCCCTGGGCCGAAAGGCGCTCGTGATAGTGAACCATCTCGGCCCCGGCGAAAAATACCACCCGGAAACCGGCCTGCCAGAACCGCCGGCACCAGTCGGTGTCTTCGAAGTACAGGAAATAACGTTCGTCGAGCAGTCCGACCTTGTCCATCGCCGAACGGCGCACCAACAGCACCGCGCCCAGCAGCCAATCGACGTCGCGGCTCTGGCCGTGATCGAAATCATCCATCAGATAATACGACAGGGCCTTGCGTCCGGCCGGGAGCCGGCCGAGCGGCGTCCGGCGGTAGGCCGGAATCATCGGCGTCGGATAGCGGTAACACGAAACGTCGATGCTGCCGTCGGGATGCACCAGCCGCGGACCGAGCAGGCCGATTTCCGGATTGGCCTCCATGTGCGCGATCATCGCCTCGATGGCCCCGGGCCGGACCGTGATGTCAGGATTCATTATCAGCACGTACTTGCCGGTCGATCGCCGGATGCCGGCGTTGTTACCGGCCGCGAAACCGACGTTGGCGGGATTGTCGATCATGACGACGTCGGGATATTCCCGGCGGATCATGCCGCCGGTCCCCTGCCCCGAAGCGTTGTCGACGACGATGATCTCGGTCTTCTGCGCCGGCGCGAAAAGCTTGAGCGTCTTGACGCATTGGCGCACCAGTCCCCTGCTCTTGTAATCGAGAATGACGATCGAGAGGTCCATAGTTTATTTAAACCACTTCCGGATCTCGCCCGAGCCGACGGTCGAACGGCTCATGATCATGTGGCGCTTTTCGACGGCCCGCGGCAGATTCCGGAAAAAGTCGGCCAGGCCCTTGAAGGTTCGCTGCTCGAAAAGCGCCACGAAGGCGAACTTCTGGAACTCGTACCAGCCGATCCTGGGCATATCGCGCAGCAGATTGAGAAAGTGTTCGTTTTTGACGAGCGTCAGCAGGTGGTTGCGATAGGAATAAAAATTGATGTGCTTCTTGATCTGGCGGTGCGGATTGAATGCGGTCTCGAGTTTCGAGGCCCGCTCCTTGATCGAAGCCGTCCGGTAATGATGCGCCACGGCCCGCGGCACGTAGAGCGCCTGCCAGCCGCGGAGCCGGAGACGCCAGGCCAGATCGATGTCTTCTTTGTACGCGAAAAAATCCTCGTCGAAATATTCGCCGCGCCAGGCGACGTCGTCGAGTGCGCTGACCCGGTACATGGCCAAAGCGCCCGAAACGCCGAAGACCTCTTCGGTGCGATCGTAGTCGCCGTCGTCGTTCTCGCCGGACGCCCGGTCGGCCACCCGGCGGCCGCGGGTGATCCGCAGCCCGGTCGAATCGAAGCGTCCGCTCCTGACGCCCTGGCCGAACTCCCCCTCGCCTTCGAAGAGCTTGAGGATTTTGCCGCAGGCGCTGCCGACGTCGGGCCGGTGCGACATCTGGTCGACCAGAATCGCGATGTAATCCCGTTCCAGGACGACGTCGGGATTGGTCACCAGGACGTAGGTGTTTTCGGGATCGTCGCAATGCGCTTTGACATGGGCGATGCCCTGGTTGTGGGCGTGCGAAAATCCCATGTTGTGGGTGTTGCGCAGGATCATCGCCTTGGGATACTGCGAACGCACGTGGTCGAGCACGTCGTCCGAGGAGGCGTTGTCGATGACCATCAGCGACAGGTCCTTGAACGTCTGGGCGTCGATCGACGCCAGCGTCTCGGGCAGATGCCGCATGCTGTTCCAACTGACGATGTTGACCGAGACTTTCGACATATTCTAGGCGGCTTTGGCAGTCAGCGCGGCGTTG
>ERZ1292633.704-Hain-H41-02um-R1-704-length-37615-cov-5_pt1 | contig 11725 bp, 13 predicted proteins | sample MGYA00564406_ERZ1292633 | MGnify/ENA primary metagenome ERZ1292633 (study PRJEB36523, sample SAMEA6512639) | groundwater metagenome | collected 2019-01-08 | study: AquaDiva: Metagenomics assemblies of 32 groundwater samples
AGACACGTTAAGTGTCTTCGTCTGTTTCCGGCTCGCCCTGTTAATCCTGTCTATTTCATTTTGTCAGAGCCTATCTCAAAATATATGCAGGGTGGGCACTGCCCACCGTCGGACAGTTAGCGAAGCCGTGTTGGTGGGCGATGCCCACCCTACAAACTGTCTATTTCATTTTGTTAGAAACTCTTATGAATAAAACCAAACGCGCTGAAATTTTCGCGCGGCTCAAGCAGGCCAATCCGAGTCCGACCACCGAGCTTCAGTACCGAACGCCTTTCGAGCTGCTGGTATCGGTGATTCTCTCGGCGCAGGCCACGGACAAAAGCGTCAACAAGGCCACCGCGGAACTTTTCAAGGTGGCGCGCACGCCGCGGCAAATTCTCGATCTCGGTCTGCGCGGGCTCAAGCGTTACATCCGGACCATCGGCCTGTACAACACCAAGGCGGCCAATATCCGGAAGACCTGCAAAATGCTTCTCGAAAAACACGGCGGCCAGGTGCCGGCGACGCGCGAGGAGCTGCAGGCGCTGCCGGGCGTGGGGCGCAAAACCGCCAACGTGGTTCTCAATACCGCCTTCGGTCAACCGACCATCGCCGTGGATACGCATATCTTCCGTGTGGCCAACCGCACCGGGCTGGCGCCGGGGGAAAACGTACTGATTGTGGAGAAAAATCTGCTCAAGGCGGTCCCCGAGGAATACCGCCACGACGCGCACCATTGGCTGATCCTGCACGGGCGCTACACCTGCACGGCGCGCAAACCACGCTGTCCCGAATGCGTCATCTATGATTTGTGCGAGTACAAGGCTAAAGTTAATACATGAAATTGAGACACGCCGCCTCCGGATTGAGCCACGGCCACCGCGCCCTGCCGGAGCACGCGGAAAAAGCGGTCAAGCAGGCGCTCGCGAAAGCGGGGCTCGAGCGTGCCAACGCCATATTATTGTTTCTCACGCCGGAGTACGCCGCCAATCCGGAACCGGCGCTGCGCGCGGCGGCGCGGGCGGGCGGTTGCATGCAAGTCGTGGGTTGCACCGGCGCCGGCATCCTCACGGAAGACGAGTGGGTGCTCGACAGTCCCGGCGCCGCGGCCATGGTGCTGGGCGGGAACGTTCATCTGACCATCGCTCCCCAGGGAAAGCTGAGCGATGAAGATACCGTGCTGAGCCTGTGCACTCCCGCCGGGCTCACGGCGGAATGGATCGACGTCGCCGCCAGGCGCTTCGGCGCGGTGTCGGGCGATCTCTTCGGCCACGGCCCGTTCAAAGTCTGGAGCGGCGCGCGCGTGGCGGAATCCGAACAGGTGGATGCCATCCTGAGCGGCGTGGACAGCGTGATCGGCGCCTCGCAGGGCGTGCGCGCGCTGACCTCACCCATCGAAGTGGCGGAAGTGCAGGGCTATGACATCATGCGCCTCGGCAATTACCCGGCCCTGAGCGTGCTCGTCCAGTCGCTGCCGCCGAACGTGCGCGAGATGGAGCGCGTGCCCTTGCATCTCATCATGGGCGGAGTGGCGATCGGCGATCCGGAAACGGCGATTCGCGAGGGACGCTATCGCCTCAACCACATCGTGGCCGCCAACCTGCGCGACCAATCCATCACGCTGTCGGAACGGCCCGCCCGTGGCGAGCGCTTGTTCTGGGCGATGCGCGATGCCCTCACCGCCGAGCGCGACATGCGCGCCTGCGTGGCGCGCAGCGTTCAGGCGCTCCCGGGAGCGCCTGACTTCGCCCTGCTGTTCCCGTGCATAGGACGCGGCCCGAATTTCTTCGGCAACCGCGATCGCGATCTGGATGTGCTGCGGTCGCAGCTCCCCGGTTTGCCTATCATCGGCATGTATGGCAATGGCGAGCTCGGCCCGCTCGATGGCATCAATCACCTCTACCAGTATTCCGTCGTGCTCGGCCTGTTCAAGGCGCGCGTAACTTAGAGCGCCTAATAAAATGAATTATGATCCTGAACGCCAGGACGCCAGAAGCGCCAGGGATAAGAATCTCCAGAAATCGCTTTTCCTGTTGCGGCCCGGGGTGCAACCAAACCCGTTGCACCCGTTCGGCGGCGCGAATGTCCACCGGACATTCGCTAAAACCCCCGCCTCACCCCTGGCGTCCTGGCGCTTAATTTCATTTTGATAGAAACTCTAAACTATGTTCCTCAATCAGGATCGAACACAGACACGCGAGGTATTTTTCCGCGCCTGGCGCGCGCACCGCGAGGGACAACCGCTGGAGGGCGTGGAAAAGCTCATCGTGCAGGTAGTCCTGCGGCATCCCGAATATCATGCTCTTCTCGAACATCCCGAGCCGGCGCGCGAGCGCGATTATTTTCCGGAATCGGGCCAGACCAATCCGTTCCTGCATCTCGGCATGCACATCGCCATCGAGGAGCAACTGTCGATCGACCAGCCCCGGGGCATCCGCGGTTATTACCAGAAGATACTCATGCGCCTTCCCGACGAACACGCGGCGCAGCATCACATGATGGAATGCCTGGGCGAGATGCTGTGGCAGGCGAGCCGACAGGCGACGGCGCCTCAGGAGGCAATCTACCTGGACTGCCTGCGCCGCCTGGCGGGAACCCCCCCGGGAACCTGAACCCGTCGAAACAAAGAATCGGGATAGGGGGGATGACAGCTGATCCCTGTCATTCCCCTCCCACACCACCCCGCATGCGGGTCCGCACTGGGCGGTTCAGAAGGTTGAGGTTACGCGCCAAGGTGCGGGACGCCAAGTTGCATCATAAAGATGCTCGTTATTTCGAGTTTATCGAAACCCGCCGGGAAGCTCGCGTAGTGGTGATCCCCGCACTCACCCGGATTGAAGTAGTCCATCGGGATACCGTCGCTTTCCGAGGTCGTCGGACAGCTTCCGTGATTTTCGACCAAGGGCTACTGCCTTTCCGCCTCTGATGGTTCTGCATGTTTCCACCTACGATTAGTCATATTGTATTTTCCGGCGTATTTCAGGCTTGAGCCAGCCGGCTTCGAATTGATCGGCGGGAATGTGAACCCTTGCCCGGCGGCATCGGCCGGGCCTGTGTCATAAGGGTTCTTGGCGGGATCTGTTCTGGCGATCCAATAAAAGCTTTTCGTCTTGCGCCGGGCGCACGCCTGGCGCGCTCGACCGCAGCGCGTGCCGACGTGCGGCGCCGGGGCCGATGCCGATATGGCGCTTGAAGACCTTGGCGAATGCCGCCTCGCTACCGTAACCGCAGCGCTCGGCGATGCGGGCTACCGAATCGGTGCCGGTGGCAAGCCACTCGTGCGCGCGCCGCATGCGCCAGTGCGTGAGGTACTGTAGCGGCGCGATACCCACCAAGCGCTGGAATCGGTCGGCGAATGCCGAGCGCGACTGGCCAGCGACGCGCGCGAGATCCTCGACGATCCACTTCCGTTCCGGGTGCTCGTGAAGTGCTTGCAGCGTTTTGCCGACGCGCGGATCCACCAGCGCCGCGAGGTAACCGGTCTCCGCCCGCTGCTGGCGCAGGTGCGTACGCACGACAAGCACGAACAGTGTCTCCGCGAGCTTGTCGACCACGGCCTTGCCGCCGGGCTCGTCCGACCCGGCCTCGGCCACGATCAGACGCAGCAGTGCGTCCAGGTGCCGGGCGTTCGCGGTATCGTCGTGGCGGGCGACAATCACCTCCGGTAATGCCTCGAGCAGCGGGTTCCAGGACCGCCGCTCGATGCCGAAATCCCCGCACACCAGGGTCGTGAACGGACCCTCGACGATCCCACTCGCCGGCTGATTGCGCGGCACCTGCGGCCCGGGTGGCTGCGGGCTGTCCGCGAGAACATGCGGCGTATCGTGCGGGAATACGACCAGATCGCCTGCGCCCAAGGCAACCGGCGCGCGCCGGTCCGGAAAGTGCAGCCAGCACGAGCCTTGGACGATCACGTGGAAAGGCGCCTTCTTATGGTCCGCGACATCCACCGCCCATGCGCCGCAGAAACTCGCGTGCAGGTAGACCCGTGCGCTCAGACGGAACACCCGCAACACGTCGCTGAGTACGTCAATTGCCATCGAGTGCCGTCCAGTGTCCGGATGATCGAGCATGTTTTCCGGTGTTTCTAGCATAGAAAGTCCGGGCCGGGAAAGTAGTATTGGCAACATTGACGGTTCCTCTCATCACTGGAGCGCAAAACATGAAACACCTAATTCGATCCTTGGCGTTGGCATTAGTAAGTGTCCTCGCCCCATCCCGGCACTGGTCGCCGCTGCGTCCCCGAGCCTGAATCTCGACGCCCAGGGAGTGGCCATTCACGGTTATGACCCGGTCGCCTACTTCACCGACGCCAAGCCGGTGAAGGGTTCGGCAAAGTTCACCCATAGGGTCGGCGACGCCACCTACCACTTTGCCAGTGCCAAGCACCGCAACATGTTCGCCAAAGAGCCGGCGAAATACGCGCCGCAATTCGGCGGCTACTGCGCCATGGGCACCGCCATGGGCAAGAAGCTCGACATCGACCCGCAGGCGTGGCGGATTGTCGACGGCAAGCTCTATCTCAACCTGAACAAGGACGTACAGAAAAAATGGCTCTCCGACGTTCCCGGTCACCTCAAGCAGGCCGACACGAAGTGGGTGGAGATCAAGGACGTGCCGGCCACGCAGCTCAAGTAGGCCGGCAACCGCTCGCCAACCTCGGCCGATTATCAAGGATATTGCCATGAAAGCAGCCATTGTTAGTATTGGCCGATACTGAAACCCACGAGGCCCTGGGGCGCGTGGTCAACGCATTTGAAGCCGTGAAGGAATTCAAGGACAATGGCGACAACGTGCAATAATTGATCTTCGACGGAGCCAGCGCCAAGTGGGTGTTCGAACTGTCCAAGCCCAACCACAAGACGCACGGCCTGTACGTCGCGGTGCGCGACAAAGTGAGCGGCGTGTGCAACTAATTGCGCGGGGCCTTCGGAGTGAAAGACCAGGTGAAGGCCAGCCGTATGTCGTTGGCCGGCGATTTCGAAGGTCATCCGAGCTTCCGTCGGCTGCTCAGCCAGGGCTACCAGGTCATCGCTTTCTGACGCACCGCCCCCCCACGCATCCAAGGAGGACAAAATGCGTAAAACCGTTCGCAAAATCGCCGCCGTCGGTCTGCTCGGCGCCTCGGCCATCGCCGGCGCCGCCGATGGGCTGATCGCGGTACCCAGTCCGCACGATGCCAGGACCACCATGAACCGCTTTGAGTCGATCGTGAAGGACAAGGGGATGAACATCTTCGCGCGCATCGACCACGCCGCCGGCGCCACCAAGATCGGCAAGTCGCTACGTCCGACCGAGCTGCTCATCTTCGGCAACCCGCAGGGCGGTACACCGCTGATGCAGTGTGCCCAGACCGCCGGTATCGATCTACCGCTCAAGGCGCTGGTGTGGCAGGACGACGCCGGCAAGGTCTGGCTCGGCTACAACGAGCCGGCGTATCTCGCCAGCCGTCATCGCATCGGCGAGTGTGGCGAGGCCGTGCAGAACATGAGCAAGGCACTGGCCGGCTTCGCGGCGGCCGCGACAAAGTAACCGCGTACGCCGCCCCGCCGCTCGACGGGCGCGCGGCCGGGTTGTAAGAACCACGGCCACGCCCGCGACCAAGCAACGACCCGCGTGTCCGGGCTGCATCCGTACGTGGCCCAGCACGGGCGCCCTAACCACATATCAACTCACCAAGGACCCCGTGTGTGTGCCGGCCCTCCGCGCACTCGGGCAGGGCGCGTTATTCTGCTTCGCAGACCGCGGCCATCCCAGCGGCTGAGAACCGCCACAGACTCTACGCCTCGCGAAGCTCGGGTGACCTCGGCCTACGCGCGCCCTCGCTTCGCTCCCCTGGCGCGCGCAGCGAGGGTGGCGTCCATTGCATTAGGTTGGCCGCGTAATGCCGTTAAAACCCCATGACGACGTGCCTTGGTTATATGGCGGTTCCGGGCGGTCTTTGGCGCTAACAGACCATAACCTGCGCCAGCAGCTCCCATTTTCAGTATGTCTCGTCTCTTCACCATACAGAACTCTCCTGTTATTACGTCATGAATCGCATGATCAATGCGCTAATGCTTCTTCTGGTGCGCTTATAACTAATGTCCAGACGTGAAGCCGGGCTTATTGTGCTTGATAATTGATGATATCCGCGGTGGCTGACGGGAATACGGAAACAGCCGAAAAAATAGCCGGCTCGTCGCGGAGTCGGCTTTGTGGAGATAAATTGGAATCGGGATCGCAGCAGTATCGTCACGCAGTTCGATCTTTGCTTTCCTGCGCTTCCGATAAATCCCGCATCCGGATCGATTTATTCGGGCTGATCAAACTGGGCTTCTTGCGCTCTGAAACTCATATAAGGGTCGGTGACAGCTATAGAGCATTCTGTCACCGACCCATTATTTATCTCACGAACGAACGGCGCTCGTCCGCTTCGATCCGATCAGGACTGGTTTAATCGTCCTAGTCGTTCGGAGGCCACGTCTTCGCTTTGCCGTTCTCGTCCACCACCAGCGCCGTCGTTCCCTCGGGCAACACTTGCAGGGTTTTCAGAAACTCAATGACGCTATCCCGGTCGCTGTTGCTCGCGGCGATCCAGTTTTGGAACGATGTTTCGGCTTCGCCATGGTGGGCTTCAATGGCCTGACGCATTGTCGCAAACTGGCCGTGATGGAAAAACGGCGGCTCGTTCGCGACTCCCCACAGCTTGCGGGTGAGGAACTTCCCATTCCCGGCAAAGAAGCCGGGTGAACCGCCCGGTTGCAGCATGTCCAGCGCTTCCCGATTCGGATCGCCGGGACCGGTGGTGATGTCGTGCAACTTCAGGTCGGTGAACGCCGGCACCATGACCACACCGCCTTGAGCCTTCAGGCGCGGTGGCGGTACGTCATTGCTGGTGAGATCCACGCTGAGCGTCGGCACGCCGTCTCCCGGCTTCAGGTTACTGGGTGGATTGAAGGGATTGGGTTCGGCATATACCCAGCCCTGATTGAACAAGGGTAACGCGGGAACATGGCAACCGGCGCATCCCATCGTCGCGAATTGCGCTTCACCCCGGAGCACGGCCTTTTCTATGTCTTCATCATTGGGGATAACCCGGCCCGGCACCGGCAACGTGGCTTGAAACAGCGTCGCCGCGGTGACATCGGCGCGCGTCATCTCGTTGACGAAACCATCGCCGTCCGGATCGGCACCGATGCCGAAGCGTTCCGTAAGGACAAGCCGCCGGCTGGAACTCCCCGGGGGACATGAATCGTTAACATGCCGTTCGCTCAACCACGCCGGTGCCGAGCGAACAGCATCCCTGCTTTCGATTTACGGATTGATAAAGAACCGCGCCGTCTCGATGTTCGAGGCGAGACCGAAGGCCTTGAGGTCCTGCTCGTCACACACGCCATTGCCGTCCGCGTCCGGCACCGCGCCGGGGGCATCGTCGAATACGCCGTCGCCGTTCTTATCCGCGGCCACGGCGACGTAGACTATACTCGGCACGTTCACGCCGAAGTTCGGCGCCCCCACGATCCACGTGGACCATAACTCGGTGGAGTTCGGCATGAGATCCGTCACGCCGGTCATGTTGAAAAGATTGGCGAGGTTCTGACAGGACCCGGCGCCAATGGTCGTCGTACTGAGCAGCACGATGAGCCCCGGTAAGCGGTCGTCGGCGCCGGGCGAGAAAGTCCCGGGCATGGGCGGGACGTTATTGTGAACGCCGGGCCCGGTGAGTTGAAAATCGCTGAACCCGGTGCGCGCGAGGGGCGCGTCGAACTCAAGCTCCAGATCGACAAACCATCCGCGCCCGCCGATGCCCACGTTGTGCCCGCGTTCCGGAGCAAACATCTTGATGCGCACCAGTTTCTCGTTGTCGTTTTCACCTCCGAATGCGCCGGTGGAACCCAAGCCGGCGGTCAACAGGCTCAAACCGATGCCCATGGAATAAATCAGATGCTTCCTCTGGTTTTTCATAACATCCTCCACGATCTGATGATTGAGGGAACCGCGCCACGGACAACCGAATCCGGGCGCTACGGCCCAGACCCTATCCGCGCCAGCACTTCCGAAACCGGTTTTATTCCATGACCCATTTTGGGAAGGCCTTCGACGCCGCCGGCGTCCGAAAGATAATCCGAGACATCATGGCCATAGATGTAAATCACGTCGCTGTTGTCGATCGGGCAATAGGCCCAGGCGATGGTTCGACCCGCCGTTTTGCGTTCATCGGTGAGCGAGGTCCGGGTTTTCAGGCAGGCCTTCACCAGTCCCGGATGATTGCGGGGCAGAATATCCTCCAGGCGCTCCAGCTTGAGGTCCCGGAGCAACTGCGAGGCGGCGGGATTGACAAATTTCAGCGCCCCCTCCGGTCCCGAGGACAGCACCGGGTTGGGATTCGCTTGGGGAAAATTGACCGATTGCTCCTGTTTATCATTCTGCTTCAAGCGTTGGCGCATGAATGCTTTTCGATAACAAGACGGAGGCATTCCGATATAACGTTGATACATCCGCGTAAAATTGGAAAGGTCGGCAAACCCCACTGCGAACGCGACCTGGGTTACCTGAAGATCGGAATCTATCAACAACTCCACGGCTTTGTTTATCCTCTGCTGGATAAGATACTTCTGAAACGTAATCCCATGGTCGCTCTTGAAGGCTCGGCTGAAATGGGACTTACCCATCCCGCAAAGTTTTGCCACGCTGCCCAGCGTAACCTTTTCGTGGAGCTGTTCGCGCACATAGGATATCGCCAGCGCGGTCGGCACCCGGCCTGCTCCCGTCCTATGGTGCCGGGGTCTGGGAGGAATCAACGGGGGCGGCAGCAGGTTATGGCGCCGGCCTTTGTCATCGGCCCAACGCTGTTCCAGCAGCGTATTGATACTGCCGGCCAAGCCGCCCGCCGCCACCGGCTTGATAAAATAGTCCCAGACGCGCGATCGGAGCGCCCAGACCGCGAGTTCGGTCGAACGGTCCTTGGTGAGCAGTATGATCGGGAGAAAGGGATACCGTAGCTTCGTCTTCTGGAGTGCGTTCAACCCGATCTGATCCGGCAGATCGTAATCGAAGCATAGAATTCTGGGGTGATAGGTACCGATGGCGTCATCGATATCACCGCTGTTGTCGACGACTTCAACCTTGCATATCTTGGTCAAACAATCGTCGATCCAAAGCCGATCGTTACTATATCTGAGGTCTATTAATAGTATTTGCGGCAGCAACTGCGATTCCCCCATCGCGCGTCCTCCCTTACGTTGTTACTTCTGTTGTTATTCGTTGTTATTCACGCATTCGCACTTTCTTATGACAAGAAACCGGACATGCTTTGCAACGTGATTACGTAACTGAACTGGCAATTTAATAATTAAAATATTCGATTATTGCTATTGCGATGCCCTACTCCTTTCCTGTCGCTGATTACTCTTGTGAGTAATCCGCCGAGTTCCGACGGCTGTGGATTATAGATGCGTCAATGTCCCTGTTTATTCACTTTAATGTAACTTTATATTTTGAATTGGCGGCTTTAAAAAGAAGATCCAGCCCGGATTCAAACAGATAAAACGCTTCGTTAACGTGACAGCTTCACTCTGGTTAACACATCAGTTATTAGCGTATTAGCGCTGGCGGTAAGAGGCTATATCGTTCCCCGGCTTGCCAATGAGGGCGGCGAATCTCTCTTCAAAGTGGTTTGAGGCGCTGCCTTTCAGCTGCGTCTTAACATATCCGGACATATCCGGGCCGTATTGAATCACTGGCTGGCCACTCGCCGCTGCTTCATGGTCCGCCGCGCAATTCGCACGCCGCTGTTCAATGCATACTCGGTAGATACGCCGCCCAACACATCGTGGAATAAAAAGTCCGGATGGAGTCTCTAGTAATTTACCCATGCCGCATGCTCGGTAGGGGGCAGGTATACGTCGAAGTTCTAATACTCACTCACTAGTGCTGGAGGAATGAACAATGAAGCGATTCGCTAAAACAAAGGGCCTGTTGTATGGCTTGGGCCTGGCCATGCTTGCCGGTGGGCCGACGCTGGCCCATGAGCTGGGCGATCCCGGCGGGCCCGTCTGTCTCGAGGGCAACTACATGCTTGCCGACGCCCAGTATGCGCCTTTTGCGGCCGCCGGACCGGGTCGCGTGCTCGAGATGAACATCACTACCGGCGAACGCGGGATCACGGTTAACAACCCGTTCAATCCGGCCAACGTGGGCACGCCGATTTGTCCGGATACGGTTACCTGCGCCACCGGCGCCACCTGGAAGCCGACCGGCGTGGCGTCGGGCGGTGTCAACGGCCATCCGTTCATCGTCGGCGAGGCGCAGGGTACGTTGACGGAATTCCATCGCGACGGAACACCGATCCGTACGATCAAATTTCCAACCCGCCCCGTGGGAGACGCGTTTGGCAATGTCCCGCGCCCGTTGGGGGCGCAGTTCCTGCCGAACGGCAATTTCGTCCAGACCGTCTGCGACACCAATTTCAACGACGCGCCCAATTCCGATCCGATCCTGGACAGTTCCGGTGTACCGATTCCGGGTAGCAATTCGTCCTCCTTGTACTTCCCGCCGACATATGACACCGATGCGCGGGCCTCGAACAGCCGCCTGTTGGTGATCGACCAGGAAACGCTGGAAGTCATCGACGAGTATTCGCGGCCGGCCCCGGGCGAACTGGGCCATGACCTGTGGAACTGCATGGCGGACGTCGCCGTGACCGGAGAAGGCATGTTCATGAGTCTGTTTCATGGCGCCGCCGTATTGGTCATCGATTGGAAGGCCGGTGTGGACAACGAGAAGAGCGAGGGTATCGGCGCCAACCGCAAGGACAAGGACGACGACGATGCCGATGACGCAGTCGAGGCGTTCGAGCTCGGCAAGCCGAAGAACCGGGCCAAGGTCATCCGCGTGATCGACCTGCTGGAAGACGGCGATCCGAGCACCCCGCCCATAGCCGCCAACGATCCGATGCGGCGCGATGCCCTGCGGGCGATCACGTTCGACGAGAGCGGCGCCCTGTACGCGGCCTTCCGCAAGCGCTCGCGTCCTTGTCTGCGTGGCGAGATCCCCGGCACTCCCGGCGGTTGCAACCCCGGCGTATTCCGGCAGCACGTCGCGGTGGTGCCACCGGGCATGAACTACCCGACCCGCACCATCGGCCTGGATCCCGGCGTGAACGTCGTCGCCGGTATCCGCACCAACCGGATATCCGGGGTCGCGTGCGCGAACATCAATCCGGGACATACGGATCCGGATGCCTGTGACGTGGAGACCCTGCTGATCTCCGCCTCGGCATTCAATCCGGGCTGCGCCGTCACAACCGGGCCGGCTCCCAATCCCTGCTTCGTGCCGGGCGGCGGCGTGGGTGAGTACCTGATCGATCCGGCCCACGCCGACAATCCGGCCACCTGCACGGGCGATCCCTTGGGGGTCAATACTGGTTGCGCCCAGCCGGTAGCGACGTTCAAGATCCGCAACCCGCAAATCACTGGTCCCGCGGACAAGCTCGACCCACGCATGCTCATGACCATCCACGAGGCCTTTATTCAGTAAGAAGGCTGTGAGCGAGAAGTAGTCTGCAAGTAGCAAGATGTAGAGCCGTCAGATGTGCTGGAAGTAGTCATTGGGAAGTGGATTCGGTGGGCGGAATATAGATACTGGGAATCTCCCACCGAATCCTCGTTTTATTACAATCAACTTAAGGAGCAGGAGGATAATCATGTTCAGTAAAGTAAAAATAGCAGCAGCGGTTTCACTCATTTGCCTCGGGTTTGCCTCC
>ERZ1292633.2484-Hain-H41-02um-R1-2484-length-18833-cov-4_pt1 | contig 11723 bp, 6 predicted proteins | sample MGYA00564406_ERZ1292633 | MGnify/ENA primary metagenome ERZ1292633 (study PRJEB36523, sample SAMEA6512639) | groundwater metagenome | collected 2019-01-08 | study: AquaDiva: Metagenomics assemblies of 32 groundwater samples
AAATATAAAAATGAACCGAGATGTGAATACTTACGGCTAACTTTCGCGATATCATTCTGCTCTTCTAATATCTGGCTCATCTGTTTGGGTATTTTCCGTAATTCTCCAAGATATTTACTAATTTTAAATCCCGGGAGCGCGCCGCGGATTTGAGCAAGATAAAAAGCAAATAAATATAACGCCACTAGCTGCGCAGTATAAGCTTTAGTAGAAGCCACCCCAATCTCCGGTCCGGCATAGGTATAAATTATGCCGTCGGATTCGCGGGTAAGAGTAGAGCCCAAAACATTACAAATTGAAATTACCGAAGCACCGCGCTTACGAGCTTCACGCGCTCCGGCCAGAGTATCAGCGGTCTCTCCGGACTGACTTATGGCCACGACTAAAGTTTCCGGGCCGATTAAAAGATCCCGATAACGAAATTCACTAGAGACATCTATATGTGTAGGAATGGCGCAGAGTGACTCTAAAGCATACTTGCCCACTAATCCCGCGTGATAGGCCGTGCCGCAAGCAATAATAAAAATATCTTTAATGGTTTTTAGTTTTTCCTCCGGGACATTCTGCTCCTTAAAAATAACCTGCCCGGATTTTTTATCGATTCTTAAATTTAGTATATTCTCCAAAATCGCGGGCTGCTCGTTAATCTCTTTAAGCATGAAATGCTTAAAACCATTTTTCTGCGCCTGGGTTATATCCCAATTAATTCGCACTGGTTTCTTAAAGATAGTTTTTCCTTCAAAATTTGATATCTTAAAGCTATCTTTGGATAAAACTACCATTTCATCCTCATCTAAAAAAATAACATCCTTGGTTAATTCTAATATCGCTGGGGCATCAGAAGCAAGAAAGTTCTCATTCTTGCCCACCCCGACAATGAGCGGGCTCCCGGAACGCGCACCAACTAATTTATTAGGCTCTCTTGCCGAAATTACTCCGATTGCGAAAGAACCTACCAGTAATTTAAGCGCAGAGGCAACAGCGTCTTCTAGCGGAATTTTTTTATAAAACTTTTCTATAAGATGCACGATTACTTCGGTATCTGTTTGGCTACGGAATTTATGGCCCTCTTTAATCAGCTGCGCTTTTAAAATCTCATGATTTTCAATAATTCCGTTATGCACCACCGCAATCTCACCATGGCAATCTTCATGCGGATGGGCATTAGCTTGAGTAGGGGCACCATGGGTCGCCCATCTAGAATTATGGGAAACTAGCCCATTGGCAATAAAACTTGAGCTTGGGTGCTCTACTTCCAGATCAAAGAGGAGTTCTTCTTCTGCCTTAACTTTTTTGATTTCTAAGATTGTTTGCGGGATTATGTTTAAAGTTTGCAATTCTTTATACTTAGAAGGTGAATTTCTCCTTATTTTTAATAGGGTATTTAATCGCTCTAATTTCTGCTTAGAAGAGAATCCTATTTCTTGAAGGAATTTTTCGAGGTAGCTACGCCGACTTATATAGAGAATATAGTAATCGTTCCATTTATCTACACTTCTCTCTTTTTTATACAAGCCGGTTAAAATTCCTTTTCTTAGCAGAAGTAGCTGGATTATTCTCGCCATCGCGCCATTGGTGATGCCAAAAACTATCTGCTTATTTTTTAAACCTACACACCCTTCGGCGTCAAAAATGCCTCTTAAAAAAGCTGCTATTTCATCTTCGGGTAATTGACCTAATTCACTTAAAAATTCTTCCCTGCGCGACATTATATTTTCTTTTAACCATCGGCAAAGATAAAGACTGTTAACTTCCAAAAGCCAGGCCTTAGTACCTTTTATAGGAACTACTCTGCCTTGGATATTAAAAACTTTCTCAATCAGTTCTTGATAAAAACCTAACAGCGCTCTATCTAAATCTTTAAATCTTATGCATCTTTCTTTAACTGTTCCATCCCCTAACAAATAACCGACGATCTGCATAAATTCAGGAGAGCTTTCGTTCGGTAATTTAATAAAATTACCGTGTATTGTATTTTGAGGAATAAAATAATTCTGGTCAAATTCAATAGAGAGCGCGGGTAGCAACTTCTGCAATTCATCTTCTCTAAAATTTCGATCATTTCTAAAAACATGGTCCATATAAGATCGGCTTATATTTGCCAACGATGCGCATGCTACCTTGGTTAACTGCAATGCTTTGAGTCTGTTTTTAATTAGGCCGGATGCTTCTTGAGTTGCCTTGAAATACCTTTTCACAAAGATAGGCCTAAAGTGAATTTTGCGTTCTTCTACTTTTATGTATTTGGGAATAATTAATTCGTCTTTTCTTTTAATGTTTTCCGCTTTTTTCTCTAGGATTTTTCCGCCTGACAAAACAAACATTCTGTGTTGTCCAGTACACTTTAAAGAAGAAAAAGAGGTACGTATATGATATAAATAGCCGGGTGATTTATGCGTAGATACCTTAACCTTAGCAGGTTCTAATCTGCGGGAGCTAAGATTAAACGCGAATACTTCGTCACCATCATTTATCTTAGAAATTGGAAGGATTTGACCATTGGCTAAAAGAACTAGGGTATCAGGAGTCAAACAATGCCCTATACCTATATGCCCTGATAAAGGTTTTTTGCGTAAAATAACTTCTAAAGTTTTTATTTTCCCTGGCGACTTACGAACAGACAAATATTTATTATTGCTCGACAGCGTTACCATGCCCGCGGAATCATAACCACGGTATTCGAGGCGCTTAAGCCCATTGAGAAGCACGGGTTGTGCTTCTCTTGCGCCAATATATCCAATTATGCCGCACATAAGCACCTCTAATCTAAATGACCCCAACGGGATTTGAACCCGTGTCGAGAGCTTGAAAAGCTCTTGTCCTAGACCAGGCTAGACGATGGGGTCGAATTTATTCTTCTTCAGCAATTACCGGCGCCACACAAGAAACATGGTCTTTATCTTGTAATTTAATTAAACGAACGCCTTGGGCCGAGCGCCCAGTTTCACGAATATCTTTTATCGCGCAGCGTAAGAAAATTCCGTTCTGCGTAATTACCATTAATTCATCATTATCGTTGACCGTCTTTAAATTTACCGCTTCGCCATTCTTATCGGTAACTTTGATATTAATTACTCCTTTACCGCCACGGCTGGTCAAGCGGTATTCATCCACGGTCGTGCGTTTGGCAAAACCCAAGGAAGTAACGGTTAAAATCGTTGCGCCTTTCTGGGGAATAACCATATCAATAACTTCATCTTTCTTGCCCAGAGAGATTCCTTTTACTCCCCGCGCGCCTCTGCCCATATCACGCACTTTTTCTTCGGAAAATCTTATCGCCTTACCCTGGCGAGTGCCGATGAGCAGCTCTTGTTTACCGTCGGTCATCTCTACCCCAATAAGTTCATCATCCTTATCTAAAGTAATACCTAGTATCCCGCCTTTTCTGGGATTACCGTAAGCGTCAAGCCTGGTTTTCTTGATCTGGCCTAATTTTGTGGCCATCACCAAAAGCTTATCCCCAACGAATTCTTTTACCGGAATAGTAGAGCTGATCTTAGACCCTGCTTCCATCTGCACCAGATTAACTATTGCTTTACCCTTGGAAGTACGCGTTGCCTGCGGTATCTCATAAACTTTAAGCCAATGCACCTGGCCCTTGCCGGTAAAAATCAAAAGATAATCTTTGGTGGAGGCGACAAAAAGATGTTCGATAAAATCTTCGTCTTTAAGATCCGCCCCGGTCGCTCCCGTGCCGCCGCGTTTTTGTTTGCGGTAAGCGCTCACCGGCAAACGCTTGATATAACCACCGTGGCTTATGGTCACCACCACATCTTCTTCGGCAATAAAATCTTCTACCGCTAATTCTTCAACCTCACCGACGATATCGGTCCTGCGTTCATCACCGTATTTTTTCTTTAAATCTTCCAACTCGGTTTTAATAATCCCCTCAATTTTTTTCTCCGAAGCCAAAATCGCCCGGCAGAATTCAATCTTCTTTAAAAGCTCGGCATATTCGGCTTCAAGCTTATCCTGCTCCAGAGCAGTCAAGCGCTGTAACTGCATCTCTAAGATTGCTTGAGACTGAATCTCGGAAAGCTCGAACTCCTTCATTAAATTTATCTTAGCAATTTCAACGCTTTTAGAAGTTTTAATTACCTTAATAATCCGATCGATAAATTTAAGCGCGATTTTTAAACCCTCTAAAATATGCGCGCGCTTCAAAGCCTTATCCAATTCAAACTGTGTCCGGCGCCGAATAACCAGCTTACGATGCTCTATGTAACAATCTAAGATTTGTTTTAAATTTAGAACTCTTGGCCGGTTTTCCACTAAAGCCAACATGATAATACCAAAAGTGGTCTCAAGTTGAGTATGTTTAAAAATCTGGTTTAAAATTAATTGCGGCTCAACATCACGTTTTAATTCCACCACTATGCGCATACCATCTTTATCTGATTCGTCGCGAATATCCGAGATGCCTTCAATCTTTTTATCGTCCACTAAATCAGCGATATTTTCAATAACCGAAGACTTCTGCACCTGGTAAGGGATCTCGGTAATAATAATTAAATCTTTGCCGTTCTTCTGATGCTCGACGGTAGCTTTAGCCCGCACGGTGAGTTTCCCCCGCCCGGTAGTATAAGCTTCTTTAATCCCAGCCTTGCCGCAAATCGCACCACCCGTCGGGAAATCCGGGCCTTTAATAAAACGCAAAAGGTCCTTAAGCTCCGCTCCGGGATTATCTAAAATATGGATAATCGCGTCCGCTACTTCATTAAGATTATGCGGCGGAATATTAGTCGCCATACCCACAGCAATACCGCTAGATCCATTCACTAAAAGGTTGGGGAGTGCCGCGGGTAATAATAACGGCTCTTTCAGGGAAGCGTCAAAGTTCGGCCCGAAATTAACCGTCTCCTTATCGATATCTCCGAGCATAACATCAGTAATCGCGGCAAGGCGCGCTTCCGTATTATGGCTTATGAGCCCATTGGATACAAATGAGTGACATAAGCTATCCACTTTAATCGAATAGACTCTTTTCTTACCGGCATCTTCTATCGAAACAATTTTATCAAAGATAAATCTATTTTTTATCAAACCCTCGAACAAACTAACATCGTCTTTATCAAGAATGCTTCTTAGCTTAGGCCAATATTTTTCTATTTTTGGGTACCTATCGATGTTGTGTTTTTTTAACCATTCTATGTTCCCCCGATATTTTTTCTTGCAGCGTGTGCTTTTTTTACGAATATAGTCAGCGATGTATGGAATAAAATCTGTTTTGGACATAACCCAATCAGTTTTATTGCGGTTACAAATATCTATCAGCCTTTCACGACTCTTCTTGGTGGCAAAATTTATTTGATTTTTAAATAAATCGAGATTGTTGCGGCCCCTAATAAACAACCTAAAATAGTTTTTTTGCTTATGAAATCTATACGAAGAATCAATACCAAACATTAGTAGGAAAATTTGTAAATCTTGAATCAGTTTTCCGCTGGTCGATATCAAGCTAACATCGGGATTTCTTTCGCCCACACAAATACTACCATCTCCCTCCGCGTAACCTTTTATAAATGCAGCTACCGATTTTTTCGAAGAAGAAAAAATTATATCTGGAATAGTTTTATCATAAGCTCGCAACTGGCGTAATCCTAAATTTTTCAAAAATTCTATAACATGCATTGAATGAATTTCTAAATAAGTACATTTCTTTTTCCCATAACCCAATGGTTTTCTTACAAATTCATGCAGTCTACAATCGGGGAATACTCGCTGAAAGCATGCTTTAAATTCCAGTAAAAACTCTTTATCTCCATTGCAGAATCCAATCTGTTCTTTGCCAATAGAGCCTTCTGCAATAAGAGCTCCCAAAATAAAAGAAAGATCTGCATTCATAGCGTGGGGCAGTTTATGGCCCTGTCTTCTGTACCGAAGTTCTGGAAAGAATTTCTACAACAAAGGTTCTCTTGAAGGGAATAATGAATCACTCCTGCTGACTACGACAAAATCGCCATTTTCTACATTATTCAATAGTGTCCAAGCTAATTTTGGCTTTGTTTCATTGCGTTGCCACGTTAAAATAGGATGATTCAGGCTTCCGCATAAGCTAAAACCTCTAAAGGTAGTAATTTTTTTAGTTAAATGCTCTCCGGAATCAAACCACTTTGAAACATGGTTTATTGTATTATTGAATGAAAGTACCCGAAAATCTGTTTTGAAATGTTGGGACAGTTCGTCTATTTTCTGCAGTCCTTTATCCGTAACAATCAGGGTGTCGCCGGTGACACAGTATCTCATCGCCGCAGCTGCATCCCCGTCCACCGATCCAAAATTCCCCTGGCCCTCAATTAAAGGATAACGCAGAGAAAAATCCTGCGCCATTCTTACCAAGGTCTCATAAATAGCCGAATCTCCATGCGGATGATACTTACCCATGGTTTCACCGACGATACGGGCGCATTTTTTATAAGGTTTAGAGTGCTCAAGATTAAGCTCTTGCATCGCATAAAGTATCCTGCGATGCACCGGCTTAAGCCCGTCTCGGACATCCGGCAGGGCGCGGCCGACAATGACACTCATAGCGTAATTTAAATAAGCGTCTTTAACCTCTTCCTCAATGCAAATCGGAACTATTTTTTCATTACGGGTATACATTTTTAGCTAACAACCTCTTTTAATTTTTTATATAACCCAACTTGAGCCGTTATCCAGATCGGAACCAATGCCGCGCCCGCTAAAACTTGATAGCTGGTCAGCAAAATCAAGGCCAGGCTTTTGGGGGAGATAATCGGCCCGAGAGCATAAACCGGAATAAAGCATAATACAATAAGAAGAAAAATGATAAGATAAGTCCCGATTACCGGCGGAACACATGGTTTAATTAAGCTATGACTAATTTTAAGCGCAGCAACTGGCCCCAGCTTTTCCATAATACATATAACTCCGGCGAGTGAAAACCTTACCGCAAAATAAACCATTGCCACTACACAAGCAATTATTGCCACCGCTGCCAGGAGTAAAACTAAAGTAACGCCTGTGGTTTTGGTAAAAATAACCGTTACAACGCTCATAATAATTACAATTAACAAGACGCTAGCGCCGATAATAATGCTATATAATAAAATAGTTAAAATATACCGCCACAAATTCTTAACCCCCATTTTGATTGTCTCCACTACGCCGATAATTACCGCACTCGATTGTTCTTTCACCGACAAAATCAAACTTGCTACCGCTAAAGCGTCAAAAACCCAATGCACCAGACTACCCCCGAATTGGATTAAAAGCGGCCGCGTTCCTTTTACCATCCAGAGCGCATTAACGATATCTAGCACGGTAAGCGGAATGTAAATCAATAGATAGATTCCCGCGAGTTTTCTCCAATTAATCCGCCAGCTCTTTAAAGCCTCTACAAAAATTGCCCAAGGATGCATAGTCCCTCCTATTTTAAAATTTAAATATCAAGATTTTTAACCTGATGCGCATGGTTCTCAATAAATTCGCGCCTCGGCTCAACCTGATCACCCATTAAAACTGTAAACATTTTGTCTGTTGCTACGGCATCTTCCAAAACGACTTTTAACATAGTACGTTTTTCAGGATCCATTGTGGTTTCCCAAAGTTGATGCGGATTCATTTCTCCCAACCCTTTATATCTTTGAATATGCATCCCCTTAGAAGCTGCTTCCTTGATATACCCCAAAACTTCTTTCAGGCTACTCAAATCTTTTTGATCTTTTTCATCAATAATGCGATAGGGAGCCCTGGCTTTTTTAACCAATTCTTTGCCCGAGCTATTTTTTTCAAAAACAATCTCCGGGCAATAGGTGCTAATATCTAAACCAGCCTTTTCTATATTACCTATAATCCGTTCCACTTCTTGAGATTCAAATAATTCTAATACATCCGGTTCCGCAGCCTTGTCATCCTGGCTGGAAAGAGCGGCTAGTTCTTTGTCAGAGTAGAGAAATAGCTCTTTACCCTCCACCTTAACCCTATAAACAGGCATTTTTTTGGTCTTAGGGTGCCTAAAACTAAGGTATTTTGAAATTTCTACTCCCTTTTTGCCTAAACTCCTGCCTATTTTATCGAGCTCAACCAATAGCTCCAATAAACCTTTAAATTGATTGTCAGTAAACTCTTTTTTGTCTTTTAGGGAGACGAGCTTGTTCCCCTCCCTGCCCAGATCTAAAAGCATAGCATCCATCTGTTGTTCAGTCTGGATATATTCTTCGCGTTGGCCCCTTTTGATTTTATACAATGGAGGTTGTGCAATATAAACATAATTGCCTTCAATCAATTTAGGCATCTGCCGGTATAAAAACGTCAATAAAAGAGTACGTATATGCGAACCATCCACATCAGCATCAGCCATTAATACTAACTTATGATAACGTAACTTTGATATATCAAACTCTTCCCCGATACCAGTACCAAGGGCAGTAATAATGGTGCGAATTTCTTCATTAGATAAAATTTTATCCAGACGCGATTTTTCCACATTCAATATTTTACCTTTTATAGGAAGTATCGCCTGGAATCTTCGATCGCGGCCCTGCTTGGCGCTGTTATGTACAAAAACCCCGCTAGCTAAAGCAAAGTTATGCGTATCAGGAACTTCTATATCATAGACATCCATTTTTTCATCAATTTTTTCAATCCGCTTGATCTTATGGTTATAGTTTTTAACGGCCTCGATCAAGGCTGACTGATCATTGTTAAAAAATCTGCCGGTTAAAGTAGCAAACCGCAAAAGAGTTGTATCGCGCTTTGAAAGGACGGTTCTTTCATCATCATACAATTCAAGATCACCATAACGTTCATACACCAGCCTTGCGAAAGACAAACTATGGTCCAAATAAGTTTGATTGTAAGCAATTTTTCTTTGTTTTCTAAAATCACCTGTCCACTGCTGAGAAGTCTTTTGCCTTCTCCATTCAAGAAGATTTTTATCTGACCATTCTATTTTTGCCTTTTCTAAGAGATGCTGCTTCGCTTCAGGATGAAGCTTAAAATATCTTCTTACCTTTTCAGCTTGTTCGTCTCTATGGTTCTTTTGAGACCAATATTTACTCTGAGCCAAACCCAAGGTTTGTGTATTTCTTTTTTGATACTCAGGGTGGCTACGATAAAATTCCAAAAACTTCTGCGTCATATAGTTCTTGTACTCAATATTTTCCCATTGTTTTTTTGCTCTTTGACTTAACATTTTTCTCATTTTTGGCGTCGACATAATTTTTCTAATCTTTTCTCGATACGCCGTTTCTTGATGCGCTTTTCTGGATTTTTCTTTTACTTCTTTGCTGTGAAGCGTCTTCTCAAGAATGGTTGTATGATATAAAAGATGTTCTCTATTTTTCATTCTTATTAAATTATCGGGATTATTATTTAATTTGTTAAAATCTACATGATGAATAGTATCGCCGCTGTCTTTTGACGAAACCCCTCTCTCCATATTGTATCTATCGGATAATAAATGGGTAAAAATCCATTTATTCGCCTTGGGGTTAAAAACCATTTCATATCCTTCAATAGTAATGCGGCCACCAATTTCAGAATATCGGCGATAAAGAGGCATTAAAGAATCGTCCGAAGCCAAATCTTTCCCCATTTTATAGTCGCCATCCCTTAACATAAACTTATGGCCAGGGGTACAAATAATTTCTTCGTTATTATCCAGCACAACTTTGATAACCTCGGTTGCTTGTTTCGTCATTCTCGGATTTTTTATTTCCCCGATGGAAATTTTACCGTCGTGGCCAATGGTATAACAATAATTTTTTTTGCCGATCTTGTCTTCCTTTACCAACTCTTTAATAGTGATGTTCCGCCCATCAGTTAAGGCTACTTTAGTCTCACCAAAAAAACATCCGCCGGCGGAATCGCCTTCCACAATATATAATTCGCATAGTGCCGCGTCTCGTTCAGAGCAATCCGCTAATTTACCGGGCAACCCCGCGCCTTCAAGCGCGCCTTTTCTCCGGGTTAGTTCCCGGGCTTTGCGCGCTGCTTCCCGCGCCCGCGACGCCACAATAACCTTATCAATAATTTTATTGGCAACCGAAGGATTCTCTTCAAAATAACTACTCAAAGCATTAAAGCTCTCCGAAGCTACTAATCCCTCCGCTTCAGAATTACCTAATTTAGTTTTGGTCTGCCCCTCAAATTGCGGGTTAGGCACCTGGACGCTGATAACCGCGGTTAACCCTTCACGCACATCATCGCCGGTAATGCCAATATCATCTTTGATTATTTTTTTAGCTTTAGCATATTGATTGATCGCGCGGGTAAGCGCGGACTTAAAACCCGAAAGATGTGTTCCGCCTTCAATGGTATTAATATTATTAGCAAAAGAAAATATGGTTTCAGCATAGCCATCATTATATTGCAAGGCGACTTCAACATTAATATCGTCCTGAAGCTTTTGGAAGTAAACTACCTTATTATGCAGAGAATTTTTATTTTTATTCAGATACTCCACAAAAGAAACGATCCCGCCGGCAAATTCAAATACCGCTTCTTTCTCGGTGCGTTCATCTTCTAATTTAATCTTTAAACCCTTATTTAAGAACGCGAGCTCCCTTAAACGTTGCGAAAGAATATCATAAGAATATTCAGTTTTAGTGAATATGGTCTTATCCGGCTTAAAAGTAATTTTGGTCCCGGTGCTGGTGCTTTTGCCGATAACAGTCAGTTTGGAGACGGTCTTACCCCGCTCATAACGCTGATGATAAATCTTATCATCCCTTTTGACCTCTACTTCCAGCCAATCGGACAAAGCATTGACGCAACTTACCCCCACGCCATGCAAGCCTCCGGAAACTTTATAGGAACGATGGTCAAATTTTCCACCGGCATGCAAAGTGGTTAAAGCAACTTCGACCGCAGGTTTTTTCTCGGTTTTATGCATATCAACCGGAATACCTCGGCCATTATCAATCACCGTCACACTATTATCCGCACGGATTATGACACTTATTGTATCGCAGTGCCCGGCCAGAGCTTCATCAACACTATTATCTACAACCTCATAAACCAGATGATGCAAACCGCGGCTCGAGGTATCACCGATATACATCGCCGGCCTGAGCCGGACCGCTTCAATGCCCTCAAGAACCTGGATACTGGTGGCATCATAAGCTTTAGGAGCTTCTGGTTTTTTGGGTTTCTCTTTGCTCATTTTATATCTCCAAGACTAAAGTGGATCTCTTTTACCGACGGGTTACATCCTTTTATTTTACTTAACAACTTTTCTTTTTTTAAACTTAAACTATACATCCAAGCCGAAGAATCAACCCGCACCCCTAAAATACCTTTTCTGAAATAATGAAACTTTATATGTCCCATCTCTGCTTTTGTCAAGGTTTTTTTTAACCATTCCTGTGGATCAGTTGCTTTCTCGCCCAAATTCTTGGTGGTAAGGTCACGGATCACGCCCTCGATTAAATCTTTTATCTGCACCATTTTTAACTTATGCGCATGGGCAATACGATATAAGTATAACCGTCAATACGAATAACTCCTGGCTTTTCGCTATCGGTTAACTCTATATCAATGGTCTCTTGCCCAAGGTTTTTCAAAACATCAATTAAATAATTCGGATTAAAACCAATAGCTAATTCTTTACCCTGATAAACAACCGCTAATTCTTCGCGAGACTCTCCCACGTCCGGAGTAGATTTAGAGACCACAAGTTTATTTTTAAATATCTCCAGCTTAACCGCCTGATAATCAGGAGTAGATAATAAAGCCGCTCTTTTTACCGCCAACAAAAG
>ERZ1292633.2821-Hain-H41-02um-R1-2821-length-17439-cov-7_pt1 | contig 11722 bp, 4 predicted proteins | sample MGYA00564406_ERZ1292633 | MGnify/ENA primary metagenome ERZ1292633 (study PRJEB36523, sample SAMEA6512639) | groundwater metagenome | collected 2019-01-08 | study: AquaDiva: Metagenomics assemblies of 32 groundwater samples
CCAAAGTCGAACGGCGCAGCGCTGGCCAGCAGCAAGGCTGTCTTCCCCGCGCCACACTCTCCGCACACCACTGGCATGCCCCAGCGACTTCCTTCGGGGACAGCGGGGGGTAAAGCAGACCGAAAATGTTGCCAACGTTGACGTAGGCTCCGGCCGTCGAGGGTTGGCCCCCTACCGGGTCAAACCAATAATGGCCAAACGCACGCTTAGCTCCCTTCTCAACGGAGGTAGTCCGACAGCTGGTTCACTTGCTTCGTCTTGGGCAGGCAGCGGCGAAGGAATAATGTAACTGCAACTGCGTCTGCCTGCTGAATCAGCCTGATTCGCGCCGGTCCCGCCCGGGCCAAGAACACGATCGAATCCGTCCTTCGTTTGTGCGAGTTCCTGGGATCCCAATTTTATCACCCAACAACGAGCAAAGTGTGATGCGGAAGGTCCGAGGGGCCGGATGCAAGATCAGCGCGACGAAAATCCGAGTCAGATCAGCGACACACAACACCAAATAAATGCGATCGATCACCAACAACAAAATTGCCCATCGAAGCAATCGTTACTGTACGCGCAACGAACCGACAATGTGTTCTGTTCCTTGAATCGGCACGCGCCACTGATACTGCCCCGGCACGCAGCGGCGGCGACCCGCGGTCGCATCGTAGGTCGAAAAGGCGTGACTGAATGACTGCAGCGTGACCAAGGTTGACTGACCCGGCTCTAGTTTAGCCTTTTCGAAGTCGACCAGCTGACCCCCGACCATCGGAGATGGTTGAGGAAAGCGAGCAAAAAGCAGGAGACTGAATGCCGAGGCGCGGTCACCTGTGTTGGTCAGGTTGAACGTGATGGCCCCGACGGACTCGCGGGTTGCGAGCCGGTCCTCCGAGATGATTGCCTCCACGTCAGAACACGAAACAGCCCATTCCTCCGCACGCGCCACCGCGTGCTGCATCCGCCAGCCCGTCCGGTAGCTGACAGGCACGACGCTCCAGTTGGTATAAGTCAATCCCCACGCGAAGGGGTAAACGGCGTTCCCGGTGTAATATCGATAGGTGCGGCCCGGGTTGCCGGACGTTTGATTGGCTTCCATCTGCATGTCGAGCGGCGTCACCAGATCGACGAAGTCCGCCGGATACACTGTATGTGGCAGGCGGCCGGATGGGCTCACCGAGCCGTAAATCACGTCCGCGATCGCCTGGCCGCCCGACTGGCCGGCGTATCCCGCCCACATGATCGCGCTGATGCCCGGCAACGCCATGAACTCCGAGTAGTCCACGCTGCCGCCGGACATGGACACCAAAATCACAGGTTTCCCCGCCGCGCACGCCACCATGCGGTGGATGAACACGGATTGTAAGCCTGGCAGTGTAATTCGATAGCGATCCAATCCCTCATCCTCGACATTTTCCGAAAGGCCCATGACGAGAACCACCACGTCGGATTTCGCAGCGAGACGGCAGGCTGCGTCAAATTCTGTCGCGTTGAAGCTCGTGACGCCGACACCGCGAATGAAGTCGACATGCTTTGCATAGCGCCGCACCCCGTCGAGGGGGGACACCATGTACGGCGGCTGGCCGTTGTAGTTGCCCAGCAACGTCCACGTCGCGTTGGCGTGAGGCCCCATGATGGCGATACGCTGATTGGCCTTGGCGTCGAGCGGTAGAACGTTGACGTCATAGTTGAGCATCACGACACCTTCCTGCGCCGCCGTCAGGGCCAGGTGCCGGGCGGACTCATCGGACACATTGGCCGCGGTCCACTGTTTGAAGGGCTGATCCTCGGCGGGATCAAATAGACCTAGGCGCATGAGCGTCGTGAATTGGCGAGTCAGGGCGCGGTGCCACGCGCTCTCGCGGAGCGTGCCGTTCGCCACCGCGGACGCGAAGTACTGGGTCACCATGCCCCCGCAGTCAACGTCCATCCCGGCGCCCAAGGTGGCTTGGAGCGTCTCGTCCGGCGTCTTCGTAAAGTGATGGTTGTACATCACGTCGCCCACCGCGCCGCAGTCGGAGGTCACGTACCCCTCAAAGCCCCAGCGGAGGGTGATGTTATCCAGAAGTGGCTTGTTCGCGCACATGGGCACTCCATTCACCGCGTTGTAGGAGCACATCACGCCGGACGCCGCGCCTCCGTCATGGTGGATGCACGCTTCGAAGCTCGGCATGAAGGTGTCCCACATGTCCTGCTCGCTGACAATAGCGTTGAAAATGTGACGGTCCTCACCGCCCCATCGATCCATGTCGTACGCCGTGAAATGTTTGCAGCACGCCGAGACTTGAAGCCGCGTGGCGTCCACACTCGAGTTCTGCATCGCGCGCACAAAATGGTGCGCGTAGGTGGCTGTGAGAAAGGGATCTTCGCCCGGCGTCTCCTGGCCGCGACCCCAACGCGGGTCTCGGTAAATATTGATGTTCGGCGCCCAATACGTCAGACCGGCTTGCTTGTCATTGTTCATCGAACGACCCTCTCGACCGACGGTGGCACCAATCATTGTAAATAGGCTCTTGTTGTAAGTCGCTGCGGTCGTGCACACTTGTGGGAAACTTGTGGCCGCGTGACTCGGACCAATCGTAAAGTTTACTCCAGGAGAAAACGCGACGCCGTGCAGCCCCTCTGACCACCACTCGTACGGTGGGATGTGCATCTCGGCGACACCGCCCGCGGCGAACTGAAACAATGGGGCAAGGCTCTTCGGGGGTAAGCGGCTCAACCGGGCAACGAGGTCGCTGACGCGATCCTCGATTTTCAGGGATACGTTGCAGAAGGGAAGCGGCGCGTTGGCCGGGGCCAAGCAAGGATTCGGGAAGGGCGTCGGAGTCTGTGCGAAGACACAAATGGCGGCGAGCAACGTCGCCACGACGACCAAGTTTATTGCGTGGGTCGACATGTTCCTCGTCAAACAACTGTCGAAAATCGTTTTGGACTTCGTATTCGTTTTTTCATCACACATGACATGTAGGAGATATCCTTAGTTCTGCAATTCGTTCTTGTCCAGGCAAAACCGTTCGGCCAGGAACGTATGTTCAAATTTTGTGAAACAATCAGCGCCCTTAAAACTCACGTTCGCCCCGGCTTCATGCCGCCGCCTTCGACAACGCATCCTCCGAGCATTCGCGGAGCGCCTTGAGAACCGCCGCCACGGTGCGGTCCACATCCGCTGCCGTCGTGGCCCAGGAACACACCGAAATCCGCATGCACTTGCGCCCTTTGAACACAGATGGCATGAAGAAGGCCTCGCCACCGGTCGTAACGCGGTCGATGACCCTCGCCGTGAAAGTGTCGCCGAGCTCATTTTTGACGATGTCCGATACTTTTTCACTCCTCGCATCATCGATTGCCACGGACGGAAACGGAAAGTGCACCACGGCCTGATTAATGAGGGGCGACTTGCAAAGTAGTACTATTGCCCCTGGCGGCGCACCCGATTGCAATCTGGCCACGATGGAAGCGCAGTGGGTGCAACAACGGTCGACCAGGGCAGCGACGCCTTGCCGTCCCAGTTGACGTAATGCGGCCCACGCGGCGAACCCTCGAGCCCGCCGCGATAACTCTGGTCCCCAATCCCTCTGATTTCGGTACTCGTCGGTCGTGAGATAGTGTGCGGAGAGGCACGTCGCGCGGAAGTGAGATTCACGGTCACGTACAATCGCGAACCCGCAATCATACGGCGTGTTCAGCCACTTGTGGCCATCCGTGGCCCATGAGTCCGCCTCCTCCACACCTTTGAGCAAATGCCGGCGCGTTTCGCTCGCGTTGCACCATAAGCCGAAGGCGCCGTCGACGTGCACCCACGCGTCATGCTGCCGAGCGCAGCGAATGATGCCGGTAAAGGCATCGAAAGCGCCGGTATGGATCTCCCCGGCTTGCAACACCACGATGATGGGTTGGCCGGTGTGAGCCGAAATGCTTCGATTGAACGCCGCAACGTCCGCCTCGCCGTTGGCCAAAGACGGCACCGTGATGAACGACTTCATCCCCAGACCAAGTAGGCGGGCGGCCTTGTAGAGCGTGCCGTGGGCGGCGTCGGTTGTGATCACCTTGATCGGAGGGGCCCCGAACAGCCCGTCCGCTTCCACGTCCCAGTTGGAGTGACGGAGCAGGACGCGGTGCCGTGCGGCGGCAAGGCACGTCAAGTGCGCCGTCGTGCACCCGTTGGTGATCGCGAAGCTCGCCGTAGGTGGCAGCCGGAGCACGTTTAGGATCCATTCGCCGACGACCTCCTCGGCAGCGGCCGCGGCTGGGGAGCACTGCGCCTGCGCCGCGTTTTGGTCCCAGACCGTCGTGAGCCAGTCTGCGGCTACAGTAGCGGGCAGCGTCCCTCCGATTACCCACGAAAAGAAGCGGCCGCCCGAGCACCGAAGTAATCCTCCCTCGCACACTTTCGTGAGCTCCTCGACCACCGACTCGGGTGGCATGGATTGGTCCTGTAGACCGCCTGCAACTTCTGCGGCACTGACGCCGCGAAACCTCTTCAGCAATTCATCATACGGCACGTGGCTCGCGACGGGACCATTCGCAAGGCTATCGTAATAAGCGAGAGACACGTTCGCCGCGAGCTGGATGGAGCCTTCATAAGCTTCACGATAGTTCGAGCACATTGAAGGGTGAAAAGCAAAACCACGTGTCCTTCCCTTTGTTTCACATTTAGAAGATTCAATCACAACGGAGAAGGATCCATCTTCCAGATTGCGGCTTATGGCAACCGAATGCTGATGAGCGGGGGGCACGTCACAACGGTAGAGGGAGGGGGCGCACAACGCGATCGGCTTGAGCTTTGCAGTCGGCGGCGCGGGATTTGAACAAATCCACACAAAGCGTGGAGAGACAATTGCGATCCGGGAGATTGTGTGTGTTCATACGTGACAGTGCCGTTCTCATCTCATTTTGTGGAGACCACACATGGCTGTTACACCACAAGGGTCTTTTCAGCTTCGGATGCCGCGGACTGTAACACAAGGTTTCTGACGTAGGACTCCACGAAGAAATCCCCGCCGCGTCCCATCGCGGTGCTGATCTTTGTGAACGCCGTGGTGCGCTGCTGCCAGGTCGACTGAATTCCTTGAACTTGGACTTTGGCTTGTTGCACCAGAACCGAGGCATCACGCTTCGCCTCAATGATGGTGACTTGGGCCTGCGACTTTGCGACCGCCAACCGAATTTCTGCCTGTTGCAGCGCTGCGGAGCGTTCGCTCGCGGCCTGTTGCAGGTCCGCCTGAGCGGCTGTGGTAGCCGAGACAGCGGACTGAAGGGAACTAGGGAGATCAATGTTTCGCAAGTTGACCGTGTCGACCGTCGCGTCGACGTCGTATCCGGACGCACGCTCTCGCAACGCGGCGAGCAGCGCCGTTTGGATTTGCTGTCGGGAGTCCACAAACTCTCGCCCGTTGAACGTCGCCACCACTTCCAAGCACGTGCTCCGGAACAGCATCGTCAAGTATTGATCGTGCTGTGGCTGGTCACCGAAGCGAGTCACGATGCGAAAAATGTCGGATTGTTGGACCGAGAAAAAAATGTCGATGTCGACGGTTAGCTGGAGGCCATCCTTCGTCAACATGATTTCGTTGTCTAAGAAGATATTGCGCTGGGTCGTCTTGAACACAATAAGTTCAAAGCCGAGTCCAAGACTGTGAAGTCCTTCACGTAGAATGGCAGGATCGACGGTCTTCGTGTTGACGTTGTAGGCCAAGGCGACTTCGTCAAATTGGACACGGTGCAATGACAAGGGAACTAAAATTGAGATGAGCAAGATGGCCGGAAGCCCGATCCCGACGCTCGCGATGACGACCTTCGACGTGGTCATATCGCAGCAGCAGTCGTCCTCGTCACACATCCGGGAAAAAGGGGAGAGAGCGCTTGGAAAAATCTTTCAACGTGGCTATCGTGGGACATGTATCGATCGTGGGACCACCAAGCCATGCAAGAGTCACGCACCGCACATTTCCAGGAAAACCAGTCAGATCAACCAAAAAAGACCACTACCCCACACTCAGGATCCGTATCTACGAAGCAGGAAACGCCCAGGCCTTCACTCTTTTTTCTCTACAGTCACACCATCCCCCCTCTTCCGGGCCTCAAGCGAGGTCCTCGTCAGTGCTGGTGGCCGAGCGAGCCGCGCGACTGATCATCACTGACATGACCTCGCCACGGCATAGAGCTTGAAAGGCACGCCAACAGGTTTGGATCGTGAAGGCGGCGACGACTCGACGACGGTGCCACTTGAAGAGTCGCCGCGTTTCTTGCCGGTCTTGGATGAAGGTTCGCCAGACGCGTTGAATTTTCGACGCGGCGCGCGACCGCACGTAGCTGCGATGCCGACCAAGACGAACGCGCTTCAGAACTCCCATCAGGCAACGCGCAAGTCGCCTGGCCGCGGCGACCCGAGTTTGTTCCTCTAGTGCCCTTCGTTCCAGGTCGTAATACCACTGCAATGCAACCAAAAAGTCCTTCCGTGCGATGTAACCTCGCCACGAGCTTTGAATCTTGGTCGCCGCATCGACCCGCTCGATCGATCGAATGTGGTCTAGCAATTGCCTCTTCCGATGGGCCACCTCTTTTTGATCCGCAATCCGTTGCTGCAGCCTCCTGAAGCGGCGAACGCCGATGAGCGCACATTGGTGACGCCACCGTCGCAAGAACGTCGTCTGGCAGCGCCATAGTGCAAAGAATTGCTCCCGCAGGTGAGCGTGGTACCGGCAGGCGGCTGATCGCCACCACCGCTGAAGTTTCGAGGCGATCGCGCCGGCCTCTTTCGTATGCGTGGCGACCAATTGGTTTCGCCTCTCAAGCCGAGCGGCGACGACGGTGGTTCGCCGACAGCGATGCGATCGATAGGCCGCGGCAATGACCGTGGCCGCCTGCCTCCAGGCGGTATCGCGATCGACGCGAAGGAACACCTTCATGTCGGAAAGGCGCAGTTGTCGCCGTTGACGGAGCTCCGCTTTCGCGAGCATACCCCGTGCGAACTTTTGAGTCACTCGGACGGCCTGGGCGCGTTGCAACTGCCGCTCAATGGCCAGAGACGCATCATGAAAGTAGAGATGCCGAACGACGATCGCGGTGGCGCGGCGAAGGGCCAAGGCGACCCGGTGACGCCAATCTCGCCAGGCAGCAAGGATGGCGATGGCGGCAGCGTGCCGAAGCGCTCTTCGCAAGCACCATTGGACAGAAAGGCGACGCCGCGCAAAAGACTGGATGACCGTGCAAAGGAGGCCCCGCTGCACGCGGAGTTGAATGCGCCGCCGCATGGATCGGCGCCGCGAGAACCGTTGCAGTTGCACGGCGGCTCGCCACTGTTGCAAACCGTCGCGGAACATTAGAACGCACCAATGGTGTCGAATGAAGCTTTGAAGCCTCAGGACCGCCATTACAGCTCTTGCAGCATCCGCAAAGCGCTTGCGCAATGCGAAGGCCCGGAAAACACGTTGAATTTTGATGGCAAATTGTGTGGCTTTCATGAGGAGTGCTTGCGCCGCATTGCGCGCGACGCTGCTGCGCTCGGCGAAACAGTTGTTACCGGGGTCGTCCCCAAGGTTGTCCTCAGCAGGCGACTCCAAGCTGCCATACAGTCGCGGCTTCCACGAGCGCTTCGGCCACCGTCTGCCGCTCGCCCGGCCGGGGAAGAAATATGGCGTCACCCTTTTCACCGATCGATGAAATCGGTACGCCCGCTGCAACACGCGGCAGGCCCGTCGCCGTCGCACAAAGGATGCCAGACGGTTCTTTGCGAACACCCAGAGACAAATGTAGTACACCACCGACCACCAGTACCGGCCTTGACTTTCCGCCGTGGTGCAGCGGATGTTGTAGCGGTCCATGCTGGCGACGGTGACCGTCGTATGCGTATTCAGTCCAGTTCCCCCGCGAAGCGACATGGCGAAGGTGGATGGCTCCAGCACATCCGTCGCAGGGGTCACGGAGCGGTTTGCGTTCAACGCTTCGCGGGCCACTTGCATCAGTTGGGAGTCGACTTCGACGTAGCGCGAAAGCGCCGTTCGACGACGCAGAACGCTTGCCGACGATGGCCGCCCAGCAGCAGGGCCACCCGCATGCCCTCTGCGAAGTTGCGCGCGGTTCACGTTGCTTGCCTTCGTCGACTCGTGCAAGGCGATGACGGCCACTTCGGCCGTCGCCGTGGCGAACCACTGATTCTGCTTCCGTGCCGCTTCCGTGGCGAGTTGCATGTCATAAACATCGGCGTCTTGGGAGGAGAGGGCTCCAGCGGAACGGGGAATCGGCAGCGTGTGCATCGGGACGGACATCCGAGCCGTGAAGTTCCGCAGCCGCATGGCGCGCTCGGAAATGGTTTTGCTTAGACGACGTCGTCGAGGTGCCAAGATGACGTTGTTGTCGACGTCCAGGGCACAGTACTTCCCGAGGGTGCTTGCGGTGAGAAACTTCAAATCTTGTTGCATTTTCGCGACATAGTTCACATTTCTGTAAAAGAAAGGTTGCGGCGCTCCAGGCCCTTGACCAGACGAGGCAAGATTGGAGGCGACCGGAACGATGCTTCTCCATTTCGTGATCGCATCCATGACCTGCACGCTCGCGTCGCGTATCGTGTCCAGGTGGGAAGAAATGAGAGATTCGCAGAAGCCGGCGTTGAAGAACTTTGGAAAACGTTCGTGACGAGAGACGATGGCGCGAAGACTCTCGAGGTGGGCTTCGCGCGCTTCGATGGCTTTTGCGGCTTCGAGCACAGCCTTTCGCAGCGGTTCAACCTTCGCCAGCTCGCGAATCACCAGAAATTTCATCGTGTTGTCCAGCGATTTGGACCGCCGCTTTGCGAACGCTTCGATGAAGAATCGCTTGTCGACCGCTGGCGGTCGGAGCATGCCCAGATCGTCGTAGCAATCAAACAAACGGCGCTGCAGCTCATGCGTCGGGGGATACCGCGAACCGGTTACGACCCGATTGTCGAGGCGACGGTGATCCGCCGTGCCCCGCACCGATGCGTCCTGAAGTTGCGACGAGACCAACTTGTCGCGGGTCGCGATCATCGCTTCGTCCGGGCAGGTATCACACGCTTCGTCCGTCCTCAGTTGACCTTCAGCACGAGACGCCGCAGCTCTTGGTGACCCAATGCCGGCATGAAAACGAGGCGACATAGACGGCACCACGGTCACATCCGTGTCCCCGGCTTCGGCTAAAACGTCGAGAAGTGTCTTTAACCACTCTGCTACATGTGCGTTGGTGGCCAGGAGACCCCCATGATCATCCGTCTCCATAGAAAAATGGTGGCAGAGCTCTGCCAGATGCGGCGACTTTAGCAGCTCGGATACGACAGGGGGCAACGTGCCGTCGCAGCTGACGAAAGCGTCCTCATCGCGGTCCAACGCAGACGCAAGGTCGGCTGTCAGGGATGTGAGGTAAACAGCCGCCGCAATGCACTCCGTAAGAGCGACTGCAAATTCATTGTCAGCAATGTAGAATGAATCGACATTCGGAAACAGAACCGCTTGCTGCGCCGTGACCGTGCACAAATCGCGAAGCGCAACGAGTAACCCTCGCGGAAGCACCATGCCCAGCACGCTGCTGCCTGCCCGCTTTGCCGATGGTGAGCTTGGAACACCCGATGGGCCATGTTGCCCGGTGATGAGACGAACGGTGTCCAAATCATCGAGCGTCAACGGCAAGCACGACCCTTCCACGTCAGGGTGCACTGGCACGGCTGCGAGACTCGACAGTGCTTCGGTCGCACTATGCGCCGTGGGGCTACGTGTGGCAACGATGGAGGAAATCTGCCGCTCGGATGTCACGCGATTGAGAAAGCTGCAGACGTAATCCAATAGCAGCGGCGTGGGTTGTGAAGGGACCATCCCATCCGCGTCGGAGTCCCAATGAGATGAGGATCGCTGGCTAAAAGACAACGCTGCCGCCAGGATGAGCTCCCGTGACAATCGAGCTGCGTTCCGTGCCGCGTTCACCCTCAGCTGGTGCTGCGTGCCGAGGGGCGATGCCGTCAGCCCGCTGCTCCCAATGGTCGCCTTGGACAGCCCGCGAACCACGTCCATGGTGGCCACGAGGGCGTCGGATGCAATGGCGTCCGCAGCACGCGGGTCACGTGCGCTCTCCCAAGTCGTTGTCGGGGCCACGCCGGGCACCGCGGCGATGGCCGATGATGCCATCCAAGATGGTGGAGACGGCGGGATCGCGGACTTCTGGGAGGACCACGTCCACGCGTCATTCCAAGCTGTCAAACCGAACAAGGCGTCGAAGCACGGCTCGGTGTCGCTGACCGCTGTAATGGTAGGGGCGTCACGAGGCACCAATTCTAACGCGGTCCGCAGCGCCTCAACGGCGATGGTCGCCAACGCGGCAGCGGACTGCGCGTGAGCCGCGGCTGCCGCAGTGGTCATGGACGACCCAGTGGTCGGAATCGCCGAGACACAAGAGTCCGCCGTGAGCAACAGCAACCGGCACAACCGCACGCATTCCTGTGGAGCACTTTCGTTGACCAGACAGCGCAAATTGAACGACTGCAGAAACGCAGGCAGGCTTGTGTCGAAGGCGCAACCGCACAAACCGCATCGCAGCGACTTGCGCGAGAGGAACGCGGAAGCCAACAGCTGCACGGCTTTAATGGCCAACTCAACCGAGAAAAAATGACGGGAGACGGCAATGCAGATCGCGGAAGGACACTTATCGCCCGACGCGGTGGAGGGTAGCCCAATCGACTTGCGCCGCTGCGATTGACTCATCGGTGATGCCGGCGCGTTGAGCGTCGTTTCCGGCGTGTATGCCATTCCCGAGTGCGCGAGCGCATCGAGTGGCGCTGACGGCGTCGCCAGAAAAACAAAGGCAAGGGGATGGTCTTGGCCGGTTGCGGCTCTCGTCACGGCGACGGGCTCCTCCGCAGCAGCAGCCATGCATTCGTCAGCCGACGACGGGTCTGCTGGACAACAGTGTGTCTCGCCGTCCGCTGCCCGCTGAGCCACCGGCGATGTGGTGGGTGCTGCATGGCTCTCGCCCGTGGTCCATTCCGTCGCAACAGCAGGTCTTTCCACCGTCCACGCTCCGTCAGCCTTCACCTGCCCGGCGGCCGCCATTCCAGCGAATGTCTCGGCCGCTTCAGCTTCCTCCCGCTGTGCCGCTGCCCTCTCCGTCGCCGGTGTCATTTCAGCCTCCAAGCGCGCGGCTTCGGCCCTTTCCGTGGCTGCACGCTCGACCGCTAATCTTTTGGATGCCACCGGCGTGACCGCTGCTTTGTTCGCCGCTGCAGCTTCCCCGCGCTCGGCTGCCGCCCTTTCGGAAGCTGATCGCTCTGCCAATGCCCGCCCGGCCACCGCCTTTTCGGCCAGAGCCCGCTCCGCCGCTGCGTTTTCAGCGGCCCGCTCGACTGCCGCCCTTTCAGCCACGGCACGCTCGGCCGCTGCGTTTGCAGCCGCCCGCTCGGCCGCTGCCAACTCGGCAGCCGCGTTTTCAGCTGCCCGTTCGGCTGCCGCCTTGTCCCGCTGGGACGCTGCGTTTTCAGCCGCCCCCTCGGTCGCCGCACTGTCAGCCGCGGCACGCTCGGCCACGGCTTGTTCCGCAGCGGCTCGCGCGGCCGCTGCGTTTTCAGCCGCGCGCTCGGCAACCGCCTTTTCGGCCAGAACCCGCAGCGCCGCTGCGCTTTCAGCTGCTGCCCGCTCAGCCGCCCTTTCAGCCTCCGCACGCACCGCCGCCAGTTCCGCAGCTACGCGCTCGGCAGCCGCGATTTCAGCTGCCCGTTCGGCTGCCGCCTTTTCAGCCGCGG
>ERZ1292633.5270-Hain-H41-02um-R1-5270-length-11722-cov-10_pt1 | contig 11722 bp, 10 predicted proteins | sample MGYA00564406_ERZ1292633 | MGnify/ENA primary metagenome ERZ1292633 (study PRJEB36523, sample SAMEA6512639) | groundwater metagenome | collected 2019-01-08 | study: AquaDiva: Metagenomics assemblies of 32 groundwater samples
GAAGATACCTTGGTGAAGATTGCGGCCTAACAATTAATCCTTTTCAAAAGTCTTCACAAACAAAACAAAATAATAAAAAACTGTAAGAAAAATCGGAAACGACGGTACCACCACGCTCGCAAAAGGAATCTTCGCAAACAAATGCAAAAGACCAAGAAATAAATCCACACACACAGAGAAGAGAGGAGCCAAAAAAGGCAGTACAAAAGCCACAATTCCAGACACGAGGAAAAACGGTAAAAAAGGTAAAAGCAAAGTATTAGTCACCGGCGCAATCAAAGAAAAATTTCCAAAAGAAAAGAAAATCGGCAAACTCGAAAGCTGGACAGCAATCGTCAGTAGGAAAATTTTGCCAAAAAAGTAACGTGCAAGAAAAGTTTTTTCAAAAAAAGGATACACAAAAAGAATGCCAAAAGTGGCAGAAAAAGACAGGAGAAAGCCATAATCAAAAACAAGCCAGGGGTTATAAAAAATCAATGCAAATCCACTGAGAAAGAAAAACCTCTTCACGTCACGTCGACGCCCAAAGAAAAGTGCGAGAAGCGGGAGCGTACCCATAAGCGCCGCACGCAGCGCCGGAGGAGAAAAACCGGAAAGTCCGACGATCAGAAAAATAGCAGCAATAAGGACAAAAGATCGCTGACGACGAGCCATGAATCCAAGGCACATATTCAAAAAAAGAATAAAAAAAGACACATTTCCACCAGAAAAAACGAGAATATGTGTCAATCCTGTAACACGGAAATCCTCCTGAACAGAAAAAGGGAGTGATCCCTGAATTCCAAGCAGAATTCCCGAAAGGAAACTTCCTGACGGTTCACGGAAAATACTTTTCATGCGCAAAAAAAGAAATTGCCGAAGAGGAAAAAGAAAAGAATGATCATGGTCCACTGACACGATCACAGGACGAAAAAGACCTTTCAAAACAACAATATCGTCTCGATGAAGCTCCGGAAAACCAAAAACAGAAACAAATCGACGCCCAGAAACATCAAAAGAAGCAAATGGGCTGGAAACATGTTCAATACAGAAAAGAAACGTCGTCTTGTCATCATTCCGGGAAACCGTGGAAGGATCACTACAAACAGTGCCAGAGAACGTATAAAAGGCCTGCATATCGACCACTGACTGAAAACGAACGAGATCCACAATGAAAAACCCCACGCGCACAAGAAACAGGAAAACAATAATACAGAAAAAACTTCGAAACATACTTCCGTTCATACCAGATCGACATGAACGGAAGTTAACAAATTCTTAAACTGGAAAAACAAAACGACTATTGCTGCATTGCAGCAGAGAAATTACCGAGAAAACCAGCAAGATCAAACACTTTCGCGTCAGAAGGAACTTTGAAATCAGGCTTTTTGCCAAAATCATAAGACTCAACATCAAAATGAAAATCGACAGAACCCTCGCTTCCTTCAGAGTCAATAAAATGAGGAACTGCAGCGTTCAAAACCATTTTTGCCAAATAATTACCATCCACAGAAACAAAAGCCTCTCCGGAACCAGTAGCAGTAGAAAGAACTTGTTCAAAATCTTTTATTTGAGTATCAGAGAGTTTTTCACCCTTGGAAAGAGCAATCTTCAGAGCATCAAAGAAAACCTTTCCAAAAGAGAATGTATAGCGGAAACTATCTCCTGCTTTCACAGAAGAAACGCCTTCATAATCAAGTTTTTCGAGATATTTTCGATCACTGAAAAAATCAGGAAAATCCAAAGATTGCCCAGACAAAGCACTAATTTGAGAAACAGACTGCTGAACACGAATATCAGCAACAAATTGCTCAAAAGCGCCAGGAGGAAGAGGCACTTGCCACCATTGACCAATCAATTGCTTCTGACTTTCAGGAGGAAGAAGCTCTTCCTTTGATTGCAATGAAGAAACTTTGATATAAGCAGCAGAATTATTAGCAAAAATCTGCGCAGCAAGAGAAAGAGGGAAAGGACTCTTCTCTACAGCAGAGCTCACGCCATCCAGAGAACCATCAATCTCCAAAAGCATCGAAGAAGACTTTGGATCAACAAAATCTTGCTGCATATTGACGTGAAGATTCAAATCAAAAGACGAACTTTTCGCATCCTTCGATTTTCCAGTAAAATGGATTTTGAAATTCGCATCATTCGAAAGAGCCATCATACCCTGCATATTTTTCTGCGAGAGCTGGAGAAGAGCGAGAGGCTCCTGCGGAGGTTTGACGTTGGAATTCGAAGCACAACCAGAAAGAACGAGAGAAAAAACAAGAAGAGATGAAATGAAAAATTTTTGAGTCATGCGGAAAAACTAACAAAAAAGAACCAAAACGGCAAATAAAAAGTATAATAGCGCATGATGAAAAAATGGATACTCGGTTTGCTCGTAATGCTCATGATCTTTCCAGGATCAGCACTTGCAGCAAACACAAATCTTATCGACAAAGAAGCATTTCTGCTCGAAGACACAGTCGTAAATCCACCGAATCCACCAGCAATCAATGCAGCATCGAGACAATTGCCATCGAAAATACCCAGGGGGTTCTTCGAAGGCATAGAGTTTAACGAAGAGATTCCGACAGTTTTCACAAAAAACGAAATATTAGTTTTCACAGGAAAAACAAAAGAAAAAAGTGGAACAATAAGAATATTTCTCACATATGAAGATGCACAAAAAAAATCATATTTTATAAATGTTATTACAAAAATAAAAAACGGAGAATTCCAGGCATCGTTTCATTTCGAAAAAACAGGGAAATACTTTTTTGGAGCAACCACAAAAGAAAAAGGCGATGTTTCGGTCACCGAAGTACATGTCAAAGAAATCGAAGAAAAAGAGGCCGCACTTCACGTACAAGCACAAAAAACTGGGAAAATACGTCTCGAATATGTCGACGGAGAAACGAGACTCTCATGGAAAAATACAACCGAAACAAGCACGCCTCTGAGGAAAATCACATTCATTCAAAAAAATACGAAATCCTCAAAAAGGGAAAGAATATATTATGTGAAACACAAAATAACAAGCATTGTACTAGCAAAAAAAGACTTCAAAAATTTCAAAGAAGGGATAATAAAAATAGAAATCGAAGGAATCGGAACGAAACAATTTGAAATTACAAGAGCACTCAAAGAAAAAAACCAGGACGAGGAAATCACCTATGAAGGCATCCCAGAAAAACTGGAAAAACCAGAGCCTATAAAAGTGAACGGAGTAACAAAAACAGAAATAGAAGAAACGGCGGTCATCAAAACACCATCAGGAAAAGTAGAAGAAATCATCATAAATAGCACGCAAAAAAGTAATTATTTCAAAATAAAAACGATTCCAAAAGGAGTTCCATATTCTTTTACCTACACGCCAAAAACAGAAGGAACATACCAAATCGAAGTAAACGATAAAGGTGGCTCAGCAGTGATCAATACGCCAGTCTATATCGGCAAAAAAATCCCACTCCTTCCGGACTATTTCGAAATATATGAAGATGCCGAATATCCAGATATACGTGTCGAAAAAGAAAAATTCGCACAAAAAATGCTCAAAGATATCAATCAAATCAGGAGAAATTACGCAATCCCGCAAGTCAAAATCGACACAGAACTAAACCTGCTTGCACAACTCCATGCCGAGGACATGGCAAAAAATGGATATCTCGGTCACGTCAATCAGCAGAATGAAACCCCGGAAGACAGGAGAAAAAAACTCAAAATCACCACTGGAGTAGGAGAAAACATAGCAGAATCACTTTCACTTCGACATGCCCTAGAAGGGCTCCTCGCAAGTCCAGGGCATCGCGGAAATATAATGGATGAAAAATGGACACGAGTTGGCCTGGGATTTGCGCTTTCAAAAAACAATGCACTCATCACCGTACAAGAATTTTCAACCGATAAAATGACACCAGAAAATGTACAAAAAATAGAACAGAAAATTTTACAAAAAATTCAGGAAGAACGAGCGAAAAATGGAATCCCCGAGATTAAAATAAACGAAAAAGTGCAGGAAATCACAGAAATATGGAGTCAAAAACTCACAGAAATGGAAAAAATCGCTTTTGAAAGCCCTGACGGCATGAGCCTCAACCAGCTCACACAAGAAAAAAGAGTCAATCGAGAATTAAGTCTCTATATATTCGGGAGCAATAGCGCAGAAAACATAGAAGAATATGTCCTTAAAAACGCAAAAGTGACAGAAAAAGAGTGGAATGAGATAGGCTTTTCTATAAAAATAACATCCATTGGGGATTTGAAATTTACACTTATTCTGGTTAAATAAGAAAGATGCCTTTTCAAAAAAAAATGGTGAACGGATTTCGCCGAAAAACTTTGTCTTACAAAGCACCACGAGAAAAAAATAGAATATTCACTCCACAAGTAAACGCCTTCATAACAGCGTTCCTCATACTCGGGATTTTTGTATTCGGAATCTTCAAAGCAGTCAAAGGCATTAGCTTCAGAAGCATCATATCGGTACTCGCAACAGACTTGAAAGAAGATCGATACGGACATACCAATATCCTGCTGCTTGGAACAGGGAGCGTAGGACATGATGCGGCCGATCTCACAGACACGATGATTATCGCCAGTATCGATGAAGCAAAAAACAAAGTGACCTTTGTCTCAATCCCACGAGATCTCTATATAAAAGACAAAAAATATGGCGGAATGCGAATCAATAACGTGTATTTTGCAGTAAAAAAAGAATACGCGGACTCAACATACGCGCTCGACGTGCTTCAGCAGCACATGGAAAATGTGATAGGGATGGATATCCAATATCGCATCAAAATAGACTTCAGCGTCTTCAAAGAAGTGGTGGATGCAATTGGAGGAATCGATATTTTTGTGCCCGAAATGATCAACGATCCGCTGTATCCAAAAGGTGAAACTGGCTTTTACGAAACGTTTTTCATTCCTCAGGGATTGCAACACATGGACGGAGAAACAGCGCTGAAATATGCACGCAGCAGACACAGCACGTCAGATTTTTCGAGATCAGCAAGGCAGCAAAGCATTATTTCTGCTATCAAAGAAAAAGCAAAGAAAGCGGGAATAACGAATAACACGGACATGATGGAAGATCTCTACAATGTCATAGAACCAAAAATAGAGACAAACATTGGTATTCGAGAGATGATTACACTCGCAGAAATAGGATCAAAAATGGATCAGGGGGGAATGGGAAATTATCTGATCCACGACGACCCTTCAAGGTGTGGAGGATTCCTCTACCCTCCAGAAAAAGAGCTCTATGGTGGAGCATCAGTTCTCGTACCAGCAAAAAATTCTTTCGAAGATATTCAGAAGATGATTGACATCGTCATGAATAACAGTCAAACAAAAAATGTAAAAGTGCAAGTACTTAACGGCACGAAGAAGCCAATGCTCGCAGGAAAAACAAAAGATATTTTTCAAAGACACTGCATCGATGTTGTGCGATATGGCAATGGAAAAGATTCAAAACAAATATTCACAACCTATTATCGAAAAACAAACACGCCAGAAATCAACACCATGATTTCTGTTCTCCAGCAGTTTATCCCTGGAATGATTACGGATGAAGTTCCAGCAGAATATCTGACACCGACCTACGCAAGCGATGCAGATATTATTCTCAATCTCGGAAGCGATTATCTCCAATACGAACTAAAAGACCCCTTCGATCAAATCTTCGCCATAAAAAAACCAGAAAAGACCGAAGAGGCCGGAACAACAACAAACACCACCGAAACAACAACCCCAACCTCAATCCTGAATCCTCAATCCTAAATCCTAACTCATGTTTTCAAGCATCATCTCCCTCTATCTCGCAGGCCTCATGGTCTCACAACCAGATACTGCGAAAGCGGCAGAAAGACAAGACCAGCAAACTGTAGAGCAGTACAGTGAAGTTCTCTCAGTATCGACAATTCCCAAAAAAATACAGGAAGGAAATCCAGAAATAAAAGCAAATGCAGCAATCGTAATGGACATGAGAACTGGAGAAATTTTGTGGGGAAAAAATATTGATGAAAAACGCCAAATAGGCTCAATCACAAAACTCATGACAGCGCTCGTCGTACTAGAAGAAAATGGCCAAAATGAAATAGCCAAAATCACACAAAACGCATCAGCAATGGGAGGATCGAAAATTTGGATCAATGCAGGAGAAAAATTGACCGTTCAAGACCTCATATTTGCGGCACTCATTCATTCAGCTAACGATGCCGCTTTTGCATTAGCAGAATTCAACGCTCAAGGAACCATAAAGAATTTTGTCGACAAGATGAATAAAAAGGCGCAAATACTCGGACTCATCAACACGCATTTCTCGAATCCCGTAGGTTTCGATGGACCAGAAAACTACTCCACCGTTCGCGATCTCTCAAATCTCGGAAGATACGCATACAGAAACGCTTTTATTCGCTATGTTGTGTCGCTTTCGGGGAAAGAAATCCAATCAATTCGAGGAACAAAATATCACTTGGAAGCTACTAATGTACTCCTGAAAAAAGACCCACGTTTCCGCGGCCTGAAAACAGGACACACCGATGACGCTGGATACTCTTTTGTAGGAGTCGCAGAAGCCAAAAATCTCTATCCAGTACTCATCGTCGTCCTCAACAGCCCAAATCGATTTCAAGAAAGCATTGATCTCTTGAACTGGGTAGAGCAACATTACAATTGGTAACATGTGACATTTGATGTGTAACGTGTGACGTGTGACTTCCTAAATCCTACATCCTAAATCCTCTCCCTCGTGGCCAAAAATCTCTTCTTCATCTTCAGTTCCGGTACGATCGCATTCATCATCGCACTCGTACTCGCACCAGGCTTCATCAAACTCCTCCATCATTACAAAATGGGGAAAAAGCTTCGTGAAAATGCAACCAGTGGAGAAAAAGCAACGATCTTTAATCAGCTTCATGAAAAGAAAAAAGGCACACCGACGATGGGAGGAATCCTCATCTGGGGAACAGTCCTGCTCGTCATCGGATTTTCAAAACTCCTTTCTATTTTTGGAGTTTTTGAACACTCACTCCTCAACAGAAAAGAAACATGGCTTCCACTCTTTACACTCATCACTACGGCCATTCTCGGACTCGTCGACGACTATCTCAACATCAAAGGCTCAGGAAAAACAAAAGGCCTAAACGTGAAGCCAAAAATGTTCTGGATGACACTTCTCGCCGCCGCAGGAGCCTATTGGTTCTACTCAAAACTCGGCTATAGCTCAGTCCACATACCAGGAATAGGAAATCTCGAACTCGGGATCTGGTACATTCCTGTCTTCATGCTCGTCTTCGTCGGCACCAGCAACGCCGTCAATTTCACCGATGGGCTCGACGGGCTCGCCGGAGGACTGCTCATCATCGCTTTCGGCGCATTCGGGATCCTTGCAGCCGCAAAAAGCCTCTTCATACTTGCAGCATTCTGCGCCGTCGTCTGCGGAGCACTTTTCGGATTCCTTTGGCATAATATTCCACCAGCAAAATTTTACATGGGAGACACGGGCGCTATCGCACTCGGCGCAACACTCGGAGTCATCGCCATGATGACAGACGCTATCTTCCCACTCATTCTGATAGGCTTTATTTTCGTGATTGAGACTTTATCAGTCATCATACAGCTCACATCAAAAAAGTTCTTCAAACGCAAAGTATTCGCGATCGCACCACTCCACCATCATTTCGAATTCAAAGGCTGGAACGAAGCCACAGTCGTGATGCGTTTCTGGATCGTCGGCGGACTCATCGCCGTCTTCGGCCTCGTCCTCGGACTTCTCGAAAACAATGTATTCTAACGCTTGCGAAGCTCTAATTTTGGAAGCGTAACTTCCGGAGGAATCATCTTCGGATCCGGAGGATCAAGCAATTCTTTTTCAACTTTTTCAGCGACAACCGGAACTACAGGAGTTTCAGACGCAACAGGATGAACTGCCTCTACAACAGTATCTTGCTGAGGAACAACTTGAGACGCTACAACAGGTGTATCAACTGCCCCTGGAAGTTTTTCGGATGAAACCCGAGAAGCAACTGTTGGAATGTTCACAGCAGCAAAAAGCTGATGAGAGCTCTGAATTTTCTCATCAAGAGCAACATCTTTTTCCGGCAAAGACGCAGACAATTTTGAAGCTTGAGCAATAAAATCTTTGTAAGAATCAAAAGCTTTTTGAGCTTCTTCGGCCTTACCCTGTTCAGAGAAATCCTGACCCAGAGAGAGCGCCGCAAAAGCCTGTTCCGTGAGAGCAATCGCACGAGCATGGTCATCTTTGGCAAAACGAAGTTCTGTCTCATAGAGAGATGAAAGCATTTCCGGAGAAGCATCTTTTTTATAAAAAGCAGAAATATTTCCAAAGAGCGCTCCGAGCTGCTGCGACTTCACAGAATCGGTGGAAGCCAGCGCTTGGGACTGAGTCTGAATGTCAGTCAAAAGAGCAAGAATGCCAGTAAAAATTTCTTTTTTCATTGCTGGAGTCGTCGCAGGATCAGAAAATTTTTCATTCAAAACAGTGAAGGATACGCGAGATTTTTCCACAGGATCGAAGCTCAAAAGCAATGAAGTTTGATCCAAAAGAGGCTTATCTTCAAGAATACTAGCCTTGGTGGTCGCAATCATCTGCTCATCCTGTGCAAGATTTTTTTCGACCCATTGGCGTTCATCTTTCTCCAAAGAAAGGGGTTCCACAGAAGCAGAAGCAGTAGCTCGTTTCTCGATAGCAGAAGATTGAGCACTTGGAAGCGCGACCACAGCTTGAAAACCTTTTGTCACCGGTTTCGCAGAAGAAATTTCCGAAGTCTTTACTTCTACAGCATTATGGAAAACCTGTACCGAAGATTGCTGCTTCTCAGCAGAAACAGAGAAAGTTGCACGGTGATACACCGACGCAATCAAAGATTGTGCACGTACCGTAAAATGAGAATCCGAGACGAGATCAAAAACACGCGACCACATTTTTCCCGCATTCAGATCGACCTCCACAATCATCCCCGAATCTTTCTGATCCTTGAAAAGTCGACGAAGTTCTAATTTTGTTTCTCCAGAAATACGACTAAAACTATTATCAAAATACTGAATTACGGCTTCTGCAGAAGCGCCCGTCTGAATAATATCGCCCTCGAAAAGAATCGCCTCTTTTCTAACAGATAAAGTTTTTCCGTCACGAATAACAAAAGCATTACCATGGAGAACTTGCAGCGTTGTTGCCTCTCTCGCAAAGGTCGCAAGCGGCTGAAAAACTGCAAAAGAAAAAAGCATAAAAGTACTCAATACTGCAAGAGAAACAAATTTTTTCCATATAAAAAACGGAGGAACTTTCTGCGATACGAGAGCAATCGCCGTAAAAATACGCTCTCGAAGTCGCGCTTTCTGCACAGCACCAAGCTGAACTTCTCGAGTGAACTCAGCAGCACGGACAAAAAAAGACTCTTCACGATGATGAGAAACAAGTCTCTGAAAAATACGATTCTTCATGCGCTCTTTTTGAGAAGCGCTGAGAACCGGAACGTCATTAAGAGGTAAAAAGTCCATGAGCATTGATTAAAACGCAAAAAGTGGTCATTTGTTACGGTGAAAATCAGCTTCAAAAGCATCGATTCCGCGATTTTGCAGCACTTTTTTGAGCGCGCGCAGCGCGCGAAACTGCAAAATCCGTAGACTTCCTTCACTTTTTCCCAAAATTTCCGCCACTTCTGTATTCGAAAAATCATCAAAAAACTTCAAAACCAAAACGTGTTGATACACCTGTTTCAATTCTGCAATCGACCCACGCAGCATCGAATGAGTCAATTTTACCTCCGTCTGAGAAATCGGATGTCGATCAGTACGTTCGTCTTTGTACTCTTCGACAAGCTCCTCCACCGGACGACTCGTACGATAATGATCCACCACTACATTGTGCGCAATCCGAAAAAGCCATGAAGAAAACCGAAACTGTCCCTGTTTGTACTGCGTGATATTTTCCCAGGCTTTCACAAAGACCGCTTCCGTGAGATCCTCCGCCTCCGTCTGTCGCACACGGAAATACACATACCGATAAATTGAATCAACAAATTGATCGTATAAATGACCAAAAGCGTCTTGATCACCATTCTGGCAGAGAGCAACCCAATGCTGTATATCTTTTTCGGAAGACACGAAATGAGGAGGATTAAAGAAGCAATCTAAGGCGATTCTAGCAAACAGATATCAAACATCAAAATGCCCCACAGCACGCTCCACTTCCAGCTTCGACCCAATAAAAATCGGTGTTCGTTGCGTCACCAACTGAATCTTTTTTTCCAAAATTCTCACACGACCATCAGAAGCATTTCCCCCAGCCTGTTCAACCAAAAAAGCCATCGGACCACATTCGAAAAGCAGACGAAGCTTCCCTTCTGGCGCGTCGCTGTAGCCCGGATACACGAAAATCCCTTTTCCTTTTTTCAAAATATGTCCAACATCCGGAACCATGCCGCCGGAATATCGAAGTGTATATTGCTTTTCCAACCAAAAATCCACAAGTTTTTTGTACTGCGGTGACTTCGCACACGCACGCAAATTTCCAGGCGCAAAATAACTCCCCTCCTCCGCAATTTTCATATTCTCTTGCGTCAGAAAAAAATCATTATCATGAAAAGCATATTCGTGCGTCCCCTTCCCAACACTTACGAGAAATGTAGTCTTTGGGCCGTAAATCGCAATTCCTGCTGCTACCATTTCTCCAGGCGTACGACCCATGAAACCTTTTCCAGGATAAATCCCAAAAATACTTCCCACAGAAAAATTCACATCCACCAACGACGAACCGTCGAGCGGATCAAAAGCCAGTGAATAAGCGCCGTCCGCATGACACTGAATTTCATTATCAAGCTCTTCAGAAGCAAGAACGCTGACCAAAGGACAATTCCGAAGTCTCTCAACCAAGAGATCATTCGTCGCCACATCCAGTTTCAATTGCTGCTCGCCAAAAACATTCTCTGTCCCACTGTAACCCGTCATCCGTCCTGTCTCGATAATCTGCGCAATATCTTTCACGGACTCTGCAAGGAGCGCGAAAAGCTTCTGAAGTTCACCGGAAGCACCCTGTTCACCGAGATGTTGAGAAAGAGATTTCATGACAAACCATTAGAAAATTACGCATCCAAAAGCCCTGACAATTCTTTCGTCATCCTCATCGCCGTATCATAAGGCCTCTTCCACATATTGCGACCAAAAATAAATCCGAAGCATCCCGCGTCAATACAAGCCGCAGAATGATCACGAAGTTGATCTTCTGTCACTTCTTCGCCACCACTGAAAAGCACCGGAATCCCCGCCGCCGCTTTTACCACACGACGCGCACGCTCTTTCATCTGCTCCGTCGCCGGCATCGCGAGAATCTGTTTCTCCACATCTTTGTAGTACTGAGGAATATCTTTCACATCCATAAACTCCGGTTTCATCGCTTTTGGAACATTGGATTTAATAATCGTCGCACCCATTTCCATCGCCATGCGCGCCGCAGATTCGAGCGCATAACTCGAAGAAGCACCGCCCTTCGCATCCACCGCTTCACCGCGCGGATACGCCCACACAATGAGAGGAAGCCCGGCTTCGTCGCACGCCTTGCGCGTTTGTGCGAGCTGGAGGAGATCCTCATCCTGGCGCGGACTGCCATAATACAAAGTATATCCGACACCCACTGCACCAATTTTCACCGCATCATCCACAAAAGAAGTAAACGTCGAAAAAGGTTTCGCCGCAGAAGGAAAACTCGTCTTCCCATTCACTTTCAAAATCAAAGGAA
>ERZ1292633.5271-Hain-H41-02um-R1-5271-length-11721-cov-6_pt1 | contig 11721 bp, 10 predicted proteins | sample MGYA00564406_ERZ1292633 | MGnify/ENA primary metagenome ERZ1292633 (study PRJEB36523, sample SAMEA6512639) | groundwater metagenome | collected 2019-01-08 | study: AquaDiva: Metagenomics assemblies of 32 groundwater samples
AGCTTCCCCGACGACCGCCCGGTTGGCGGCGGCGAAGGCGCCCGTGGCGTCGCCCGGCCGGGCGGCGGCGTGCGAGCTGGCGAGCCAAACGACCGCAGCCACCGCGGCCACCGCCGCCAGGGCGACCAGCGCCGCGATTGCGACCCGCGCGGCGGCGAAGCGTCGGCTCATCGCGGCGGGCCGGCGACCGCCGGCGGAGCGGCGGAGGCGGCTCCCTGTTCGAGCTCGGCCTTGAATCGCCGCACGGCACGCACCAGCGTTGCCGCGATCTCGGCGCGATACTCGGGGGTCCGCAGGAGCTGCTCTTCTTCCCGCGTGCTGATGAATCCGGCTTCGACCAGCACCGCCGGCATCGCGGCGCCCATGAGGACGCGGAACGGCGCCTGCTTGACGCCGCGATCGCGCACGTCGAGCTTCTGGTTGAGCTCCTCCTGAATCAGCGACGCGAGGCGCTGCGATGCGGCCAGGTGCTGGCTCTGCGCGAGATCCCAGAGCAGGAGCTGCAGACTCCAATCCTCCGAGCCGGCGGGCGCCACCTCCCGCCCGACGTAGTTCTCGACCGCCGCGGAGTCGGCCGCTCGCTGATCGCTCGCCTGCAACGAAAGGAAGTACGTCTCGGCACCGCGAGCATGGCGGCCGAAGCTCGAGTTCAGGTGGAGGGAGATGAACAGATCGGCCTTGTTCTGGTTGGCGAGCGCCGAGCGTTCGTCGAGCCCAAGATCGACGTCATCGGAGCGCGTCAGCACGACCCGCACCCCCAGCTCCTGCTCGAGGCGCTGGCTAAGCGAACTCGCGAGGAGGAGCACCAGCTCCTTCTCGGCGCTTCCCGCCGGGCCGATGGCGCCACTCTCCTTGCCGCCGTGGCCCGGATCGAGCACCACGGTGTGGATGCCGCGGCGCAGCGTCTCGCGCGGCGACACGAGCGCGGTCGTGGTGCTCTCCGCCGCTTCGCGGAAGACGTCGAAGACCAGCCGGAAAGGCGCGCGCAGCGTGTAGCTCTCCGAGGTGCAGCCGGGCGCCAGGCGCAGACGTACTCGCTCGCGCGACAGCTCGACCCCTCGGATCAGCGGATCGTCGACGCGCGGCGGCGCCGCCGGCAGCACCAGGCGGTCACCGATCAGCAGCACCTCGGCGCCCTCCGTGGAGCGCACGACGCGGTATCGCGGCGGCTCCGGAAACTGCAGCACGAGGGTCGTCACGCCCTGGAGATGAACCCAGGTGATCTCCACCGGAAGATCGCGCTCCGGCGGCCGGTTGAGAACGAGCCGCTGGTTCGCTTCCTCCCAGGCAAAGCTCACGCCGAGGATGGCGCCGAAGGTCCGTTCGAGAAGCTCGAGTGGCACCAGGAAGCGACCGTCGACACTCCACGGCGGCGCGCCGAGCGGCACGATCTCGGTACCGGAGGTGAGCGCCGCGCTTCCCGGCACGAGGACGAAGGTCGTGTCTCCGAGGGTGAGAGTGAAGCTCTGCCCGAGCGGCCCGATCTCGAGGTGGCCGCCGAGCCGCGCCACGATCGGATCCAGCTCGACGATCGGCCCGGCAGGGGTGAGCCCCCAACCGAGCGGCGTCGCGAAGTCGCCGCTCGCCAGGCTGCCGACTCCCTTGCCGAGCAGCTGGACACGCGGCTGCTCTTCCGGCGATATCTCTTGCGCCGCGGCAATCCCGCTCGCCGCGCCGACCAGCAAGAGCGCGAGACCGGAGAGCAATACGGCGATCGGGAAGGGGAATCGGAAGCGGCCGGGAGGCGACACCGGGCGCGAGAATAGCATCGGCGCTCGACGCCTCGCCGCCGACTGTGGAATGCTCCCGGCCGCACGCTGGGTGGCTGTCGTCGCGGGAGGGCAGGATGGAGATTCGTCAGTTTCGAGTCGTGTTGAGAGCCCACGATTTCGACCGTACTTGCGGCTTTTACGGCGAGACTCTGGCGCTGCCGCGACTGCAGAGCTGGGACCGCGAGAGCGGTCGCGGGGCGTTGTATCAGGCCGGCACGGGCGTGATCGAAGTGCTCGGGCGCGCGCACACCGACGGAGACGGCCGCGACGAACGGTTCGACTACCAGGGACCCGACCACAAGCTCGAAGTCGTCGTCCTCGTGCCGTCCGCGGAGAAGGCCTACGAAGAGATCCTGTTCCGCGACCGCAACATTCCCGGCGGCCTGCGCCCCGACACCGACGGAACGCTGATCTTCGCGACCCACGATCCCGACGGCGTGCGCATTCTCTTCCGCGGCTAGCTGCCGCGCGGCGCCTGCTCCGTCCGGTTTGCCCTCGCGGAAGCCGTTTTGATAGTCTCCGCCGGTCGTTGGCGCGCTCGTCTAGGGGTCTAGGACGCTGGCCTCTCACGCCGGTAACACGGGTTCAAATCCCGTGCGCGCTACCAGGCTCATCCTCGGTCGTTCCTTCACCCGGCGCCAGTTGAGCGCTGCGGATTCTGACTTCTCTCCGGGGGCTCTTGCCGCCGGCCTGAGCAGCCGTCTCGACGGGCGTACCCTTCCTGTGGTCTTCTCCGCAGCAGGTGAAGGAGGCGCCCATGTTGCCTGCTCGCCGCGCCGTTCCGTTCGTTCTCGCAGCGCTCTGTCTGTCGAGCCCGCCTCCAGCCAGTCGAGCCTCAGCCGATCCGGGTGCACCTGCGCCGGCAGCCTCGCCGACGGGAGAGGACACCGCGCTTTGTCCTGTCGACTGCCTCGCCGCGCTCACCGAGCTTAACGAGACAGGCAAGCTGGTCCCGGAGGCGGTCTTCCCGGGCGTACGCCTCAATGGTCTCACCGAGGAGGGGTGCCACGGCGTGCGCCTGGCCGGCGGCAAGCGCTTCGTCGCCATCGATCTCGGGGCGAGCGGCTTCGAGGGTTCGATCAGCGAGCAGGGAAAGGACGGAACCTTCAGCGGGCCCCTCTCCTTCCGCATGATGGGTTTTCTCTATGCGGAGCTCCCGTTCTCAATCGCCGAACAGACGCTGCCCGCCGGCGCCTGGGCGGTCGAGGCGTTCAACACGACGCTCCGCCTGGTCGGCAACCACGAAACCGCCACCCGCTACGACCCGGCGCAACGCAAAGAAGTCCCGCTTCCGAAGACCGTCAAGCTCGAATTGAAGGTGCCGATTCCGGCGTCGATCCTCGGAGCCGATGCTACCGAGACTCCGCACTATTCGATCGCTCTCGACGGCACGCGAATCGTGCTTCGAGCGCAGGACAACTCATGGGTCGTGACGCCGATCGCCATGATCGCGGGCGTCGTGCTAGCGGTCGTCGGCTATGGCATGACGATCGAGTCGCCTGTCGCCCGGCTCGCCTACCGCTCGCGCCTTCCGGATCTCCGCGAGGAGGCGGCGGGAAAGTGGGCCATCGCCGTCGTCGACGAAAAGGGGTATCGAGAGCTGCGGGCCAGGAGCTTCTAGCGGCGAGGATCGACCGGGGCAGACTGAAGGGACTGTGTAGATGGGGAGGATGTCGACGCTGCGGCCGCAGCTCTCTCCTCCGAATCGTCACCTCCGAAAGGAGCGCTCATGAGGTGGAGAGCCCAAGCCTTTCAAATCCTATCTCTCGCTCTTGCGCTGGTGACGCCGTCAGCGTCGGCGGGCGACGTCGTCCTCCGGGTGTCGGAGGGATGGAAGCCGACACGAATCGTCGCCGACGCCCCGCAGACGCCGATCCTGGAGTTCGGAGACCAGTATGCGCTCTCCACCGGCGAGCTCGTTTTCTGGGGGCGGTCAGCAGGAGGCTGGACTCTCTACTCCTTGCGCGACGACCGCCTGCGGGCGATCCTCGCCGAAGGCGAAAAGTCGGTCTCGCGCTACGGCGAGCCGGGCGTGCAACTGCACCTCCACTACCAGGGCGATGGTCTGCTCCACCGGGCGACGCGGATCTTCGCCGGTAAGGTGGTCGTCCTCTCGACGGAGCAGAAGATCAGTCTTGGCGGCTCGGTCTACGCCTGGGACGGCGACCGTCTCCGCAGCGTGCTGGTCGAAGGCGAGCGGACGACGCTCGGCGGCGGGGGCGTCGTCGCCGGGGGATTCGCTTGGGCGGCGAGCCCCGACGGCCAGGTCCTGTTGACGCTGCGAACGAAGAAGCCCGATCCCTATTCCGCCTGGGCGGTTTACGACGGCAGCGCGCTGCGCCTCCTGGCGCGCTCGGGCGAGCCGCTGCCCGGACTCCCGGAGCTGCGCGTGGGCGAGCTCTGCAGCGGCGGCAGCGGCGGCGCCTGCGAGATCCCACTCTTCGAAGGCGGCCGGGTGCTGGCCGCCCTCGCGCTCGAGCGCGGCGGCGTCCCGACGTCGGCGATCGTGTCGCTCGCGCCCGGCGGCAACGAGGTCCTGGTGAGCCGGGGCGACCCGTTCCCCGGCGATCCGGCCAAGACGATCGATACTCTCCGCATCCTCTCGGCGGAGTCGCCGCACCGCTACGTCGCGCTGCTCTTCGCTCAGGATCCGTCATGGCAGGGAGGAGAGCGGCAAGCGACCTACGCCCGATGCGACGGCCGGATCTGCACGCCGACGAAAGACGAGGTCGCGAAGCCGGTCAACGTCGACGAGACCCCGGTCCCCTGGCCGAGTGCGAGGTCGCTCCGATGGCGCGATCAGTGGAGGCAAGACGGCAACACCCGAATCGGACGTCTCGACCTCTACGCGGTGCTCCCCGACGGCGCCACGCTTCAGCTCACGCCGCCCAGTCTCCTTCTCGACAGCGCGGCGCTGCGCGTGGTGGAGGGAGGGATCCCGGGCGCGATCATCGAAGGAAGCTACTGGGACAACAAGGCGGACGAGCACGGCTACGTCGACACCCGCAAGCTGGGCGTTCGGTCGCATCCGGGCCGTTGGTTCGTCGCCGCGGACGATCTGGCGGCCGGATTTCAGCCGGTTCCGACGCTCCGCACCGCGGACGGCAAGAACGTCAGCCTGGCGGACGTTCTCGTTCGCAATGGAGATCGGCGCCAGGTAATCGCCCAACTCGACGACGGGATCTACCGACTGGAGAAATCCGCGGAGCAGACGCCGTAGACAACCGGGCGGCGCGCCTCACGATCCCTGGTTCTCCAAGACTAATCCGGAGCGCGGAAACCTCTCGCATCCCGCCTCAACGCACCGCTCCGCATCATCTCCTCGAGAATCTCCCCCATCGTCCGGCGGAAGACCTCGGTGCCAGCCTCGCCCTCGAGCCGAGCCCTGGCGAGAACGAGAGCAAGGTCGTCCTCCGTCCACCAGGTTCCATTCGCAGCCTCGAACTGCCGCGTCTGATCGCTGCGCAGAAACCGCCCGAGCTCGGCTCGAATCAGCTTTCTCCACAGCCTGGCTTGCCGCTCTTTCCTCAAAGCCGCGAGCTCATTGGGCGCCACGACTCTCGAAAGCGCCTCTTCAGTTGCCGACCGAACATTCGAGTTCTCGTCCTCCAAGCCGACCGCGAGAGCCTCCACTGTTCGCGGATCAGCAATCTCGCCAAGGGCTGCTACCACAGCATGTCGAACGTGCCAATCCGGGTCCGAAAGGAGCTCGACGAGCGGCTGGGTCGCGCGCCCATCGCGCAGCCTCCCAAGGGCCCCGGCCACCCAAACCCTCGCTTCCCCGGTCAGTCTGGATAGTGCCTCGAGAAGCGGCTCCACCGCTCGCTTCTCGCCAGTGGCACCCAGGGCAGAGGCTGCCGCAGCGTGGATCGCCTCACCGACCCCCTCGTCGCGGAGTAAGACGATCAGCGACTCGACAGCGCGTGAATCGCCGATTCCGCCGAGCGCAAACGCGGCCTCTGCGCGAATGGCGGCGTCGACTCTCTGGTCTTGCATCAGCCGGACGATCGGCTCGGCGGCGCGGGGATCCGAAGTGCGCTGCAACACGCGTTCGACAATCAGCCGCTGCTCCTCGCTGCCACGCGCCAGCTCGTCGACGGCTTCCGTGAAGAACTCGAGAAACACCGCGAGAGCCGCGGCCGCTTGGGACCACACGTGCTCTTCCGGATCCAACACCGCTTGCTGGAGCGGCTGAATGGCTCGCCGGTCATGGAGTTTGCCCAAAGCTCCCGCCGCATTCGATCGAATCTGTCGCGTTCGTCCGCTTCGCAACGCTTTGATGAGCGGGATGACCGCGCGCTTGTCTCCGACTCTTCCGAGTGTGTGCGCCGCCGATTCCGCCAGGAAGTTGTCTCGCCCTCCCAGTTCACGAATGAGCTCCGCGTCCTTGCCGCCAATCAGGCGTTGCCACCAACTCACCTGACTGCTCCCAGTCGAGCCGAGCTCCAGCCACACTTGCTCGACGCGCGCTCGCGCATTTCCATCACGCCTCGACTTGCCGAGTCCGCCGAGAGTTCCTCCATCGCATCCCTCCAGTCGACTTGACCTTCCGGGGACGGAGCCTTGCCGAAAAGCAAGCCGAGTGTCACCGCCATGGATCACGCCGCGAGAGAGAGCGTAAGCGCCAGCCTTCGGTAACAGGCAGCAGGTCGAAATCGCGACTCTCCCCGAGAGCTGCAGTCGTCGGCTCCGGCTGTACATCCCGTCACACGCCGGACGGCCCCACTGGCGCGCGGCCAAGGATCACGAGAAGCGCACCATCTCCTCTTCCAGCGCCGGCACGGTGATCCGGAATCGATACGAATCGACCGTTCGTTGCGGCCCCCAGCCCATTTCCAGGCTGCGTTCGGAGCTCGACTCGAAGAGCGAGCTCTCCCACTTGACGAAGCCGCCGCCGTGCTCGCCCACCAGTCGGTTCTGGTCGCTGGCCACCTTGTAGAGCCATTCCAGACTCTTCTGCAGCACGAACAAGCGAAATGCTCCGGCACCGCCTGACGGCGGCTGCACTTCGGCGCCGCCCGCTACGGCGCCGAAGCCCGTCGGCCAGTACCTACTCATGAACTCGCGCAACGAGGCGAGATAGCGAACGTACTGGGAGGTCAGGAACGAGACGTCAGCCGGAAGATCGATCGGCCTGGCGAAGGTCTCAGCCAGGAGAGCCTCGAACCAGAGCGTGCCGCGCATTCGAAAGATCGTCTCCTCGCCGACTCCGGTGATGATCGTGATCAGTTGCGGCACGCGCTCGGGCTTCCGCAGCTCCGCCAAACCGATAGCTCGAAACCGCTGAATGGCGTCGCCCTTCTCCTTCTCGGGCTTCACGAACACGATGACGACGAGGGCCAGCGCGATGATGACGATGAAGACGATGGCCACAGGAGACATCGGGTCACCTCACGGGAAAGCCGGAGCGCTTCTTCAGGGGCTGCAGAATGTCGACTCGTCGGGCGACGAGTTGCGCCGTCACGGCGTCATCTTCCAGGCGATAAGCGCCTCAGCGCTCCGCGCTTCGCCGTCCGGTCGCGTGACCCGAAAGCCGACCGGAATTCCCTGCGGCGCCGGGCGCAAGTGGCGCAGCAGGCTCCAACCGCCGAAGGTCGCGGTCCAGCCGCCTTCCGCTTGCGCCACTTGCGTCGCAGGCACCGGTTCGGGCAGCAGCCAGTCGCCGACCGAGACCAGATCGACCCGGCTTTCCGTGCCGGCATCCTCGATGCGGACGGCGAGCGTCGGCGGAACCTCGAACTTCACCATCGACACGGTCAGATCTCCGACGAGCTTCGCGGCGAGAGGCATCGACTCGTCGAGCGGAGCCCCGGGCGGCGTCTCGCTCAGTGGGGGGAGCCATGCCTCGTCGCGGGTCCAGAAGGTGAAACGCTCTCCCGCCAGGTAGAACATCTCGCGCCCGTGCACCAAAGAGGCGCCGATCAGGCCGCCGAACGCCCACGCTACGCTCGCCGCCTTGGCCCGAGACTTGGCCGTGCCGACCACCTGCCCCATCAACGCGAGAGGCACCCCCGGTGCAGCCGGCAGCGAGAGAAGGTCGATCGCCAACAGCCCCGAGGCGCCGGCATGGCGAGCGGACTGGGCGGCCGTGACGACTCCGTCTGCCTCCGTTCCCGGAGCGATCCAGGCTCGATCCCCCACGGGTACCGCGGAGACGACCCGGAAGCGTGCGCGTTCGCCGGCGGCGGTCACCGACGAGCTGACGTTCTCCATAAGCTCCACCTCGACCAGGCTGTAGGCCGGGACGCGGACCATCCCCGCCGTGTCGGCCGGCCGCGGCGGTGGTGGCGGTTGTGGGAAGGCCTCGTCGGTCACCGCCTTGTGGAACATGGGATAGAACCTCTCGCGCCGCACGCGCGCTTTCTCCTGCTGCTTCGGACCGATTTCCGGACCCGGCTTGGTCGCCGTCAGGAGCTCCGAGCCCTCCTCCTCGTCGACGAGCGAGAAGCCATGGAAGAAACCGCAAACGATGTGGTAGGTCTGTCCCGGCACTAGTTCGAGCAGCGCCGCGCCCCCCTGACACCAGAGAAGGTGCTTTCCGGGCGGCAGATAGGCCGCGCCGTGCGTCTTTCCTTTGGTCACCGCCAGCAGTTGCTCGCCGGCGAAGAAGTAGTCGGCGACCATGTCGCCCCCTCCCGGATCTGCCGGACGGATCACGTAGACCAGCGCCTGGTCGGGTCGGACGGGCATCGATGGTTCCGCTGATGCGGCGGCCCCCGCCGCCGTGATCGAAACGACGAGCGCCGAAAGAGCCACAATTCCGACTCTCCTCTGATTCATCTCTCCTCCTCCGATCCCTCGATGCTAGTAACGGCGCTCGCGAGGCCCCTCTCCTCCGAACGCCGATCGCGCCCCGACTCGAGTTCAGGGTGCTGGCACTGCGCTCTCCTCCAATCGGTAGATCCCGTCGGCGGGGACGACCGCGATGGCGACCGTTTCAGAAGGCCAGGCGCGGACCGCGTCGAGGCCGATGCGCTTGCCGTCTTCGAGCTCCAGCGCCGGTACCGGCTGTAGGCCGGCCGCGGCATTGTCCCGGTCGAGGAACCAGAGCGGCCACTCGTCGGGAATCGCGCCGCTCGGTAGCGCACCGCGCAGCGCTCGAATCAATGCGCCTGGGAAGCGGCCGCGGCTGACCCGATCGATCCGGGTTCGGCCCGTCACGTCGTAGATTGGCCCCTCGATCAGCGGCCGAACCGACTCGCCGTCGAAGAGGAAGATCTGGGTGCCAGCGTAGGGCTTGTCTTTCCGGTAGCTCGACTGCCCGCGGTAGACGACGAGAGGCCGATCCGGATGCAGGAACTCGATCTGATCGACCGCGAAGGACCAGTCCTTCTCCTGCGACAGGCCGGGCGGATTCAGATCGAAGAGCCGGGAGCCATCGGCATAGACGTAGCGCTGCCGGCGATCGTCGGTGATCGCCTGCAGAACCCACCGCGTGTCGCTCTGGCGTGAGATGGCAGCCGCGCTGACGACGCTACGTCCCGCCTCGAACGGATACGGCTTGCCTGCCCCGAGCAGCTCGCCCCACGAGGCTGGAGGTCCAGGCAACGGAGCGTGTCCCTCGGCGTCGGCCAGCTGCAGCGCGCCGTTGCGGAGGATGGCTTGTATCGTCCGTTTCGACGGCTTCGCCGTGCGCACGTTCACTAGGATCCCGCCGCTCGGCTGCGCCGCAACGACCCAGGCGCTCTCGATCGTTTCCGGTCTGCCGCCGACCGCGACGGTCTGGCCCGGAACCAGCAGAGGTTGAATGCGCTCTCCGTCCCAGGCGAAGACGCCGGCGTCCTTCATCAGCGCGCCGGGGTGGCTGGTGAACCAGAGCATGCCGCCTTCATGGAGGAACAGCGGCGTGTGCAGCCGGCCCTGGCTGTGGACGTGAAACTTGCGCTCCGGCTCGGCTGAGTAGCGCGAGGTGACCGCCTCGCCTTCTTCGAGAATCGTCTTCAAGGCCCCGTCGCGAAGCGAAAAGAGCGCCCAGCTTCGCTCATCCTCGCGCCCCGCGAGCTTGGCCCAGAAGACGAGCTCGCCACCGGGCCGCACGAAGACGGTGCCGAAGTCGACGAAGCGGTCGCCGGGCAGATCGGGGATCGGCGAAGCCGCGAGAACGAGGGGCGTCGCACGCCAGGGACCGGAGGGCGCTGGCTCGGCGAAACCCGCCGTCGCAAGCAGCAGAGCGACGGCCGCGAGCGAACGCCCTGCGCGCGCGCCGGCCGGGCAGCGGAAATGCCGCATAGGCTGCCTCCGGACCTTCACTGCGGAATGACGAGTTGGATTATCTTCTTCGGCGTTCCCGAAAGCAAAGGCCCCGTCGTCGCCGTCCGAGGCGCCGGCGATCGGCAGCGACATTTCATTCTCGCCGATGCTCACGGTGGGTCGGCTCAAGGTGGTAGTCACCAACCCGGAGCGGGTGACGGCACTGGGAGCACACGGTCTCCTGCGAGTGTCGATAGATCCGAACGAGTCGGTGGCGGTTCAACGGGTCCTCCCTTCCGTGTCGCTGTCGTCCACGGCGAAGGAGGTATCGGCGAGAGAGGACGAGCCGTCCAGGGCGCGCGAAGCGCCTATAGGGGACTCTTGACGGCCGGCAATCGCCGAAGGCGATCGGGATTGCTGCTACGGCTCAGGCTGCGCGGTCGCGCCCGTTCGAATCTTGCAGCTCGGTCGCGAAGTCGATCAGGTCGAGGACACCGCCCTCGCCGAAGCGCGCCAGCTCGCGCTCCGGCACCACGAGCGTCAATGACCAGCAGTCGGTGCCGCGGCCTTCTCTGCGGAACTCGATCGCCGCCGAGAACCCTCGTTCGAGGCGGATGCGGACGAAGCGCTTCATCCGGCAGCCCTCTCGCCCCATGCCCAAGCGGTGGGCGCCCAGATTCCGCAGTCGGTTGTCGTGAGTACAGGATCGAGGAAGGTCGTCACCGCCTCCATCACGTTGGCCAGGTTCTTCCACGCCAGCTCGTCGCTCGCGGCCATGGCGGCATACGGAGCTTCCCAGAATTCGGGCGGAGGAGGAACCGTGGCCGGGACGGGATGAGTGCCGCGGAACTCAAACGTCTTCTCGATGGCCCGGCGCAGTGCAGTCCATTCGATCGGACCGGTCATGGCGAGGAGCGCAAGGTCGGGAAGGTCCCGTACTCGCGTGTTCGGCCTCGGGCGGGGCATCGACAGCGCGTGTAGTTTCTCGGCGACGTGCGAGACGACGGGATAGAGCCGCAGCGAGGGAGGAGCGATACCCGCGAAGACGAGGATGTCGTCAGCGACGACGACGTCTGGCTCGCCGACGAGCGGATCCCCGAAGGCCACATCGACGCCGAACGGCCGGCTGTAGATCATTCCCGCGAGCCGGCACTCGGTGCGATAGCGGAAGCTGTCGTAGCGCATCCCTTCGTTCTGGATCTCGGGGTGATCCGCATCCGGCTGGACCTCGAACAGCATGTGGTCGCCGAGGTCGAGCCGACCGGCTTCCCGGAGCAGCTCCAGCACGTCATCGGACGAGCCCATCATGCGCAGGTCGATGTCCTTGGTGGTTCGCGCCCGGGCGAGCCGGAGCTCGAGAACAAGCCCGCCTTTGAGAGTGACCGAGTCGCCGGCGATCTTTGCCACGCGAGCCAGGAATCGATCGAAGACGAGCAGCTGGCGGCGGCGTGCTGCTGGCGCTCGGCGATCTCGAGGGGGAGCGCCGCGAGCTCGATCGGGCGCTGGCCCACAATCCGGAGAAGCGGTTCGCTCAGCACGACAAACGCCTTGTCGAGCAACGAAGAGCGGCGCGATGGACGGCTTCAGGGATTTGCGACGGACCGTGTCGCCGCGCGCGCTTGAGCTGCGACCTCCTCGGGCACGTCGAAGACGAGCAGACTGTAGCCGATGTGATCCACGGGCGTGAGCGGACGCAGCCAAGCGAAACGTTCGCCTTCGAGGACGCCGGTGAGAAAGGTCGCGCCGATGACGACACGCC
>ERZ1292633.5272-Hain-H41-02um-R1-5272-length-11719-cov-5_pt1 | contig 11719 bp, 11 predicted proteins | sample MGYA00564406_ERZ1292633 | MGnify/ENA primary metagenome ERZ1292633 (study PRJEB36523, sample SAMEA6512639) | groundwater metagenome | collected 2019-01-08 | study: AquaDiva: Metagenomics assemblies of 32 groundwater samples
CTTCCACCCTTAATCGCAGCCACTTCTAGAGCAGCACCCAGAGCGGTGCCGGCATCATTTGCCGCAGGTTGCACAAAGATTTTGTCAAAGCACCCAGAATTGATAAGGCGATAATTCATATCGCAATTGAGTGCAACGCCCCCGGCAAGAGCCAGATTTCTGGATTTGCATCGTCTAGAAACAGATTGGGCAACGCGCAAAACTGCTTCTTCAAGAAAGAACTGGGCTGTAGCAGCCAGATTTTTGTGATATTCAGTAATTTCCTCATTTTTCTGTCTTACCCTGAACCGACGCCGGAGTGCATCCGCAAAGCCATGCACCAATCTGTATCCATCATCGGTAAGTTCCGCAATGCCATCAAACAGCGATAGATCTGGCTTTCCAAATGCGGCAAGGCCCATCGTCTTACCCTCGTGGCTATGACTCTTAAAGCCACACAAGGTAGTGACGTCTCCATAGAGCCATCCTAATGATTGATTGGAATGCTCATTAACTTGTGAATTCTGCCCTCCTCAAAGTAACCAACCATACCGGCATTATCTTCGCCGACACCATCCAACGTAATCAGCACAGCATCGGCATACCCGGATAGTCTAACTGCACTTGCAGCATGCGACAGATGATGATCTATGTAAATGAGCTTCGATCGAATATGGCTCTTAGCACTCAGGCTCGAAAGAAAATCAATCTGCCTCTGCATGCTCATGAAGTACTCTACATACGCGCCAGATTCTCGAACCATCCTACTATAATTAGCCTCTCTCATATTCTCGAAAAAATTCTTAATACCTGATTTAAGAGGGCTTTCAAATCCAATCGCAATGTAATCCACTTCATCAATCGTTACCCCTGCTGTACTCAAGCAGTAGTCGATGGATTTTCTGGGAGTCATTTTTGGTGCATGTTTTAACCCAATAAATCGCTCCTCTTCGACAAAGGCAATCAACTCATCGTCGCGAATAATACAGGCAGCGGTGTTAGCAGAAATTGGAGCTGTCAATCCGAGAATTATCATCATCAAATCCTTTTTAGACAGTACAGATCAAATGCCCACTTGGGGAAGATAAATGAAACCGGTACGGTCAATACCGATATTACGAACCAAAAAAAACGTGGCCGGTATCTCATGGTCACTAACAAGTCATCCCCCATGCCATCAGAATCCACTTCGTGACGAAGGAATTTGAAGCCACACATCCCCCTGACCTTATAATTAAGCCCCCTCAATTCATCAACCTTCCATCCAGAAAGATGTACCTGTAGGGGGTTGCCATCCAATGATTTTTGAGGGATAAACCCGTTAGGCGTTGTCACTATCACCTTCTTTCTTGCCCACTTCTCACATAGGGAAAGAACTTTCATCCCTTCATCTCGTTCGATATGCTCAAGAACTCCTATCAAGATGACAGCGTCAAATGACTTTGGGGGGAACTCCAACTCTTGAATATTTTTTGCTATGTACTCTGAATGTATCTTTTTCTCTTTTGATTTTTCCACATATGGGAGGTATGCCTCAACTCCCACGGAGTACTCAACGGTTGTCACATATTCTAGTGGTGACGAAGGACCGCAACCGAGATCAAGGACGGTACGACAATCTTTCAGATCGTTCTGTAACTGTCTAACACTCGTAGGAAAAATATTGGCCAGAGGCGAATGGTAGATGCGTTTTATAAGGTCGGTTGTGAAACTCATTATTTCATTCCTTTCGAAACAGCATTTAATTTGTTAAACCGAAATCTGGTCTGAACAGGCGGCTATTTTTGATTGCAGGCACATTAAACACACTTGACACTTTGACTGACTCGTCGTGCAAGCACGTAACGCTTGTATACGTCAGTGAGCGGTACGAGGAGACGTGGAGGTACTACGACACAAAGCAATGCATAAGCCAGGAAACGCGGAGACGCTAAATTACGCGGCCGATATTTCACTTGAACCAGTATTTCTCTTACGAGTTGACGAAAAGTCCCGTAATTTCGTATTTGCAGAAACCCTTCGCAATGCCCGGCCATCATATCAATGCCGTGTGTTCTCACTCGATTGAAGCGCGGTTCCGGGTAGATAATCCGAAACATCTCAATCCAAGATTCAGTCGGAGACTTCTCGTATATTTCAGGGTTGTGTCGGCACATGCTCTCGCCGATTCGCACCGCGACAGTGTAGTCTTTGAGCATTAGCACGGGTCCTTGCTTCAGCATGTCGGCAAACAAGTAGAGATGAGTTGTGAAGATGTCGGCGTGAAATTCCACGCGCATAAGTCCGCGCCGAAAAGCCAAGCCGGAGATCTGCCCAGCGGTCTCAAAAACTGCACGGATCGACGCGCGATCACTATTAACTGTAACAACCGTATCCGCGTTCGTATTGAAAGGCAGAACCGCCCTTACCGGCACAGTGGGGCTCTCCATAAACCAGTAGTACGGCCGCGTTACCATGCCGATTTCCTGGTGCATTTGAAATGCTCTCCACGTTAGATATAGCGCATCTGGCAACAAGATGTCGTCGTCTCCCATAAGAAATACGATTTCTCCAACTGCACGCGAGGTACCTGCCTCTAAATTTCCCCGCAGCCCATAATTGCTTTCATTTCTAAAATAGCGAATACGTCCGTCTCTAAATGATCCAACAACTTCTTCCGTATTGTCATGCGAACAATTGTCTGAAACTATAAGTTCAAAGTCTTTAAAAGACTGACTCAAAATGTTTGCAATGCAGTCACGCAATAAAGCAGCGCGATTGTATGTAAAGACGACAACGCTAAAATATGGTGAGCTCATATAACTTGCTTGATAATAATCATTATAGAAAACAACTCATATCTCTTCATACCACACCGAATTCACCCTGCTGCGGCGTCGTATTTACAAACCAAAAAACTAACTCAATAATTTGAGTGATTTTAGCGATACGCTCTCCCAAGAAAACCGCTCTAATTTATCCATTCTCTTGGCCATTTCCTTAGGCATATACTTTGCGGCCGCTATTTCATGGCAAACCTTTCTGGAATAATCGCTAAAATCTCCCACTTCAGAAAGCTGGATCATTCCGGCAAAGAACTCATTAAATACCTCCAGTTTCCAAGCAACGACAGGAACGCCGCAAGCTAGCGCCTCTACAATTGCAATTCCAAATCCTTCTTCCCTGCTCGGGAAAAGAAATACTTTGCTCGCCTTGATAAGAGCGAAAGCCTTGTCGTTTTCCATATATCCGAGCAAGCGGATATTGCCTTCCAATCCCTTTACCTGTATTGCGTCTTTCAATTGAGTCACAATTCCTGTGCTACCGCCCCCAATTATTCCCAAACGTGCTGACGGGACCTCTTTCACTACCTGCGACCAGATCTCTAGAAGATCGAAAATTCCCTTACTCGGATTGAGACGTCCGAGAAACACCCCATCATAGCCTTCCGCTAGAGTCGCGCGTGGTATAGCCCACAAGTAATCCAAATCAATTCCTGGAGGATTGATAACGATTCTGGATTCTATAAAGCCTTTCGCGACGAGATGGCTTTTGACTTGGTGATTAATGTTCAGTATCACGTCAGCACGGCGGGCCAACACGAGCGAAAAACGCTGCATGTATTGCGCAATAAAATTCTTGATCTTAGAGCCCGGCCGTACGCGCCAATCGGGATATATATGAAAAACACACTGAATCCAGCGAATACGCGGGCGAATAACTTTTAGCAGGAAAGCCGGGATGACGTCTGGAAAAAAATCGGAGCCTGAGTAAACTACTTCCGGCTTTAGGAGTAGGCATCGCAAAGCGAATAATGCCCGCCAAACATAGTTCACCATAAGGTTTAGCCGGTCTAGAAATTTCGGGGATACTATGAATGTCACCCCTGGGACTTCCTTCTCGATTACAACCTTTCCATCGGGACTTGTTACACACCACAAGATACCAAGATCGTTGCGAATACGCTTGAATACTTGAATGAGCATTTGGTCGCCGCCGCTCATACCGGCACCGTGGTTCCAGAACGAGTTAAGGAGAACAAGGATATTTTTCCTTTCCATGACAATATCCGCTCATGCCGGGCGCTTACGAAGGATGAAAACCGCGCCAACCAAGAAGCGAAGTGAATACATCCCCATGCTTAACAGCGGATGTGCGAATAAGATCGACCATTTGCCATTTTCCAGAAAAACCACAAAGTAGCGATACCATACCCCGAATTGCTTCCGGATGTCAGGATCGTTACGTCCCCACTTCGCGATATAGCCATCAAACCCCTTAGCATAGTAAGCTTTTTTCTTTAGGTAACGAAAAAGATCAAAATCTGCCTCGTTGTGATAGATAAACGGTTCACGCAGACTTGGAGACACCCCTCGACATCTTATAAATTCAATCAAGTCTGGAGACCAACTTTGATCAGCGACCAGACTTGTGTCGAGCAAATCAATGGTTCCAATGCGCTTGATAAGCTTGTCAATATCCCAGTCTTCGCCACTACCTTCCTTGAAGAGTTTTTCGTCGAACCCTCCTACCCGCACGAAGGCTCGCTTACGAAAGAAACGTGCGCCATCAATCACCGTGCCATCATAGAACGTGCGCTCAAATCTTCGCACCTTACTCCAATAATTCACGCCAAGTACGATTTCCCGAATATGCAAGGCTAGGCATTCCCCTGCCTGCATATGTCGAACACAAGCCTCGATAAGCCCAGGAGAAAGAATCATATCGGCATCAACGAACATGACATATTCGCCTTGCGCAAGATCGATCATGCCATAGTTCCGCTGGGCGGAACGTTCCGGCCCCTTGACAGCTACCTGATCGGCGTATCGGGAAGCAAACTCGCGCGTTCTGTCAGTTGAGCTGTTGTCCACAACAATTGCCTCGATGTGCTGATAAGTTTGCGCCCGGATACTCTTCAGACAATTTTCGACATTTTTCTCCTCGTTTCGAGTTGTTACTACTACCGAAACAAGAGACTCACCAACACTCGCAGAAATCGACGACGGCACAGTCATCGCAACTTGCTCACCAATTTGCCCTTCTTGAAATATCCTCGCACAAACTGGATGCCATAATAAAAATGAGTGGGGGGCACGTAAAACAACGTTGCCAAACCAACCTTCCAGGTTTCATGTTTAGCAATCTCCTTCAAGCCTATAAGAAGCACTGAGATGTAAATCACCCACGCTGTCGTGATAATTGCAGACAATGGCCAAGGCAGCGATTGTGTAAACAGAGTAAGCACGACAAAAGCTGTGAAACTGGAAGGCACAAAATACTTCAACCGAAATGATGTTTCTGGATAGCGGTGCGCAAAATAACCACGATGTAGCCCATACCCACCCACTTGCTTCAGATGCCCCCAGAATCCGGCCCGCCGATGATGCCAAACAACCAAGTTCGGCACGTACAATAACTTCTTGCCTGTCCTGACAAGCTTGAGACACAACTTTGTATCTTCACCCGGCCAGTACCGGCAATCGAACCCCCCCACATCTAGAAACACCTTACGCCGGACCATCAAATTCACTGACGGCCAGTCATCAATGGGTCTGACGCCTCCCACAGGAACGTAACGCTCTGGCGTTCCACCGGTGAACCGGCTTAGAAATACTGCCCCTGAAACGTGCTGCCAGAAGGAATCTTGTGGCGGGGTAATGGCGGGACCGCCAATGGCGATCACTTCAGGGTCGGCAAAATATTTTTCCGCTACGTCCAGTAGATTCGGTTCCGGGTACGAATCGTCATCGAGAAAAACCAGGATATCGTCCGACGACCGTTTCGCGCCCATGTCGCGCTTGTCCGCAGGACCCACGCGACCGGATGGGACAATGTTGATTCTTGGATCTTCCGGCCATTCGTTCGGACAATCTTCATTGGGAACGATAAATAGTTTCCAATTTTGGTTCAACAACCGTTGTATGTATGACACCGTTTCCCGTACATAGTCATTGATGGCCTTGACTGGGATGATGATGGAGAACTTGAATGAGGTGCTCACGTTTATGCGCTCGCCAATTCAACTCGATACACAGAAGCTTTCCAACCTAAAGTGGGAAAGCGCTCTCGAAATCAAGAAATATCCAAAACCTCTCACACGATAATGAATCTGATCCTGGGAAATATGCGCGCCATGGGCAGCGGCCGCCACTAGGCCAAGAACGGCTTCTCCAGCGACAGCACCTCCAACCAGCACCAAAAGCGTCAACTCCCAGGAATGAAATGGCACGAAGACCTTGTTATTAATCTTGAAATACCCGCCGTTGTTCAAGAGCCGGTAATCCACGTTCGGATAATATCTGAACACGTAATAACCGAAATCAAACAGGTGATCCACGTCAATTAGCCAACCGGTGCTCAAGGCCACGGGCACGCATAACCAATCCCCTGTCCATCCGTAGCCGCCGAGCCCGACGAGCAGTGCGACCGGAAAATGTTCTACCAGCAAACGCCTCATCCCGCTCAGGTCTTGGATATGCTCTCGATAGGCACGCAATCCGATACACCTTCATGGCGCGTGAGGTTGAAGATGTGCTGGCGCACCCGCCGGATGGCGCGCATTCCATAAGTAAACAGGAACTGCCAGTCGCGCTTGCGGAATAATAACAAAAAGCGCAATTGCCTCAAGATGAACAGCGGGTGGAAAGCGACCGAATACATTTCACGCACCGCCTTGTAGTACTGGTCATGAGGGATCGGCGTGCGCACGATGAGCTTGCTCATGTCGTGGTCGTCGTAATCGCCGGTGAGAAGTACCCCCTCGCGTATGCATTCCTGATGGTAAGGCGTGAAATCCAGCGGGGTGCAGAGCGTCACCTGGAGGGTGCGGGCCAGGCCCCGTAGCATGAGGTCCTTGACCACGCTCACGGTCCTGTCGAGCTGCTCCTGGGTCTGCCAGTAATAGCCGACCATGATGGTGAGATGCGGATGCAGACCGTACTTGGTCATCCAGGTGAGGCAGCTCTCGACATGCTCGATCTGGTAGCCTTTTTTCAGGCGCTGCAAGGTCTCGTCATCCGCCGCCTCGAACCCGAGCAGGACGAAGCGAAAATTGGCCTTGGCAAGCAGCTTGATGGTTTCCTCGTCCAGGTATTCGAAACGCGTGTTGAGGCCGAAGTAACAGCCTTTCTTATGGAGTCCCCTGTCAATGATGCCTTGGGCGAATTCGCGCGCTTCCTTGCCTCGATACCATACGCCGGAATCGTCGAAGATCTCCTTAACCCCGTATTTTTCAATGAGCGTCTGGTATTCATCCAGGCTCCGCCGGACGGACATCATGGAAAAGGTCAGCTCCGGCCCGTTGTAGCGGCAGAAGGTGCACTTGCCGAACATGCAGTCACGAATCACACTGGTGGCGTAGGTACCGGGCGTATGCAGGAAATTACCGTTCTCATAGGCGTAGTTTTTCCATTGGACCAGGTCGCGATCAACGAGCGGTGACTTGTCCAGCGGCTCCACCTGGACGAAGTTGCCCGTGGAACGGATGTTGCCGTCGGCCATGCGAATACTCAGCCCTTCGATACCGCATGTGAGACGCCAGGAGGGATTGGCCGATATGAACGGCACCAGGCGGGCCAGAACGAAATCGATGTGATTGCTGCGCAGTACGATGTCCGTCGCGGATTCCCGCATCGTCTCCTCCGGCTTGCGCATGGAATGGTAGCCGGTCATGACGATGATACAGTCCGGAAGCCGCGCTTTCAGTTCATTTACCGTACGCCAGTAGAACTTCATGACCGGCGTGGTGCTCTCCAGGATTATCATTTCCGGTCGCCATGCGATCAGTTCCTCGAACCATCGGTCATAGGCCTTCAGCTGCGCGTTACCATCGTCCCAGCGAACGTCATGCCCGAGTTGCTTGAGCCAGGTGGCGGCCTGGGCATGGACCACGGGTAGCAGGTAAGTCGGCGCCTTGAAGTACTGGACATTGCGGTTCTGCGACACCATCGCCTTCTGGCCGTATTTGTTGACGATGGGCGGATAGGAAATGGCGATCTTCATGTTGGCTTCCTTGATATTAAAAAAATACTTCCATAAAGATGTTATCGCCGGATACGCCCTTGGCGCGCAGAATTTCGACAACGTCCACGATCATGGCGCGGTTGCCGCAGAGGTAAATTTTTTCATTGCCCGCTACGCCCTCCCGCGCCAGCCGATCGGTTACCCGTTCACCGGAACCGATACCGTTGGAGCGAGATACACAGGCCAGGTACCGCCCGGATTCGTAATGAGCCGCATGGTAAGTTTCGTTCCGCAGCCGTATCCCATGAAGGATTCTATAGTCAAGACCCGGAAATGTCTTGACATAAGAATGGAAGGGCGCAATGCCCGTTCCGGTCGCGACAAACAGATAGCGGTTGTTCAAAACTGACTCCGGCAGACAGAACTCCCCGTAAGGCCCGCCGATCTCCACTGCGTCGCCCACCCGCACATTTTGTAGGGCCGTGCTCACCACGCCGTGTTCAATGCGGCGGATGAGGAAATCAAGGTAAGGGTCCTCGGCGCCGGAATACATGGAATACTCGCGGTTAACGCCGAGGCCTTTCGGCCCCACGCTGAAGCACTGGCCGGCGCGGATGGGAACCGCCGGACGCTCCGTGCGCAAGCGGAATACATGCGGGCTGAGATGTTCCACCTCGAGCACTTTGTACAGGCTGGACATCAGCATGTCCTCCTATTGTAGCGGAAACCGTTTGAGCTTCTCCCGCGCAGATGTGAGCCGATGAATCCGGCACCGATAGCCGGAACAGCCTTGCTGCTCATACGTTTGCATACCTCAAAGCAATTGAACTCATGCCCGCGAGCGTCCCGGTCTCCTGCCCTGCCAATATTGCATCCCGATCACTCCGAATCCCACCAGCGCCAGTCCCCAGCCGCAGGCGCCAAGAATGTAAACCATGTCAATCAGCCGATCGTGATAGGCATGCGCCGCCAGGAGCACGAAGGGGATAGCCAGCATCATGACATAGGCAAAGATAACCCGACCCTTGGCGATCAGAAAATGCTCCGCCACCATCACCAGCGTCATCGGCAGCATGGCGAACCCATAGTACCTGAGCAACTCGGCGGCGGGTTGATATTTCTGTCCGTAGAGCAAGGGCATGATCCCATCCGCGAAAAAATAGTAGAACAGAGCACCGGCGGTAGCGAGGCCCGCCGTAAGCGCCAAAGCATTAAACAATAGATGGACGCTGCTCTCGTCGCGCGAGTCGTTCTCCGCCACCATCGGAAACATGGCCATGACGATGGCGCCGGGCAGATACATGACCGCCTTGCCGAGGATGGAGGCGGCCGCGTAAATACCGGCCTGCTGCGAATCGAAGTAATGATTGACCAGCACCATGTCGAGCTGGGTCATGACGGTAAAAGCCAAGTTGGCGATCAAGACGGGCATCGCGCTTTTGAAGGAAAGATGTTCGCCCGCTTGACTCGCGCCGGTGGGCAACGCGACTACGTGCCGAAGTGGAAGGAAAGTCATCAGCCAAGCAGCGAGCAGCGCCAGCGCCATGCCCATAAGTGCGCCGTTCAACGCGAAGCCGGCAAGCACCAAGGCGACACAGAAGACGATCTTGAAGCCTTGGCCCGCCACGCCGTTCACGGCGAGCCAACGGAAATTCTGCTGCGCTTGCAGCAAGGCTATATTCACGGGACTAAACAGCATTGCAAAGACCATGAGCAGAAAAACCCAGACCGGCACAAGCGAGCCGAGGCGGAAGTAGTCTTGCACCATAGGAGTAAAAGGCAACACGCACACGGCCACAGCAACCGCCGTCCAGAAGAGACGCTTGTTTACCCACCAAAACATCGCCGCGATCTGTTCGGGCTGATTATTCGCACGATACGCGGATGCCTTGCGCGACATCACCATATTCAAGGCGCCGAGGGGAACGCCGATCACGGCGAGCAGCGCCATCAGAGTGACGAACAAGCCGTAATCGGCGACACTCAGCAACCTTCCCATGAGCACCTGGAAAACGTAGCCCAACACGCCCCCGGCCACGGTGGAAACGAACATCAGACCGCTCGCCTTGGCGAGCTTGCTGGTGAAAAGGCCGGCCACGGCGGCTTTGCCGAGGATTGTGTTGCGCATGGAACTCGCGAGGGACATGAAAGTGGGGCTGAATTACCGGAGACTGGGGTCGTCGAAGTTTATTTTTTCCCGAATGACATATAAGGGCCGATTGGTCACCTCGGTATGGATGGTGCCGATATACAGCGCCACCAAACCAATGGCCATGAGCACGATGCCGATGAGGAAGGTATTGATCACTACAACGATAGCGAGCGGGGTAAACATTCGCAGGCCCAGAATATAATTGGCGATAAGCATCCACGCCAGCAACAATCCACTGCCGGCGGTGATGGCGAGCCCCAGATAACCGGTAAGCCGCAGGGGCAAGAGAGAAAACGCGGTTATGCTGTTTAACGCCAGCTGCCACAGCTTGCCGTAGGAGTAGCCCGCCGAGCCCTCCGCGCGCGCGGGGGCGTCGAACTCGACGTAAACCTTCCTGAATCCCATCCAGTCGATGACGCCGCGGAACATCCGTTGCCGTTCCGTCACATCGCGGAAGGCCTCGACGACCCGCTGGTCGAGCAGACGGAAATCGGTGGTCTGGGACGCCATGTCCAGCCCGGAAATGCGCGCCATCAGCCAGTAATATAGATACGACCCTATGCGCCGGAGCAGCGGCTGCCGCTGGATGGAGTTCCGGATGGTGGCGACCACTTCGGCGCCCTTTTCCCATTCGGAAACCAGTCGCGGAATCAATTCGGGCGGATGCTGCAAGTCCGCGTCCATGGTAATCACCGCGTCGGCGTACGTGGCCTGAACCCCGGCGGTCAGCGCGATCTCCTTGCCGAAGTTGCGCGAGAAGTCGATTACCTTGATTCTTTTATCTAGCCGCGCCAAGCCACGCAGCACCTGCATGGAGTCGTCCGAGCTGCCATCATTGACAAAGATGTACTCCCAGCCGTATTGAGAAAGCTGGCGTATGACGGTTTCCAGCCGTTCGTAGAGGTGCGGCAGATTCCCGGCCTCGCGATATACCGGGACCACGATTGCGATCACCCGCCCGAGCTCGACATGAGCCTCCCTGTCACCCTGTGCACGTTTTTCGTTATCGTCCATGCGGATCTGGTGTCCGTTGTTTATTGTGAGGGTTGATCGAAACGGCAAATCATACACATGAATGACTTGAATTCAACGATAAATCCGACCGCTTGGCGCGATATGCCCATCACGGTACTCAGCGGCCGCGATTCAGGACGACGCCACGGAGCGGTAGCGATGAAAAAACTGCGGAATCCGCGACAGGATTTTACGCACGATGAAAAACGGCGTGACGCCGAGCGAATGCTTCCGGCACGCTCGATAGGCCTCAAGGTTGCCCGCGAGGATATGCCACAACTCGCGCGAGGCCCCGCCGCTGCGCATCCGCACCAGCACTCGCGGGATGTAGACGGACCTTACGTGGTGCACGGCCAGAAACCGCATAGTGAGCTCAAAATCCGATTGGCGCCGGTACATCAGATCGTAACCGCCGTACTTATCGTATATCCGCCGCTTGGCATAAAACGTCGGATGCGCCGGCATCCAACCTTTTTCAAACAGGCCGTCGCGGTAGGGCCGCGATTTCCAGTAGCGCACCACCTTGTGGGCGTCTGTCCTGCTCACATAAACGAGATCGCCATAACAGGCATCCACCTCCGACGCCCAAAGGGTATCAGCGAACTCCCGTAGCACGCGGGAGTCAGCGTA
>ERZ1292633.5273-Hain-H41-02um-R1-5273-length-11715-cov-9_pt1 | contig 11715 bp, 11 predicted proteins | sample MGYA00564406_ERZ1292633 | MGnify/ENA primary metagenome ERZ1292633 (study PRJEB36523, sample SAMEA6512639) | groundwater metagenome | collected 2019-01-08 | study: AquaDiva: Metagenomics assemblies of 32 groundwater samples
AGCTCTTGATTGAAATTAAACAATTTCCTCAAGAGCTTTTTGCTTTTTTGTGGTAAACTAAAAGAAATAAATAGGAGATCTTTTATGGACAGAACAGTACTTATAATAGGAGTCATTTGTTGGTGTTTAATTTATGCACTTCCATTTATTCCTTTTAGAAGGAAGAAGAAGAAATAAAAAGGCAGTCTTGTTTTTGTGAGACTGCTTTTGTTTTTTAAATAAAAGTTTGCATTATTAGAAAAATAAGCTAAAATAGCTTTATTGATATTGGGCCCTTAGCTCATCTGGCTAGAGCGCCTCATTTGCAATGAGGAGGTGGCAGGTTCGAGTCCTGTAGGGTCCACAGATTTTAGTGTATAATAAATACTATGCGTTATAAAGTTTATACAAAGACTGAAAAGGCTTGGGATGCAATGATCTATGCTATTAGTCACGCCAAGAATTCAATTTTATTTGAGATGTATATTTTCGTGGATGATACATCTGATAGTCATGATTTTATCGAAATTCTTAGCCAAAAGGCTGCTTCTGGGGTGAAAGTTAAAATAATTTTTGATGCATTTGGCTCTAAAGTTTCAAATGATTCTGTTAAAAAATTGAGAGATGTAGGAGTAGAATTGTTTTTCTTCAGGACACTTTTTCGTGTCACTCATCGCAAAATTCTTATTGTTGACGAACGTATAGCTTTTATTGGTGGCATTAACATAAAAAAATTCTTCAAAAAATGGGATGATCTTTCTATTAGAATGGAAGGCAGAGTAGTGGAACGCATTTTAAACTCATTTGCTTACATATATAAAAGTTGTGGAGGCACAGATGATTTTGTCTTGAAATATAACAAAATTTTATCTATCCAAAAAGGCAAAATCTGGTTCTTTGAACATTATCCTCCTAGATATTCTTCTCGTTTGAATAAATATTATAGCGATAAGATAGAATTTGCCAAGAAAAAAATATTAATCATTACCCCTTACTTTATGCCCAATCATTGGGTTGTTAAAGCTCTAAAGAAAGCCTCAAAAAGGGGAGTAAAAGTAGAAATAATTTTACCGCGTATAGCTACTCATCCTAAAATAGCCAATGTGCCCAATTATTTTTATATGCATAAACTTTACAAACATGGCATAAAATTTTTTCTGACCGAAAAAATGAACCACAGCAAAATAATGTTGGTTGATGGAGAAGAAGGTATTTTGGGTTCACAGAATGTTGATATTATTTCTTTTGATTTTAATATGGAGTCCGGTGTATTTTTCACGGACCTGAATTTAATTAAAGAACTTGAAGAAGTTATCGAAAATTGGAAAAAAAATTCCACATTGTATTCTCCTAAAATGAGAAATACCCATTTATTAGATATATTCTACGATTTCTGTTTTAATTTTTTTGAACACGTAGTAAAATTTTATAACAAACTCACTCGAATATTTTAATTTTTTCCTAAATACCTCAGGTTTATTGTTTAGCACTGTTCACTTTTATCATATAACCGAATCTATGGAATAAAGCGCTTATAGTACCACCCAGAATGAGCATAAATATAATTTGATTAAAAGTATATTGATAAATACAATAAGTTAAAATTATTGCTCCTAAAACATAGTCTATCTGATCCCACGGGACCCAGCTTTCTCCTGCTATTATGTTCATCTTTCTTTTTAAAAATGATTCAATCAAATCTCCGCTGATGGCGCCAAAACTAAACAAAAAACCAATAAAAATAATTAGACCTAAATTACCGGGCGAAATTACTAAATTCAATTCTGTAAGTAAAAAATAGGATAAAGTTCCGGCTACAATGGCGCCCCAAAAGCCACGCCAAGTCTTATTTTTTCCGAAAACATTTTCATTTATAGGAGTTTTCCAATATCTCATTTTAAACAAAACAGGTGTCATATTAGCAATCATTGCTGGAAGAAGTATCAAAAAAGAAGTATAAAGAAATTTTGAATCGTAAATTCCAAGGAAAAACAACATTAAAAAATAAGTATAAAGTCCAGCAATAATATCATCTAATAACACAGCTAAAGCATCTTGTTTTTCGTGTTGATTTATAGCATCTAAAGGTGGGATAAATTTTGTGATGTCTATTATGCGAAAGATTACAAAAGATATGAGAGAAAAAATAATTGCTTCAGTAAGATTGAAATTTAATTCAAATAGAAAAAAATTAACTAACCACATACCAATCCATTCATCTATTCCAATCCACTGATAATCGCCGATGTTGTTTTTTTTATGAATCCTCTGAATTGTCCAAAATCCGAGAATCAGAAAAATAAAAAAAAGAAAAATATAAAATGTTTTTCCTAAAAAATAATAAGATAAGAAAGAAAATAATAAAGATACAAGACTGGCTAAAGTCCCTGGAAATTTAACTTTTTTACACAATCCTAAAATACTCGATATGTGAAATGCAATAGAATCAATCATTTTTATAATAAAAATAGTGCGAATAAACTGAAATGTAAGTAAAAATGATAGTAATTATAATGTATGTATAAATAACCATTACTGGAATAAAATTTGTTATTGCTTGTAATATCAAAATCGGTATCAAGAGTGTTTGTAGAACCATTTTTATTTTTCCGGCGTTGGTAGCTTGTTTTTTGTCACTAGGAGAATATATAGTTTGAAAGGCTAATATTGATTCTGCCAAGATAATTAAAAATGTAAAAAGACTCAGACCGAATGGAATAAGTAAAAAGATAATTAAAATTTTATCTGCCAGTCTATCAAGCATGCCTCCATGTGAATGATTATGATTTTCCCTGCCTGCATCAGCCGTGCTGAAAGCATTGCGGGCAGGTGTTTTTGATATTGCACGAGCTAAAATTCCATCGAAAAGGTCAGTAATAACTACTAAGATATAAAAAACGAGAAAAATTATGGCAAGCGTTAAACTTTTACTTGAAAGAATTTTAGAGATAAATAAAGCAAGCCATGGGGCTGCAAATATTCTGACATAAGTCAAAGCATCAGGTGTTATACCGTATTTTTTGTGTAAAAAGAGCACGAATTTTTCTAAATATTTTTTCATGCTCCCCGAACATGAGATTATTATAAGTATATTCTCCGATAAGGGGTACATGGATTCAATGTATTCTAAACTTTTGTATATTAAGGAGTTGAGTAGAGTTTAAGGTTTACATATAGAAAGATGATATAAGGATGCTTTTGATGATTTAAAAATAAAAGAGTAAGATAACTAAAAGTTTTAGTATCTTAATACTAATAAATTATCTCCAATATCTCTTAACTTCTATTTAAAGTATTCTAAATTGCCCGCACACAATAACAATCCCCGTATTGGTATAATCCTTCGGTTCAAGAGGAAGAACTTGAGCACAATGATTTTATAAGGTTAACAAAGATATTAGGTTTGATTGTTTGATTTTTATCAAGTTTTTGAGGAGAAGATATTTTTTGTAAAGAATTATGTTTTTATGTTTTTACGTTTTTGAACATAGTTCTTTGATTAATTGATTTTTTAATCAATTTTTTAGTTTTATTGTTTTTTAACTATCTTTTACAAATATTATCACTATCTAGTATTATTCCTATTGATAATTTTTCTACCAGTCCTTTAGAAGTTGGATTTTCAATAATCATTTCTTGTGCTTTTTTAATAGAAATTAATGCATTTTTACAATCTTTAAGATAGTAATAAGCCATTGATTTATGAATCCACATGTCAATACTTTTTGGATTCTTTTTTAAATATTCGTCAGCCAGAGAAATAGCTTCATTATATTTTTCATTATCTATAAGATTATAGATTTTTTGATTATACAGTTCTACTTCGACAAGATTATTTATCTCTTCGTCAGTCTTTCCAGCAAAAAATTCATCGTGTATTGCAAGGTCTTCTATGCAGTTATTTTCTATATAAAAATTTCTTCTTTCTCTTAACATTTCTGGCATAGAAGCATCTGGATTACTAATAGTAAAATCTTCCCACCATTCACCGAATGAAATAAATTCTTCACCTATGCTTACAAAATCATTAGGACAAGCTGAATTTTCTTGATTCTTTGCCATTTCTTCTGTAATTACATCTTCTATAAGTTTCTTTGTGTCCTCATCTACATTTCCAGCCATGTAATCGTCATATCTTTTTAGGGCTTCTGTGCAATTGTTTTCTTTCCAAAAATTTACTCTTGCTTTAGAAAAATCTCGTACTGTAGCATTTGGATTGTTTTCCCAAAATTCTTTACCCCATTCGGTAAATAAGGCAATCTTTTGTTTGGAGTCCTTGAAATCATCGGGGCAAATTGGATTATTTGTTTTATAACTTATATTGTCAAATCTATAACCATTATTTACAAATACAACAAAAGCAAACACAAAAGGAGTTATAATCAATACCCACCAGCCGTATTTTATAATTTTATTCATAAAGTTATTTTTGCTTTTTATCTCTATTCATATGTAATCTCATACTGCTTCTTATAACCATTGTATTATCATCAGCAATATCATATTCTCCACATTTAGGACAAACACGCTCACAAACAGGACAATAATGATTGTCGCATTTTTTACAGTTTATTGCTTGAAATTGGTGTGGCATATTTTTATTATTTTTTTATTTAATGTAAAAGCCAGTTGTTATCTATTTACATACATTACATTTTTAATATTCTGAACAATTCCCTGATTGTCACTAACACCACGATTCAACCATGTAGGAATACCAAGTACACACAGACTATCATTATACTTTGAAAGAGCAATGCCACCTGAATTTCCGTGATCAATTTTATTAGATATAAAATAATTTGGATCTGGTAGATTACTACCAGATTGATTCATAACAGTTGTTTCATAAGCACTTATTATTCCGTTTGTTACAGTTCGCGAGAAAGTAAATGTATCATTATTAAAATTACTTGTACTATTTATTTCAGTGAATGCAGGATAACCTATTATTATTACCGGCGAACCAAGTGGAATATTTGAAGGGCAGTCGGACAAGCTTGAAATTGAATAATTAAGTTTTTCTATAGGAGTACTCTTGGGTCCTATACTCCGATTAAATAAAGTCATAATCATAACATCTGTCTTATTATTCCAATTTTTTCCTTCACTAGGATAAATAGTATAATCACCTATGGATGGATCATTTATATTTAAGCGGTCAACAGTAAACATACAGTTACCATTAATTATCTGTGGTGCTACTACATGTTTGTTAGTGAGTACATATCCTTGATTACCAAACATCCAAAGAGATCCACTACCAGTAACAGCATCACCGTTACCTAAATCACAGAAAATTAGACCTACTCCAGTTAAATACGATTTTAAATTAGAAGCAGTTATTTCGTTTATTGAACTTACATTTTTATCTTGATTACTTAAGATATTTTTCTTTAGAGTTTTGCTCTGATCATTTATTTTTTTATGCAATTCTAAGATCTGTTGTTTTGTTCCTTCAAATGTTTTTTGTTGAGCTAGTATTAATTCTTGAGATTGTTGTTCTTTTTGTTGTTGTTCAGATAAATAAATATTAAATTTCAAAAAAACTAAGTATAACAATAATGCAAAAGATAAAACAATTGCTGATATAATTAAAATTTTTGTTCTTTTTTCTTTCATTTTTGTTTTATTGTTTATTAATCATTTTTTATTTAAAGAAAATAAAATAAATAATTGTTAAAGTCACTCCCAGAATAAAATTTACAATTAGAGCAAAAATCCATACAAGGTTTTTGTCATTCTTTTCTGTCATATTTCCTACCGTACAGAAAGTTAAAAGAAAAATAATTATTCCTAACATTATATAAAGCATTTTATTTTTTAACCTAATTTAATATTAATTAATAATAAAAACTTTAAAATAAATAATCAACCTATTTTTACCAACTTTTTAATTTAAATTAGTGTTAATAAAACTATATTTTTTTAACAATCTTATAATCTGCAACATTTGAGAGTCATATCTCCCTTTTAAATTTACTGCTTTTATAAGATCGGCAATTACATCTTCAAAAAATAAAACTTCTATGTTTTCTTTTTTAAAAATTAACAAAAAATCATTAATTTTTTCTTGTTTTTTACCAAACATTATTTTCGTAGCAATAAAGATTTTCTTATATTTTATTTTACCTATAATTTGAAATATTTTTTCAGCCCTCTCTTTTCTATTTAACTGTTCAATATACTCTTTAACATCTGTCGCACTTATTAAATATTCTGATCGGAATTTAACTTCATAGTCGTAAAAGTTTCCTTTAGTATCAACAGATAAAATATCAATGTTGCTGTAATTAGAGCCACCTTTTGGTCCAAAGACCTTAAAAGGAATATTTGTTATTGTAAATTGATTTCTACAAAGCCTAAGCCATTCTTCAATTATTTTTTCATTTGTATCCATACAAAAAACCCACCACAGGTAGTGACCGAAGCCACTCATACCAGTTTCCCGATATGGCGTATAAGGCGACCCTGCGATGGGTTTTTTATGCCTTATACGACTAGCTTTCATCATGCCAACAATCACTCACTGGTTTAGATTACTTTTCTTATTAAGTTATGCTTTAATCCTAGCACTTTTTAGGGTAAAATAGAAACAACGAGTTAATTTTGCAAAGTAAAGGATATGAATAAATCTGTATTAGACATAAATAATGAAAATAAGGGGTATTTAGACGAAAAAGAGCTATTTATTCTATACTCTATTCTTAAAAAGAAACATATATCTACCATATGGAGCAACATATTTACCCCTAATGGCAATAAACATATACATATATCTCAAGATATAGATTCTAACGAGGCAATTAAAGATTTTGAACAAAAAGTTAATGAAGATTTTAAAAAGATAGAATCCAAAAAACAGTCTTCTGTGGTTTTGTCTTATTTATTAGAACTAGGCAAAGAATTAGATGAAAAAGATTTTTCTATTTACTGCAACGCTGATTATAGTTTAGTTGAAGGTGGTTTTTTATGTGATTACAAAGATGGAAAGACTATTCCAATAAAAGAGTATAAAAAAGCAATTTTGAATAAAAAAGCTGATAAAAATTTTATTGAACTAGTAAATAAACTTATTACTAAACATGATAGTAGTAAATGGAATAAAAATGATGTTGTAAAATTTTTAGAGATTTATTATAAACACAATAAAGAGAAATTTCAAAATGAGCTAAAAAAATTTCATAATAGTGAAAAGGTAAATTTGTTTGATGAAGATATACAAACTGAATTAGCAAAACTTATATTCGAACATATAGATATTCATTTGAGTATTAAAAATACCAAGAAACTCGAACAGTATTTACTTGAATACATTAACTTATTTAAAAATGATAAATTAAATAGCTTTAGTAAATATGGATTAACCAATAATTTTTTTTCTAGTGGCTTAACTATCTCATTAAATACTAAGTTTTTTGGTTATAAAAAACAAAAAGATATTCTTTTAGAACACATAACAAATACTTACGAAAAATATCAAAGGAATGATATAGAAATAGGAAATCCGTATATTAAACCTGAATATATAGGAGATCAAAAAAATGATGAAGTAAAATTTACCTTATCTGAAATAAATGAAGAAAAAGAGTTGTTTTTATTTGTGCATACAATGATTGCTCTTGAACATGATAAACAAATAGAAATTGAAGATTTTTCATATGGTCCTACTGCTCTATTTGATTTATATGATAGAGGTTTTCTTTTTAAAATAAATTATACTGATTCTATTAAAGAAGTTAAAGAACTAGAAATTGAAAACAAAAATAAGAAGATTGTTAAAAAAATTACCCCATTTCTTATTACTGAAAATAAAAAAGGATACTTAAAATTTTTCAAAGAAGGCGAAAAAATACACATAGGAAATATAAAAACACGAAAATTTAAGTTATTACAAGTACTTATAGAACCACCTGACACTATTAGTGTCGCAAGAAACACTGAAGCAGTATTTGAAGCCATAAAGTTACCAAAAGACAAACGAAATATTGATTTAAATGATAATTATTTAGCTCAAAATAAACAGATTATGCTGATAGAATACACAATAAAGGAAATACAGAAGATTAAAAAATTACAAGGTAAAATTCACTTTTCTTTTGATAATAATAAAAAAAAGATTCGGCTTGAGTTTAATACCCTAGAGGGAATATAACTTTACTTTGTTTTTAGCAAAGAGGGTTTTTAAAATTTCTCTATTTCTACTATTTATAAAACCTTAATTTAAGAAAAAACCCTCTCAAACCCTCTATGTCAAAACAATTTAGAGGGTTCTTTATAATTCTGTATATAAATTGGAAAAAATAAAAATATTCCAATTGATATATAGAATGTCATTACAAGAAATTAAAAATGAGGAGGTCGATATTATCGATAAAGCCACTGAACAATTGGCTAGGCTTTTTGTAATGATGCTCGATGAAGTCGAAATTAATAAAAATAACAATGATGTTAATTAATTATGAAATTAGAAGAATTATTAGTAAAAAATAAAATAGAGTTTAAAGAGATAGACGGTTATTTAGCAACATATTGCCTTTTCTGTAATAGCTCTCGTTCTGGCAATCTCGTATTAGCTTTCAACATTGATAAAGAAACTTGGAATGGTCACTGTTCTATTTGTGATAGAGATTACACATGGAAAGAGATAGCTAGAGAATTAGACATTAATCCTAATGAAGTTTTTGTAGAAGAAAAATCTCAAAAAGAAGTAAAATGGAACGATAAAAAAATATCAAATAAAAACAAAAAAAGCAAAGCTATAACTAGATGTTTTGCTGACATAAAATCAGTTCCCATTGATTGGCTTTGGAAGGACCGAATAGCATTTGGAAAACTTACTATGTTTGTTGGAGATCCTAATTTGGGAAAAAGTTTAATAACTTGTGATTGCGCAACTCGTGTTTCCAAAGGTTTCCCTTTTCCTCTTGATAATTGCAATCCTCCTATTGGAGATGTGATTTTTTTATCAGCAGAAGATGACCTAGCCGATACTATCAAACCTCGTCTTGAGGCAATGGAAGCCGATTGTACCCGTATACACACGATAAGGGCGATTCAAGAAGAAAACGCAGAAGGTGAATTAATAGAGTGCATATTTTCATTAAAACGTGACATTGTCGCTCTTGAAGAATTATTAATTAATTTTTCAAATTGTCGTTTAATAATTATTGACCCAATTTCCGCATATCTTGATGGTACTGACAGTAATAAAAATTCTGATATACGAGGATTACTTGCACCATTAACAAAACTGGCTGAAAAATTTAAAGTTGCAATTATATTAATTAGTCATCTAAATAAAAATAGCGGAGAAAATGCACTGTATCGGACAACAGGTTCACTTGCCTTTATTGCCACCGTGCGAACTGCCCACATAGTTATCAAAGATAAAAATAATCCAGAACGTATATTATTTATGCCTTTGAAAAATAATATTTCTAAAGTTAAAACAGGGCTTGCTTATTCAATTATTACAGCAGAAAACGGAGCACCAATTATTGCTTGGGGAGACGAACCTATAACAATAACAGTAGATGAGGCACTTACCCTTCCTGAGTCAAAGGAAAAACGTACTGCTACCGACGAGGCGGTTGATTTTCTGCGCGACTTGCTAGCAGACGGATCAATTAAAGCAAACGAAGTGATAGAACAAGGAAAACAGGTTGGAATAAATGAAAGAGTCTTGAGACAAGCATGCAAAAAACTGAATATCAAACCAAAGAAAATTGGCTTTAAGCCTGCGTATTGGGTTTGGGGTTTTTCCGAAGATACCCAAGATGCCGAAGATACATACCCCCAGAAAGATGGCATCTTCAGTAAACCAGAGGATCTTGGGGGAGTTTCTACACCCAAGCCCGAAGATTCCCAAGATTGCGAAGATACCAATTGTTGAAGGAGGGGGTATCTTGGGGACAGAGTAGAAATATTATTAAAATAATTTAATTTAAATTTATGGATAACAATAAAACAATTATTAAAAAACAAAAAAGTATTAAAGGAAAAATCCTTTGTGCGTAAGAATAAATACCAAAAGTGGGTATAACCTCGGTTGTGAAAAATAATGTAAGTTTATAAAATTATTTATTATTACTAATCTAATTAAAAAAATATATGCAAGAAAATAAAATTGTAAGTGAAAATAAAAAAGCAGTAATTTACTGTCGTGTCAGTACCAGCGACCAAGCAGACAACGGACAATCAATTGAGGCGCAAGAAATTATTTGTCGTAGAGAAGCGGAAAAAGATAGATGTGAAATTATAGGTGTAATAAAAGACGAAGGCAAAAGTGGTAGTACTCTTAAAAGAGCAGGTATTCAAGAATTAATAAAAAAAGTAATAGCCAAAGAGATAGATATTGTTTATGTAATTAATTCAGACAGAATAGCTCGTAACATAATAGACCACATTACTTTACGAAACCTTTTTAAAGAAAAAGGGGTAATTCTTAAATGTCTTAATAAACCTATTATGGGAAATTCAGCTACAGATATAGTAATAGACAACATTATGGCTTCTGTTAATGAAATGCAGTGTTTAATTACAGGAGAAAAAGTAATTGCAACATTAAATGAAAAAGCAAAAGCTGGATACTTCCCAGCCTATCCTCCCATTGGTTATAAAAATGCAAAAAATCCAAATCCAACTGATGGAAGATTATCAGAAAGAATTGTTGTTCAAGATGAACTGAACGCACATTTTTTAAAGAAGGCGTTTGAATTGTATGTAACAGGAAATTATAATGTTTTTGATGTTAATGACATATTGTATGAAAATGGATTAAGAACCAGAAAAGGTGGCAGGTTATCAGAAAGCAGACTTTATGAACTTTTAAGAAATCCTTTCTATAAAGGAGAATTACATTGGGGAAGCATTCATCTTACAGATCCTAAAATGGTCAAACACAAACCATTGGTAGATGAATATACTTTTAATACAGTCCAAAGAATAATGGATTCAAAAAATCATCACTCTTGTCGTAAGAGAAAGTATGAATGGCTTTTAAACGGATTTTTACGGTGTTATAAACACTCTTGTCGATATACTGCAGAATGGCATTTAAAAAAGAAAATTGCTTATTATCACTGTGCTAATAAAAGTGGTTGTGGAAAATATTCAGAACAAACCAAATTAGAAGAGATGGTTGCCAATAAATTTAAAACACTTGAATTTAATAAAGAATTTGTTGATAAGGTTATAGAAAAAGCTAAAAATATATTTTATGAGAGAAGAAAAGTATATGATGGAAAAAAACAATCTCTAATTAACCAAAGGACTGCTTTTGAAGGAAAAAGAAAAGTAGCAGAAGATGAATTACTTGAAAAAACTATTACTAGAGATACCTTTACAAGAATGAATGACGAGCTTACTAAAGAATTAGAAAGTATTGATAGTAGATTAATTGATTTAGAGAAAGACCGAAATGTAAATGTCGATGTTGCTAAAGAAATAATTAGTCTAACTGATAACATTTATAACACCTATGAAAAAGCATCACCGAGGTTGAAGAAACAATATCTTGGATTTTTTTGGGATAGGTTTGAGGTTTGTGATGGACTTATAATTAAATCCGTTCCCTCTATTCTATTTGAACAACTTTTGAAGTTAGAACAGGCATACCAAAAAACTGAAAATGCTATTATCTCCAATATTTCCAATGAGGTTATAAATTCTCAAATTCTGCTCCCATTATACTACAAAATCCGAACTTTTTTTCAAAACAATCCGAACGATGAC
>ERZ1292633.5276-Hain-H41-02um-R1-5276-length-11713-cov-7_pt1 | contig 11713 bp, 9 predicted proteins | sample MGYA00564406_ERZ1292633 | MGnify/ENA primary metagenome ERZ1292633 (study PRJEB36523, sample SAMEA6512639) | groundwater metagenome | collected 2019-01-08 | study: AquaDiva: Metagenomics assemblies of 32 groundwater samples
ACAGTTCAGGCTGCCTTCGTCGGTGAAGGCGGGCTGACTGGGGATTTCGGGCTAGTCGATCGGCTCGACGAGCGTGGCTTCCTCCCGAGTCAGAGGTTGCGCGGGACGGGCGGCGTGAACGCGTAGGGGGCAGCCCGCGTCGTCGCAGCGCTCGCAGTATTTGCGGCGGCAGGGATCGAGATGGACGTGCAGCTCCCCATCGAGCTCCGCGGACCGAATCAGCTCGCTTTCGAACCGCTCCGTGCGATCATGAGCCGAGGCGACGTCCAGGTACTCGGGCACGACCAGATGAACGTCGACGTGCGCGTAACGGCCGGAGCGAATGGCGCGCAGGCCGTGAACGGTGATCACCCCGGTTTTTTCCACGCCTGAGGCCAATAGCGCGTTGAGCCCCCGCATGATCGCCGAGATCGTGGCGGGGTCCTCCTCATCAAGCAGGCCTGAAGCCGCCTCCCTGACAAGCCTCCAGCCGGTCCGCGCCAACATCACGCCCACGACCATGGCGACGAGAGGGTCAATGCGCGAGAAACCGGTCCAGCGAACCAGAAGCAGACCCAAGAGCACGCCTGCCGTGGTGTAGAAATCAGAGAGGACGTGCTGCCCGTCGGCTTCCAGGGTCTTGGATTTCAGGCGCCGGCCGGTGCGCAGCAAATAGACGCCAAGAATTCCGTTGAGAGTCCCCGCCCCGACATTGACCAACATCCCCAGGCCCAGCCTCTTGAGCTCGATGCCCCGAACCAGAGCCAGGCTGGCCTCGTAAAAAATGATCATCGCGGCCAGGGAAATCAAGCCGCCCTCGAAGGCCGCGGCGAAAAACTCCATCTTTCCGTGGCCGTAGGGATGCTCCCGGTCCGCCGGCTGCCCGGCGAAAATCAACGCGCCCAGACCGAACGCGGCCGCAACGACGTTGACGATGCTCTCCAGGGCGTCCGACTGCAGAGCCATCGAGCCCGTCAGCATGTAAGCCCACGCCTTGAGGCCAAGAATGATGACGCCGCCCGAAAGCGATAGAAGAATCGCCCTGACGCGTTCTCGCTGGTCGGCCTCCTCGGTCACCGCGACGACCCCAAAACGACGGACGCGACGGGCACAGTCTTCATGTTTTGATCATAAACCATCCCCCTGTCGTTAGGCAAGGATTGTCAGCTGGGTCACGAAGCGCTAAGATGCCCGCGTGCAAGATCCTCTCGATTGCCTTCGGCTGCTGTTCCAGGAAAAATTCGGCGTGCCTGCGCGGTCGCTGGCGCCCGTGCGCGCGGACGCCTCCAGCCGCAAGATTTACCGCTTGAGCCAGGGGCAAACCACCGCCATCGGCGTGCTCAACGACGACGCGCGGGAAAACCGCGCCTTCATCGAATTCTCGCGACACTTCCGCGGACAGGGAATACCGGTCCCCGACATCTACGCCGAACACGCCTCGGGCACCTCCTACCTTGAAGAAGACCTGGGCGATACGACCCTTTTCCAGTTCCTCGGAAAACATCGAACGCCCTCGGGCTTTCCCGAAAACGTGGTCGCCGCCTATCGAGAGGTCGTGCGCTGGCTGCCGAAAATTCAAATCGTCGCGGGCCGTTCCCTCGACGATCAATGGTGCTACCCGCGCAAGAGCTTCGACAAGCAATCGATGCTTTGGGACCTGAACTATTTCAAGTACTACTTTCTCACTCTCGGCGGCGTCGCCTTCCATGAGGAAAGGCTCGAGGAAGACTTCAGCGTTTTCGCGGACTATCTGCTCGCGGCCCGCAAGGACTTCTTCCTATTCCGGGATTTCCAATCGCGCAACGTCATGCTCAGGGAGGGACACCCCACCTTCATCGACTACCAGGGCGGACGGCGGGGAGCCCTGCAATATGACATCGCCTCGCTGCTCTACGACGCCAAGGCCGATGTCCCCTTCGAGCTGCGCGACGAGCTCCTGGACTATTACGTGCGCGAGGCCTCCCAGCACGCCCCCATCGACACAGCCGAGTTCAAGACCTTTTTCCCGGGCTTTGCCCTTATCCGCATCATGCAGGCGATGGGCGCCTACGGGCTGAGGGGATTCCACGAAAAGAAACCGCTGTTCCTCCAAAGCATCCCCTACGCGATCAGGAATATCGAACACATCCTGCTCGGCTCCAATCTGCCCGTCGACGTTCCGGAACTGCTCGCCGTCTTCAAACGCCTCATCGGCACGTCGACGCTCAGGCAGTTCGGCTCGGCCAAGCTCAAGCTCAAGGTCCGCATCCAGAGCTTCTCGTACAAGGACGGCATGCCCGCCGACGAATACGGACACGGCGGAGGTTTCGTCTTCGACTGCCGCTGCCTGCCCAACCCGGGGCGCAAGATCGAGTTCAAGTGCAAAAGCGGCCTCGACGCCGACGTCATCGCCTATCTGTCCAAGGAAGAAGCCATCGACCGCTGGACGCGTTCGGCCTTCGCCCTGGTCGACCAGGCCGTCGACGACTACGGCCGCAGAAACTTCACCGACCTTTTCGTCGCCTTCGGCTGCACCGGAGGCCAGCATCGCTCGGTCTACTGCGCCGAACGTTTGGCCAAGCATCTGCGCGACCAAGGAGTTCAAGCGATCGTCTCGCATCGCGAAACGAAACATTGGCCCAAGACATGAAGGCCTTGATCTTGGCCGCGGGTCTTGGCACGCGGCTCAAGCCTTTGACGGACTCGACTCCCAAGGCCCTGCTTGCCGTGGGCGGAGTGCCGATGCTCGAACGCGCCCTGCTCCATCTCAAGGAGGCCGGGGTCAAGACGTTCGTCGTCAACGTCCATCACCACGCCCAGCGCGTCGCCCAGTTCTGCGCGGAACTCTCCCGCCGCCACCACGTCCAGGTCTGCGTCTCGCATGAGGACGACCTCCTGCTCGACACGGGGGGCGCCGTAAAAAAGGCCGCGGCTCTTCTGCGCGGCCGGGAGCCCTTCTTGGTGCGCAACGCCGACGTGCTCAGCGACCTCGACCTGCGCGCGTTCTATGACGCGCACAAAAAATCGGGCGCTCTCGTCACTTTGTCGGTGCGAGAGCGCGACTGCGCTCGGGCCTACCTGTTCGATCCCCAAGGACGCTTTCTCGGCCACGACGACCGCGCCGCCCAGCGCACGACCTGGGCCAAGGGCCCCGTGGCCCAGGCCCAGCGCCTGGGCTTCGACGGCATCCACGCGATCTCGCCGGAATTTCTCGACAAAATCACGGAAGGCGGCGTCTTCTCGATCACCAAGACGTACGTGCGCCTGGCGGGTTCCGGCGCCGACATCCGCGCCTTCCGCGCCGACGCCTCGGTCTGGCACGACGTCGGCACGCCCGAAAAGCTCGCGGCCGCCGAGAGCTGGCTGAACAAGTGTTAGAATGACGGCGTGAGCGACCCGCAAAAGCCCCCCGGCCACGAGCTTCCGATTCCCTGGGTCCGCCTGCGCTCGACGGCCTCCGGCCATCAGCTCTACAAGCGCATGCTCGGCGACGTCGACGCCAAGGCTCGGCCGGGCGACATCGTCGCGGTCTACGACCGCTCCAACGCGCCTTACGGCGTCGCGCTCTACAACCCCCGCAGCCTCATCGCCCTTCGCCTGCTCACGCGCGGCATCGGGGCGTTCGATGCCGACGCGTTCTTCAACGCGCGCATCGCCGCGGCGGTCGCCTTTCGCCGCGGCGTGCTCGACCTCGACGCGCGCAGCGACGCCTACCGCGTCGTGCATGACAACGGCGACGGCCTGCCCGGCCTGGTCATCGACCGCTACGGCGACTGCGTCGCGCTCGAATTCTACTCGCTGGGCATGTTCAAGCAGGCCGCGCGCATCGAGCGGGCGATCAAGCAGCACTACCCCAACGCCCGCTTCTTTCACCGGGCCTCCCCTCATACGCAGAAAATGGAAGGCTTCCAGCTCGATCCCAACAGGGGCACCGGCACGCGCGTCAAGGAAAACGGGGTGGTCTTCGTCGTCGATCCGTCGACCGGCTACAAAACAGGGTTTTTCACCGACCAGCGCGACAACCGCGCCGACATCGTCCCGTTCGCGCGCGGCAGGGCGGTGCTCGACGTCTGCTCCTACACGGGCGGCTTCGCCCTGTACGCCAAAAAACTCGGCGGGGCCGAGAGCGTCACCGCCATCGAGCTCGACCCGGACGCGGTGTCGGTCCTTAAAATGAACGCCAACGCCAACCAGGCCCGCATCGACGCCGTCTGCGCCGACGCGTTCCCCTATCTGCGTCAGGCCGGACAGAATGCCCGCCGCTACGGACTGATCATCCTCGACCCCTACAAACTCATCGCCAACGAGGAGAGCTACAAACTCGGCCGTCAAAAATATATCGATTTAAACCGCCTGGCGATCTCCCTTCTGGAGGAAGGCGGCATCCTCGTGACCTGCTCCTGCTCCGGCATGCTGCCCTGGGATGAGTTCCTTCAATTCGTGCGCACCGCCGCCGGCTCGGCGGGACGGCGCGTCCAGATTTTCCGAAAGAGCGGCGCCGGCGCCGACCACCCTTTCACCGCCGACCACCCCGAGGGCGAGTACTTGAAAGTCCTCTGGTGCCGCGTTCTCTAGCGGGCCAAAAGACCTCGCAGGGTGCGTCCCTTTGGACCCAGGCGGACGTCGGGGTTTTGGGCTATATGTAGCGAATGAGACACTCAGACTCAGCCCGTCGCTTGCTCGTGACGGTGTCGGCGGCGGCGGCGTTCGGTCTAGCCGCCATCTGCGAAAGCGTCCATGCCAAAACGGGAGGCGTCGTTTCGAACGCCACCGCGGAGCCGGAAGTGATCGATCTCAGCGCGAACCCGAAGGATCTGTCTCCCGCCGTCCACCGGATCACCGCCGAAGCGCGCATGGCTCGCGCCGCCGGCAAGAAAGTCGTCATCATATTAGGCGAGGAACACACATCCGTCCCCCACGTTCGAATGCCGGAACTCCTGCGGCAGAGTTTTAAATATTCCGGGATCGGGAATCCCGTGGTGGCGGTGGAGCAGCAGAACAACTTGGCGGAATATCTCGTGCCCCGCTACTTCCCGGGCGATGAGAGAAACCGTGTTCTGCAGGCGCTGGGGGATTTGAAAAATAGCGATCCCGCCCGCTACCATCGCCTCCAGGCGCTTGCTCACGCCACGCTGGACTGGCCGGAAGCGCCGTTGACGAAGCTTGAAAATTTCATGAGCTGGATCGCAGATGGCGTGGATGTCCGCCTTGTCGACATGGGCCGCGTGAAAAATGATGATTTTAGCTATCTTGATGCCGGCCAGAACGGCGGCACGGAAGGCGTGCGTGCGGACAGCATCGAGGCCCTGCATCTGCGCAATGTCTGGATAGCCACGGAGCTCTGGGACATACTCCGCAATAACGACATCGTCATATTGGAGACGGGATTGAACCATCTCAGCGGCGACCCCTATCAGCGCCCCTACGAACATTCGCTGCACGCGATTTTTAACAGAGCGGCCAGTGACGACGTCAAGGTCATCACCGTCTTTCAGGAAAAAACGAATTTCCTGGCCCCTTTTGGAAATAAAATGGACGCCAGATACGAATATCTGGTGTCGGCCGAGGCCCGCGCGGCGGTCGGAGTTTCCGGCGCGCTCATCTTGAGGGGCAGCGACGAGGCGCGGCATGATCAGTCGTGGGAGGCGGGAGATTTCGGCGAGGAAGCCGCCGCGCTGGCCGATATCGCTCGGGCGTCGCAGAGCCCGGGCGCGATGCCGCGCATCGGAAACAAAGATCAATATCAGCGACAACTGCAGAGAAACAAGGACGCTCTGAAAGCGGAGTTCGACGCCCTGATTCCCGTCCCACGATAACAATCGGACTTGAACTAGGGCGACTCTCTTCGCCGCCATGCAAGTCCGCACACATTCGATGGTCCCGCAGCGGCCATAGGCCGGTTGCCCCGCGATCGGTTCCCCTAAGACCCATGTGGAAGCGGGCTCAAATCCGCTAGCATCGCCCCACGTATGGGGAGGGTTCCATGACAACAATAAAGACGCTGGCGCTGACCGTGATCCTCGCGGGGCTTGCTCCCAGCCGCGCAGGCGCCGCCGACGCCGAGGATGCCTCGCCGGTTGTTCTCGTCGATCAAGCCGCTCAAGCGGACATCCCGCAATGCCTGGAAGCCGTCGTCAACCAGGTCGGACCCTGCTATGGGGAGATATTAAAACTCGCCGCGGAGCTGCAGACGGAGCTGGATCGCCTCCCGACAAAAGACTCCGCGCCTCGCACTGTGGTCGGAACCCCCCTCGCCTTTCCAACGCAGGATCCTCCGGGCGTCGACGCGGTGCTGGTTCTCGTGCCCATCAGCCAACAGGGAAAGACCGTGTCGCTGGTGGCCTCGGTTTATCCGATCACCCTCTCTCGCGGATTGTTTTGGAGGAAAACGTGCCGGCTCAGCCCCGCCACCAAAACCGTCAACGTCGATCCCAAAAAACAGAAAAGCTTCCTGGCGGAAACGTTTGGCTGCCCGCCCGCACCCCTGGACTTGTAAGCCCGCTCACAGGCCAAGCCCCCGGGGGAAGTCCCGGGACACGCTCACCGGCAAGCGCCCCGACGCGGCCCTCTCGCCGGCGATGATTTCGGCCGCGGCGGTTTGGGCCTCGGGATCGTCCTCGTAGGCGAGCAGAACGGCCGTCTGAGGTCCGGTCAATGCGAGACTGTAGGGGTTGCCGAAAACGACAAGGGCCGCGGGCGTGCCGCCGGCGCGCAACGCCGCGAGCAGCTCGAGACTTTCCTGGGTCAGCCCGTAACCCGAAGCGACCTTGCGCGTCATGCCTTGCAGAGACACCACGACGGAGTCGTACCCCTTGAGAGCGCCCAGCAACCGGCGGATCTCCCCCGCGCTCGGCCGCGCCGAGGCGTAATATGACCGAAACGTCCTGCGCCGCGCCAGGGCCCGGGCGAATGGAGAGGACCCGCCTTGGCGGTTCAGCCATGGAAATAGGTTGCGCAGTCCGCGCAGCCGCGGGGGCGCGCCGAGCTGCAGATGGGCGAGCCGCCCTCCCGGCTTCAAGGGCAAAAGCCCCCCTTCGTTTCGGACCAGGGTCAACGCCTTGCGGTAAAGAACTGCTTTGAGCTCCACGGCCTGAGGCGTCGGCAGGCGACCGGGAAGGTCGTCCACCGACACGAAACGCTCGCGGTCAAGACCGAGATCCTCCTTGGCCTGGAGTATTCTCAGGACTCGGCGGTCGAGTTCCGCCTCGGGCAGCGCCCCTGATTTGACGGCGTCGACGATCCGCTCAAAGCCGTCGGGCAGTTCCCGCGACAGCACGGAGGCGATGTCGCCGTCATCGCTGCCCAGGAGAAGAATATCGGTGCCCGCCAAAATCGCCTCGACCATGGCGCGGCCTCCAGGATAGGCCTTGGTGACGGCCTTCATCGCCAGGGAATCCGAAACGACCAGGCCCTCAAATCCCAGCTCCTGACGCAGGAGACCGGTCACGACGCGCGAGGACAGGGACACGGGACGCTCGACGTCGGGTTCCAAGGCCGGGACCGACAGGTGCGCGATCATGACGGCCGCCACGCCGTCTTTGATCTGCTTTTTAAACGGGACCAGTTCCACACGCTCGAAACGCTCCCGCGGATGAGGAATGCGGGGTAAGTCGAGATGCGAATCGACGTCCGTGTCCCCGTGGCCGGGGAAGTGCTTGGCGCAGGCTAAAGCGCCGCCGGCCTGAAGGCCGAGCATATAGGCCGAGCCTTTCGCCGCGACCGCCTCCGGGTCCTCGCCGAAGGAACGCTCGTTGATGACGGGGTTGTTCGGGTTGCTATTGACGTCGACGACGGGAGCCAGGTTCATATGCACGCCGACCAAGCGCAGCTCGCGGCCGATCTCCGTGCCGAGGCGTCGTATCAGGCCGTCATCGCTGAGCGCTCCCAAGGTCATGTTGCGCGGGAATCGGAGGGAGCCGCCCAGGCGCATGCCGAGCCCCCACTCCGCGTCGAGCGCGACGAGAAGCGGCCCGGCGCTTAACGCCTGCATCTCGTTGGCCAGGCCGAGGTGGGTTTTCACATCGGCCCCGTAAAAGATCACGCCGCCCGGCTTATAGACGCGGATCGCCTCTCGCGTCGCCTCCATTTCGCCCTTGCTCCAGCCGGCATAAACGGAAAGCATGAGCAGCTGCCCGACTTTGTCCTCGAGCGTCATGCCGGCCAGCGTGCGCGCCGCCCACGGGTGGGAGCCCGCGGACGCTCGGCTTGCAAGCGCCAGAAGTGCAAGCGCCAGAAAGAACCTCACCGCCGACGCCTGGCGCGAAATCCTGCCGCTAGAACTTCGCATAGCCCGGAACTCTCGGGCACAGCGTCACGTCGCGGATGTTCTCCATGCCGGTGACATACATCAGCAAGCGCTCAAAACCCAGGCCGAAGCCCGCGTGTGGCACCGTGCCGTAACGGCGCAAGTCGGCGTACCAGGAGTGGGCGTTCTTATCGATGCCGCATTCCGCCATGCGCGACTCCAGACGCTCCAGACGGTGCTCGCGCTGTGAGCCGCCGATGAGTTCCCCCACCCGGGGGATCAGCAAATCCATGCAGGCCACGGTTTTCTCATCCTCGTTGCAGTACATATAGAAGGGCTTGAAGCTGCGCGGATAGTTGATCACGAAAATCGGGCGCTTGGCGTACTCCTCGCTCAGGTAGCGCTCATGCTCGGTTTGAAGGTCTTTTCCCCATGCGATCGGGTGATCCCACGCGCGACCCGACTTCTCCAAGACCTCGACGGCCTTGGTGTAGTCAATGACGCCGAACTCGGCTTTGGCCACGGCTTCCAGCTTGGCGCATAATCCCTTCTCCACGCGCTCGTTGAAGAACGCCAGATCGCGCGCGCAGCGCTTGAACGCGCTGTCGATGAGATGTTTGACGAAGGCCTGGGCCAGGTCCATATCGTCTTTTAAATCGGCGAAGGCGACCTCGGGCTCGATCATCCAAAACTCGGAGGCGTGGCGGGGAGTCGTCGACAGCTCGGCGCGAAACGTCGGGCCGAACGTGTAAACCTTGCTCAACGACATCGCCAGGATTTCCGCCTCGAGCTGGCCGGACACCGTCAGACCGCACTTCTCGGCGAAGAAATCTTTCGACCAATTGACCCCGCCCTGCGGGGTGCGCGGGGGCTTGTCGATATCGAGGGTGGTCACCTGGAACAACGCCCCCGCCCCCTCGCAATCGGACGTCGTCAAAATCGGCGAGTGGCACATCGCGAACCCGCGCGAATGGAAGAACTCGTGCACCGCGAACGACATCTCCGAGCGAACCCGAAACACGGCGCCGAAAGTGTTGGTGCGCGGGCGCATGTGGGCCACGCTGCGCAAAAACTCGAAGGACGTGCCGGCCTTTTGAACCGGCGAGGAGGGATCGCATTCGCCTAGAATCTCTATGGACGAAGGAGCAATCTCGATGGCTTGGCCCTTGCCCTCGGAGGCAATCAAGCGGCCCGCGACGCGCAGGCTGGCTCCCGTGATCTGCTTGAGAACGGAGCCGCGGTCGGCGAAGTCCGTCGGCACGAGGACCTGGATGGAATCGAACGTCGAGCCGTCGTTGAGATGGATGAAGGCCGCGCTTTTCGATTCGCGAACCGACTTGATCCACCCCGCGACAACCACTTCGTCGCCGGGCTTTCCCGCCTCCAAGACCTCTTTGATCTCCGATCGTTTCATAAGGACTGATTATGTCACATTCGCCGGGCCCGGCGTCTCACGCGACAATCCAGCGGCACAGCCAAACCGACGCCAGCACGGCGGCCGCGTCGGCCAACAGGCAGACCAGGAGCGTATGGCGCCCGTTCTTGACCTGCACCGAACCGAAGTAAACCGCGATCACGTAAAACGTCGTTTCAGAACTCCCGTAAATCGAACTCGCCATCACCCCGGCCAAGGAGTCAGGGCCGTGCGTCTTCATGATCTCGGTCGCCACGCCTAAGGAACCGCCCCCGGTCAAGGAGCGCAGCAGGGCCATCGGCAACACCTCGGCGGGCATGCCGATCAAAGCCGTCACGGGCGAGAGCGCCCTGACCATCAAATCAACGGCGCCGGAAGCGCGCAGCATGCCCACCCCAACGAGCATCGCGATGAGAAATGGAATGATTTTCAACGCGATATCGAAGCCTTCCTTTCCGCCCTCGACGACGACGTCGTAAATCTTGACGCCCCGCTTCAAGCCGACCAGCGTGATGACGCCGATAAGCAGGACCAGGCTCCAATCGGAGAACATCGTCCTGACCGCCCCGCCCCAGCCCACCGCGGCGACTTTTTCATGGAGGGCGAAGCCGAGCGCGCAAATCATCGCCGCCGCGACGGCGACGACCCACGGCCGGTCGACTGTCGCGGGCTCGACTGGCGCCGCGGACGCCGAGGGGCCGGACTCGAAACGGGCCGGCGCGACCGCGCTCGTTTTGAAGCGGAACAGCTCCAGCCTCTGCAGCATGAGCGCGGCGAGCACGGCGACCGCCGTTCCGACGATCGAGGCGACAAGCGTGGGGAGGATGATCGAGCCCGCCGAGGAGGCGTTCAGAGACGCTCGCAGGGCGATCATGGTCGTGGGAAATACGCAAACGCCCGCCGTGTTGATCGCCAAAAAAAGCGCCATCGCGTCTGAGGCCTCTCCGCGGTGGGGGTTCAAAGCGTCGAGTTCGGCCATCGCCTTGATTCCAAAAGGCGTCGCCGCGTTCGAAAGCCCCAGGATGTTGGCGCTGGTGTTGAGGATCATCATGCTCATCGCCGGATGCTCCTCGGGAACTCCGGGAAACAGCCGCCTCATCACGGGCTTGATCAGGCGCGCCAGCACGGCGAGCAGGCCGGCCTCCTCGAGGACTTTCATGAGGCCGATCCAAAGAGACATCATGCCGACCAGGCCGAGGGCGAGCTTGACGGCGGTCTCGGCGTTGTCGACCGAGGCTTTGCTCACCTCGCTCAACTTTCCAGTGAAGGCTCCGCACAACACAGCCGCCATGACCATGAAGGCCCATATCCCGTTCATCATGGGCCCGATGTTAACACAACCCGCTGGGTCCCGGCAAACACGCCAAGAACGTCCGCCCTGGAATCAGCCGGATCGTTGCGGCGTCACTATTTGAGATCGTCAGGAGCCCCATGGACCCGCTCTCCGGCGCGACGGCGACTTTGAGCACCCCGCAAGATCGAAGAGACTTCCTCGCGGGCCTATGGAGGCTCGCCGACCCCAAGGTGACGCTGGCCTCGATGTCGGCGATTTTTCTTGGGGCCTGCGCGGCGGCACGATCGGGACCTCTGTCCTGGAAGCGCCTGGCCTGGATCGTCGCCGGCATCTTTTTTATCGAGGTGGCCAAAAACGCCTCGGGAGACATCGTCGACTTCGACTCGGGAACCGATCACGGCATCTTGCCGGAAGACCGAACGCCTTTTTCCGGCGGCAAGCGCGTCATGGTCGATGGACTTCTCAGCCGCCAAGAGACGACCGTCATCGCCGGCGTCTTCTACGCGCTGGGGGCGGCCTGCGGACTGTGGATCGTCCTGCGATACGAGCCCTGGGTTTTCCCCCTCGGGCTGGCGGGAATGGCCCTCGCTTACTTCTACCACGCTCCTCCTCTGAGCTTGTCCTACCAAGGGTTCGGGGAGTTGGCGGTCGGCCTGGCCTATGGCCCCCTCATCGGTTCGGGCGCTTACGCCGTCTTGCGCGGCGTCCCCTCTTGGCCGGTGGTCCTGCTGTTCGCCCCGCTCGGGCTTCTCATCGCCGCGTTTCTTTGGATCAATGAGTTCCCCGATTGCGACGCGGACCG